>Ga0209108_10002234_pt1 | contig 11168 bp, 8 predicted proteins | sample Rifsed10ft1_FD_184003 | JGI IMG/M metagenome (GOLD analysis project Ga0209108, IMG submission 184003) | Soil microbial communities from Rifle, Colorado, USA - sediment 10ft 1 (version 2) | ecosystem: Environmental > Terrestrial > Deep subsurface > Rock core/Sediment | place: Rifle, Colorado...
AGCATCACCACCTGCCCCTCGACCGAACGCACCGTCTTGGAGGCCTGGATGGCGGGGTCGATCTCGAAGACGTCGTCGTTGCCCGGGCAGACGTAGCAGCGGATGCCGCTTCCGTCGAGGCGTTGGTCGGCATAGGCCATCCAACGTTCGACCGTCTTGAGGGCCTCTTGCAGGAAGATCTCGTCGGATCGGCCGGGGGTGTTCGAAATCTCGTGCACTTCGTCGGGCGTCGTCAGGTAGGGATAGTAGCCACGGTTCTGGATGGTCTCGACCATGTGTTGAACCTCGGCCGGCCCGTCCAGCATCGTCTCTTGTTCCAGCAGGGTGACTTTGTGCTTGCCGTTGGCCTGGGCGATGATCGGAACGATGGCCTTCCCGGTCATGTCGCCGCCCAGGATCAGCACCTGAGCCTCGTAAAACTTGGCGCCGCTGATGAACTTCTTCCAGCACTGTTCCGAGCCATGGACATCGGTGGCGAAGAAAAGACGGATCAAGAGTGGCCTCTCCGGGAGATCCTCCCGGCCGCGCCGGGTGGGACTCTCCGATGGGTTGGGCTCCGACGGTCGAGGGGAGTGCGCGGATGCGTCAGGGGGTCGTTCCAGCAAATCTCCGGCGGATGGGATCGCCCCTGGGAGCGGTGGTGGTGGGGCGTCGGTGACGCAGGGTGACTGGGATTAGTATAGCAGGCTTCGTCGCGGGGTCAACGGCCCCTCCTGCGCGCGGAGCGGTAGGGGCGCGGCATGCCGTGCCCCTACACCGTCAGGATCTCGCTCCTCCGACCGACAGGCTATAATCCGCGCGTGAAGCCGCTCTCCCGGCGAGCCCTGGCGATCCACCAGCGTCTGCTCGAGGTCTACGGCGAACCGGTCTGGCGCCATCCCCTGCCGCCGCTCGACGAATTGGTTTCGACGATCCTCTCCCAGAATACCAACGACCTCAATCGCGATCGCGCCTTCGAGGCGCTGCGCCGCCGCTTCCCCACCTGGGAGGCCGTCCGCGATGCGCCGTCGCGCTCGGTGATCGCCGCCATCCGGCCGGCCGGTCTGGCTAATCAGAAAGGACCGCGCATTCGGAATGTCCTGCGGCAGATCACGACCGAGCGCGGCCGGCTTGACCTGGAGTTCTTGCGCGCCCGCCCGCCGTCCGAGGTGCGCCAGTGGCTGCTTCGCTTCAAGGGCGTCGGGCCAAAGACGGCCGCCATCGTCATGTTGTTCTCGCTGGACATGCCGGCCTTCCCGGTCGATACCCACATCCAACGGGTGGCGGGACGCCTCGGCCTGCGGCCGGCCAAGGTCACCGCCGAACAGTCCCACGAGTTGCTGGCCGCTGTGTTCCCGCCCGAGACCTACACAGCCGCTCACCTCAACCTGATCCGTCTCGGACGCGAGGTGTGCCAGGCCCGCCGCCCGGCCTGCGAGCGGTGCCCGGTGACGAAATGGTGCGACTACTACAAGACAGTGGTCAGTGGTGTAGTGGTCAGTGGCCAGTGGAGGCGACTCTGACCACTGACCACCGACCACCGACCACTGGGGCCCTGCCCTGGTATCGCCTCGTCGCCCTCAACGCATTGGCCTTCGCGCTGGGTGTCGTGACCAACACGCTCGAGCCGGCGGTATTGGGTCACCGCACGCTCGCCCTCGCCCCCGAGATCAAGAACACCGTCTTCGGGCTGATCACCTTCGCCGGGTTGGTCGTCGCCATTCTGTGGCAGCCGATCATCGGCGACCTCTCCGACCGGACGCGCACGCGCTGGGGGCGGCGTCTGCCGTACATCATCGTCGGCGCGGCGGCCCTGATCGCCACGCTCTACCTGGTGGCCGTCGCCCCGGGCCTGGCGTCGCTGCTGGTCCTGCTCTTGCTGATACAGCTGTCCTCCAACACCGTTCAGTCCCCGAGCCAGGCCCTCTTGCCGGATCATGTTCCGGAAGCCCAGCGCGGGGCGGCCTCCGGTTGGAAATCGGCGCTGGAGATCCTGGCCTTCGTCGTCGGCCGGCAGATTTCGGGCCGCCTGGTCGGTGACGGCCGAGTGCTCGCTGCAGTGAGCGTCGCCGCCGCCACAGTCGCGGTGGCCGTGGTGATCGTCGCCGTGACGATCCGCCGCTCGACGCCCGCCGCCTCTCCGGTGCCCGCGGCGGAGTTCAGCCTGCGGCGCGCTTTCCGCTTCGACCGCCAACGCTACCCCTCGTTTGGACCGTGGTTCGTCAACCGGGTGCTGGTGTGGGGCGGCTTCATTGCGCTCAACACCTTCTTGCTCTTCTTCGTCATCGACGTCCTGCAACTGCCTGAAGCCCGGGCTCAACGCTTCGTCGGCGACCTCTCGGCGCTGATGGGCATCGGCCTCATTCTGGTGGCGCTGCCGGCCGGATGGCTCGCCGATCGCGTCGGGAGACGACGGCTGGTGGCGGGCGCCGGCCTGGCGGCCGCCGGGGGGACGGCGCTACTGCTGCTGGCGCCGTCGACGACGATGGCGCTCGTCGCCGGCGGCATCCTCGGCGTCTCCGTCGGGGTTTTCCTCACCGCCAGTTGGGCCTTGGCGACTCAGATTGTCCCGGGGATGGAGGCGGCGCGCATGCTCGGCCTGGCCAACATTGCCACCGCCGCCGGAAGCGGTCTGGCGCGCCTCGGCGGCGGCCTGATCATCGACCCGATCAACCGCCTGACCGGCAGCACCGCCGGAGGCTACTTCCTTCTGTATGCTCTGGCTGGAATCGCGTTCCTGGCCGGGACAGTCGCTATCCTGCGCTTACCGCCGGACTCACCCGCCTCCGCTCCCGAGGTCCCAGTCACCTGACATCACACGGGGCGGCCATTCCGTTTCACGGATTTCGTCCCCACCCCCCGCCCCCTCCCCGAGCGAATGTACGCCAAAGAAACCAGAGTCTTTCCGGGGAGGGGTGAGATTCTCGAAGGGAAGGGGGAGGGTTAGGGTGGGGGTTGAAATGGCTCAGCCTGACTCGACCCCAGACGAGTGAGGATTGCCTCTCAGCTGGTCTTTAGTGGACCTCGTGTGGTTGTCGTGACCGCGCGTCCTGGGAGGTGAGGCGCGCCCTCACGCCTCGTGGCACGCCGCGAAATGGTCCGGGCCCAGTTCCCGCCACTCGGGAACAAGCTCGCGGCAGTGCGACTGCACGATTGGGCAGCGGGGATGGAAGCGACACCCGGACGGGATGTCGATCGGGTTGGGGATTTCCCCTTCGAGAATCGTCGCTTCCCGCCGCAGCCGCGGGTTGGGAACCGGGATCACCGAGAGCAAGGCCCGCGTGTAGGGGTGTTTGGCGGAACGCAAGACTTCCCGCGTCGGCCCGAGCTCGACGATCTTGCCCAGATACATCACGGCGATGCGGTCGGCGTAGCTGGCGGCCGTGCTCAGGTCGTGCGTGATCAGCAGCACGGTGATGCCCCTGCGGTCGCGCAGCTCGGCCAGCAGGTTGAGGACCTCGGCCCGAATGCTGACGTCCAGCATGGACACCGGCTCGTCCGCCAGCAGCACCGGCGGCTCGAGCACAAGCGCCGCGGCGATGACCACCCGCTGACGTTGCCCGCCCGAGAGCTCGTGCGGAAGGCGCGCGGCATAGTCGGCCCCCGGACGCAGGCCGGCGTCCTCCAGGGCCGCCCGGACGCGCTCGGCGCGTTCCCGGCGATCGCGGCCAACTCCGTGCACGACCAGCGGCTCGGCGACGATTTCGCCGACACTCATGCGCGGGCTGAGTGACTCGTAAGGATCCTGGAAGATCATCTGGATCCGCCGGCGCAGCGCCTTCAACTCCTTGCCGCGCAAATGGGTGACGTCCTGCCCCTCGAAGGCGATTCGTCCGCCCGTCGCCGGTTCCAGGCCCAGCAGGCTGAGCGCCAGCGTCGTCTTGCCGCAGCCGCTCTCCCCTACCAGCGCCAGGATCTCTCCCCGGCGCAGCTCGAGCGAGACCCCGTCGACGGCGTGGACATGTTTCGGCGGGGTGCGCTGCAGCAGACCGCCCCGCACCGGAAAGAGGATCTGCAGATCCTCGACGACCATCACCGGCGCCTCGGTCATCCGCCCTCCACCAGGTAACAGCGCGCCCGGTGTCCGGGGCGGACGATGTACTCCGGCGGTTCGTCCACCCGACAACGCGGCATCACGGCGGAACAGCGATCGGCGAAACGACATCCGGGAGGAGGCGGGTCGAGGCGCGGCGGGGTCCCGGGGATCGCCTCCATCCGTTCCGCCGGGCGCGAGATGTCGGGGAAGGCCTTGAGCAGGGCCTGGGTGTAGGGATGGCGCGGCTGGTTGAAGATGTCCTCGACCGTGCCGACCTCGGCCACCACCCCGCCGTACATCACCAGGACGTGGTCGCACATCTCGGCCACCACCCCGAGATCGTGAGTCACCAGGATCAGGGCCAGGCCGAGTTTGGCCTTGAGCTCCATCAACAGCCGCAGAATTTGGGCCTGGATCATGACGTCCAGGGCGGTCGTCGGTTCGTCGGCGATCAGGATCGTCGGCGTGCAGGCCAGGGCCATGGCGATGACCGCCCGCTGCCGCATCCCGCCGGAGTATTGGTGGGGGTAGTTGTTGCGCCGGGCCGGATTGATGCCGACCGTATCCAGCAGTCGCCGAACCATGCCGTCCATCTCTTGGGACGAAACCCTGGGCAGATGCCGCCGGATGGCCTCGGCGATCTGGTCGCCGACCGTGCGCACCGGATTGAGCGCATTCATGGCGCCCTGGAAGACCATGGCGATGTGGCGCCAGCGGATGGCGGTCATTTCGTTTTCGGAGAGATCGAGCAGATCACGGCCCAGGTATCCGACGCGTCCGCCGACGATTCGGCCGTTCCCCGGCAGCAGTCGCAGCAGGCTGAGGGCGAGCGTCGTCTTCCCGCAGCCGCTCTCGCCCACCAGGCCCAGCACCTGGCCCTCGCGCAAGGTGAAATCGACGTCGACGACGGCCCGCACCATCGGCAGATCGGTCTGCTGAAACTCGACCGTCAGGCCCTCGACCTCCAGCACGACCGGATGCGGCGCGTCGCTCATCGGACGGGCTGCGCCGGTGGGTGACGCTCGGCCGCCGGCGCCACCATGCCCGCGGTCGAGCCGAGGTGATGCGAGTCGAGGCGCGGGTTGAGAATGCGTTCCAGCCCGTGGCCGAGAAGCGTGCAGCCAAGCACGACCCAGACGATGCCGAGCCCCGGCGCCACCAGCGCCCACCAGGCGCCGGTGCTCATCGCCCCGCGCGACAGGGCGTAGTTGAGCATCTGCCCCCAACTGACGACGGTCGGGTCCGACAGGCCCAGGAAGCTCAGCGTGCTCTCGTTCAGCACCGCCAGCGAAATGACGAGGACCGTATTGGCGACGAGCAGGGGCAGCACCAGCACCAGGATGTGGCGTGAGACGATGTACCGATCGCTGGCGCCGATGGCGCGGGCGCGGGTCACGAACTTACGCTCCTTGACGGAAAGCGTCTGGGCCCGCACCAGGCGGGCGGTGCTGGTCCATCCCAGGACGCCGATGACGAAGATGATGTTGAGCAGGCTGGGCTTGGTCAGCGCCACCAGGACGATGGCCAACGGCAGTTCGGGAATGACAAGCATGATGTCGGTGAAACGCATCAACACGTTCTCGGTGCGTCCGCCCAGATAGCCGGAGGAGATCCCGATCACCCCTCCGATGGCGATCGAGATGAAGGAAGCGAAGAACCCCACCGTCAGCGAAACGCGCGAGCCGTAGATGAAGTTCGAGAGGACGTCCTCGCCGGCATCGTCGGTGCCGAAGGGATGTTGCGGGCTGGGGGGCTGGTAGATCTGTCCGATGGAGACGGTCTGCGAGGCATACGGGTCGTACGGCGCCAGCCAGGCGGCGAAGACCGCCATGATGATCGCCCCGCTGAGCATGATCAGGCCGATGAGCGCCGTCCGATTGCGTCCTAAGCGCCGTACAAAACCTCCGCGAGCCGGCCGGCCGGCGACGGCGTCGACGGTCACTCCGCCCTCACCCGCGGGTCCAGCTGCGCGTACAACACGTCGGCCAGAAAATTGGCCAGGATCACGGTGACGGCGATCAACAGGAAGGCGCCCTGCAGCATCGGATAATCACGGCGCTCGACCGCCCGATAGATGGCCCCACCCAGCCCCGGCCAGGAAAAGACGGTCTCGATCTGGATGGCGCCGGCCACGGTGAAGCCGAGGTTGATGGCGATGATCGTGATCATCGGCAGCATGGCGTTGCGCAGGGCGTGGTCCTTCAGAATCTGGAACGTGCTCAGCCCCTTGGCCTTGGCCGTCAGGATGAAGTCCTCCGACAGGACTTCCACCAGCGTGCTCCGCATCAGCAGCATGTACTCGCCCAGGAAGACCAGGGTGAACGTCAGCGTCGGCAGGAACAGGTGGCGCAGCAGGTCGGCGAGAGCTTCCAGGGGCGAATCGAAGGTGGCGCCGTAGGTGTACATCCCGCCGATCGGCAACCCGACGCGGCTGCCCCAGAACAGGAGCAGGATTCCGAGCCAGAAGGTGGGCAGGCTCCAGACCACCAGACTGAACAGCAGCGCCGAGTAGTCCATCCGGGTACGCGCCTTCCAGGCGGCGATCACCCCCAGACCCACGCCGAACACGATCGCCAGGATCTGGCCCAAGCCGATCAGCAGCAGCGTGTTGCCGAGGGCCTCCCCCAGCATCACGTTGACCGGGCGGTTGGTGTGGTAGCTGAGACCGAGGTCGCCGCGGAGCAGGTTGGCGACGTAGCGGAAGAACTGCGTCTCCATCGGGTTGACCAGGCAGCTCCCCAGCCGCAGCGGGTTGAGCGACTCGAAACAGTTGATGACCGGTTTGTCGAGTCCGAAGCGCACGCGGATCGCCTCGACGGCCTCGGCCGTCAGGCGTGGATCGCGCACACCGGCGCGCGCCGGGTCGCCGGGGAGGACGCGGAACAAGAAGAAGTTGAGGACGATGACGAAGGCGACCGTGAAGACGGCCCAGGCGAGCCTGCGGACCAAGAAGCTGGCACGTCCGCTCAACTGTGGCCTCGTGCGCCGCACCCGGTCCTTGGCGCCGGCCATCGGCAGGGTACCGGGCCGGGAAACGAACTCGTATCCTGGCGCAAGGTAGCCTCGCCCGTCGAACCCCCTCCCCTGGCCCTCGCGCAGCACCCCGGTTGGGCTCCCCCTGCTTGGTTCGCGCTTCGCGCCACTGAGATTCCTGCAGGGGGAGGGGAGGTTTTTTCTGGGGGATGGGGGGAGCTTTGCTCCCCCCATCCCCCGGACCTTCGGCCCCCTCTCCGCCACGATACCGCTAGCGTGCGGACACTCTGGGCGGAGAGGGGGTCAGGGGGTGAGGTGGGCGAAGGGTCCTGTCGCATCCTACTAAGGAACGGGCTGCACGACGACCAGCGACGATACGTCTTGCAGTGCCAGCAGCGGTTGGTCGGTCAGCCAACCCTGGAAGCGGTCGCTGCGGTAGGCCTGCACCGCCTGGGCATACCACGGGATGATGTAGACCACATCGTTGTGGACGATCTCCTGCATCCGCCAGATGACGTCCTGGCGCGTCTGCGGGTCGAGCTCCGTCGCCTGCTGCGCGTAGAGCGCGTCGTACTCCGGGTTGTTGTAGCCGGTCTCGCTGTAGCCGGAGGCGATCTCGTCGCTGGTCATGACGCCCAGCAGGGCGCTCGGATCGGGGTCCGAGCCCCATCCCCACAGGATGACATCGAAGTCGAAGGTCGGGCAGCACAGCGAGCCCAGCGTGTCGGCGTCGACCACTTGCAGCTCGGTGTCCACGCCGATCTCGCCCCACATCTGGCTGAGCAGTTCGGCCTCGCGCGGCGCAGTGATGCTGTCACCCGGCCAGTTCATCCGCAAGACGATGGGGTCGCCGCCGCCCGGCATCTGGCGCACCCCATCGCCGTCCGTGTCGAGGTACCCGGCCTCGTCCAGCAGACGATTGGCTTCGGCGGGATCGAAGGCGAAGTCCGGCAGCTCACTGTTGTAGTACTTGCCCAGCGCGTTGGGGACGAGCGTCATCCCCGGATCGCCTAGCCCGAGCAGGACGACGTCGATCAGCGTTTGCTTGTCGGTGGCGTGCGCCAGCGCCACGCGCACGGTGCGGTCCAGCAGCGCCGGATGACCGCTGCACACCCCGTCGTCCGGCGGGCAGTCCTCCGGCGCCACTTGGTTGAAGATGATGTCGGCGATGTCCGGGTGGAAGTCCGGAGCATGGACGACTTCGACGTTGGCTTCCTGGCTCAGGCTCTCGACGGCGGTCTGCGGCATCTCGGTGATCATGTCGACCTGGCCGGTGCGCAGCGCCTGGACCAGCGCGTCCTGGCTCTCGAACGTCTGGAACACGACTTCGTCGACGACCGGCGGCGTGAGGTAGTGGTCCCTCACCGCCGCCAGATGGACGAACTCGTTGGGCCGGTACTCGACCAGGCGGAATGGACCGCTGCCGATCATCTCGGCGTTCTCGAACTCGACCGCCGCCTGGCCCTCGTATTGCGACCAAATGTGCTCCGGCAGGATGAACATGTAGAACAGCTGGCTCTCCATGTTCGGGATCGGCTCGGTCAGGTGGATGGCGACCGTCTGATCGTCGACGGCTTCGACGCTGTCGAAGTAGGTGGTGTACCCGGGCATATAGGGGAAATCTTCGTGCGCGCCGTAGAAGTTGTAGGTGAAGGCCACGTCGGAGCTCGTCACCGGTTCGCCGTCATGCCAGGTCGCACCCGGGCGCAGATGGAAGGTCCACGTCAATCCATCGTCCGAGACGTCCCAGCTCTCGGCCAGTTCCGGGCGGTAGGTGGAGCCGTCGAGGTCGAGGCTGACCATCGAACTGTAGACCAGGTCGAAAACCGTGTAGGCTTCGACCAGCAAGGCCGTCCCCGGGTTGAGCGTGTCCGGGCTGCCGGCCCAACCAATCCGAACCACCGACGGTTCCGCGGCGGCGGGCGTTCCGGCGCCGGTGCAGGCCGAGGCCATCACAGCCAGAAGGCACAACGAAGCAATCACGGCATATCGTGGTTTCATCTTCCTCTTCTCCTTGGGGAACGCCGGTGGTACGGCGAGGGCCTCCGGACGGTTCGAGGGCGAGGGGGCGGCCGTCTCCGTCGTCATCGACGGTCCGACGGATCGGTGGCGGTGCGGGAAGGGGCGGTGCGGGGCATGCGGTTGTCGGCGGAAGGCGGGCGCCCCGCCGCGGCCCCTTCATTATAGAAGCGCGTTGCGGCAGGTCAACGCCCGCCAGCCGGCAACGCCGCCTGCTCGCGCCGCCGGCGCTCGCGCCGACGCTGCTGTTCAAGCACCTCGTCGATCGACTCGATCTTCTCATCCACCGCCGCTTTCAACCACTGACGGCCCTTGTCGGCCGTCGCCACGGTCGGGTCGCCATAGGCGCCGGTCACGGTGTCGTCCGTCCAAGGGGGATTGGCGATCAGCCGACCGCCTTCGACCCAATCCATGTAGTACTCCGAGGTGGATATAAAATCGGTCTCTCGCTGCGCCCGCTCGGGATAGACGAGCTCCGGCCGAAGATGCAGGATCATGCTCGTCTCGAGCTCGCAGGCATGGCCCATGCCACCCATCTCCGACTGGCGGACCTCGTCGAGCGCCGGTCCGGTGGTGTGCAGCCACTCGGTGGCGATGAAGGCTTGCGGCCAGCGTTCGCCGGCCCACTTGACGGTGTTGACCAGGAACGAGTGATTGCCGCCGTGGCCGTTGGAGAAGAGCAGGCAGCGCGCCCCCAGCCGCACCAGATGGCCGACCATCGCCAGGAAGAAATCTTCGAAAGTTCGTCCGCCGAGATTCAGAGTCCCCGGATACTGGCGCGTGTGCGTGCTGACGCCATAGGGCCACGCCGGCAGGCAGACGACGCGCTCGGGCACCGCCGCCCGCAGCCCGTCGGCGATGGCTGCCACGATGCGCGTGTCGGTTTCCAGCGGGAGATGGAGCCCGTGCTGTTCGGTGTGGCCGGTGCTGATCACGACGACGCGCTGGCTGAGGTCGGCCGGCCAGGGCCAGACGGAAGCACGGCGAGGTTCAATCCGAATCCTCTTCGCGGCGGACCGGGGTCGACCTTGGATCGTCGTCTTCAGGAATCGCAGGCCGCGTGCCTCGACATGGCGGGCGACGCCCATGCCGTCCAGGAAAACGGGGCGGGTGAAACCCTGGGCGCGCAGCTCCCGGACGATACCCAAGAGCACTCGCCGCAGCAATCCGCGGCCGGCGGTCAGTTCCCCCAGGCCGCCCGGTTGGGGAAAGCCATAGGGGACGGGCGGAAGCGTCACGACCGTATCGGCCCGCAGGGCGCGCGCCGCCGCCCCGACATCGTAGGGCTCGTCCCCCAGAGGGATGAGCAGCGGGAGCTGCCGCGGCAGCTCCGCCACCTCCGGCCAGGTCAGGTCGGCGTACGGGATCGTCTTCACGTCACCATTCACCGCCTTATGTCATTCCGAGGGCCGGCCTTGACGGCCCGAGGAATCCCCATGGCGATTCTTCCACAAAATGCCGCGGGGCGAGTTTCACGGACCTAGGGTCTCATCACTCGAGCCGACTGGGGATTCCTCGGCCCTGCGGGCCTCGGAATGACATCATCACTCTGGAACTGGGAATCCTACAGCAGGTACCAGTCGACGAAGCGCTCCATGTGACCGTAGAAATCGAGCTGGTTCTTGCGCAGCAGCAGCCCGTGGCCTTCATCCGGGTAGGTGCGGTATTCGAAGGTCTTGCCTTCGCGCTTGAGCGCCTCGACCAGCTCCTCGGATTGGAGCGGATGGACGATCGGGTCCTGCAGCCCGTGCACGATCAGCATCGGCGCGCGGACCTTGGCCACCTGCCACACCGGTGAGCCCCGGTCGTAGTTCTCGCGGCGCACGGCGGGATGGCCCATCATGCGTTCCATCTCCTCGCGCGCTTCGCGTTCGCCCTGGGCCCAGGAGGTCAGGATATTGCAGTCGCCGTACTTGGCCACGGCGCAGGCGAAGCGGTATTGGGAGTCGTAGGCCAGTGCGCACACCGCCAGGTAGGAACCGTAGCTGGCGCCATAGATCCCCAGTCGTTTGCGATCGATCCAGGGCAGCGCCGCCAGGGTGTCGGCCGCCGCCAGGCAGTCCTCGGTGTCCTTCACGCCCCAGACGTTGTGGTTGGCGCGCTCGAACTCGATGCCGTACCCCGAGCTGCCGCGGAAGTTGGGCGCCATCCAGGTGTAGCC
>Ga0209108_10002236_pt1 | contig 11160 bp, 11 predicted proteins | sample Rifsed10ft1_FD_184003 | JGI IMG/M metagenome (GOLD analysis project Ga0209108, IMG submission 184003) | Soil microbial communities from Rifle, Colorado, USA - sediment 10ft 1 (version 2) | ecosystem: Environmental > Terrestrial > Deep subsurface > Rock core/Sediment | place: Rifle, Colorado...
CGCGCGGTCGGCGACCCGGCGCGCGAAGCGCAGGTTCTGCTCGCTCAGCAGCACGCACAGGCCGCGCGCCTTGAGCTCGAGAATCGCCGTCGCCACCTGCCCGGCGACGAGCGGCGCGAGGCCTTCGGCGGGTTCGTCCAGCAGGATGGCGCGCGGATTGCCCATCAGCGTGCGCGCGAGGGCGAGCATTTGCTGCTCGCCGCCCGACATGCGGCCGCCCAGACGGTCCTGCATGCGCCCGAGGTTGGGAAACAGCGCGAACAGCTTCCCGGGCGTCCAGTCCACGGTGCTCGCCCGCGCCGGCTGGCGGCCCACCTCCAGGTTCTCGCGCACCGTGAGGTCGGTGAAGATGCGCCGCTCCTCCGGCACGTAGCCCAGCCCGAGCCGCGCGATCCGGTAGGGCGGCAGCGCATCGATGCGGGCACCGTCGAAGCGGATTTCGCCGGTCTGGGGCGGCAGCAGCCCCATGATCCGTTTCAGGGCGGTCGTCTTGCCAGCGCCATTGCGGCCCAGGAGCACCAGCACTTCGCCGGCCCGCGCGCTGAAATCCAGCCCGAACAGGACCTGTGCCTTGCCGTAGGCGGCGCTCAGCGCGCGCACCTCAAGCATCGCCGCTCCCGAGGTAGACCTCGCGCACCCGTTCATCGGCGCGCACCGTCGCCGGGCTGCCCGCGGCGATCAGCTCGCCCTCGGCGAGCACGAGGACGCGGTCGGCGTGCGTGAACACGACGTCCATGTCGTGCTCGGTGAACAACACCGCGGTGCCGTCGCTGCGCGCGAGATCCGCCACGAGGCGCATCAGCGCGTCGCGTTCGGGCGGCGCCATGCCCGCGGTCGGCTCGTCCATGAGCACAAGCCGCGGCTGGTTGGCGAGCGCCACCGCGAGCTCCAGCCGCTTCAGGTCGCCATAGGCGAGGATGTCGCAGGGGCGCCCGGCCTGCGCGAGGATTCCGGCGCGCTCGAGCAGCGCGTCCGCCTCGCCGGCGAAGGCGCGCACGGCATTGGACGTCAGCGACCAGAGGCGGCGGTGGTGCGAGAGCAGGGCCATCTGCACGTTCTCGCGGACTGTCATGGAGGCGAACGTGGCGGTGATCTGGAACGTGCGGCCCACGCCGAGACGCCAGATCTGCCGCGGCGCCTTGCCGACGAGGCTGTGTCCGGCGAGCGCCGCGGCGCCGCGGTCGGGCGCGAGCTGGCCGCTGAGAATGTCGAAGCACGTGGACTTGCCCGCGCCGTTCGGCCCGATCATCGCCACCACTTCGCCCGCGCCGACCGTGAAGCTCACGCCGCGCAGCGCCTGCACGCCGCCGTAGGACTTCGCGAGATCGCGCACCTGAAGCCCGCTCACGGCGCGCGCCTCCCGCGCAGCAGGCTGCCCAGTCCGCCGGGCAGCACGAGGACCAGCAGGAGAATGACCGCGCCGATCACCGCCCGCCAGTAGTCAAAACCGCGCGCCACGCTGTCCTGCAACCACGTGAAGAGCGCGGCGCCCCACAGCGGCCCGATCAGCGTGTGCACGCCGCCGAGGAGCACCATCACCAGCCCGTCCACGGAGCGGGGTACCGCCAGCGCCTCCGGGGAAATCGAGCCCTTGGAGAACGCGTAGAGCGCGCCGGCGAGGCCGGCGAACAGGCCGGCGAAAACGAATGCCGCCCACTGGTGGGCGCGCACGTCGATGCCGATGGCGCCGGCGCGCAACGGCGAGTCGCGGCCGGCGCGCAGCGCGTACCCGAACGGCGCGAAGAGCATGCGCCACATGCATGCGGTCGCCGCGAGACAGGCGGCGAGGGTGAGGTAGTAGTAAGCGGTCCGCGCCGAAAGCCACGCGGCAGGCCAGATGCCGATGAGGCCGTTCGAGCCTCCGGTGAAGGCGTTCCACTGGTACACGACCGACCACACGATCTGCGCAAACGCGAGCGTCAGCATGGCCAGGTACACGCCCTGCAGGCGCACGCAGAACCAGCCGAACACCAGCGCCGCGCTGGCCGCCGCGAAGGGCGCGGCAAGCAGCGCCAGCATCATGGGCGCGCCAGCCTTCAGCGTCAGCAGCCCGGCGCCATAGGCGCCGAGGCCGAAGTAGGCGGCGTGGCCGAAGGACAGCATGCCGCCGGGGCCCATGAGGAAGTGCAGGCTGACAGCGAAGATCGCGAACACCAGGATGTCGGTCAGCAGCACGAGCGCGTAGCCTCCCGTGGCGAGCGGCAGCGCGCACAGTCCCGCGGCGACGCCGGCGAGCGCGAGGAGCACCGCGCGCGAGGGCGGGGCGAGCGGCGGCTCGAGGGCGCCAGGGCCGCGCCGCGGCGCCGGCAAGCGCCCGAGCAGCCCCCAGGGACGCAGCACCAGCACGGCCGCCATGACCACGAACTCGATCGCCAGCGTGAATTCGGAGTATCCGAGACCGATACAGAAGGCCTTGATCTCGCCGATGAGCAGCGCCGCGAGGAACGCGCCGGGGATCGAGCCCAGCCCGCCGATCACGACCACGACGAAGGCGTCGACGACGATCTGCAGGTCGATGGCGAGCGTGGCGGGCTCGCGCGGCAGCTGCAGGGCGCCGCCGAGCCCGGCGAGCAGCGCGCCGAGCGCGAACACGCTGGCGAACAGTCGGCGCTCATCGACGCCGAGCGCGCCCGCCATCTCGCGATCCTGCGTTGCCGCGCGCACCAGGATGCCCCAGCGCGTGCGCCGCAACAGCGCCCAGAGCGCGCCCAGCACCAGCGGGCCCAGGGCGATGAGGAACAGGTCGTACTCGGGGAAGCGCGATCCCGCGATGCGCACGGCGCCGTCCAGACCCGGGGCCCTCGGCCCGAGCAGGTCTTCCGGGCCCCAGGCCCAGAGCGCAAAGTCCTTGATGAGCAGCACCAGCGCGAAGGTGGCCAGGAGCTGCAGCAACTCGGGCGCGGCGTAGAGGCGTCGCAGCAGGAGCGCTTCGAGCAGGGCGCCGAGCGCGCCCACCGCGAGCGCGGCGAGCGGCACGCTCCACCAGAAGCCGACGTGCGGCTCGAGCGCCAGCGCGGCGTACATGCCCAGCATGAACAGCGACCCGTGCGCGAAGTTGACGATGCGCGTGACGCCGAAGATCAGCGACAGGCCGGCGGCCACCAGGAAGAGCGAGCTCGCGCCGGCGAGCCCGTTCAGGAACTGCAGCAGGACCGCGGAGCCGCTCACTCCTTGCGCAGCGCGCGGATTTCCCGGTCGGAGGGCTGGTAGGTCGCGCCGTCGGCGTAGCGCCAGTCGACCATCACGCCCCTGCCGGCTTTCTGCGCGAGCTGCCCTACGTAAGCGCCCATGGTGGACTGGTGGTCAATGGGCCGCCACAGGATCTGGCCGAACGGCGTCGGCATCTGCAGCCCCTTCAGCGCCTCGATGAGCTTCTCCGTGTCGATCGACCCAGCCCGCTTCGCCGCGTTCGCGACCGAGTAGACCGCCGTGTAGCCGACCACCGAGCCCTGGCGCGGGTAGTCGTTCCAGCGCTTCTGGTAGGCGTCGCGGAAGCGCCTGTGCTCAGGCGTGTCGATCTCGCTCCAGGGGTAGCCCGTGACCCACCAGCCTTCCGGCGTCTCGTCCTTCAGCGTATCGAGGTACTCGGGCTCGCCGGCGAGCAGGTTGAACACCACCGTGCTCTTGAACAGCCCTCTCGTGTTCCCCTCGCGCACGAACTTCTGCAGGTCGACGGCGAACAGCGAGCTGAAGATCGCGTCGGGTTTCGCCTCGGCGAGCGCTTGCACCACGGCGCCGGCGTCGATCTTGCCGAGGGGAGGGGCCTGCTCGGCCACGAACTCGACGTCAGGCTGCGCCTGCTTGAGCAGCTTCTTGAACGAGGCGGTGGCCGACTGGCCGTATTCGTAGTTGGGGTAGACGATCGCCCAGCGCTTCTTCTTCAGCTTTAGCGCCTCGGGGATCAGCATCGCAGTCTGCATGTAGGTCGACGGGCGAAGCCGAAACGTATATCGGTTGCCGTTCTCCCAGACGATCTTGTCGGTGAGCGGCTCCGCGGCGAGAAACAGGATCTTGCGCTGCTTGGCGAGATTCGCTACCGCGAGGCCGACGTGGGAAGCGAAGGTGCCCATGAGGACGTCGACCTTCTCGCGCGCGATCAGCTCCTCGGCGGCGCGCACCGCGTCGCCCGGCGTGCCGCCGTCGTCGCGCGAGACGATCTCGAGCTTGCGGCCCGCGGCGCCGCCCGCGGCGTTGATCTCTTCGAGCGCGAGCTGCCAGCCTTTCTTGTAGGGCTCGAGGAAGGCGGGGAAGACCTTGTAGCTGTTCAGCTCGCCGATCTTGAGGGTCTGGGAAGGGGCGTTGGTTGCCGTGGCGAGAAGCAGCAGTGCGATGAGGGTTCTCATGCTTCGGACTCCACTTTGGCGCCGCGATCGGGCTTGATCCTGTCCGTGCCTCTGGGGAAGGCGCGCCAGAATTCCCGGCGCACGAGGCTCGCGATGGTCGCGCTCTTGTTCAGGCCGTGGTAGCGGGCCACCGCGTCGAGCATGGCGAGGTCGCGCGGCGTGGCTGAGAATGTACTGACCTTCGCTTTCTGCATGGGCTGTAGGGGATGATTTAACAATTATATAAATCTTATACTAGCGGCGGCGGCGTCTGTCAAGCCAGCCCTCTTACGTGGTCGCGACAGCCTCGATCTCGACTCGCGCTCCCGCGATCAGCCCACCAGCCTGAAACGTTGTCCGCGCCGGTGGATCCTGCCGAAAGTACTCGCTGAAGACCTCGTTCATTGCCATGAGCTCCCCGAGGTCGGCCATGTAGATGGTGACCTTGGCGACCTTTCCCAGCGAAGAGCCGGCCGCTTCCAGCACCGCCTTGAGGTTTTCGCATACCTGCCGCGTCTCGGCCTTGATCCCGCCATCGGCCAGGCGTCCGGTTTTCGGGTCCATCCCGAGTTGGCCTGAGGCGAAGACCCATTCGCCCACCTTGATCGCTTGCGAGAGCGGGACCCTCGCGGGCGGCACCTTGTCCGTGTGCACTACGCGTCGTTGCATGATGGTTGCCCCTCGTGTAACCAGTGCGGCAATGAATGATGCGAAGCAGCGTAACCCGCCACCCAAAGCAGACGTCCATCTAGGCTAGCTGCGTCGCTTTCGTTAATGACGCTTATCGAAGCAGAAGCCCACGTCGACGATCTGGCCCCGCTTCCTCAAGCGGCTGGATGCCTCAGCCAATTAATCAAGGACTGTGCTGCGGGACCCGGCAATGTGTCCTTTCGATGCACGGCATGCATAGCGAGGACTTGGCTTCGCGCCGGTGCACCCTCAACGCGAATTCTTACGAGAGTACCGTCCCGAATGTCGTTATCGACCATATGCAAGGGCATCTGGCCCCAACCAAAGCCGGCTCTGAGGAAGGCGTGCTTAGCGCCCATATCTGCAAGCCGCCACGTCTTCGTGGACAGCACGCCAAAGTTTCGACTCTCCGACAACGGTGTCGGATCGGACAAGACCAGCTGGACGTGTTTGAGGATTTCGGACTTCGGCACAACCCGGCGGTGCGTGGAAAGCGGGTGCGTGGGCGCCACGACGGTCACGAACGGGACCTCGAGCAAGGGGCTGGACTGCAGCTCGTCCGGCACCGTCGGCAGCGTACCGACCACACCGATGCGGCAGCGGCCATCGAGAACCAGCTGGATTACCCCCCCGAGCGCCTGGACATAGAGACGCAGCGGCGTATTCGGATATTTGACCCGAAACAGCCCCACGGCGCGTGTCAGCGCGCTCATCGGATACACCACGTCGATCACGGCCGATAGCTCTGGCTCGAGTCCTTCTCGCATGGTACGCGCGCGCGCCTTGAAGCCGTCGATGCCGTCGGCGACCTCGCGAGCCGCCTGCAAAAGCTCCTTTCCCTGATCGGTCAGGCGCGGATAGTGGGAACGCCGATCAAAGAGCTGCACGCCGATTTGCGCCTCGAGGTTCGCTAGCGTCTGGCTAACAACGGATTGGGCACGCTTTAACTTCCGGCCGGCAGCGGAGAAGCTGCCTTCTTCTGCGGCGGCGATGAAGGTACGCAACTGGTCCAGGGTCAAGCCGTCGAGCATGTATCGCTTTCAACGATGGACTTTATCGAACTATATAGGCTTCCCAGATGAGTTGCGAAGCGTCATCCTGCGCCACCCCCAAAACGACGCCATTGGAGCCGCCATGAAAGACGCATCGACGAGCGACCCGAGAACCGGCCTGAATGCTCTTCTTACGCCGACAAATTGCGCATTGATCCTGATCGACCATCAGCCGTTCCAGTTCGCCGGCCTGCGCAGCCACGACACTCAGACCATCATCAACAACGTGGTTGGGCTGGCCAAGGCGGCGAAAATCTTCGGCGTTCCCACGCTGCTCAGCACGGTGGTCGAGGACAAAGGCGGCTACCTCATCAAGCAGCTGCAGGACGTCTTCCCCGAGCAGAAGCCGATCGACCGTACATTCATCAACACTTGGGAGGACGAGCGCGTTGGCGCTTGGGTTAGGAGAACCGGCAGGAAGAAGATCGTTATGGCGGCGCTGTGGACCGAGATCTGTCTCGCCATGCCGGTCATCCATGCCCTCGGCGAAGGCTACGAGGTCTACATCGTCACCGACGCCTCCGGCGGCGTCAGCGTCGAAGCGCACGAGATGGCCATCCAGCGCATGGTCCAGGCCGGCGCCGTGCCCATCACCTGGACAGTATTCGGCTCCGAACTGCAGCGGGATTGGGCCCGTACGGCGACCGTGGCAGCGCTTGCTCAGACGCTGGTCGACCATATGGGCAACGTGGGCACGAGCTTCCTGTGGGAGCAGCAACTGCTCAATACGCCTTCTGAAGCGAAAGCCAAGAGCGCCGTTGGAGTCTGAGGCCATGAACATAGGTGTCATCGGCGCGGGCGGCATCGGCCAGGCTTTCGCTGGCCACGCCGCGAAGGCAGGCTACGAGATCATCCTCAGCAATAGCCGCGGCGCCGATTCGCTGGCGGAGGCCGCGAGGCAGCTCGGGCCGCGGGTCAAGGCCGGCACGCGGGAGCAGGCTGCGCAAGCCGACGTGGTGTTCATTTCCGTGCGCTGGGACCAGGTGCACGCGGCACTGGGCGACCTTCCTACGTGGAAGGGCCGCGTGGTGATCGACGCCACCAACCCCGTGCTTCAACCGGGGTTTCGCCTCGCGGAGCTCAACGGTAGCACCTCAAGCGAGGTCGTAGCGTCGCTCGTCCCGGGAGCGCGGGTCGTCAAGACGGCGAACACCCTGCTGCGCGACGTGCTCGCTGCAGATCCAAGGCAGAACGGCGGACGCAGGGTCCTCTTCATGTCGGGGAATGACGCCGACGCCAAAGGACAGGTGAAGGCGATTTTCGAGAAGGCCGGATTCGCCATGGTCGACCTCGGCGCACTGGCGAGCGGCGGAAGGCTGCAGCAGTTTCCCGGCGGGCCGTTGCCGACGCTCAATCTCATCAAGCTCGACTGAATCGGACATGAGGCCGATTCTCGCCATGCTTGCATTGGCCCTGTGTGCGTCGGCGCAGGGTCAGGAAAGGAGCGCTGCCGTGAAGGACGCGGCCCTCTGGTATCAGGCATTCGACCGGAACGACCCGGCGCTTCTCGAACGGATCCTGAGCGAAAGATGGGTCGAATGTCCCGCGGCGCCCGGCCAGCCTGCCGGACCGGATGGCGCGAAGCAGATCCTCGCCCAGCTCCGAACGGCGTTTCCCGACATGACGATCAAAATGCAAGAGGTGTTGCAGGACGGAAACAAGGTGATCGTGCGTTCCGAAATTGCAGGTACGCAGCGCAATGCGTTCCTCGGCTACGCGGCGAAGAACCGAAAGATGACTATCCAGGCGATCGACATCCATGAGTTCAAGGACGGAAAGATCGTTCGAACCTGGCATACGGAGGACTGGCTTACCGGCCTGCATCAACTCGGCCTGTCGGAGAATTAGCGTGCCCGGTGATTTTGAGAACAAGGTCGTTCTCGTTACGGGCGCCGGCTCCGGCATCGGACGCGAAGCCGCGCGTATTTTCGCTGCCCGAGGCGCGCTCGTGTATTGCGTCGGACGGCAGGAAGGGAAACTGGCCGAGACGCTTGACCTGATCGCGAAGGCCGGCGGTAAGGCGCGCGTTGTCCCCGCCGATGTTTCCGAGGAGAGGGACGTCCAGTCGCTCTTCGCGCGCATCGGCTCCGAAGCGGGCCGGCTCGACGCGGCGTTCAACAACGCCGGCATAACGGGCGGTGCTCATCGTATCGAGGACTATCCGACGGAAGATTACGAGGACGTGCTCCGTGTGAATCTCAAGAGCGTGTTTCTCGGGATGAAGTACGAGCTGCCGCTGATGAAGAGCGGAACGGGTGGCGCCATCTGCAACACGGCATCGGTGGCGGCGATAACCGGCCCGGGCGGCATGTGTGCGTACGCCGCCTCGAAGCATGGCGTCCTCGGGTTGACTCGCGTTGCCGCCATGGAGAATGCAGCTCACAGCGTTCGCATCAATGCGCTGGTTCCGGGTTGGACCGAGACGCCCATGGTCGCCGCAAACGCGGCACAGAATCCGGGCTTCGCAAAGCTCGCCCAGTCGGCGATCCCGGCGAAGCGCGGCGGACACGCGAGCGAGGTGGCGGCGGCGGCAGTTTGGTTGTGCTCGCCGGAAGCGAGCTACGTCTTCGGGCAGATGCTAGTTGTGGATGGCGGCATGACAATCGGCGGTTTCGAACTTTCGTGAAACACGTCCACGTTGTCGTCGTTGGCGACAGCCATCGGCCGCCGTACTTTCAGCAGATCCAATGCGGCCGGCATGTGTTCACCTCGGATGAGCCGACGAAGCGAGGTGGGCTTGATGCAGGTCCTTCGCCCTCCGCCTACATCATATCCGCCTTGGGAGCATGCACGTCCGTGACCCTGCGCATGTACTGCGGGAAAAGGGGCTGGACCATTAAGAGAGTCTTGGTATCGCTGGAGCTCTTCGGCAAGCCAGGTTCCTGGGAAGTTCGCCGCGCGGTTCAAATCCTGGGCAACCTGACCCGCGAGCAAAGCGGGCGACTCGCGGAAGTATGCGAGCGGACGCCGGTGATGCTTGCTGTAAGGCGCGGCGTTAACGTACAGACAACGGTGTCGGTCCAGATACCAGCGTAGTTGACGTCGCCAAGAAGTTAGAGCTCTAACCCTGGTGACGCGGCGGCCGATTCGGAATGCGCTAACGTCTCGCAGGCGTCGACATCGATTGTCCGCTCCTGGCCTATTCTGTTGAAAAACTCGATTGCCTTAGCCGGCAGAACATCACATCGAAAAGTCGACCGCTCAGAATGAGCTACAAGCGACGCTAGCGGACCGGGTAAGGGTTCGACGACCCCCAGAAATCAGTTGAAAGTTTCCACCGAGGAGTTTTTCAACAGAATAGGCCGAAAGCGGAAATTTGAACCGAGAGGTTAGCTATGCCGCTTTGCGTTCGGCCGGGGGCGGCAGCTGCTTCAAGCACCGATCAATCCACAGTGCGGTGAGCTTCTCCTGCACCCCGTTCTGCGCAAGTCTCTGCGCCAAAGCCCCGAAATCCACCTGGTCGAGCAGCTGGTCCTGGTTGAAGCAGGAGAAGACGAAGCTGGTCTCGCCGGTCTTCGGGTCGACGTGCGGCTGCAGGCACTGGGCGCAGATCTCTTTCATCATGCACTGCATCGGGCTGTTGATGGAGCCGATGGCGACGTGGGTGTCTTTCAGGAACTTCTTCAGCTCGTCGTGCCGCGCCTTCGCCACGGCGGCCATCATCTGGTCCGAGCCGATGGCGATGATGCGGTCGGTGGCAGAGAAGGCGATGGCCTGAGCGCCGAGCGCCCCCGAAGCATAGGCTTGCATCCCCTGGACGAGATTGCCGACGAACGCACGGTCCTGCGGCCGGCGCGGCGCAAAGCCGGGCGGCTCGTCGCAGCACCAGACCACGACGTCCGCGGCCGCCTCGATGTCCTCGATGCGATAGCGGTCGGCCGCGTGCTTGTAGCCCGCGAAGTAGACCACCTTCGAGCCCGCGGCGCGCAGTGCGCGCCCGATCGAAAAAAGCACCGCGTTGCCCAGGCCGCCGCCGGCGAGCACCACGGTCTCGTTCCCCGGGATCTCGGTAGGCGTGCCGGTGGGCCCCATGAGAATGACGGGTTCGCCCGGGCGCAGGTACGCGAGGAGATCCGCCGAGCCGCCCATCTCGAGCGCGATCACCGAAATGAGGCCGTGCTCGCGGTCCACCCACGCCCCGGTGAGCGCCAGTCCCTCCATCGCGAGCGTGGTCCCCGGAACCTTCATCGCCAGGGTCTCGAAGTTCTGCATGCGGTAGAACTGCCCCGGCTGGAAGCGCCGCGCCGCGACCGGCGCGCGCAGCACGACTTCCACGATCGCGGGCGTCAAGCGCCGCACCTCGTGCACCACGGCGCGAAGATCGTGGTTGAGCTTCGAAAGAAACGTCGCGTCGTCCAGGGAAGAAGCGGGCGCCTTTGCCGAAAGCATCCTGCTGACGACCGGATAGCCCTGCTTCGCGCTGCCCATCGCCTTCACCACGTTGCCGAAATACGAAGGGTGCAGGTCGCCGAAGAAGCTCATGAAGCGGCCGTCGGCAACTCGATGCAGCAGCACTTCCGGGCGCGCGGGCTTGGAGGTGTGGCGCTCGGGCTTCAGCGGCGCGCCGTTCTCGTCGCAGGCCATGAAGTACTTGCCGTCGAGCAAAAGGCTCACGCCTTCCTCGCGCGCGAGCACCGTGTTGGGCTGCGTGCCGGCGGCGATCAGCACCGACTTGGCGGGCAGGGTGGTACCGCCCTTGAAGACCACGGCCTTGGCGTGGCCGTGCGTGTCCACCTCGATGCGCTCCGGGGCCAGCCCTTCCAGGAACACGATCCCTTCCTCGAGCGCCTTGGCGACCTCCTCGTGGTTGAGGGTGTAGGAGGGGCTGTCGACCATGCGGCGGCGGTAGGCGATGGTCGAACCGCCCCAGGACTTGAGCAGGGACAGGCGTTGTTCCGGTTTGGCCTTGCGCAATGCCTTCGCGTGCGCGATGAATTCCTGCGCGATCTCGCGTTCTTCGGCAGTCCAGTCCGGCTCTTGCGCCAGCGTCTCCCGGCGCGCGAGGAACTTCTCCACCTGCACCGCGTAGTAGGCGAGCGACTCGGTCGCGGTGTCGATCGCGGTCAAGCCGCCGCCGATCACCACGATCGGCAGGG
>Ga0209108_10002240_pt1 | contig 11143 bp, 11 predicted proteins | sample Rifsed10ft1_FD_184003 | JGI IMG/M metagenome (GOLD analysis project Ga0209108, IMG submission 184003) | Soil microbial communities from Rifle, Colorado, USA - sediment 10ft 1 (version 2) | ecosystem: Environmental > Terrestrial > Deep subsurface > Rock core/Sediment | place: Rifle, Colorado...
AGCAGGAAAGCGTCGAGGTCCACGGCACGCTGTGGCTGGTTGGACAAATGGTAGATGCCCGAGTTATTGTTGGCCGGCGTGCGGCGGCCGCTTACCGCCGAATGCGTGAAGCTGGACGGCGGCTGCCGTGGGACGAAGTCGAAGAACAATTGCACAAACTCGGAAAATAAACGTGTCGGACTAGTTCCAGTGAGGGGATACGGCATCCCGGCGTAGATTTCCAAAAGGTGTGCATTACCAATCAGTACTTCAACGATACTGCTGTTACGCACGCCAAGTTAAATCGCGTGGAGCTCTACAATCGGGACGGGCTCGCGGCGCTGCTCGAACAGCATCCCGTGACGATGCTGGAGTTGGAGCGCTTCATGTACACGGAGTGGGACCAAGCGAGTGCGTGAAGGCCCGCCATGGTCGGCAGTTGCGTCGCGAGCGGCATCTGCGGCGCGATGGTGCCGCTCACTCTCAAACGCTTCGGCGCCGATCCCGCCACGGCGTCGAGCATCTTCCTCACCACCGCGACCGAGGTGGTGAGCATGGGATTGCTCTTGGGGCTCGCGACGCTGCTCATCCGGTAGCCCGCACAGAAAAACGGCCGCACGCAGCGGCCGGTGTGTCCCTCACCCCAGCCCTCTCCCGAGCGGAGAGGGTGCCTTCTCAGGCTGCCGCTTTCGCCACGGGTTTGGCTTTGCGCGCCTTGGCCTGCGCGGCCTTGGTGTGCATCGAAGCATACGCGGCGTGCGCGGCGGCTTCGGCGTCGCCGACGTGCACCGCATAGCCCATGTCCTCGAGCACCGAACCGAGCGCCGACAGGCACAGCATGACGTTGTCGGGGCGGCACGAGTAGCCCATCAGGCCGAAGCGCCAGATCTTGCCGGCGAGCGGTCCCAGCCCCGCGCCGATCTCGAGACCGAATTCATTGAGCAGGGTCTTCCTCACTTCGGCTTCGTTCACGCCCTCGGGGCAGATCACCGCGTTCATCTGCGGCACCTGGAACTGCTCCTTCACCAGGAATTTGAGCCCCATCGCCTCGAGCCCCGCCTTCAGCGCGATGTGGTGGCGCTGATGGCGGGCCCAGCAATTGTCGAGCCCTTCCTCGCGGATCAGCAGCAGCGCTTCGTGCAGGGCGAACAGTGAATTCGTCGGCGCGGTGTGATGATAAGTCCTCGTGGTCGCGCCCCAGTAGCCGAGCAACAGGTTCATGTCCATGAACCAGGAATGAATCTTGTCTTTGCGCGCTTTGACGTAATCCACCACGCGCTCGCTGAACGACACCGGTGAAAGTCCCGGCGTGCAGGACAGGCACTTCTGGCTGGCGGAATAGACCGCGTCGATGTTCCATTCATCGACCAGCACCGGCGAGCCGCCGAGCGAAGTGACGGCATCGACGATCGCGAGCGCGTCGTGCCGGTGTGCGACCTCCACCAGCGTCCTCGCGTCAGACAGCACGCCGGTCGAAGTCTCCGCGTGCACGAAGGCGACCAGCCGTGCATCGGGATGCTGCTTCAACGCATCTTCGAGCTTCTGCGGATCGACCGGCTCGCCCCATTTGTCTTCGACGACGATCGGCGTGCCGCCGCAGCGTTCCACGTTCTCGATCATGCGCCCGCCGAAGACACCATTGCGGCACACGATCACCTTGTCGCCGGGCACCACCAGGTTGACGAAGCAGTACTCCATCCCGACCGAACCCGGCCCGGAAATCGGGAAGGTGAGCGGGTTCTTCGTCTGGTAGGCGTAACGCAGCAGTGATTTCAGTTCCTCCATCATCTCGACGAAGATCGGGTCGAGATAGCCGATGGCGGGCTGGCTCATGGTGGTGAGCACGCGCGGGTGGATCTCGGTCGGCCCCGGGCCCATCAGCGTGCGCTGCGGCGGATGAAAGGAACTGATGCGTTTGGCGGGTGCGAATTCGTTCATCATGGTGTCACTCCCTGAGAGGGCGGTTCCGAAAAGATTCTCGCCGTCCGGACGCGACTTGAACCGGAGCGGCTTTCTGGCGGTAGCTTCATTGAGCACTTCGACAGCGGCAATCTGCCCGCCCGTCACCTGTTCGACCTCCATCGCCCAGCGCGCGGGGACATAGCCCGATTTCACCCAGTTGTTGACGACGGCGCGGTCGAGGCGGAAGCGGCGGGCCACCTCGGCCTGGCTTCCGAAAAGGACGACAAGACGTTCAGCGCAGTTCATGGCAAGAATTTGCCGGCCGTTGGGCCGGCAAATTCTTTATACCATGACAAAGTTATTTTGACAAACTAGAATTGATCCAGAAACACCGTCGCGGTTCAAAGCGATCCTTATGCAAGGACTCACTCACAACAAAACTCAATACTATCAATAGTTTTATCACCATCCGCCGACGCGACGCCCGTGGCAGCAACAGCGGAGAAATTGAACAGATTACGATCCAGTAGATGGCTGGGCCGGGCGTTCTGGAGGCTGGTAAGCATGGTCTCCACGCGTCCCGGGTGCCGTCGTTCCCATTCACGCAGCAGCGCCTTGACCTCCATGCGCTTGAGATTGGCCTGCGAGCCGCACAGGTTGCAGGGGATGAGCGGGAACTGCTGCAACTCGGCATACGCCGCGAGGTCTTTCTCCTCGCAGTACGCGAGCGGCCGGATCACGACATGCCTGCCGTCGTCCGAGGCGAGCTTGGGCGGCATCGTCTTCAACGTCCCGCCGTAGAACAGGTTGAGCAGGAACGTCTCGAGGATGTCATCGCGGTGGTGGCCGAGCGCGATTTTGGTCGCGCCGAGCTCGCCCGCCACGCGATAGAGCACGCCGCGCCGCAGCCGCGAGCAGAGCGAGCACATGGTCTTGCCTTCCGGGATCACGCGCTTCACCACGCTGTAGGTGTCCTGCGCCGCGATCTGGAACGGCACCCCGAGCCGCGTGAGGTAGTCGGGCAGCACGTGCGCCGGGAACCCCGGGTGCTTCTGGTCGAGATTCACGGCGACGATCTCGAACGCGATCGGCGCGCGCGCCTTGAGATTCATGAGAATATCGAGCAGCGCATAGCTGTCCTTGCCACCCGACAGGCACACCATCACTTTGTCGCCGTCGCGGATCATGTCGTAGTCGCCGATCGCCTGACCGGCGAGCCGGTGCAGGCGCTTGGCGAGCTTGTTGGCTTCGTAGTGCTGCTTGCGCATCAATGTCGATTCGGGTGCATTCATGTTCGTTTCCAAAGGCAATCAGCCACAGAGAACACAGAGCTCACGGAGAGAGGCAAAACAAAGCATCGTAGGTTGGAGTGAGCGCCGCGAACCCCAACGCTGCCGGCGTGCGCTGTGATGATTGTTGGGATGCGCTCTGCTTATCCCAACCTACGATGCTCAATAAGTAAGCCGTGAACCGCGAACCGGGAAACCGGTCCCGGAAAGCGGATTTCGTCGGATCACGGATCACAATTCACGCAGTTCAAATGTTCAGGCTGCGGCCGCCGTCCACTGCCAGGATCTGCCCGGTGACGTACGGGGCGCCGGCGATGAAGAACTCGACAGCCCGGGCGATGTCGTCGGGCTCGCCCATGCGCCCCAGGGCGATCCGGTCGACGATGCGCTGACGCGCGCCCTCATCGCTCCAGGTGTCGTTTTCGGGCCAGAGTATGGTTCCCGGCGCCACGCCGTTGACGCGCACCTCCGGCGCGAGTTCACGAGCCAGCGAGCGGGTCAGCATCGCGAGCCCCGCCTTGGCCACGTTGTAGACCACGTGCCCCCTCATCGGCCGTTCGCCGTGGATGTCGACGATGTTCACGATGCAACCCCCGGTTCGGCGCAACTCCGGTGCGGCGGCCTGCGCAAGGAACAGCGGCGCCTTGAGATTGGTGCCGATGAGGTCATCCCATGAGTCTTCGCTGATCTTTCCCATTGCCGTCGGGTGGAAACTCGATGCATTATTGACGAGCACATCGAGCCGCCCCCATGCCTCAATCGCTCCCGTGATCAATCCGCCGAGCAGCCGCGTCTGCGTGAGGTCGGACTGCAACAGCACAACCGAATTCGTGCGGCGCGCGCTAAGCTCGGCCGCGAGTGCGTGCGCCTCGTCTGCCGAGGCACGACACTGAACGGCGACGTTGGCGCCGGCAGCGTGCAGCCGCCGGACGATCGCCGCACCGATGCGGCGCGCGCCGCCGGTGACGAGAATCGCCTTGCCTCGCAATGGTGGCGCCATGATCGTTATCGATTTCGCAGCGTAGGCACGTCCGAGCCTGGTGATTTTACCGGATAGACTGCCAATCCTGCCGCCATACCCGCAATCGCATATGCGCCGCCACAGGTTGCCGCGCGCTTTAATCGCATGGGCACTGCCGATTGAGCCGGAACAGGGGCGACGCAGCGCAGTTCTGTAGAATAGGGCACCATCCTCGCCGGGCGCAGCACCAGGTTTCAGACGTGAACTGGATCAAACAACATCCGCGGCTACTTGCCGCTATCGTCATCGTGCTCGGCGTTGCCGGTTTCGGCGCGGTCCGCAAGATCCAGGGCCCCGCGGTCGAGGTCGCGCGCGTGGAAGCGGGACCGATCCAGCATTCGATCGTGGTGAGCGGGCGCGTGCAGGCGCCGAACCGGGTCGAGATCGGCTCGGTGATCACCGCCCGGGTGGAAAAAGTCCTGGTCGAGGAAGGCGCGAAGGTCGAGGCGGAACAGCCGCTCATCCTGCTGGAAACGCGCGAGTTGCAGGCAAGCCTCGCGCAGGCGCGTGCCGCGGAAGCCTCCGCCCAGGCACGCCTCGCGGCGGTGCGCGAACTCAGCCTCCCGCAATCCGCCGACGCGGTGGCGCAGGCCGAGGCACAGTTCCGCTTCGCCGAGCAGGAATACGCGCGCACCCGCGAGCTTCACGGCAAGGGCTTCATCAGTGAGGCGCGGTTGCAGGACGCGGAGCGGCTGCTCGCAGTGGCAAAAAGCCAGCTCGAAAGCGCGCGCACACAGGCGAAAGCACAGAATCCGCGCGGCGCTCAGGCGCAGGAAGCCGCCACACGACTGCAGGAGGCCGTGGCGGCCCGTGAATTTGCCGAATCGAGGCTCGCGCAGACGACCATCCGTGCCTCGGTGCCGGGGACGGTGCTCACGCGCACGGTCGAGCCGGGAGACATCGTCAGTCCCGGCAAGCGGTTGCTCACGCTCGATTCCGCGGGGGAAACGCGGCTCACCGCTCAGATCGACGAAAAGAACCTGCCCTACCTCAAGATCGGGCAGCAGGCGCTCGCTTCGAGCGAGGCGTTTCCCGATGCAAGCTTCAAGGCCGCGCTGTACTACATCAGTCCGGCGGTGGACGTGACGCGCGGGTCGGTCGAGGCGCGCTTCAGGGTGCCCGAACCACCGCACTACCTGCGCGCCGACATGACGGTCTCGATCGACATCGGTGTCGCCCGCAGGGAGCGCGCGCTGACAGTGCCCGCCGAAGCCGTGCGCGAAGCGGGCGGGGTGCTGCGCGTGCAGGTCGTGCGCGACGGACGCGTGGCGTCGGCACAGGTTGATGCCGGTGTGCGAACCGCAGGCCGGATCGAGATTACGAAGGGCGTAGCCGCGGGTGACATGGTGCTGCTCGGCAAGGGGATCGCAGACGGGACACGCGTGCGGCCCCGGGAAGTGAAACGCTGATGCGGTTCGAGTGGACCGTCGCGCTGCGCTTTCTGCGCGAGGGCGGGTTGCAGACGGTCCTCATCATTGCCGGCACGACGGTCGGGATCTCGGTCATCGTTTTCATCAGCGGGTTCCTTGGCGATCTGCAGCGCGATCTGATCCAGCGCACGCTGGGGGTGCAACCCAATATCATCGTGCGGCCGGCGGAGGAGATTGCCCGCCCGCTGCGCGATGGCAGAGACGCCGGCGCGCTGGCACAGGTGCAGGCGCGAGCGCAACGGCTGCGCTCCGTCGACCAGTGGCAGACGCTGCAGGTGGAGCTCGAGGCTTTGCCGGGAATCCGCGCCGTCTCGCCGGTCGCGTCCGGCCCGGGCCTCGTCACGCGCGGCGACGTGAACAAGTCCATCACCATTACCGGCATCGTCCCCGAGCGCTACGTCGCGGTGACGCGGCTCAACGAGAAGATCGTCGCCGGCGAGCTGCGGCTCAACCCGGGTGACGTAGTGATCGGCACCGACCTCGCCCGCGACCTCGGCGTCGCGCTGGGAGACAAGATACGGCTTTCCACGCCGACCTCGCCGGGCGATGCCTACCAGGTGCGTGGCATCTACGACCTCGGCCAGCGCAATCTCAACCGCGCTTATGCCTATGTCACGCTGCCCACCGCGCAGGCCCTGCTCAATCTGCCGGGCGGCGTATCGAGCATCGAGCTTGCGGTGGATGACCTGTTCGGGGCGGAGGCACTCGCCGCACGCCTGCAGGCGCAAACGCCGCACGAGGTCGAGAGCTGGATGAAGGCGAACAGCCAGTTGCGCACGGCGCTCAACAACCAGACCGTGATGACGCTGCTGGTGCGATTCTTTCTGGCGCTGGTGGTCGCGATCGGGGTAGCGAGCGTGCTGATCGTGTCGGTCGTGCAGAAGACCAAGGAGATCGGCATCCTGCGGGCGATGGGTGCGGCACGCGGCCGGATACTCAGGGTATTCCTGATGCAGGGCGCGCTGATCGGCGCGGGCGGCGCGGTACTGGGCAGCGCGTGCGGTTACCTGCTCACATCAATAATGAGCAATTTCCTGCGCGCGGACGACGGTACGCCGCTCTTTACGGCGACTTTCAGCCCGACGCTTTACCTCTACACGGTGCTCGGCGCAACCGTCCTCGGACTCGTGGCGGCGGTGATGCCGGCGCGCCGCGCCGCCAATCTCGATCCCGCACAGGCGATCCGCGTGTGAATCCCCCGATCATCGACCTCAGGGACATCCACAAGACCTACAACGAGGGGACTCCCGTCGCGTTTGAAGTGCTGCACGGCATCAACATTGCGGTATCCGCGGGTGAATTTGCGTGCCTGATCGGCCCGTCGGGTTCCGGCAAGAGCACGCTTCTCAACCTGATCGGGCTGCTGGAATGGCCGAGCTCCGGGTCCTATCATCTCAAGGGCCGGCCGATCGAGCAGGCAAAGGATGATGAGCGCACGCGGGCACGGCTGGAGACGCTGGGATTCGTGTTCCAGTTCCATCACCTGCTGCCGGCATTCTCGGCGCTGGAAAACGTGATGATTCCCGGCCTCATGCGCTACGGCGCCTACACCGCCCGGCAGCGGGCGAACGCAAGCGAACTGCTCGCGGCGGTCGGGCTCGCTGATGCGTTGCACAAGCGCCCGACGGAACTCTCGGGCGGGATGCAGCAACGCGTGGCGATTGCCCGCTCCCTGGCACTTGCACCCGACCTCGTGCTGGCCGATGAACCAACCGGCAATCTCGATACCCACACTGCGGACGGCGTCTTCGAACTGATGCGCCGTTTCAACGAACTCAAGAACACGGCATTTCTTATCGTGACGCACGATCCCCGACTCGCCGCCCGTTGCGACCGCGTGATCGAGCTGCGTGACGGGGCGATCGTCAGCGACGCTCCGCGGCAGAGCTGACATTCAGCCGCCATTTTCCATAGAATAGGCGGATGAACCTGCCGGCCCCTTCGGAGGAGGCTCGCGCCCACAGCGAAGCGCTGGTGCGGCATATTCATGCCGAGATCGATCGCAGCGGCGGCTGGGTGAGCTTCGCGCGCTACCTGGAGCTCGCGCTCTATGCGCCCGGGCTGGGGTACTACATGGCGGGCGCCCGCAAGCTGGGGGCGGACGGCGACTTCGTGACTGCGCCGGAGATTTCGCCGCTGTTCGGGAGAACGCTGGCACGGCAGGTGGCGCAGGTGCTGCGCGCATCACACGCGGAAGTACTGGAAGTGGGCGCCGGTTCTGGCGCGCTGGCGGCCGCGCTCCTCGCCGAACTCGAGTCGATGGGAGCGTTGCCCGAACGGTACCTGATTCTCGAACTCTCCCCCGATTTGCGGAGCCGCAGCCGCGACACGCTCGCCGCCACCGTTCCGCATCTGCTCGAGCGCGTGGCGTGGCTCAACCAGCTGCCGCCTTCCTTCCGCGGCTGCATCATAGGCAACGAGGTGCTCGACGCGATGCCGTTTCACCTGGTCGAAACCCGCGCGCCCGAAGTGCTGGAGGCGGGAGTCGTGCCGGGCGCGACAGGTGGGTTCAAATGGTCTCACCGGCCCGCCACCGGAGAATTGCTGAGCGCCGCGCGCGAGCTCGATCTGGCGGACCAGTACACGACCGAGATCGGCCTCGCTGCGCGTGGCTTCATCCGGAGCGTAGCGGGCATGCTTGAAAGCGGCGCGGCGCTCTTCATCGATTACGGTTTCCCGCGCCACGAGTACTATCACCCGCAGCGCAGCCGCGGCACGCTGATGTGCCACTACCGGCATCGCGCGCACGACGATCCGTTCTTTCTGCCGGGCCTGCAGGACATCACCACCCACATCGACTTTACCGCGATCGCCGAAGCAGCAACCGGCAGCGGCCTCAGTCTCCTCGGATACACCACACAGGCGCAGTTTCTCATCAACTGCGGCATCACCGACCTGCTGGCCGAAACGCCCGCAACGGATGCGCCCGCCTACCTTCCCCTCGCGCGGCAGGTCGACAAGCTCACCAGTCCCGCCGAGATGGGAGAGCTGTTCAAGGTCTTCGCCGCAGGCCGCGGCGTGTCCCAACCGTTGCTGGGATTCACCAGCGGCGACAAACGTCACACGCTGTGACACGCAAGACCGCGTGACGGGTGACCGGCGACACGAAGGCAATGGCGTCGTGATGGGCGGATTAACTGCGTACCGCACCTGGCTGGTTCCACTCGCTGCGGCATGGGTCGTCACGCACGCCCCGGTCGCCCCGGCCGGGGCGCCGGACGCGCCCGAGATCGCGCAGGCGAAATCTCTGTGGGCACGGAGCCCGCACGGCAAAATGCTCGAACGGATTCTGCCGCCGGCCGTGGAACCGCACGAGTTGCCGGAGCCGCGCTCAGACGGAGCGCGCCTTACCGCGCGCTACTGTGTGCAGTGCCACCATCTTCCCAATCCGCAGATGCACACCGCGGCCAAGTGGCAATCCACGGTCGAGCGCATGGTGTGGCGCATGCAGGGCAAGGGCAATCTCGGTGAATTGATGAAGGAAATGATGGCGCAGATCCGCGCGCCCACTACGCAGGAAGTGACCACCCTGACGCTCTATCTGCAGAAGCACGGGCAGAACGAAATCAATCCGGCCCACCCCGCGCTCAGATCCACTGCGGGCCAGATGTACAGCCTCGCCTGTTCGCAGTGTCACGCGCTGCCCGACCCGCATCAGCACACGGCGCGCGAGTGGCCCGTTGTCGTGGAGCGGATGAAGGGGCACATGGCATGGGCCAACGTGATCGTCGGCGCAAGCCAATTGCGCACCATCCCCGAACTCAATACCGCGGAGATCGTTCGCCTCCTTCAGCGCCATGCGCGTGCCGAGAAGCGAACGCAATGAACCGCCCATGAAGGCCATGCAGCTCGCGGCACCGCGCACGCCGCTCAACCTCGTCGAGCTGCCCCGGCCGGAACCCGGTCCGGGAAAACTGCTCATCAAGGTCAACGCTTGCGGCGTGTGCCGCACGGACCTGCACGTCGTTGACGGCGATCTGGCGGACGGGAAGATGCCCATCATCCCCGGTCACGAGATTGTCGGCACGGTGGTTGCCCGCGGCGAAGGGGCCGGGCGCTTCGCCGTCGGCGAGCGCGTCGGCGTTCCCTGGCTCGGCGCGACCTGCGGCGCCTGTAATTTCTGCCTGAGCGGTCGCGAAAATCTGTGCAGCGAGGCGTGTTTCACCGGCTATCACCTCGATGGCGGATACGCCGAGTACACGATTGCGGGAGAGCGCTTCTGTTTCGCGCTGCCTGCCGCCTACAGCGACGTTGAAGCCGCCCCGCTCCTGTGCGCGGGATTGATCGGCTACCGCTCGCTGGCGATGGCGGGAGACGCGCGCCGGCTCGGCATCTACGGCTTTGGCGCCGCAGCGCACATCATCGCGCAGGTCGCCCGTCACCAGGGCCGCGAAATCTACGCGTTCACCCGGCCAGGTGACACGGACGGACAGAGATTCGCGCGCGACCTCGGCGCCGTGTGGACGGGCGATTCGAATGCGACACCTCCTCAGCCGCTCGATGCCGCGATCATCTTCGCGCCGGTGGGATCGTTGGTGGTGGCGGCGCTCCGCGCAACGATCCGGGGCGGAACGGTCGTGTGCGCAGGCATCCACATGAGCGATATTCCCGCATTCCCGTACGAGATCCTGTGGGGTGAACGCGTGCTTCGTTCTGTCGCCAACCTCACCCGGCGCGACGGCGAGGAGTTCATGCGCATCGCGCCCGAGGTGCCGGTACGCACTTCGACACAAACCTTCAGGCTCGCGCAGGCGAATGAAGCGCTCGCCGACCTTAGGGAAGGACGCATTACCGGCGCCGCCGTTCTGGTGCCGTGACGGGAGGTAATCAAGGATCATGCCATATCTCGACCTGCCGGACTGCAAGCTGTTCTACAAGATCGATGACCACACCGATGCGTGGACGCGGCCGGGCACCGTGCTCTTCGTGCACGGCTTCACCGAGAACACCGAAGCGTGGCGCGGCTGGGTGCCGCATTTCTCGCGCCGTTACCGCGTGGTACGCATCGACCAGCGCGGCTTTGGGCGATCAGGAGCGGTCGCGAGGGATTTCCCGCTCACGACCGCGCTCTACGTGGACGACCTCGCGCGGGTGATCCGGCACGTCGCGGACGGCCCGGTGCACGTGGTCGGGGGAAAAAGCGGCGGCATCAGCGTCATGATGCTCGCGGCGACGCACCCGGAACTGGTGAAGACCATCACCGTTTCCTGCTCTCCCGTCACGCCACCCAATGCCGGGGGCTGGATCGAGGAAATGGAGCGCGACGGCGTGCGCAGTTGGGCGCGGCGGACACAGCGGGACCGCCTGGGCAGCAGAATGCCCGAGACCGGCATCGCATGGTGGTCTGACATGATGGGCCAGACGGCGATCTCCACGGTTCACGCCTACCTGCGCTGGGTCGGCGGCATCGACATTCGCGAGGACATCAAGCGCATCCGCTGCCCCACCCTCGTCATCGGCACCGACACCGCGCACCGGGGCCGGGCGGAGTTCGAGAGCTGGCAGACGACGATACCCGGCTC
>Ga0209108_10002242_pt1 | contig 11141 bp, 7 predicted proteins | sample Rifsed10ft1_FD_184003 | JGI IMG/M metagenome (GOLD analysis project Ga0209108, IMG submission 184003) | Soil microbial communities from Rifle, Colorado, USA - sediment 10ft 1 (version 2) | ecosystem: Environmental > Terrestrial > Deep subsurface > Rock core/Sediment | place: Rifle, Colorado...
GGGAAGTTCGACGGTCTTAAGAAAATCCACGTCCGGAGTATTGAACAGGAGGTTGTTAAGTTGGTGTACGATCAAAACGACACACTCTATGTTAACCTGAACTACATCAACCGGATTCAGAAGTATTCCTCAAAGGAAGGACATATCCCCAAGCTTACGCGTCTGGGCTCGGCTGAATGGGATCGACTGAAGGCGCGGGCAAAGAAGAAGATTAAAGACATTGCACGCGATCTAATTCGGTTGTACGCTCGGCGAAAGAAATCTGTAGGGTTTGCGTTTACGCCGGACACCACATGGCAGAAGGAACTCGAAGCATCGTTCATGTACGAAGACACTTTTGACCAAGCAAAAACGACACTTGAAGTGAAGGCAGATATGGAAGCCTCCAACCCGATGGATCGCCTTGTTTGCGGCGACGTTGGGTTCGGCAAAACGGAGATCGCTGTGCGTGCGGCGTTCAAGTCAGTCATGAGTGGTAAGCAGGCAGCGATTCTTGTCCCCACGACTATTCTTGCCATCCAGCATCACAACACCTTTGTTGACCGAATTTCACGATACTCGACGAGGGTTGCCGTTCTCTCCAGATTAAAATCAAAGAAGGAACAGGCGGCAATCATCGAGCAGCTCAGTGCTGGGAGTATTGACATCGTGATCGGCACTCATCGTCTCCTTTCCAAGGATGTACGATTTAGGGACTTGGGTCTTCTAGTGATTGATGAAGAACACCGATTTGGTGTTGCGGCCAAGGAAAAACTGCGTCTGCTTAAGGCAGAGGTCGACACGCTCACACTAACAGCGACCCCTATTCCACGGACGCTGCAATTCTCACTGATGGGGTCAAGGGATCTCTCAATCATTGCCACGCCTCCGAGAAACCGCCTACCGGTTATCACGGAGATTAGAGAATACAGCGATGAAGTCATCATCAGGGCCGTCCGAAGGGAAATCCAACGCGGCGGGCAGGTCTATTTCGTTCATGATCGAATCCAGAGGATTGAGGAGGTAACAGAGCGTCTCCAATTATTGTTACCGGGGATCAGGATCCGATACGCCCACGGACAGATGCGCGCGCACAAGCTAGAACAAGTTATGCTGGAGTTCATCGAGAGAAAAGTGGACGTTCTTGTGTGCACCAAAATCATCGAATCTGGTCTGGACATGCCGAACGTTAACACCATCATCATCAACAGGGCAGATCGGTTTGGAATGGCAGAACTCTACCAGTTACGTGGAAGGGTTGGCCGTTCAAACGTCCAGGCATATGCCCATCTCCTGGCGCCACCGATTTCCATCCTTCCGCGCAAAACCGTTCAACGGCTCCAGGCGGTTGAGGAGTTTGTGGAACTGGGGTCCGGGTTCAATCTGGCCATGCGCGATCTGGAAATTCGTGGTGCAGGTAACCTGCTTGGCGGAGAACAGAGTGGATTTATTGAGACAATGGGCTTTGAAACGTACACCCGCATTCTCGAAGAAGGGGTTCAGGAGCTCAAAGACCAAGAGTTCCGCGAGCTGTTTGCTGGACAGGTCAAGCCCGCGGCCTCCGCAGACACGAAAATCGATCTGGAGGTTGCGGCGCTGATACCCGACTATTTTGTTCAGAACGACACAGAAAGACTGGAAATTTATCGCCAACTCTATGCATTGCAGACCCCTAAGCAACTTGAGGAGGTAGCCCTAGAATTGAAGGACAGGTTCGGAACTCTTCCGAACGAGGCAGAGAACCTCATCAGAGCTATTCGGCTTAAGCTAAGGGCATCCCGGATCGGTTTGAAGAGGATCTACTTGAGTGGCGACGAAATGCTCATCGAGTTTCCACCGTCAGGTGACAGGGAGTTCTATGACAATCAGAAGTTCCAAGAAATAATGATCCGGGTCTCCAGAATGAAAAGTAGAGGAGTTGACATGAAGCAAGGGGATGACACCCTACTTTTGAAAATTCATTTTCCCGTAGGCTCTAAAGAGAATGACCCATTGGAGTTGGCAGATTTCTTCTTTGAGTCAATTTTTGAGGATGCTCGCGACCAATCACCAAACCTTGTCCCCGCCTGACCTAGTGGGGATTCCGAGTCGCCTTTTTTCCTCCCGCAAAACCACACCTCATCAAATTCCGCAAATCTGAGCCATTTTCTGTATTTTGTCCTTGACTTTCAAACCCAAATGAGTATCTTAGCTCTGCGTGGTGGGTAAAAGTGGGTAATGGGTGGGTAAAGATAAGCAAGTGCCTCGTTGAATTTCTAGGCTCATTCAGTGTCATCGTTCAAAGGCTCATACAATTATTCAGTCGACAGCAAAGGCCGTATCAACATTCCGGCGAAGCTGAGAAAGTACGTGTCCGCGGAGGCGAATGATACCTTTGTGATCACACGTGGTTTCGAGAAGTGCCTCTCCGTCTATCCGCTCGACGAATGGAATTCGCTGGAGCGATCCATCAGACAATTGTCGCCATCAAATCCTCAGCACCGGTATTTTACGCGGACCTTGTTGCAATATGCTACGGAATCTCAACTTGATGGCCAATCACGGATCGCCGTACCCAAAGAGCTACTGCAGTTCGGCGGTATTCAGGATCAGGTCTTGATTCTTGGAGTGCTGGAGCGAATCGAGTTGTGGAACCCGAGAGATCATGACGAGTACTTAAAGACTCAGGCTGAGAGCTATGAGAATGTTGCACAAAAGGTGTTCGAGAAATAGCCGGGTCGGTTGCCGTACAGCTATCGTTCATGATTCTACTGTGCGGTGACAACATATCATACTCCCGTCCTTTGCGATGATGCTGTTCGCTTGCTCATCACAGATCCCCGCGGTACTTATGTTGATGGAACCATCGGTGGTGGAGGACATGCCGAAAAGATCTGTTCGCGGCTAGAGCTCGGGGGTCAACTCATCGGCTTTGATGCCGACGAGGATGCCATCAGGGTAGCAAGAAGACGGCTTGCCACCCTTGGGAACCGTGTTCACTTGATCCATTCCAATTTCAGCACACTGAAGGAATACCTGCAGAAACAACGGGTACCAACAATCCGTGGGATGTTGCTCGACCTTGGAGTCTCCTCATACCAGCTCGATGATGTAACGAAGGGATTTAGTTTTCGCGGCGATGAGCGGATTGACATGCGGATGGATCGGCGACAGCTGTTGAGCGGATGGGAGGTCGTGAATACGTACGCGGAATCAGTGCTGTCAGATATCCTGTGGAAACACGGAGAGGAGCGAAACGCCCGGAGGATAGCGAAGAAGATAGTTGCCTCACGGCCAGTTGACACCACGGGGGCGCTTCGTCAGGTGATTGAGGCAACTGTGGGAAAACAGTTCCTGACGAAAACCCTTGCCAGGGTTTTCCAAGCGATCCGGATCGCTGTGAACGACGAGCTGAGAAATCTGGAGAAAGTCTTGAATGATGTTATCGATATTCTCGATCCGGGCGGTCGAGTTGTTGTGATCTCGTACCATTCCTTGGAGGACAGGATAGTGAAAGAATTCTTCAGGCAGAATGCACGAGAAAGAGTGCCGTCGGGCCATAAATACATCAAGGACACAGTAGTCAACCCGTCCCTTCGGATTCTCACCAAGAAACCGCTTGTGGCCGGGGAAGAGGAAATCGTACAGAATCCTCGGGCGCGTAGTGCCAAGTTGCGGGCCGCGGAACGGATTCATAGTTATCCTGTGTGACTTACTACAGGCTGACAATGAGCAAGATGGCAGGGGATGTTGAGGATCTGATGCACCGTGTGCGGGCTGATTCTCTTGGGAACCAGGAGATTACGGGGAAAGAGAACCGATACATTTATAACGGAAGCCAGGCGTCGGGTTCTGCGGGATATGCCATACGGCCCAACAAGAAGGCGGCCCGCCGGAAAGTCTCAACCTTCAATATTATCCTGGTCCTTTTTGGGTGCGCGCTTGCCATTATTCTTTACATCAGCAACATCATTGCCGTTAACCAACTCGCGGTCGAAGTAAATCAATTGCAGGGGAAGTATGACAAAATTGATAATGTAAACGCTGTTTTGAGTTCTGAAATCAGCCGAAAATCCGGATGGGACCGGATCGGCAAAATTGCAATAGAGCAGCTCGGTCTGAAATACCCGAGCGAGCAGGCCACCCGCTTCGATATTGATCAGGACGATCTTGAGAAGATCCAGTCCAGAGAGTGATTATCGCGGGTGATCGGTCACGTAAAAAAAACCTCCATGTTTAGGCGCTCCCCAAATATGCCCCAACAGCCCGGTCTAACAGTCCTGCCGGTGAAGGAATCGCTCGCGCGCATCCTAACGCTGAAGATTGGATTTCTACTTTTCTTTGTGGTGGTCGGCCTCCGACTCTTACAAATTCAGGTAAAAGATGCATCGGTGTATCAGGGAATTGCAAAGCGCCAATATGAGTCGAAGGTCATCCTACCTGCCACGCGCGGGAACATCTATGATCGAAATAGAAGAATCCTCGTCTCGAACTCAATGTTCGTCTCTTTTGCTGCCGATCCATGGATCGTGGGGTCAAGCGCGGGGGAAATTGCAAGTCGATTTGCGCGAACATTCGGAAAACCAAGAGAATCATATTTGTCAAAACTGAACGATCGATCCCGACGGTTTGTCTGGCTTGAGCGCCGCGCCCGTCCAGAGATCGCACGCCAGATCAATGCCAGCGAGTTCGAAGGTGTGATTCAGTTGGACGAGCCGAAACGGATCTATCACCACGATCACGTCGGTGGACAGATGATCGGATTCACCGATGTGGACAACAACGGGTTGAGCGGCATTGAACTTCAATTCAACCGGGCGCTGAAAGGCACCGATGGGTACGTGATCATGCAGCGTGACGGGCTAGGTCGAAAGCGTCCCTCTGTTGATTACCCGCGCGTTGAGCCCGCCAACGGGCACAACATTGTCCTCACAATTGACCTCGACTATCAGGCGATTGCAGAGGATGAGCTTCGGAAGGGTACCGAACGGAACAAAGCCGAAAGTGGGTTGGTGGTAATGATAGAGCCATCCTCCGGTGAGGTGCTTGCGATGGCGAACTACCCAGGCATTGACCCAAACAACGTGAGCAAAACGGATCCGTTGCTGTTAAAGAACAGAACATTGACTGATGTGTTTGAGCCGGGGTCTGTATTCAAAATAGTAACCGTCTCTGCAGCATTGGAGCATGGGCTTATTACTTCCGATCAGAGATTCTTCGCGGAGAACGGAGAGTATGTTGTCACGTTTGCAGGGGGAAAGAAACGGACCATTACCGATACTCACCAGTACGGTATGATTACATTGCGCGAAGCGATGGAGCACTCGAGCAACATCGTAATGGCAAAAGTGTCCGACATTCTCGGCGCAGAACTGCTTTACACCACGGCACGGGACTTTGGGTTTGGTACGGCAACCGGCATTGAACTCGGCGGCGAAGTGGATGGGGAGTTGAAGAGGCCGAGTCAGTGGTCCGGTGCGACGTTGAATAGTATGGCATATGGCTACGAAGTTGCTGTCACTCCTCTCCAGATCGCGGCGGCATATTCTGTGGTGGCTGCTGGCGGTATGCTGATGAAGCCGTTTATATTGAAGCAGGAACTGGATGAACATAGTGAAGTGGTTGCTGAAACGCGTCGGCAGACCATTCGACGGGTTATCTCGAAAGAAACGGCACAGACTCTAACCTCTTTTCTCGAAGGTGTGGTTGATCACGGGACGGGAGTGTCGGCACGCCTCGATCACATCCGGGTCGCTGGCAAAACCGGCACATCGCGCAAGGTTATCGACGGCAAGTATGAACCAGGCAACTACACGGCATCATTTGCAGGGTTCTTGCCCACCGACGGTCCTAAAGTCGTATGTCTGGCTATGCTGGACAATCCGCGGGAGGGGGGCTATACGGGTGGGCTCGCTAGCGCGCCAATCTTCAAAGGAATTGCGGAGAAAGTCGCGTCGACATCAGAGCGCTTTATGCAGACCAGCCCCGTGGTTATTGCGGGAAGACAGTTATTAGCCGTGCCCGATGTAGGAAGCTTAAGCGCCGACGTGGCAACGACGATGCTCGATGGAAGAGGATTCCGCGTGGAAACACGGGGGGATGGAAAGATCGTTCTGAGGCAATCCCCCAGCCCCGGGACAAAAATCCAACGAGGCGGATTGGTGAAACTCTCCACCGAGGAGGTTGGCAGGGCCGTTTCTCATGGGTACACCCGCGTGCCTGATATTCGTGGATTAACCGTTCGCCGCGCCATCAACCGTCTCACAACGCAGCAACTGGATGTGACTCTCCACGGCTCCGGCATCGTCAAGTCGCAAAGTCCTCCTGCGGGAGAGGTAGTCAAAATCGGATCGCGCATAGTTGCTCGGTGTGAGCCAAAGAATCTAGGTGTGTTCACGTTCTACTAAAGAGTGTCGCCTGTCCTTATCTGTTATTTGACAATCCCGAGCTTTCCGGGCACGGGTCTCGTGATCCGGGGCGATAGCCATGTGTTGGTAACCACTATCTGATCACAATGTGAAGGGGTTTCCCTATGTCGCTTTTCTCCGTTATTGACCGTGTGCTCGAAGAACGAAACATGCTCCATCACCCATTCTACAAAGCATGGAATAATGGCTCGCTCACGCAGGAGATGCTCAAGGACTACGCGTGTCAGTACTACCATTTCGTGAAGGACTTTCCCCGCATGGTGAGCGCGGTTCATTCCAATACTCCTGACCTTGCTGCCCGGCAGGAGTTGTTAAGGAATCTCATAGACGAGGAACAGGGGAACGAGAATCATCCTGCGCTCTGGATGAAGTTTGCCACAGCCATGGGTGCAAGTGAGGCGGAACTAGACAGAACCATACCATTGCCAACAACGACAGCTCTTGTGGGAACAATGATGAACACGTGCCGTCAGGGTTCGTTTCAAGAAGGTTTGGCGGCGCTCTATGCATACGAAGCACAAATCCCTGAAGTATCGCGCATCAAGATCGAAGGACTGAAGAAATTCTACGGCATTACCAATACTGACGCGATCAAGTTCTTTACTGTCCACCAGGAAGCAGATGTGTATCACTCTCGATCTGAGCGAGAAATGATCGAGAAGAATACACCGCCGGAACTCGCAGAAGCCGTGCAGCGCGCGTCAACAGAGACAACCGAAGCGCTCTGGAGATTCCTTGACGGTGTATATGCAGCGTACGTTGCAGGCAAAGCCGCCGCCTGCTAGGGTATCGGAGAGAAAAGAGTCTGGGAGATATGACGCTATCAAAGGTGCTGGAGGGTGTTGCCGTGACCAAACTCTTCCAGACGATGTATGGAAAAATGGTGGTGACGCATGAGGTGGAGATTAGCGGGATTCAGTACGACTCGCGGAAGATGGCGCGTGATGAGGTGTTTGTAGCCATCCGCGGTACCGCCACAGATGGTCACAAATTCATCAACGCGGCCATCGGCAAGGGTGCAAAGGCCGTCGTGGTGGAGGACGATTCCGCCATACCAGACTCTCTGTTCATGCATGCCGGAGTAGTCAAGATCGTGGTTCACGATTCACGCAAAGCGCTTGCGCAGATATCGGCTAACTTCTACGGGCACCCTTCGCGCCGACTGACACTGGTCGGCGTGACGGGGACGAATGGAAAGACGACCACGACTTATCTGATCAAGTCGATTCTTGAAGCGCGTGGCGACAAGGTGGGTCTGATAGGCACGATCGAGTACAAAATTGGAGATGAGACGATCCCAGCAACACACACAACACCGGAATCGCTGGAGTTGAACCAATTGCTCGCCTCAATGGTCGACAATGGCTGCTCTGCTGTGGTGATGGAGGTTTCCTCGCACTCGCTGCAGATGCGCCGTGTGCATGGATTGGATTTTTCAACGGCAGCGTTTACGAACCTCACGCAGGATCACCTGGACTTCCATGGCACCATGGAGGAGTATTTCAAGGCGAAGCAGATTCTCTTCAACGAACTGAACAGCAGCGCTACAGCGGTGACAAACGCCGACGATAGATTTGGGATGAAGATGATTGAAAAGACGCAGGCTGGACGTCTCAGCTATGGCTTAAGTTCTGTGGCTGATATTCGGGCCGAGGATGTTCGGATGAACGCCCACGGTACAACGCTTATGGTGGCATACAAAGGCGGTCGGCAACAGATTCAATCATCGTTGACAGGCAGGTTCAACGTGGCCAACATCTCCGCCGCTTATGCCGCCGGTGTTGCGCTGGGGATTCCCACGGAATCCATTCGGGTGGGGATCGCGAAGATTCGCTCCGTCCGCGGACGCTTCGAGCAGATTGTCTCCCCCCGTGGTTGGACAGCCGTTGTGGACTACGCACACACACCCGATGCGCTGGAGAACTGCCTTCGGACGATTCATGACATCCTTCCAGAACGCAGAGGCAATTGCATTCTTACGGTCTTTGGCTGCGGCGGCAACAGGGACAAGGGGAAGCGGCCAACGATGGGAGCGATCGCGTCATCCCTTAGCGACGTTACCATCATTACTTCTGACAACCCTCGAAAGGAAGACCCGCAAACCATCATTGATGAAATCAACATTGGTGTGGTGAAGGGGAAAACGGTAATGATGGAGGTCGACCGTCATAAGGCAATTGTGATGGCACTGGAGTTGGCGCAGGAGGGGGATGTTGTCCTGATCGCCGGGAAAGGACACGAAGACTACCAGGTAATCGGGGAAGCGAAACATCATTTTGATGATCGGGAGGAAGTGGAACAGTATATCCGAAACCATCCGTGAAGCTCAACGCAAAAGACCTTTCGACGCTGAAGCATATCGAGTTTCACGGGAAGGACCGGCTGAAGAAAACTAAGATTGTCGGAGTGTCCACGGATTCACGGACGGTTACGGCCGGGGATCTCTTCATTGCTCTGAAGGGAGAACACTTCGACGCGCACACATTCATCAATGATGTGTTCTCTCGAGGTGCCGTGGCTGCAATTGTCAACGCCTCGGCCAACGTCGCGGTTACACCGGACCGGACATTACTCGTTGTGGAGGATACGACACGGACGCTTGGCGAGCTTGCGCATGTGTATCGCCTCAGGTTTGATCTTCCCGTGGTTGCTATCGGCGGAAGTAACGGAAAGACCACTACGAAAGAAATGGTAACACAGGTTTTGAACTCGACCTACATGACGTTGGGTACCGAAGGGAATCTCAACAACCATATCGGGGTTCCACAGACCCTGTTCCGCCTCCGCAAGAAACACGACGTTGCTGTGGTGGAGATCGGGACAAATCATCCCGGTGAGATAAACTATCTTTGTCAGATGATCGAGCCGACCCATGGATTGATTACCAACATCGGGAGAGAGCATCTGGAATTCTTCAAGACGCTTGATGGTGTTGCAACCGAGGAAGGCGGTCTCTTTGAACGCCTTAGAACCAGAAAGAAAGCAATTGCTTTCGTCAATGCCGACGATGAGCGGGTTGTTGGGCTCTCCAAGGGGATGAAGAAGCGCATCACGTACGGGTTCACAGCTCGTCGCGTTGATGTCCGCGGGAAGCAAATCGGCATGAATGATGAGGGCTGCGTCCGGTTTCAGTTTTCCGGTGGACGTCAGAAGAAACCCGTCGCCGTCCAGTTGAACATTCCGGGAGAGCACAACGCGCTGAACGCACTGGCGGCTGCTGCAGTTGGGCTGACATTCCAGGTTCCCGCAAAAAGGATCGCCAAAACGCTGGAAGCCGTTCACCCCACAAGCAAACGGATGGAGGTGCTTAACTTTGGCGGGGTTGTCATCTTCAACGATACGTACAATGCAAATCCGGACTCGATGGTCGCTGCCCTGCAGACACTCGCGAATGCCCGGGTTTCAGGAAATCGCATTGCCGTCCTGGCGGACATGCGTGAACTGGGTGAGGTGGCGCCGGCAGAACACCGCAGGGTGGGCGAGCATGTAAAGAAGCTCGGCATCAACTATCTGTTGACTTTTGGCGATTTAAGCCGTCAGATTTATGAGGCGGCCGGCATTCCCAATGCATTCCACTACGACCAGAAAAACATGCTGGCGGAGTACCTTGCAGAGCTGATCGCACCCGGAGACGCAGTGTTAATCAAGGGATCCCGGGGAATGAAGATGGAAGATGTCGTTTTCTTTCTCGAGGAGCGTCTGCAATCGGCAGTCGTTCCGTTCGGGTAATCCCTTATGGAGAGTAATGCTGTACTACTTCCTAGAATTTCTTGAACGGACGTATGATCCTCCCGGCTTCGGCCTGATTCGGTTCATCACATTCCGTGCGGCGGCGGCGGCGGTGACGGCGCTTGTTATTGCATTCTGGTTGGGCCCGAAAATCATCCGGAAGCTGAAGGAAAAGCAAATCGGAGAGTCTGCCAAGTTGGATGCCCCGAAGACCCACCTGACCAAAGCCGGGACCCCAACGATGGGTGGCCTCATAGTGCTTGCATCGGTGCTGATCCCGACGGTTCTCTGGGGGAACATCGGCAATGTATATATCATGATGATCGTGTTTGTCACCGCGGTGCTCGGTGCAGTTGGGTTTCTGGATGATTACCTGAAAGTGGTCAAGAAAAAACCGAAAGGGTTGATTGGACGATACAAGATTGTCGGGCAGGTGTTCGTTGGGTTGGTGGTGGGCGGGGTGATTTATTTCTTCCCACATTGGATCGATCCTGATCTCTGGAAGATCAATTCATCCACAACGGTGCCCTTCTTTAAGAACAGGGAGTTTGACTTCGGGGTTCTCTACATCCCCCTTGTGGTATTCATCATTACGGCAACATCCAATGCCGTCAATCTCACGGATGGACTTGACGGTCTCGCTATTGGGATTGTCGGTATCGTTGCGTTGACCCTTGCAGTGATCAGCTACATCTCCGGGAACGCTCTTTTGAGTAACTATCTGACGATCCCGTTCTTGCGGGGGAATGGTGAGCTTGCCGTGTACTGTGCTGCCCTCGTTGGTGCCGCGCTCGGGTTTCTCTGGTTCAACGCATATCCGGCGCAGGTCTTCATGGGCGACACCGGATCGTTGGCGCTTGGCGGTGCAATCGGGGCAATCTGTGTGCTCATTAAGAAGGAGCTGCTTCTTCCGACACTGGGCGGAGTGTTCCTTGCGGAAACACTGTCGGTGATCATCCAGCGCGCGTATTTCAAGTACACAAAGAAACGATACGGTGAGGGGCGAAGGATCTTCAAGATGGCTCC
>Ga0209108_10002245_pt1 | contig 11133 bp, 12 predicted proteins | sample Rifsed10ft1_FD_184003 | JGI IMG/M metagenome (GOLD analysis project Ga0209108, IMG submission 184003) | Soil microbial communities from Rifle, Colorado, USA - sediment 10ft 1 (version 2) | ecosystem: Environmental > Terrestrial > Deep subsurface > Rock core/Sediment | place: Rifle, Colorado...
CGACACCGACGACACCGAGCTGATCGAGATCTACACCGCGCCGGGCGAACTCGAAGCGGTCCGCGCGACGCTCGAGGGCGCCGGCATCCCGGTCGAGTCGGCGGAGTCGACGATGATCGCCAGGCAGACCATCGAGCTCGACGCGGCCAAGGCACGCCAGGCGCTGCGGCTCGTGGAGCTGCTCGAGGACCTCGACGACGTGTCCCGGGTGACCGCGAACTTCGACATCCCCGAAGAGGTCTTCGCCGAGGTCGCCGGGTGATCGTCGCGTGATCGTCCTGGGCATCGACCCGGGGACGGCGGCACTGGGCTACGGGATCGTCGAGTCGGCCAAGGGCCGGGTCCGCGAGGTGGACCACGGCTGCCTGGTGACGTCCCCGGACGTCCCGCTCCCCGAGCGGCTCCTGGCCATCCACGGTCTCGTCGACGAGCTCATCGCCCTGCACCGGCCGGCGGTCATCGCGGTGGAGCGGCTGTTCTTCTCACGCAACGTCCAGACCGCGTTCGGGGTGGGGCAGGCACGCGGGGTGGTCCTCCTCGCCGCGGCCCAGCACGCGATCCCGGTCCGTGAGGCCACGCCCAACGAGGTGAAGAGCGCGATCGCCGGGTACGGGGCCGCGGACAAGGACCAGGTCCAGCGGATGGTCCAGGTGGTCCTGGGGATGCCCAGGCCGCCCCGACCCGACGACGCGGCCGATGCCCTCGCGATCGCCGTGTGGGCCGTCAACACGCACGCTGCGAACGGCGCCATGCGTGAACTCGGCGGCGGCCTCGCCTCGGTCATGGACCGGGCCGCCGTCGCGCCGATCGCCCGTGGCGCCAACGGCTACGAGCGCGCCGTGCGCGAGGCACTCGCCCGCGAGCGCACGGAGGTGCGGACGAAGTCGCGCACCCCACGACGACCGGCGTCGGACTGAGGTGATCGCGTCGGTCGAGGGCGTGGTCGGCGCCATCGCGCCGGATTCGCTGGTGATCGAGGTCGGCGGGATCGGCTACCGGGTCTTCGCCGCGCCGTCCGTGCTCGCGTCCGCGACGACGGGTGGCGGCATGAAGCTGCACACCTACCACCTGGTGCGCGAGGACCAGCAGGCGCTCTACGGCTTTCGCACGCCGGAGGAGCTCGGGTTCTTCAACCTGCTCCTGACCGTCAACGGCGTCGGACCGAAGGTCGCGCTCGCGATCGTCGGGTCCCGGCCCACCGCGGATCTCCAGCTCGCGATCATGACCGGCGACCAGGCGGTGCTCGTCAGCATCCCGGGGATCGGGAAGAAGCTCGCCGAGCGAGTGATCTTCGAGCTCAAGGAGAAGGTCGCGGCGGCCGGCGTGGCGGCGAGCACCGCTGCACCCGGTGCCGGGGCCGCGGAGAGCGAGGTCGTCGCCGCCTTGCAGGCGCTCGGCTACTCCCTGGCGGAGGCCCGCGATGCGTCGCGCAGCGCGCTCGCCGACGCGTCCATCGGGGGCACGCTGGAGGACCGGGTCAAGGCCGCGCTGCGGAGCCTCGTCCGCGATTGACCGGGCCGGGCGCGAGTGCGCTCGGTCAGCCCGGGATCGGCACGGCCGTGCCGCTGACCCGCACGCCGGCTTCGCCGGGGACGATCGACACGGTGAGCAGGCTGGGCCGGCCCATCTCCACGCCCTGGGCGATCTCGAACGTCGCGGGTGCCACGATCTCGCCCCGTTCGCGCAGGTACGCGCCGAAGGCCGCGGCGGCGGCGCCGGTCGCCGGGTCCTCCACGACACCGCCGACCGCGAACGGGTCGCGTGCCCGGAACCGGGTCGGACCCTCGCGCCAGACCAGCTGGAGGGTCGTGAGGTCATGGGCGAGCATCAGCTGGCGCATCGGCTCGAAGTCGTAGGCCATCCGCGCGAGCGTCTCGAGCGAGCGGATGGCGATCACGAGGTGGGTCACGCCCGCATGGGCGAGAGCCGGCGGGAGCGCCGGGTCCAGCTCCTCCACGGCCCAGTCGAGCAGCGCGAGCACGCCGCGGAGCAGGTCGGTCGGGGCAGCACGGACCCACGGTTCGACCGAGATGAGCGTGGCGCGTGGCGTCCCATCGGGCCCGTCGGCCACCTCGACCGGGACCACGCCGTCGTTGGTCGTCAGCAGCAGGCGGCCGGGCGCGCCACGCTCCACGAGCGCGACGCCACTCGCGACGGTGGCATGCCCGCAGAACGCGACCTCCGCGAGAGGACTGAAGTAGCGGACCCGGTATCGCCCCGGCTCGCCGGAACCATCGAGCGCGAGGAAGGCAGTCTCGGAGTACCCGACCTCGGTCGCGATCCGCTGCATCTCCGCGGCCGGCGGCAGGGCGTCCCCGATCCAGACGCCGGCCGGGTTGCCGCCGGCCGGGTCGGTCGTGAACGCGGCGAACCGGTGGAGCGTTCCGGGAGTCGCCGTCACGGACGCCGGCCCGCGAGGGCATCGGCGTGGCGTCGGCGCGGATCGATCGAGGCCCGTCCGTGCCGTGCTGCGAGCTCCGCGAGGGTCTCCTGGTCGAGGATCTCGAGCATCGCGTCGCGGACGTCGATCATGACGTCGCGCAGCGGGCAGGTCGCCTCGTCTGGGCAGGAACAGCGACCGTAGTAGCGCAGCGAGACACAGGGCAGGGGGGCGAGGGCCCCGTCGAGCATCCGGATGACCCGCCCGATCGAGACGCCGGCCGGGTCGGCGGCCATCGCGTAGCCGCCGTGCGCCCCGAGCGTCGTCCGCACGATGCCGCCGTGCTTGAGCGTGGCCATGATCTGCTCGAGGAACTTCACGGGCAGGTTGTTGCGCTGGGCGAGGACCGCGAGGGCGACCGGGCCATCGCCGTCGGCGCGGATGAGGTCGACGAGCGCGCGGAGGCCGTACTCGGAGCGGCGAGACAGGCGCATGGCGGGCATGGTAGACCCGAAGCCCTACTCGTGTGGTGGGTCTTCCACACATCGAACATGCGTGCGAAATGGCCCGACGCTGTGCTACCATCCGGCGCGATGGCCGACGACGTCTCCCGGATCCTTTCGGCTGACCTCGAGGACGAGGTCGATCTCGTCGTCGAGGGGAGTCTCCGGCCCAAGACGCTCGTCGAATACATCGGCCAGGCCGAGGTCAAGTCCAACCTCTCGGTCCTCCTCCAGGCGGCGAAGGGGAGGGGAGAGGCGGCCGACCACATCCTGCTGTACGGCCCGCCCGGACTGGGCAAGACCACCCTCGCCACGATCGTCGCCCGCGAGCTCGGTGTGAACGTCCGCTACACGTCGGGTCCGGCGATCGAACGCGCCGGCGACCTCGCGGCGATCCTCACCTCGCTCGACGACCGCGACGTCCTGTTCATCGACGAGGTGCATCGGCTCAACCGCGCGGTGGAGGAGATCCTCTACCCGGCGATGGAGGACTACGCGCTTGACGTGATGATCGGCAAGGGCCCGTCGGCACGGAGCCTGCGACTGAGCCTCAAGCCGTTCACGATCGTGGGCGCCACGACCCGCGCGGGGCGGATCAGCTCCCCGTTGCGGGACCGGTTCGGCGCGACCTACCGGCTGGACTTCTACACCGAGGGCGAGCTGACCCAGATCGTCGACCGCTCGGCGGCCATCCTCGGGGTCACGATCGAGCCGTCGGCGGCCACGGCCATCGCCCGACGCGGTCGGGGCACGCCGCGGATCGTCAACCGGTTGCTGAAGCGCGTCCGCGACAACGCCGAGGTCCATGGCGACGGGCGCGTCGACGAGGCCACGGCCCGCGACGCCATGCGCCGGATGGAGATCGACGACGAGGGGCTCGACTCGTCGGACCGGAAGCTGCTCGCGGCCATCATCCAGAAGTTCGCGTCGGGCCCGGTCGGGGTCGCCGCCCTCGCGGCGGTGCTGTCCGAGGAGATCGAGACGATCGAGGACGTCCACGAGCCGTTCCTGCTCCGGCTCGGGTTCATCGACCGCACGCCCCAGGGCCGGATCGCCACCGACCTCGGACGAGCGCACCTCTCCGGGCTCGGCTACGAGATCCCGCCACCGCGGCGTGTGGACCCCGGCATGCCCAGCCTGTGGGACGAGCCGTCGCCGCCGGACGCGTGACCGCTCGAGCTGCCCCGGCGGCCGCCCGCTTCAAGGTCGAAGTCGCGGCGCCCGGCGACAGCTCCACGCGAGCGCGTGCCGGTCGGCTCGCCCTCGCCCATGGCACGGTGGAGACACCGCAGTTCATGCCGGTCGGCACCAACGCGACGGTCAAGGCGCTCTCGCCCGACGACCTCCGTGACGCCGGGGCATCGATCATCCTGGCGAACACCTACCACCTCTACCTGCGCCCCGGGCACGAGCGGATCGAGCGCCTCGGCGGGCTGCACCGGTTCATGGACTGGGATCGCCCGATCCTCACCGACTCGGGCGGCTTCCAGGTGGTCTCGCTCGGCGACCTGCGCGTGGTCGACGACGATGGCGCGACGTTCCGCAGCCACCTCGACGGCTCGGTCCACCGGTTCACACCGGAGCACGCGATGGCCGTGCAGGAGGCCCTCGGATCGGACGTGGCGGTCGCGTTCGACCAGCCGGTCTACCCCAGCTCGCCACGGTCCGTGGTGGCCGAGGCGACCGAGCGGACGCATCGATGGGCGGAACGCTCGCTCGCCGCGCACCGTCGCCCGGACCAGGCGCTCTTCGGGATCGTCCAGGGTGGACTCGACCCGGCCCTGCGCGAGGCGTCGACTCGGTTCATCGCCGGTCTCCCGTTCGACGGGATCTGTATCGGCGGCCTGGCGGGCGATGAGACGCCCGCCCAGCGCGACGCGACCCTCGACGTCGCGATCGCGCCGCTCGCCGACGACCCCCGCCCGCGCTACCTGATGGGCCTTGGATCACCGGCGGACCTGCTCGAGGCGGTCCACCGGGGCGTGGACCTGTTCGACTCGGTCCTGCCCGCGCGTGTCGCCCGCAACGGCCAGCTGTGGATCCCGGGTGGTCGGCTGAACATCCGCAACCGACGCTTCATGGATGATCCAGCGCCGGTCCAGGCTGACTGTCCGTGCCTGCTCTGCCGCCGGTTCTCGCGGGCCTACCTGGCCCACCTGTTCCGGGCCCGCGAGCTGCTGGGATACCGTCTCGCGACTTGTCACAACCTGACCTTCACCCTAGACTTCATGGCCAGGATCCGAGCCTCGATCCGGGCCGGCAGATTCCCCGCAGACATGCCCGAACTGCGCGCCCGCGCGGGTCGGATACGTGGTGGTGAAGCAGCCGAGAAGTCCGCGTGAATGCTCGGCGGCTAGCCTGTTCATCGACGCGGAGGCGACACGATGGGTTCACGCGATCGCCCGCATCGCGAGGCAAAGAAGAAGCCCAAGAGCAAGACCGGCGTGCCGAAGGTACAGCCGCTGATGGAACCGCCGATGAATGTCGAGCTGATCCGGAAGCCGCGCAAGCCGAAGCCGGTGGCCGAAGAGGAAGACGAGGAGGCCTGATCGGCCGCGGATCGCATCGTGGTCCGCTCCGCCGACGGTCCAGCCCGACCGATAGGAGCGTGACGAACGGATGGCGATGACGGACGAGCGGACCACGGAGCGGGCGGCGACCGAGCGCGGCAAGGCCGTCGACGCCGCGATCCTCGCGATCGAGAAGCAGTTCGGTCGCGGCGCGATCATGAAGCTCGGCTCGGCCGAGCGCCAGCAGGTCGATTCCATCCCGACCGGCTCGATCGCCCTGGACCTCGCCCTTGGCGTGGGCGGCATCCCGCGGGGCCGCATCACGGAGATCTTCGGTCCCGAGTCGTCCGGCAAGACGACCGTCTGCCAGCACGTCATCGCGGAGGCCCAGCAGCGCGGCGGGGTCGCCGCCTTCATCGACGTCGAGCACGCACTCGACCCCGGCTATGCGCGCGCCTGCGGAGTGAACGTCGACGAGCTCCTCGTCAGCCAGCCGGACACCGGGGAGCAGGCGCTGGAGATCACCGAGACGCTGATCCGCTCGGGCGGCATCGACATCGTGGTCGTCGACTCGGTGGCGGCCCTCGTGCCGCGCGCCGAGATCGAGGGCGAGATGGGCGACTCGTTCGTCGGCATCCAGGCCCGGCTGATGAGCCAGGCCCTGCGCAAGCTGACCGGGGCCGTCAGCCGCTCGAACACCGCGCTGGTCTTCACCAACCAGCTCCGCGAGAAGATCGGCGTGATGTTCGGCAACCCGGAGACCACGCCCGGCGGCCGTGCGCTCAAGTTCTATGCCTCGGTCCGACTCGACATCCGCCGTGTCGAGACCATCAAGACCGGCACCGAATCGGTCGGCAATCGCGTCCGGGTCAAGGTCGTGAAGAACAAGGTCGCGCCGCCGTTCCGCGTGGCGGAGTTCGACGTGATGTACGGCGAGGGCGTGTCGCGGGAGGGTGGCCTGCTGGACGTCGGAGTGGCGATGGACGTCGTGACCAAGACCGGTGCCTGGTTCAACTTCGACGAGACGCGGCTCGGCCAGGGTCGCGAGGCGGCCAAGGACTTCCTCAAGTCGAACCCCGCGATCGCGGCCGAGATCGACGGCCGGATCCGGACCAAGATCAACGAGGTCACGATCCCCGTGGAGGGCATCGAGGAGGCCGAGTAGCGATCGGGCCGCCCGACGGCGTGACGGTCGTCCTGGGCCTCGTGCTCGCCAAGCCGTTCTGACCCGCGTGGCGCGACGCCCGTACCGGTCGCACGCCGAGCGGCGCGAGGCACGTGCGGCCATCGATGACCCGGCAGTCGTCCTCGAGGCCGCCGCCCGCTTCCTGGAGGCGAGGTCGCGCTCCGTCGCGGAGGTGCGTCGCCGACTGACGGGAGCCGGCTATCGTCCGGACCTCGTCGATGGCGCGATCGGGCGGATGACCGAACTCGGGATGCTCGACGACGAGGCGTTCGCCCGGGCCTGGGTGGAGTCCCGCGACCGCGCTCGCCCACGCGGCGAGCGAGCCATCCGCGAGGAGCTGCGCCAGAAGGGGATCGATCGCGAGATCATCGACCTGGTCCTCGAGGAGCGGCAGGGGAGCAGCGGCGAGACGGCGCCCGACCTGGTCGCGGCCGAGCGGCTGCTCGCCAGGCACGCACGGGCGCTGGCCCGAGTCGTCGACCCTCGCCAGCGACGCCAGCGTGCATATGCGTTGCTCGCACGCAACGGCTTCGATCCGGATGTCTGCCGCGACGTCGCGGCCGGCGTCGGGGACCCGCAACCATGAGGCGCCACCGGCCGGCGACGCGGCGACTCGGGATCGTCCTCGTCACGATCACGCTCGCCACCGCCGCGTGCGACCTGCTCGGCGTGCCCGACGTCGTCGCGCCGATGGGCGCCGGTGACTTCGCGATCGTGACCCAGCCGGCGCCGCCACCCGGCACGGCACAGGCGTGTATGGCAGCGCTGCTGGAGGGCACCCTCGAGGGCGATCGGGAGCGTGGGTTGGCCGTCCGGGTCGACGGTGATGGACTCGTGACCGTGGCCTGGCCGTTCGGCTTCCGCGGGAACGTGGGCCCACCGGTCGCCCTGCTTGACGCCGACCGAGTGGTCGTCGCGACGGTCGGTCAGCGCATCTCGCTCGGTGGCGGGTTCGCAGATGACAGCTTCATCGCCTGTCCGTTTGACATCGGGGCCCACGTCGTCCGCTTGCCGGTCATGGGGTGACCGACCCGACGGAGCACGGACCCCCCCGATCGCGCGGCAAACCGGTGATGAACCGCACCGCGCCGGACCATCCCGATATCGACCGGACCCGCCCACGTCCGACCTCCCGCGGCAGACCGGACGCGGACCGCCGGGACGATGGTCACGGTCGCCACCCAGCGGCCGGAGGGGGATACTCGTCGAGCACTCATCGCATCCGGCACACGACCGGGGCACAGGTATCGCGAACCAGGCGAGGAGAAACGGATCGATGTTGACACGTCTGCGATCTGGCTGGCTGGCGGGGACCGGCGCACTGTTCCTGGTCCTGTCGATGAGTGGCGTGGTGATGGGCGCCACCGTCCTCACGGCGGTGCCTGGCCCGGACGCGGTGGTGTCCGACCCCGCCGCGGATACCGATACCACGCTCACCTTCGAGGACGCGGACGGGAACGGGATCGATGACGATTGCCAGGCCGTGGTCGAGGCCGATCCGGCGGCAGCGCTCGCGGCCGAGAACGCAGTCGACCTCGACGGTGATGGCGTCATCTCGGTCTCGGAGGCGGCACGGAGCGGACGTGTCGGCGGCAAGAACTGCAATCACGGTGGCTACGTGAGCCTCGTCGCCCGTGCCGCGGATGACGCCTGCGACAGCGGCGAGACCGGCGACGGCGACACCGATGACGGGAATACCGGCGGCGACGCATCGACCGGCTTGCCGAACGCGTTCGACGTCGATGATCTCGACCAGCCCGCCGCCGACGAAGACGCGGCACCCGCGTGCGCCGACGACGAGGACGAGGGCGAGGACAGCGCCGAGTGCGAGGAGGCCGCCGGACCCGAGCCGCCGACCGAGTTCACCAACGTCGGCGCATGGGTCTCCGCGGTCGCGCGGTCGGATGCCGTCGGTGGCAAGAACTGCAACCACGGCGGTGCCGTCAGCAAGGCCGCGAAGGAGGCCCAGGAGGCGCGCGACGCCGCCAGGGACGCGCGTAAGGCCGAGCAGCAGTCGGCCAGGGACGCCCGCGCGGCCGAGCGTCAGGCGGCCAAGGACGCCCGCGCGGCCGAACGTGCGGCCGCGAAGGCGACTCGTGCCGCCGAGCGCGAAGCGGCCAAGGCGGCCCGGCAGAACGGCAACGGCAAGGGTCACGGCAACGACGACTGACCGAGCGTCACCAACGAAGAACGAAGGGCGGCCGCCGGTCGGCGAGCCGCCCTTCGTCGTGTCGGGCGCCGACGCGGTGCGGTTGACCCTCCGTTGAGTCGGCCGTAGGCTACGCGACAGACGAACCAGCGCCGCACGGCGGCGCATCCGAGCGTAGAACGGGTCGATCGCGGCCCACCGGGGGGTCACGCCATCGCCCGATGGCGTGGGCCGGTACCGGTCCCGAGGGGGCGAGGCGTCGTTCCCATCGGTCCGTGATCGTGCCGCTGCACACGTGACGCGTCCGGCCGCACAAACCGGTCCGGATGGGAGGACGAAGATGGACACACCGTTCGTCGTGGTGGTGGCCATTCTGGCCGCCGCCGGCGGAGCCGTACTCGGCGCGCTCGCGCGCAGCCTGTGGGCCTCCCAGACGATGAAGGCGGCGCAGGCCGAAGCACGCCGCATCGAGGCCGAGGCGCGGGCCCGTCAGAAGGAGCTCATCCTCGAGGCCAAGGACGAGAAGCTGCGCCTGTCCCGGGAGGCCGAAGAAGACGCTCGGGCGCGCCGCAACGAGCTGACGGCCCTGGAGCGGCGACTGATCTCGCGCGACGAGCAGCTCGACCAGCGTTCCGAGATGCTCGAGTCGCGCGACCGCAAGCTCCTCGACCGCGAGCGGGAGCTCGACAAGACACGCGAGGACCTGGCGCGCACGCAGCAGGAGCACGTCGTCGCGCTCGAGCGTGTCTCAGGACTCTCGGCGGACGACGCCAAGTCGATGCTGCTCGATGCGGTCCGCGTGGAGGCCGAGCACGACGCGGTCAAGCTCGCCCGAGCCATCGAGCGCTCCGCCCGCGAGGAGGCCCAGGACAAGGCGCGCGACATCGTCGTGACGGCGATGCAGCGCGTGGCCGCGGATCACACCGCCGAGCACACCGTGAGCGTGGTCCACCTGCCGAGCGACGAGATGAAGGGACGCATCATCGGGCGCGAGGGCCGCAATATCCGCGCCCTCGAGCAGGCGACCGGCGTCGACCTGATCATCGACGACACGCCCGAGACGGTCGTGCTCAGCGGCTTCGACCCCGTGCGTCGGGAGGTCGCTCGCCTCGCGCTCACCAAGCTGATCGCCGACGGCCGGATCCATCCCGGACGGATCGAGGAGGTCGTCGCCAAGGCCCGTGCCGAGGTGGACCTCGTGATCCGCCAGGCCGGGGAGCAGGCCGCGTACGAGTCGGGCGTCCCGGGGCTGCCGGCCGAGATCATCAAGCTGCTGGGCCGGCTCAAGTACCGGACCAGCTACGGCCAGAACGTGCTCAACCACGTCGTCGAGACGAGCCATCTCGCGGCGGTCATCGCGGCCGAGATCGGCGCCGACGTCCAGGTCGCCAAGATGGGCGGGCTGCTCCACGACATCGGCAAGGCCGTCGACCACGAGGTGGAAGGTCCGCACGCCGCGATCGGCGCGCAGATCGCCCAGCGTCACAACCTGCCGTTCAAGGTCGTGAACGGGATCGCGGCGCACCACCAGGAGGTCGAGTATGCCTGCCTGGAGGCGCCGATCGTCCAGGTCGCCGACGCGATCAGCGCGTCTCGGCCCGGCGCCCGTGGCGAGACCATGGACACCTACGTCAAGCGCCTCGAGGACCTGCAGGCGATCGCCGAGAGCTTCAACGGCGTCGAGCGCTCGTTCGCGGTCCAGGCGGGGCGCGAGGTCCGCATCCTGGTCCGCCCCGAAGAGATCGACGACCTGACCGCCACGCGCCTCGCCCGCGACATCGTCAAGAAGATCGAGGAGCAGCTGACCTATCCGGGCCAGATCAAGGTGACGGTCATCCGCGAGACGCGGGCCGTGGAGTACGCGAAGTAGGCGCTCCCTCGGACGACGGCGCGAACGACCCGATCGGTCGCACGCGGCTCGGGAACCCGGTCAACGGCGATGCGCCGCGCCCCACCGGCGCGTGCCGCGTGCTGCTGATCGGGGACGTCATCGGCAAGCCGGGGCGGCTGGCCATCGAAGGGGTCCTGCCCAGCCTGCGCGAGGAGCGCGGCATCGACTTCGTCACCGCGAACGGCGAGAACCTGGCCGGTGGCATGGGGCTCACGCCCTCCACCGCGGATGCCTTGCTCGCGGCCGGTGTCGACGTGATCACCTCGGGCAACCACATCTGGGACAAGCGCGAGATCTACCCGTACCTCGAGACCAGCGAGCGGGTCCTGCGCCCGCACAACTACGGCACGAACGACGTCCCGGGTCGCGGCTGGGGCCTGTTCGACGCGCTCGATGGCTCGCATCTCGCGGTCATCAACCTCCAGGGCCGCACCTACATGCAGCAGATCGACAACCCGTTCACCGACGCCGACGCCCTGCTCGACGAGGCGTCCGCGCCGGAGCCGATGCCGCC
>Ga0209108_10002246_pt1 | contig 11133 bp, 10 predicted proteins | sample Rifsed10ft1_FD_184003 | JGI IMG/M metagenome (GOLD analysis project Ga0209108, IMG submission 184003) | Soil microbial communities from Rifle, Colorado, USA - sediment 10ft 1 (version 2) | ecosystem: Environmental > Terrestrial > Deep subsurface > Rock core/Sediment | place: Rifle, Colorado...
CATCAATGGGGTCGCGTCTCAACTTTTAACTTTCATTTTCTCCTTATGTCAAATGTTGAGACCTGACCCCGTTCGTTTATTTTCAGTCTCAGTTTGAACTGGGATTAATTCTAGCTATAATACTTTTCCAATTATTAACTATCTAAACATATTACTTCGCCACGGAGCACACAAAGATCACTGAGAAAGATTTTTCAAATAAAAAATCTGTGAACACTTTTGAAAAATGCTCTTGCTTCTTACGACATGTAGGGGCGGAGAGAAAGAGTTTGAAAGTAGGACGTGGGATAAGGCTTGAAGATTTTAAGGAATAAAAGTTATTAACAATGCTTGTTAGAATGATTTCTTATCTGTCTCTTATTGTTCTAATTTGTTGTGCATGTTATATAGATAAATCGGTCAATTCAAAATCTGATTTAGATGCTTTTAACAATCCTCAAAATACACTAAAAATCTGGTTGCTTTCAGACATTCAACCTAAAAACCAGGGGGGTAAAAAACAATTCCAGAAGGCGATTAACGATATTAACAAGAATGTTTCTGATATAGATTTTGCTATAGTAGCGGGGGATATAGTTGATAAAGCCAACGAAGCGGATTTTGATTGGTACCTTTCAATGAAACCTTCATCTTATATCAAAGAATGGTATGAGATTGCTGGTAACCACGATGTAAAGTGGGATAACGGTGAGCTTTACAAAAAGAAAATAAATGAAAAATTTAATTATTCATTTGTTAAAGGAAACATGCTTTTTATATTCATGTCAGATGAAATCACAAGTTCAGAAACAGATATATCGGATGAAACATTCAATTGGTGGAAGGATTTAGTAATAAACAATCAGGATAAGATAATCGTAACTGTTACTCATGCTCCACTTGAAGGAAGTGGAATACTATTTTCTTCATTTAAAAGAAGGCAGATCAAAGATTCCAAACGCTTCACTGATGTACTCAAAAAATATAAGGTTGACATTTGGCTTTCAGGTCATGTTCACGTGCCTCAATGGTTTCCGTATGTTGTGGGAAGGGGGGAAAGGTACAATGGAACTATGTTTATAAATGTTGCTGGGATTCGTCCTGAAGCTCTTGGCCTTAAGCAATCTGAATCACGAATTATGATATTTGTATGCGGTTCGAATAAGGTACTTTTGAAATCACGTAACCATACAGAAAGAGAGTTTAACAAAGAGCTTGAAACAGTATTTGAAGTTTCTAAGGAGTTTAAGTGTGAGTCGTGAGGCGTAAGGGGTGAAGCGTGAGGCGTGAGTCGTAAGGCGTTAATCGTTAGGTGATTTTTGGGAACGGATAAGACCGGTAAGCATTTTATCAATCCTTTCCATCATAATATCGAGATCCTTCCAACTTTGTTCTTCAATATATTTCAACCGCTTTGCTAATTCTATCTGAGTATCTAATTCACTAAGAGATCCTTGAGCTATGTGAAGAAAATTGACGAATTCCTTTTTAGTATTTCTTGCAGCACCCTCAGCAATATTGCTAGGTGCTAATTGCAGATCTATGAATTTGATCAGCTAATGAGAATTTTTCTTCTTTAGGAAATTTGTCCGTTACCTTATAAACTTCAGTTACTAGATCCATTGAAATTCTCCACACATCCAGTTTCTTATGCGGCTTCTCCAACACCCACACCTTACTATGCTCTAACTCTGCACTCTCCCTGTCGTCTTTATATTATTTTTACCCTCTCACGCCTTACCCCTCACCCCTCACGATTTAAATCTGTCTCTTCTTTCTCTTTAGGTAATCGACAAGAAGGTATTTCCCTAGTTGGTTAGGGGTTGTAAAAAAGGCACGTCCTTTATTTATACGAGTCATTTCATCTACGAATCTTCTTAAAGATGGGCTGTCATCGAGCATGAAGGTGTTTATAGTTACTCCCATTCTTGTAGAACGCTTTACTTCCTTTAAGGTTTCAAATGTTGCCCTTGGGCTTAATCCTCCAAAAAACATAGGTAGTTCAACCTGAAGGTAGCCATCCAAAAAATAGGCTGTAGGCTGACCGTCTGTAATAAGGATTATCTGTTTGTTTGGTGTCTTATGTCTTGAAACAAGTTTAGAGCCAAGCATTAAAGCCTCTTGTATATTTGTGAATGGGTCATTTGAATCCCAGCTCGTTGTAGCGAGCTGCTCAGGTGTAAGAGTCCTTGCCCTTGTTGAGAATCCAACTATGTAGAAATTATCCCTTGGATAGTGTGTTCTTATTAAATGATCAAGAGCAAGGGCTACTCGCTTTGCGGCCGGAAACCTTCCCTGAAAGCTCATGGACCAACTGAGATCTAGTAGAATAGCGGTTGTGGCTTGTGTATGATATTCCATATCATAAATCTCGAAATCCTCAGGAGCGACTTTGATGGGGCTTCCCTTTGTTTCGCGAAGGAGGGAGTTTTTTAGTGTTCCAACTACATTTAAATTAAACGGATCTCCGTATTCATACTCTTTGGTTTCTTCTGGTTTTATCGCGCCAAAGCCACGTTTTGTTGTCTCGTGTTCTCCAAATTGATGTTTTTTAATGGATATAAAAATATCCCTTAGTGCGTGCTCTCCGATTTTTCTAATTCCCTTGGGAGTGAGTTCGATATACTGACCACGTATCCTAACAAGCCCGGATTTTTCGAGTGTTGATTTGAAATCTCTAAGGAGGATGAATGAAGTATAGCCTTCATCACTTATCATCTTCTTAAGGTCTTCAAGCCTCACAACCTCAAAGTTTCCCGACATAAGGTTGTGTTCGAGCTGTTCTATTCTTTCAAACTCTTCGATAAGGTCTAAGGTTTCCTGAAACCCAACTGAGGTTTTACCCCTGAATTTTTCCCCGTATCGGTGTATAAAATTCTCAACCCTTTTTATTGATTCTAGCTTCTGTTTGAATTCTTCAAATCTCTCCTTAGCTTCCTTATCCATAAAATCGTAGCCCGATAGCTTCTCAATGGCTGTACTTAGTTTTTGTGGAAGGCTTCTAAGAAAGTTTTTTCTTCTTTGATATTCGGGTGATATTCTAGAAAGATTTTCTTTTAAGGTGTTAATTTCCATCTCGACAATCTCATCCAGTTCATCCTTGATTTCAGACAGAGATGAACGGAGGTTAAATGTTTGAAACTTCATTTCCTTATATTTGGAGAGCTCTGAGCGCAGCTCGTCAACCCCCATAACCTTTATGTTTTCAGCACGGACACCCTGTTTCATAATCCACTCAAAGGCTTCATCAGTTGTCCATCCCTCCATAAGAAAGTTGGAGAATTCCTTAAAAAGCTCCTGAGGTTCTAACTTAAAATCACCCTGCAATCCATCCCATTTTAGGTATCTATAGATTGTTGTCATGTAACTGTACGTAGGAACTAGACGTGAGGGCGTAAATCGTGAGACGTAAGGGGTTAGGCGATTTACCCCTCACACTCTCACGCCTTACGGTGTTTACCCAATGCCTAATTCCTCATTTATATATTATTCTCCCACGAACCTTTTCTTTGTTGAGTTTGTTGCTTAAATGCAAGCCTTCTAATATAAATTCAATTGCTGATGCAATTTGACCTGGGGTTTGATCTATGCCAAGAGTCTCAATACATTTTTTAAGGCCTTTAATCTCTTTTATTCCTACAAGGTATTCATCAGATGACATAGTATCTGAAACCTCGACGTAGCCTTGCTCAAAGCTCTCAAGGAGTTCGGAAAAGCTGCTCAAAGAAGTGAAATATGAGTCAAAGACTATCTTTATCGCCCGCTTTATTAACTTTTCTACAACGCTTGCTTCAGTTGTATCTTCACCTAGATATTCAAGTTCTATCTTTCCTACAGTTGAGGGGACAATTGCAGGAAAATCTGTTATTCTTGGCGAAACCTCGCGCTCTTCCATTTTTATTGCCCTTTTTTCTGCGGCTGCGATTATGCTTTCATAATTTGTAATTGTTGTTCTAACGCTTACACCAGAGCGCTGGTTTATCTCATGTGACCCTCTTGCCTGAAAGGTTATTTCAGCAATTATTTCCTTTATGAACTTAGGCACTTTGACAGTATGGCCTTCTCTCTTTAAAACCCTTGCCTCTTGTTCAGTAATTTTTATTTCTTCGTCACGTGTTGAAGGGTAATGCGTTCTAATCTGTGCCTGAAAACGGTCTTTAAGCGGGGTTATTATTCTACCACGGTTCGTGTAGTCTTCCGGGTTGGCGGTGGCAGCTATTAAAATATCCAGAGGAAGGCGTAACTTGTAGCCTTTTATTTGTACATCCTTTTCTTCCATTATATTTAAAAGCCCAACCTGGACCTTCTCTACAAGATCAGGAAGTTCATTTATTGCAAAAATACCTCTGTTACTCCTAGGAATAAGTCCAAAGTGGATTGTAAGTTCATCCGATAGGTATCTACCTTCAGCAACCTTAATCGGATCTACCTCTCCAATAAGGTCAGCGATTGAAACATCAGGTGTTGATAGTTTTTCTCCATATCTACCATCTCGCTTAATCCATGAGATTTCTACCTTATCACCGAACTCTTTCACAATGTCACGACACTTTTTACAGACTGGTGAATAGGGATTATCGTCAATCTCACAGCCCTTTATTACAGGAATCTCTTCATCAAGGAGGGTTATAAGAGCTCTAATCAACCTTGTTTTCGCCTGTCCTCGTTCTCCGAGGAAAATCATATCATGGCCGGCTAAGATCGCAGTCTCTACGCCCGGGATCACACTTTCTTCGTATCCAATAATGCCAGGGAAGATTACTTCACCATGACGGAGCTTATCAATTAGGTTTTTTCTCATTTCCTCCTTTACACTAATTACCTTGTACTCGCTAGCTTTGAGCTCCATAATCGATCTCGGTTTTTGAGACATATAAATTAAGCCCTCCTTGACCTATTTCTTTTAGAAGTCAATTTTGAATAGATAATTTGATGTTAAAATCTCAAATTACAAAATTTTTGCTATCGGTTTAATTTACCGAATTTGATATAGAGATCGGATGTATTTTTATAATATGTTCACATTCCCTAGATGAGATCAAGAATATCAATTCTTGAATTCTATTTATTATATGGGCTCTTCAGTGCATGTACCAATTATTTGTTGTTTAATCTCCATATACTTTATACATCACGTCTCTGATGTCAAACTTTGGCAAATAATTCATTTCTAGGGTTTATACCTTATACTCTTCACTTTAAAGATCCAGATGTTATAGCAAATCATTTAGGAACAATCCCCGTCTTGTTAAGATCAATTCTTGGAACTTAAATTAGTAAGCGCTATTGTGATAACATCTAACTTAGAACTAGTTTGTTTAAATCTTTATGAAAAATTCTAACGTCTAATGTACGCATAATGGATACAATGGCGGTTACTCAAGCCAACACTGAAAAGCTTACAATGATAAAAGCCTTAAGTCAGCACTGGCCTGAATATCTTATAGAAGCTTCTGGGCTTGGCTTATTTATGATTTCAGCATGCTTTTTTGGTTTTTTTCTTGAGCATCCAGATTCGCCTGTACATCAGGCATTACCCGACCCTTTTCTACGACGTGTTCTGATGGGAATAGCGATGGGTCTCACCGCAGTCGGTATCATTTATTCACCTTGGGGAAAGCAATCAGGGGCTCATATAAACCCTTCTGTTACGTTGACCTTCTTTCGCCTTGGTAAGGTTAAGTTCTGGGATGCGGCTTTTTATATAATTGCACAGTTCGTAGGGGCAGTTATAGGTGTTCTGATAGCATCTACTTTGATGGGTCAGCTAATTTCCCATCCAGCAGTTAATTATGTTGCTACTGTACCGGGAATGGTTGGTAATGGTATAGCATTTATAGCTGAACTGATTATCTCTTTTATTCTCATGTTTGTAATTCTTATTGTGTCTAATACTAATGATATCGCAAGGTATACAGGGCTTTTCGCTGGTGTGTTGGTTGCGGTTTATATCTCTCTAGAAGCACCAATTTCGGGTATGAGTATGAATCCGGCACGAAGCTTTGGCTCGGCTTTTCATGCACAGCTTTGGAACTTTCTATGGATCTACTTCACCGCTCCACCTATAGGAATGCTATTAGCAGCAGAGGTTTACTTGCGTACATGGGGTTCGAATAGAGTATCTTGCGCCAAACTCCACCATCAAAACGATAAGCGTTGCATACATTGTGGATATCCTGGGGCAGTGAAAACAGCTTCTTGAGACTAAATAAAAATGAGGACTAATCATGAGAGTTTTTGACTAAAATAAACCATTTATAGGAGGTATTACCATGGATAACCTTGGTACATTCAAAAGGATCCGAATGGGTCTTTTCAGTTCTTTAGTTGCGGCTTTTTTGCTAGCTGCAATGAGCAGCCTCGCTGCTGACATGCACACCAGTACAGTCTTTCAGGGGGTAAAGGTGAATGGTGGGACTGTAACCCACAGTAAACAGGACGGTAAAAACTTATTGACGTTATCTGACGATTTTAAGGTTCCCGGCACCCCTGATCCTCACTGGCAGGTGATTGATTCAAAGGGAAATGTTTACCTGCTCCAGCGTTTGGATATAAAGGGCGGAAAGGTAAATAGGTCTATAACGGTACCGTCTTATGTGCCTGATATAGCTAAAGTGCAAATCTGGTGTGCTTTCGCTGAGACTTTGTTGGGCGAAGCTTCCTTTTCCTCACCAGTGATGTAAGCTGGTTTTTTAAGTAGCTGTAGCTTGATTTAGGCACTTTAAGAGTTTGGTCGTTTGTATTAGCTGATTTTAATATATTTGGTGTTAATTTATTAAACAGTTCGTTAAGTATTACAACTTGATCATTATTTTTTATTTACTCTTTCATCGCTTCCCGTATATCAGAATCCTTTATCAATCCTTTCTTCACATTAACTTATTGAAAAAAACAATAATAAAGACAGAATTGAAGACCCATATTGACTTCAACTTTTAAATATTTTTTAATATGAATGACGGGGTTCAAATTATGGCTGTTTAGATGGTGCTTAGACTCAATTAATAATTAAAAAGTTTATTTAAATCTTTTCTAAAAATCCTAACGTCTAATAAGCTATGAAGAAAGAGGATATAATTTTCTAGATGCAATCGAGTTATTCGGAACATCAAAGTGTTTAAAGATGGTTTAGCTTATCAGAAAGTATATTACGGTTAGCAACATCAAGTAAGTCGTATAAGGTCATAATTTTATGAAATCAGAAAATATAGCTGGCTACTAGTAAGCGATCATTAAAAAACAAAAAGGAGGTAATGTTTTATGAAACGCACAATTGCAATTATTGTGATATTAATCTTTCTTGTGGTTCTTTGGTATTTATTTCGTCCCGAAAAGCTTTTCATAAGCGAGACTGTTCAAGAAGAATTTCCAACTACAGCACAAGAAACAGCAGGATCGGCTAGCTCACCAGTAGTTCTTGTCGCTGGTAGTTTTCATGGAGTAGCGCACGATGGTAAAGGGACAGCAACAATTTATCAACTGCCTGACGGTAAGAAAGTTCTTCGATTTACGGAGTTTGAAACATCTAATGGTCCAGATGTTCAGGTTTATCTAGTTGCTGCTGAGGATGCTAACGATAATGATACGGTTACAAACGCTGGATTTATTCACGTTGGTCTGCTAAAGGGTAACGTCGGCGATCAGAACTATGATCTATCTGCTGATGCTGACCTTAACAAATACAAAGCTGTTACCATCTGGTGTCGTAGATTCGGTGTCAATTTCGCTACAGCGCCATTGACACCACAGCAAAATCAAGGGGGTTAAACTACATGCCTCAAGATACCCATTATGACGTAATTATCATAGGTTCGGGGGCTGGAGGGGGTACCCTAGCTTATCATCTGGCTCCGTCCGGCAAGCGTATTCTCTTACTCGAACGTGGCGACTACGTACCACGTGAAAAAGACAACTGGGAACCGCGCGCCGTAAACGTCGAAGGAAAATATCAGACCAAGGAAGAATGGCGCGACAAAGAAGGAAAACCGCTTCATCCGCATACGAACTACTACGTAGGTGGAAATACTAAATTCTACGGTGCTGCACTATTTCGTCTTCGGAAAGAGGATTACGGCGAAATTAAACATCATGGTGGGACTTCTCCCGCATGGCCTATAAGCTATGATGTGATGGAGCCCTACTACACTAAAGCCGAGCATCTATATCAGATTCATGGCGAGCGTGGGGTCGATCCTACCGAACCACCGGTAAGCGCGCCTTATCTCTACCCGCCCGTTAGCCACGAGCCTCGCATCCAGCAGTTGAGTGACGACTTCACACACCTCGGTCTCAGGCCGTTTCATACGCCACTTGGAGTGATGTTGGATGAGAAGAACATGCACAACAGTCGCTGCATCCGTTGTAATACCTGTGATGGGTTCCCCTGCTTAGTTTACGCTAAGTCAGATGCACATGTGGTCTGTGTAGATCCTGCGCTTCAGCATCCAAACGTTACGTTACTCACCAACGCATTTGTTTCCCGCATAGAGACAAGTGCTTCAGGACGGGAAGTGACTAAGGTTCACGTAGAGCGAAACGGTGCTAAGGAGACTTATTCTTCAAGCATCGTTGTAGTTTCATGTGGTGCAATAAATTCCGCAGCGCTACTTTTGCGTTCGGCGAACGACAAGCACCCTCGCGGTCTAGCAAATAGCTCGGACGTAGTTGGCCGCCACTATATGGGGCACGTTAACTCAGTGCTCATGGCGATCTCAAAGTGTCCCAATCCTACTATCTTTCAAAAGTCCCTTTCAGTCAACGACTTCTACTTCGCTTCGAAGGAGTGGGAATATCCAATGGGTCACATCTCCTTCGTTGGCAAGCTAGATGCGGTCACACTTAAGGCAGGAGCGCCGGCATTGGTTCCAGGTTTTACGCTTGAACTCATGGCAACACATTCTCTTGACTTCTGGCTCACATCAGAAGACCTGCCGGATCCAGAGAATCGTGTTACGCTCGACAGCGAGGGTAATATCGTCCTAAGCTACAAACCGAATAACGAAGAGGGTCACAAACGTCTTATCAAGAAACTAGAGAGCTTAATGAAGCAACAGACTAAATGTCCGGAACATGGGCACGATTGCCACCAGGGACTATTCTCACGGAACTTATTCGTAGGCCAGCGAATCCCACTCGCCGGCGTGGCGCACCAGAATGGTACTATCCGCTTTGGACGTGATCCTAAAACCTCAGCTTTAGATGTGAATTGCAAGGCGCATGATTTGGATAATCTCTATGTTGTTGACGCTAGTTTCTTCCCATCAAGCGGCGCAGTGAATCCTGCACTTACCATTATGGCAAACGCTTTGCGAGTTGGCGATCATTTGCTTGAGCGACTCGAGTGAGGAGATAGGCAAAATAATGAAAGTCTATATGAAATTTAAACGGACGTTTCTTCCTCTTTGGTTTCTTTTAGTAATGGGGTTATTGGCGCAAACAGCGCTGTCACAGCAGCCAAGTCAACAACCTAAAGTTAAGGCTGTAGATGCTATAGGTATAACCATCTCAGATATGGATCGCGCAGTTGATTTTTATTCGAATGTTTTATCGTTCAAAAAGGTATCGGATATCGTAGTGGAGGGTGAAGGGTATGAAGAGCTTTTAGGTGTACCTGATCTTCGAATACGCGTTGTCCGTATGCAACTCGGAGATGAGTTCATTAGCTTGATCCAATATATAGAGCCCTCCGACGGTAAGCCAATACCCGTTGATTCTCGGAGTAATGACCTATGGTTTCAGCACTTTGCTATTGTTGTGAGTGATATGGACAAGGCCTATGAGCATTTACGCAAACATAAGGTCAGTCACATTTCAACTAATCCTCAGACACTACCAAAATCAAATAAACCAGCGGCAGGGATCAGGGCGTTTAAGTTCAAAGACCCAGACGGTCATCCCTTGGAACTCTTATGGTTTCCGCCCAACAAGGGCGATGCCAGGTGGCACCGTCCAACTGATAAGCTATTTCTGGGGATTGATCATACGGCGATCAGCGTAAATGACACAGAGGCAAGTCTTAAGTTTTATAGAGATCTATTGGGGATGAATGTGCTAGGAGGGAGTCTCAATATCGGCACCGAACAGGATAATCTGGATAACGTTTCCGGCGCTAGGGTTCGCATTACTGCACTCCGACCTTCTGCAAACATACCTGGTATTGAGTTTTTAGAGTACGTGTCTCCTGAAAATGGCAGACCTATCCCGTCGGATATAAAGGCCAACGATATAGTGCATTGGCAAACTATTTTGATAGTTGACGATGTTGAGGTAGCTGAAAAGTGGCTACGAGAACACAACGTGCGATTCGTTTCAGACGAGGTTAGTATTTTGACTGGTGGTAAACTCGGGTTTAAGAATGGGATCGAGGTGCTTGATCCAGATGGCCATGCGATGCTGATTGTGGGGAAATAACTAGCTAGTGTAAGAGTGATATTATGAATTTAAACAGACCGATTTTTATTCCAGTAATTCTTGGTACCTCAAGGCAGGGACGTATGAGCGAACACGTAGCCAAATTTATTTTGGAAGAAGTTGCCAAGCAAGATGGTGTCGAGGCAGAGTTAATTGATATTCGTAATCTCTCGCTGTCAACTTCAGATGCCGGGGAAAACATTAAAGATGCTAAATTCTCTGATACTGTCATGCGTGCGGACGCTTTGATTATTGTTGCGCCGGAGTATAATCATGGCTACCCAGGACTTCTTAAGCACGTTCTAGATACAAACCTTAAGGAATATATACATAAGGCTGTTGGCATATGCGGCGTTTCCGCTGGAGGGTTTGGTGGCACCAGGGTGATACAAAATCTACTCCCTGTGATGAGGGAGTTGGGACTTGTTACTATATTCTGGGACGGGAACTTCTCTAGCGTCCAAAATATATTCGATTCATCTGGTAAGCTCATGGATCAGTCATATATTAAGCGAATTGATAAATTTCTTAAAGAACTAATTTGGATGGCGAGGGTTTTGAGATATGGGCGAGAGAATGTACCGTTGTAGGGGCAGACCACTGTGTCTGCCCTGATAATGGGCGAACACATAGGTTCGCCCCTACAAAAAATAACAATGGTGATTTATGGCAAAAGACGTTAAATCAAAAGTCAAGAAGATGATTTGTCCTGCTTGTGGTGTGGAGATGAACTACCATGCTGAT
>Ga0209108_10002247_pt1 | contig 11132 bp, 8 predicted proteins | sample Rifsed10ft1_FD_184003 | JGI IMG/M metagenome (GOLD analysis project Ga0209108, IMG submission 184003) | Soil microbial communities from Rifle, Colorado, USA - sediment 10ft 1 (version 2) | ecosystem: Environmental > Terrestrial > Deep subsurface > Rock core/Sediment | place: Rifle, Colorado...
CAGCTCTTGCCTCTGATCCCTCCCAACCGGAGGAGAGTTCCATTCCGGGGTTGCCGTGAGCCTTTGTTGGAAGACAGCAGACCGACGCGAAACCCAAGCTCTTCGATGCCGCTGACTCTCATCATTTTTCTCCTTCTGCCTCTTTGGTTGCAGGCCATGAGTCTTCCGGTGGACACCAGCGCTACTGTGCTGCCGGCGGCCGCAACGCCCCAACCTGCCCCCCTGCCTGCCTTTCCCACCGCAGAAGGATTCGGCGCACAGGCGGTCGGAGGGCGCGGCGGAAGAATTATCTACGTGAGCAAGCTGACCGACACCGGCGAGCCGGGAACCCTCCGCAGCGCCTTAGAGGCTTTCGGACCCCGTGTGGTCCTGTTCAAGGTTGCGGGGACAATCAGACTAAAGAAAGACATTGCCATCAAGAATCCGTTTGTCACCATCGCCGGCCAGACAGCCCCGGGCGAGGGAGTTCAAATCCGCGGCGGCACGATCAAGATAAAAACGCACGACGTAATTATCCGCTATCTGAAGATGCGTCCTGGAGACGAAACCGCGGGAACAGAAAGCAAACCTGTAAATCGTGATGCGATAACATTGGAGGCCGTTGAAGGCGTTGAGGTCTACAACATTGTCATCGATCATTGCTCAATGGTTTGGGGGCCAGACGCTGGCATAGACATATTCAATAACTCCCATCATGTAACCATCCAATATTCCATCATCGGCGAAGGACTTAATTTCTCCACCCACCCCAAGGGCTCGCGACCCGGCGGCCACTCCAAAGGGCTGCTGATCACCCAGCTGGACCCGCAAAGATACGGCCCTGGGTGGCCTCGCTATCTCACAATTCACCACAATCTCATCACCACCTCCGAGGATCGGAACCCACGAGTCATTGGAGGGGAGTTTGTCGATGTGGTCAACAACGTCGTCTATAACTGGGGTTGGCACACTGCCGGAGGCAATCCCAGGTCGTTAAACCTGATCAAAAACGTATTCATAAGAGGACCGCAAACCAAGAAGCTGAAGGCTTGGGAAGCAGACACAAGCGATGTGCTTCCAACGCTTTTTCTCAAGTCCGTATACGAAGAGGGTAACGCGACGGAAGGCTTCAACACAGTTCGCTGCGGCCCGAGCTCGGTCTATGCAACGACTCGTTTTGCTCCCTACTCGATGGGCACCGAACATACCCCGCGGCAGGCCTACGATCTCATCGTCCGGGACGTGGGGGCCAATCGGCCAGCGCGCGATGCCACCGACCAGCGCATTCTCAACAATCTCCTGCACCGCACCGGTGAATTCGTCAGCGGCGTCAAGTTTGGTCTCACCTGGCCCGAACTGGCCTCCGGCCCTGTCGCGGCGGACTTGGATCAAGACGGCATGCCCGAGCAGTGGGAGCAGCTTCACTTCGGGACAACCAAGCGGGGCAGCCCAACCGATTCCAGCGGAGACTTGGACGCGGACGGCTACACCGATGTCGAGGAATACCTGAACCTGACCGACCCGAAAGTTCCGGACACTCGATTGGCACGTTTGACTGCTCGCGCTACTTCCAGCCGCGCTTCAGGCCTGAGTTCCGGACTTTGCCACTTTCTCTTCGGCTCACTGCCACTCTCGCGTTCTAGCTCTTTCCTCGAAGAGCTTCTTCCGATCGTACGGCTCCTTCCGTGGAGAGAGACGCTAATTCAGTCCCCCGCGGAAGCGATTTAACTGGGAGGTAAACTCACCATGACCCAACAAAACGGACTGGCCAATGAACACGGCGCGATGTTCTCCTTCAGCCTGCGCGATGTGCTCGCCGTGGGCTTTCGCCATCGCCGGCAGATCATCCTTTCGTTCCTCGCCGTCTTCCTCGGAGCTGTCGTCTACATCTTCCTGCGGCCGGCGCAATTCGAGACCAGCGTGAAAATCCTGCTCCAGCAGGAGCGCATCTATCCGGTGATGACCTCGGATCCGAGCGCCGCCCCGAAGATCTCCACGACCGTGACCGAGCAGGAATTGAACTCGGAAATCGCCTTGCTGCAAAGCTATGACCTGCTCGAAAAGGTCGTCGTCACCTGCGGCCTCGACCAGACCCAACCATCCGGCTCCCTTCTCACCCGCTGGTTTTCTCCGGACACCACCAAGGCGGGGAATCCTCCCGCGGACCCCAATGCCGCCGCTCAGGATCCAGCGAAAAAAGCCGCGCGGTACTCTGCGGCACAGGCTCTGCTCTCCAGCCTGCGCATCGAATTGTTGGGCCGTTCGAACATCATTGTCGTTACCCACAAGTCCCGTGACCCCGAGCAGGCCGTTCGAGTGCTCAACACCCTGGTGGAACTCTATCTCGAAAAGCATTCAGCAATTCGTCATCCGACGGGCACCCTCAGCTTCTTCCAACAGCAAACCGAGCATTTCAGGAAGACTCTGACAACCGTCGAGGCGCAACTCACCGAGTTTGGCCGCGGCGATGGCGTGGTCTCCCCTCAGTTGGAAAAAACAAGTACCCTGCAGAGGCTCGACGATGTGGAAGCCCGCCTGAAAGAGACCAAGGTGGCCATCGCAGAGAAAGAGGAACTCATCCGTGCCCTCGAAGCTCAGTTGGCCCAAACTCCGGCGCGCATTGTCACCGAGGTCCGCACCTCGGACAATCACAGCGTCGTCCAGGGTCTGAAATCCACTCTTTCCGCCCTGGAAATCAAGCGCATCGAGCTGCTTACCAAGTATGAGCCCACCTACCGCGCCGTTCAGGAGGTTGATCAGCAGATTGCTCATCTCCGCGCCAAGATCGCTGAAGAGGAAAAAGTCGTCCTGCGCGAAGAAAGCAGCGACCTGGACCAAAAGCATGAGGCCCTAAAGAGCGACCTGCTGAAGGCACAGTCGGAGCTGGCCGCCCTCCGCGCGCGAGCTGTAAACACGGCGCAGGACGTCCGCGCGTATCGCGACAGAGTCCAGTACCTGTACCAGAAGGAGCTGGCCTCGGAAGAGCTCCTTCGCTCCCGCAGAATGGCCGAGGAGGGCTACCAGCTCTACCTCCGCAAACAGGAGGAGGCGCGCATCTCCAACGCTCTCGACAAGGAGCAGATTCTGAACGTTACCCTGCTCGAGAAGACCCCTTCGCCCCCGCAACCCTCGGGGCCTTCCCGCTCCCTGATGGCTTTCCTCGCGGTCGTCTTTGCCGGTGTCGTCAGCTCCGGGCTGGCTCTTGCCTCCGACTATCTGAAGCCGTCGTTCCACTCGCCCGCTCAGGTCGAAAGTTATCTGAATCTTCCTGTCATTGCGGCTCTGCCCAGCAACCCAAAGCAGAGCAAAACGTAGCCGCAGCCGCAAAGCCCGCCCTCTCCGGAGCGAACCGAAGAGCCGGAATTCTCTGTATTACCCGTAGCTTTCGGCCGTTGTTCTTGCTTCTCCGAGTACGCGGATTGAGTTTCGGTTTCAGAATACCCAAGGAGAACCGATGGACGATCTGCTCGTCACGTTCCTCATCGTGGGATTCGTGGCCCAACTCATCGATGGATCTCTCTCCATGGGCTACGGGGTTTCCTCGAGTTCCATGTTACTCGGCCTCGGCTTGCCCCCGGCCACCGCCAGCGCCTGCGTCCATCTGGCCGAAGTGTTTACCACCGGCGTCTCGGGGATTTTCCATCTCAAGATCGGCAATGTCGATCGCTCGCTGTTCTGGAAGTTGGCTCTTCCGGGGGTGATTGGTGCGGTGCTTGGCGCCTACGTTCTGACCGCGTTGCCCGCCTCGACCGCAAAACCCTTTGTCGCGGTCTACCTGTTGATTGCCGGGGTGGTCATCATCCGCAAGGCCCTGACGCAAACCATCGAGGAAAAGAAGATCACAGACAAGATTGTTCCGCTGGGACTCGTCGGCGGTTTCCTGGACGCATCAGGCGGTGGCGGCTGGGGACCCATCGTGGCCTCAAACCTTGTTGCCCGGGGACGAAAACCTCGCAAGGCCATCGGTTCGGCCATCCTGGCCGAGTTTTTCGTGGCTCTGGCCGCCTCGCTCACGTTCCTGGCCACCATTGGCTTTCGCGAATGGAAAATCCTGGCCTGCTTGGTGGTCGGCGGAGTCCTCGCGGCTCCCCTGGGGGCTTACATGTGCAGGAGAATTCCGGCCCGCGTGGTCATGATCATCATCGGATTGCTAGTCATTGTGTTTGGGCTCCGAGCCATCTCCCTGGCTTTCCCGCTGTAGCCCAGACTATCCACTTCACCAATCATCCGGAACGAACCAGCTCCCGTCGGAGGTGAGACTAACTTGCAGCTACCAGGTGTGCACACTAATTCCGTTCCAGAAGATGGCAACACTCAGATGACTGTTCCACTGATGTCCACCTTGATTTCTCCGTGCAGCGGCCGCTTGGTTGACCTGATGGTTCCAGCCGGGGCTGTTCCAGATTTCAAGGCCCAGGCAGGTCGCCGGCCCTCGATTCAATTGTCCGAACGCTCGGTGTGCGATCTCGAACTGCTTGCCACCGGCGCTTTCTCTCCGTTGGACCGGTTTATGGGCTCGCAAGATCTCCGGCGCGTGCTCGACGAGATGCGCTTGGCGGGCGGACATCTGTTCCCGATTCCGATCCTGTTGCCGGTTGACGCGGGAGCTCCGGTTCACTTGGACCAGCAGGTCGCGCTTCGCAATGCCAAGAACGAACTCTTGGGCGTCATGACGGTCGAGGAGATTTTTGAGTGGGACCTGCGGGAGGTGGCCCAAAAAGTTCTGGGCACACTGGACGAAGCGCATCCTCTGGTCGCAGAGATGCGTCGCTGGGGCCAGCGCTGCATCTCGGGTCGCCTGCAGGTCCTCCAGGTGCCTCCACACCACGATTTCCGCTCTTTGCGCCTCACCCCGGCGCAGACTCGGACCAGGCTGGAAAGCTTCGGCACGCCGAACGTCGTGGCCTTTCAGACTCGCAACCCCCTCCATCGTGTGCACGAAGAGTTGATCAAGCGCGCGGCCGACGAAGTCGATGGCGTCCTCCTGGTCCATCCGGTGGTGGGCATGACCAAGCCCGGTGATGTTGACCACTTCACCCGCGTCCGTACTTACAAGGCGCTGGTCGAGCGCCACTTTGACCCCCAGCGCACCTTGCTCTCTCTTCTGCCCTTGGCGATGCGGCTGGCGGGCCCTCGCGAGGCCCTCTGGCACGCTTTGATTCGGCGCAATTATGGAGCCAACTTCCTGATCGTAGGTCGGGACCACGCCAGTCCCGGCTCGGATTCCACCGGCAAACCTTTCTACGGTCCCTATGACGCCCAGGAGTTGGTCGAACGGTACAGCAGTGAGCTGGGCGTGCGCATGGTCCCCTTCCGCGAGCTGGTTTACCTCCCGGACGAGGATCGCTTTGAGGAGACCGACAAGATCCCGCCGCACACCCGTACTGCTTCGATTTCCGGCACTCGCGTGCGCGAAGATTACCTCAACAAGGGCAAAGCACTGCCGGAATGGTTCACCCGCCCCGAGGTTGCCGAAATCCTCTCTGAGGCCTACCCACCCCGGCACCGTCAAGGAGCCTGCATCTGGTTTACTGGCCTCAGCGGCTCCGGCAAATCCACCACCGGCGACGTGTTGACCGTTCACTTGCTCGAGCACGGCCGCCAGGTCACCGTTTTGGATGGCGACGTCGTTCGCACCCATCTCTCCAAAGGTCTCGGTTTCAGCAAAGAAGACCGCGACGTCAATATTCGGCGGATTGGCTATGTAGCCGCCGAGCTCGTGCGGCACGGAGGGATTGTGATCTGTGCCGCGGTCAGCCCCTATCGCGCCACTCGCAACGAGGTTCGCAGCATGGTGGGCTCCGATTACTTCGTCGAAGTCTTCGTGGACACTCCCTTGGGTGTGTGTGAGCAGCGCGACGTTAAGGGTCTTTATGCGCAGGCTCGCCGCGGCGAGCTTAAGGAATTCACCGGCATCAGCGACCCGTACGAGCCTCCTCTCCACCCCGAGATTACTTTGGACACCGTGTCCCGCACGCCGGAGGAAAATGCTCGGATAATCTTTGATTACGTGGTCCGCCAGGGCTTTGTCCGGCAGGACAAGCCTGTCAATGGAAATCCCCAGGGACATGCCATTCCCACGCGGCCGCTTGACGCCATGCCTCTTCGGGGGACCGCCCAATGATGCCATCTTCACGGCTTACAGCAATCGTCGCTCTGGCGAAACAGGCTGGTCAGGCCATCCTGCGCGAGTACGACCGGGCAGGGACGGACTTCATCTCCAAGCCTGGCGGATCTCCTCTCACTCGCGCCGATATGACCTCTCATCATCTGATCCTCGCAGGCTTGCAGGCCCTGACGCCGGCCCTGCCGGTTCTTTCCGAAGAGTCTGCTGCCTTGCCCTATGAGCAGCGTCGCCAGTGGAGGGCGTATTGGCTGGTGGATCCTCTCGATGGGACCAAAGAGTTTCTCAAGCGGAATGGCGAATTCACCGTCAATATCGCCTTGGTGGAAGAGGGTGCGCCCGTTCTAGGAGTCATTTACGCTCCCGCGTTGGACCTGACCTACTTTGCCCTCCGTAGCGAGGGCGCATTCCGGCAGGGTCCCGACGAGAAGCCGGTTGCTATCGCAGTTCAGAACCACCGCGACGCAAAACTCAAAGTCGTGGCCAGTCGTTCACATTCGACGGATGGCTTGAATGGCGACCTGCATCGACTCGGGGAACACGAATACGTCAAGATGGGCAGCTCCTTGAAGTTCTGCGCCGTCGCCGATGGCACCGCGCACCTTTACCTTCGCAGAGGGCCCACCATGGAGTGGGACACTGCCGCCGGTCAATGCATCGTCGAAGCAGCCGGCGGGATGGTCACCGATCTTCAAGGCAAGACGCTGTCCTATAACAAGCCCAATTTGCTCAACCCGGCCTTTCTCGCCACCAGCATCCCGGATGTTTGGCAGGAGCTGCTGAAAGAAGAGACGCTTCACATCACCTAATCGCTTCTCGCCCCGCCCGGCCCCGCGAGGGCACATCCCCGGGACGGGTCTCCGAGCAGGTAGCCAAGTTCACACCGGACAAGCTCACACCCAGACCATGAGTGAACCACTCAAGAAAATCCTGACCGTCTTCGGCACGCGCCCGGAGGTCATCAAACTGGCTTCGATCATTGCGGAGCTTGAGGCCCGCAGCCATGCGTTCCGTACTGTCAATGTTGCCTCGGGTCAGCACACCGACCTGCTTTACCCTTTTGTGGATTTGTTCGGCATTCGCATCGATTACGACCTGAACATTATGGAGGAGGCGCAAACGCCCTCCCGGGTTTGCTCGCGCGTGCTCAATACCCTGGAGCCCATCCTGCTCCAGGAGGCGCCGGACATGATTTTGGTCCAGGGCGATACGACCACCGCGCTGGCCGGTGCCCTGGTGGGATTCTATCGGCGCATTCCAGTCGGCCATGTCGAGGCCGGCATGAGGTCCGGCAATGTCCAGAGCCCCTTTCCGGAGGAAATCAATCGGCAGGTCATTGCACGGCTGGCCACCTACCACTTCGCCTCAACCCCCTTCAACCAGCGATGTCTCCTCTCCGAAGGCGTGCCCCAGGAAAGGATTTTCCTGACGGGGAACCCGGTTGTCGATGCGGTGAAATCCCTGCTCGGACGCCTTTCCACTTCACCGGTCGTCCAGAAGTGGCTCAAGGCGACAGAGGGCTTGAACCGGATTGTCCTTACCACGCACCGCCGAGAGAGCTTCGGAAATGGGATCGTGGAGAACCTGCGCGTCCTCCGCGACTTCGTCGTGCGTCACGACGATGTTGCATTGATCTTTCCCGTTCATCCCAATCCCCAAGTTCAGGGGCCGGCCAAAGCGACGTTCGGCGGACATCCTAGAATCTTTCTGGCGGAGCCGCTGAACTACGACGATTTCATTCAGTTGCTGTCACAGGCTTGGCTGATCGTTTCCGATTCGGGTGGAGTCCAGGCGGAGGCGCCCACTCTGGGCAAACCTCTCCTGATCCTGCGCGAGAACACGGAAATGCCCGAGGTTGTGGAGTCGGGCGTGGCCCGCTTGGTGGGCGGGAATCCGGCGCGCTTGGCGGCTATGCTCGAAGAGATTCACGCCGACGATCAGTGGGTCAAAAAGGTCCGTCAGATTGAGAATCCTTTGGGTCGCGGGGAGAGCGGAAAAATCATTGTTGAGCTGATCGCGGAGTTTTTGGGACTCCCCGCCAGCGCGCGTCCTTCCATCGCCCACGGACTTCTGCCGCGACCTCCCAAGCGTCGGGAAGCCAGAATAGACCCGGCCGACGCCCGAAGAGCCATCCGCGCAAGCGGCTGACCCCTCGCTGCCGCACAGAATTTCGTCATCCAATGCTTGCTTTCATCCCCGCTATTCCTTAGCAGGAAGACCAGAAAGGTGGGAAAACTCTATGAATCCAAACACGCTTAGCCCGACCCAGCTCGTTGCTTTGCCTTCCGACCAGGAGGCTTCGGGTCGGACCCTTGGCGATGAGGAAATTGCTCTCCTCGCGGAAGCAATCCACAGCGGCACTCTTACCAGCACCAAGGGGCCGTTCGTCAAGCGGCTGGAGAAGCAATTCGCCGAGACTCTGAGAGTGAAGCACGCGCACGCCTGCGCCTCGGGCACCGCCGCGGTCCACACGGCGCTTGCGGCCCTTAATCCGGATCCGGGCGACGAAATCGTCACCTCGGCCATCACCGACATGGGCGCGCTGACCCCCATCATTTACCAGGGCGCCATCCCCGTCTTTGCGGATGTCGACCCCAGAACTTGCAATATCACCGCCGAGAGCATTGCGGCGTGTCTCAGCGATCGGACTAAAGCCATCATCGTCACCCATCTCTTCGGCAACCCGTGCGACATGGCAGAGATCCTCGAGCTGGCTCGTTCCCGCAACATTCCCATCATCGAGGACTGCGCCCAGGCTTTTCTGGCCCGCTACGGCGAAAAATACCTCGGAACGCTGGGCACCATCGGCTGTTTCAGCCTGCAGCAGGGCAAACACATCACCACGGGGGAAGGGGGGCTGGTGGTCACCAACGACGAAGCCCTCGCCCGCCGCATGTATCTCTACATCAACAAGGCCTGGGGATATGGCGATCCTCGTCCCGACCATTACTTTCTGGCTCTCAACTACCGGATGAGCGAACTGCAAGGTGCCGTGGCGGTGGCCCAACTCCCCAAGCTGGAGGGAGTGGTTCGCAACCGCATCCGCACCGCCGCGCTTCTGACCGAGCGTTTGCGGGGTCTGGTGGGTGTCGAGACTCCTTGGGTCTACCCCAACGGCGTTCATACCTTCTGGAAGTATTGCCTCCGCGTGGACGGCAAGCTCGTGCCGGGCGGCGCCGTCGCCATGGGCAAGATCCTGGGACAAAAGGGAATCGCCTCCGCCCCGCGCTACATCCAGAAACCCGCCTTCATGTGCGAGGTCTTCCAGAAGCAAAGAACCTTCGGCAATAGCCACTATCCATTCAATCTGGCTCGGCCGGAAGTTCTCGACTACTCCCCTTCACGCTTCCCAGGAACTTTTTCGGCCCTGGATGGCGCCTTGGTGCTCCCCTGGAACGAACGCTACACCGAGGAGCACGTGGACTACATCGCTGAGGCTGTCTGCCAGACGGTCGATCAGCTTGCGAGGGAACAACAATGACAAATCACAAACTTCGTTTCGGCATGGTGGGCGCTGGGGGCATCGCCCAGGCCTACGCACAAGCCTTCGAAACCTGTGAGGCGGCCCGACTCGTGGCGGTCGCGGATATCCGCGCCGAGGCGGCTCGGGCCCTGGCCGAAAGAGCCGGCTGCCACAGCTATGACTCCTACCAGGCCATGACCAGCAAGTCGAAGCTCGACGCGGTCATCGTCTGTACTCCGCCCGCCACCCACGCGGAAGTCTCCATCGCTTTCCTGGAGCGCGGAGTCCATGTGCTGTGCGAGAAGCCTTTCAGCGTCGACGTCCGAAGCGCCAGAAAGATGATCGAGGCTGCTAACAAGGCTGGCGTCAAGCTGACCATGGGCTCCAAATTCCGTTACGTGGATGATGTCATCCGCGCCAAGAGCATCGTCATGTCCGGCATTCTGGGTGAGATCATCCTGTTTGAAAATTCGTTCACCGCCCGGGTGGACATGACAAATCGATGGAACTCCAAGCCCGAAATCAGCGGGGGCGGAGTCCTGATTGACAATGGCTCCCACTCCGTCGATCTGATGCGATACTTCCTTGGACCTCTGGCCGAAGTCCATGTGGTCGAAGGAAAGCGCGTTCAGGGGCTGGGGGTCGAGGAAACTGTTCGAATCTTCGCTCGCAGTCAGAGTGGGGTGATGGGCAGCATCGATCTCTCCTGGAGCATCGATAAGGAACTCGATAGCTACCTCAACATTTACGGATCCCACGGCACGATTTCCGTCGGCTGGAAGGAATCCAAGTATCGCCAGACCTCCAGTCGCGACTGGGTCGTCTTCGGCAAGGGCTATAGCAAGGTTCAGGCCTTTTGCAGCCAGATTGCCAACTTCTCCAAGGCCATCCGCGGCGAAGAGCAGCTCCTGATCACGGCTGAGGCGGCCCTGGCTTCGGTCGAAGTGATCGAGGCGGCCCATAATTCGCTCGGCCAGGAGCATTGGGTCAGCGTGGGCAGCGGGTCGAACGGAAGGACCAGAGTCAACGGCCACGCAATCGTCGCCCCCGCGCCACCCCGCCGGTTCGCAACGGCGTTGCCGCGATGACCACAATGACCACCAGAATCCACCCCACCGCTCTCGTCGAGGAGGGGGTCCAAATTGGTAACGCGACCTCCGTCTGGGATAACGTTCACATCCGCCACGGCGCACAGATTGGCGAGGAGTGCATCATCGGCGAGAAATCTTACATTGCCTATGATGTGCGCATCGGCAACCGCGTCAAGATCAACGCGATGGTCTATATCTGCGCCGCCGTGACCATCGAAGATGGCGTCATGATCAGCGCCGGCACCATTTTCACCAATGATCGCTTTCCCAGAGCCACCACTGTTGACCTCCGAAAACTCAGACCGTCTGAACCGGACGAGCACACCCTCCCGACCCTGGTCAAAGCCGGGGCCACCATCGGTGCCGGCAGCGTCATCGGGAACGACCTCTCCATCGGCCGTTTTGCGATGGTGGGAATGGGCTCCATCGTCACCAAGTCCGTACCCGATTTTCACCTCGTTCTCGGAACGCCGGC
>Ga0209108_10002248_pt1 | contig 11129 bp, 12 predicted proteins | sample Rifsed10ft1_FD_184003 | JGI IMG/M metagenome (GOLD analysis project Ga0209108, IMG submission 184003) | Soil microbial communities from Rifle, Colorado, USA - sediment 10ft 1 (version 2) | ecosystem: Environmental > Terrestrial > Deep subsurface > Rock core/Sediment | place: Rifle, Colorado...
AGGATCCCAAAGGAGGAGGACTCAATGGAGATCAGCAATCGGGAGTTGTGGACGGTCATCCACGGCATGGCGTTTGGCGCGCTGTTCTTGCTCGCCTTCGGCGGTGGACTGGCGGGTCTGTACAGCCTGCGGCCCGCCTGGGTCACGCAGGAAGGCCTGCGGGAGAGAATGCTTCGCCTCAAGGTCGGGATGTGGCTGATGGCGCTCGTTGCCTGGGCCACCGTGCTGAGCGGCACCTACATCGTGTACCCCTGGTACCGGGCCGCGCCGCCGGATGGTACGACCGAGCTCAGCGCCTACCCGCGCTCCCAGCTGCTCTCGAGTGAGAGCACCGCGCTCTGGCACGAGTTCGGGATGGAGTGGAAGGAGCATGTCGGCTGGATCGCGCCGATTGCGGCAACTGTAGCGGCCGCGGTGGTCATGATGTATGGGGAACGGCTGGCTTCCTTGCCGACCGTCCGCCGCGCGGTCATCTGGTTCTTTGTGGCGGCGTTCGCCACCGCCGGAGTGGCGGGGCTGTTTGGGGCACTGATCAACAAAGTCGCCCCCGTCCGGTGAATTCATGAGCAAGGAGATGGACATGAACGCGACTCAAGACACCAAGCCGCAGAGCCTGGCGCCCGCCGCGGCAGCCCTCGTGGCCGGTGGAATCGGTGCAATGGCGCTGGGGCTACTGACCGTGCTGGCGGAAGCTTCGACACCGATCAATGACGCGCTGAAATTCTACGCGCCCGCCGGCCCGCTGTCCGGCAAGACGACCGTCGCGGCGATCGTATGGCTCGCCAGCTGGGGCATCCTGCGCACCGTGTGGAACAAGAAAGAAGTAGATTTCCGAAAGGTGACGACCGTTGCGTTCATCCTGCTCGCCCTGGGTTTGATCGGCACCTTTCCGCCCTTCTTTCTGCTCTTCGCCGGCGAGTAAGCCGCCGCTCCACTTTTTGTCCTCCGACATCAACGCGGCCGCCCCGACGGGGCGGCCGCGGCGTGGCTGCGTGCACCCACGCAACGTGTGCATGTTAGAATCGCTCGGCTCAGCATCCTGCGCGCGCAATTCTGGTCGGGCTGCTTGAGCCACCGCTCAACCGATGGTCATCGACACCCTCGCCCGCCCGCTGCGCGATCTGCGGATCTCGGTCACCGACCGCTGCAATTTCCGCTGCGTGTACTGCATGCCGAAGGAAGTCTTCGGGCGGGACTTTCAGTTCCTGTCTCGGGAAGAGCTGCTCAGCTTCGAAGAAATCGAGCGGCTAACCCGCGCCTTTCATCGGCACGGGGTACGGAAGGTCCGCCTGACCGGGGGCGAACCGCTCGTGCGGCGGGAGGTCGAGAAGCTGGTGGCGCTGCTGGCCAGGCTGCCCGACCTCGATCTCACGATGACGACTAACGGACTGCTGATGCCTCAGAAGGCGGCCGCCCTGAAGGCGGCCGGGCTGCCGCGGATCACCGTCAGTCTCGATTCGCTCGACGAGGCGGTGTTTCAGGCCATGAACGACGTTGGAGCCAGCGTGGCAGCCGTGCTTCGGGGGATCGAAGCCGCCGAGCAGGCCGGAATGCACCCGATCAAGATCAACATGGTCGTCAAACGGGGAGTGAACGAGTCGAGCGTGCTGCCGATGGTCCGCTACTTCCGGGAACGCGGGCACATCCTGCGCTTCATCGAGTTTATGGACGTCGGACACTCCAACGGCTGGCGGCTGGATGACGTGGTCCCGGCCCGGGAGTTGGTCGAGACGATCGATGCGGAGTTCCCGCTCGAGCCGCTGGAGGCCAACTACCGGGGCGAAGTCGCCAACCGCTACCGCTATCGGGACGGAGCGGGGGAGCTCGGCCTGATCGCCTCGGTGACCCAGCCCTTCTGCGCCGATTGCAGCCGGGCCCGGCTGTCGGCGGATGGAAAGCTGTACACCTGCCTCTTTGCGGTTAGCGGGACCGATCTGCGCGGCCTGCTGCGCGGCGGGGCCAGCGAGGATCAGCTCCACGCCGCGATTGGGGATGTGTGGCGGGTCCGGACCGACCGCTATTCCGAGATTCGGTCCGCCGCGACGGTCGATTTGCCGAAGGTGGAGATGTCTTACATCGGAGGCTGAAGCGGGCCACGGATCGAACCAGGGCCGGGCGAGCAGCGAATGCGGCGCCCGGTATTTTGTTTCTTGGGCTTAATGTATCCTTGGGCGCTTTCGGATGAGATCCGCATGAAACGCTGGCAGCTCTGGCTGGGCATTGGGATCAGCGTGGGCCTCACCTGGTTGGCGCTGCGCGGGCTGCGGCTGGACCAGGTGTGGACCGCGGTTCAGGGCGCTGCCTATGGCTGGCTGGTTCCGGGGATTGCGGTTTACTTCCTGGCCGTCTGGGCCCGGGCCTGGCGCTGGCATTACCTGCTGCGGCCGCTCAAGCACGTCTCCACCTCGGCCGCCTTTCCGATCGTGTGCATCGGCTATATGGGCAACAATCTCTACCCGGCCCGGGCAGGCGAGCTCTTACGGTCGTACGTGCTGCGCCGAAAGCACGGCGTTCCGATGAGCGGCTCGCTGGCGACCATCCTCGTCGAGCGCAGCTTCGACGGGGTGGTGATGCTGGGATTCATCGTCTTCAATTTGCCGGAGCTGGCGAGGGCGACTTCCGACGCCGGCCTGGTCGGTAGCATTCGCTCGGTGGCAGTCCTGGGCGCGGTGGTCTTTCTGGCAGCCGTGTTGGTCTTCGGGCTGTTCGCCCGCTTTCCACAGCAGGGAGCGGCCCTGGTGGGGCGTGTGCCGCTGCCCTCCCAATATCGGGCGCGGGCCGAGGGATTGACTCACCGATTCCTGGAGGGTCTGGCCTCACTGCGCTCTCCCCGTGAGGTGCTCATGGTGCTGTTGACCTCGACCGTGATCTGGCTGCTGGAGACCGCCAAGTATTGGTTCGTGATGCACGCGTTTCCTTTCGAGCTGAGCTTCTTTGCTTTGATGCTCATGAACGGGATCGTCAACCTCGCCACCAGCCTCCCGTCGGCTCCCGGCTATCTCGGCACCTTCGACGCGCCGGGGATCGCGGTCTTGGTGGCCTATGGCGTCACCAAGCCGCTGGCCACCGCCTACACGCTGGTGCTGCACGCGGCGCTTTGGTTGCCGATCACGCTGCTCGGCGCCTACTACCTGGCCCGCGAGAGCATCGGCTGGAGCGCGGTGCGGGCCGAGCTCGCACAGGAGGCCGCGAACCCTTCGTGAATCGTGTCGCAATCATTGGCGCCGGGGCCGGCGGGCTGGTCGCCGGGTATGATCTGGCCCGCGCCGGGCGGCAAGTGACGGTCTTCGAGGCCGAGAGTTACGTCGGCGGATTGGCGTCCGGATTCAAAGCACCCCACTGGGAATGGTCGGTGGAGCGCTTCTACCACCACTGGTTCGCCAGCGATCGCCACATCCTGGGATTGATTGACGAGCTGGGCTGGACCGATCGGGTGATCTTCCCGCGTCCGGTGACGGTCGTCTACCACGCCGGCACGTTCTACCCATTGGATTCGCCCCTCGCCGTGCTGCGCTTTCCGGGCATCCCGTTCATCGATCGGCTGCGGATCGGGGTCGTGATTGCCTACCTGCGTTACCTCTCGCCGTGGCAGCCGTTGGAGCGGACCACCGCCCATGCGTGGCTCTCCAGCCGGGTCGGCCGGCGGGCTTACGAGTCGCTCTGGGAGCCGCTGCTGGTCGGGAAATTCGGGCCCCATTATCAGGACGTCAACATGGCCTGGTTCTGGGCCCGGGTCAAAGCCCGCACCCCTCGGCTCGGCACCTTTCAGGGCGGCTTCCAGGCCTTCATGGACCGGTTGGCAGAGGAGGCCCGGCGCCTCGGGGTCACGATCCACCTAGGTACCCCCGTCGAGCGGATCGAGCCCTCGCCCACAGGTGGACTGCGGCTACAGGTTCGGGGAGAGCGGCAGGAATTCGATCAGGTCTTGGTCACCACCTCACCGGCGCTGCTGGCCCGGCTCACTCCGACCCTGCCGGATCCCTACCTGCAGGGACTGCTGGCGCTCAAGTCGATGGGCGCGGTGGTCATGGTGCTCGCCCTGCGGCAGCGCCTCTCGGAGCAGGGGCACTATTGGCACAACCTGCCGAAAGCGGCCGGCTTTCCATTCTTATCGCTGGTCGAGCACACCAACTTCGTGCCCCCCGAGCATTTCGGCGGGGACCACATCATCTACTGCGGCGATTACCTCGACCCCTCCCATGAGTACTTCAAACTGACCCAGCCCGAGCTGCTGGAACGGTTCCTGCCGGCACTGCCCCGGTTCAATCCCAGTTTTCAGCCGGATTGGGTCAAGCAGAGCTGGCTGTTCCGCACTCCTTATGCCCAACCGGTGCCGCCGGTGAATCACTCCCGCTCGATCCCCGACCTGCGCACCCCAGTGCCCGGCTTGTGGCTGGCGAGCATGAGCCAGGTCTATCCATGGGATCGGGGGACGAACTTCGCGGTTGAGATCGCCCGCAAGGCCGCCGGCCGGATGTTGTCCGAACCCTGACCCGCGGCCGGGTTAGAATAGCGCCGTTCCGGCGACAACGAACAGGAGGACGAGGATGGCCAGCATCAAGGACGTCATGGAGGTCTATGCCCCGGAACTCGATCTGGGAGATCCGGTTCCGCTCGAGGAGGCACTCGCCTTCTTGAAAGAGAAGAGCAGCCTTGAGCCCGACACGATCCAGGCCGCCCTCAACGCGCTCGCCGAGCTGGCCTATTGGTATCTGCTGCGCGGTCGCCCGGTACCGCTGCCGGGGATAGGTCACCTCATCCCCACCGTGTCCTACGACGGAGTGTTCGGGGCGGCAGTCCAGATCGATCCGGCGCTGAGCCAGAAGCTGGGTGGACCCGATGACTACCGCGGCGGGATCAACCGGCGGGAGAACATCGGCGTGCCGCGGCGCCGGCTGGCCGAAATGTGGAATTCCAGCCACCCCGATGATCGGATCGACACTCGTTCGTTGTGAGTCCGCGTTGGTGGATTGCCGGACTGACCGCGCTGGCCATCGCGGCCTGCGGCGCGGCCTTGCCTCCCACCCCGACGGCTGAGCCCACCGCCTCCGGGCCGACCCGCACCCCTCCGCCCCCCGCCACCCCAATTCCCACCATCCGGCCGGTCCATGAACAGGCCGGACTTTCCCTGCCCGTTGTGCAGGGCGAGCTTTTTGCCGGTTCCGGGGTTTGTGCGGCCTGCCATATGAACATGGCCGACGACTCGGGCGCCGATGTCTCGCTCGATGCTGCCTGGCGGTCAACCCTCATGGCCAACTCGGCGCGGGATCCGTATTGGCAGGCTGTGCTCCGGGCGGAGGTGGTCCGGCAACCTGAGCAGCGGAGCGAGATCGAAGACCTGTGTGCCACCTGCCACATGCCGATGGCCCGGTTCACGGAAGCCGCCTCCGGCAACCCGGCCGCAATCCTGGATGACGGCCTCTTGAATCCGGATCATCCGCTGCATGTCCTGGCCATGGACGGAGTGTCCTGTACGCTGTGCCATCAGATCCGTCCGGATAATCTGGGCTATGTGGAGAGTTACAACGGTCAATTTCAGATCGATACCGAACTGGACCCGGGGAAACGAGTGATCTACGGCCCGTACTCGGCGGCGCAAGATCTGGCGGAGTACATGGAACTTGGCGCGGGGTACGTCCCGGTCCAGGGGCTGCACCTCGCCGAATCAGAACTGTGCGGGACCTGCCACACGCTGTTCCTGGCGAACGGCGGGTTCGAGTTCCCGCTGCAGACCACTTATTTTGAATGGTATTACAGCGACCATCGCTCTTCGCAGTCTTGTCAGGACTGCCACATGCCGGAGGCGGTCGGCGGCGTCCGGGTGGCGAGCACCAGTCCGTTTCCCCGCAGCCCGTTCGCCCAGCACACGTTCGTCGGCGCCAACAGCTACATGCTGCAGCTCATGGAAAACCAGGTCGAGCAACTCGGGCTGACCGCCTCCGCCGAGCAATTCCAGATCAGCCGACTGCTGACCATCGACCAATTGGAAAACCGGACCGCCGAGCTTGAGATCGAGGAGCTCCGACTGTCCGGGGAGCGGGTGACGGTGGAGCTGGTGGTGCGCAACCTGGCCGGTCACAAGTTTCCAAGCGGGTTTCCCGCAGCCCGGGCTTGGATCCGGCTGTGGGTGGAGGACGGGCAGGGAGAGCTGGTTTTTGAATCTGGAGGCTACGATTCCGCAGGACGGATCCTGGCCAACGACCATGACCTCGACCCGGCCGCCTTCGAGCCGCATTACCTGTCAATCGTGCAGGCTGACCAGGTGCAGATCTATGAGGCGGTCCCACGGGATGCCGGCGGTCGGCTGACCACGTATTTGATGGAGTCGGTCGCTTACGCCAAAGACAATCGTCTGCTGCCGGCCGGGATGGACACGTTGCATGCGCCCGAAGCGATTCAGGTGCGCGGCCGGGCCGCGGAGGACGGCGACTTTCTGCCCGGGGAAGACCGGATTCAGTATTCGTTCAGCTTGGGGACGGCCGCTGGGCCGTTCACCCTCGGGGTCGAATTGCTCTACCAGCCGATCGGGTACCGCTGGGTGGAGAGCTTGCGCGGGCTGGAGGGTGAGGAGGTGACCCGCTTCCTCGGGCTCTATGAGGCGGTCCCCAACCTGCCGGTTGTGGTGGCGCGCCAGACGGCCGAACTGGAGGGCTGAGGCCCGGCCGTCGAGCTCAGTCCGGGAGCAGTTCGAGCAGCACTCGGAACAGGTCGGTCTCGGTGATCACGCCGATGACTTTTCCAGACTGCACCACCGGCAGGCCGCCAATTTTCTTCTCGGCCATAATCCGGGCGGCTTCCTGAACTGGCGTTTCGGGCGTGACCGTGATCACGTTCTTGGTCATCACATCTTTCAGGGTGACCTTGCTGATCAGGTAGTTCAGCTCCCACACGCTCAGCGACGTGGCATCGGAGGGCGAGGCGTGCAGCAGGTCTCGATCCGAGACGATCCCGATCAGCTTGCCCTTCTTATCGACGACCGGCAGGCGGCGGATCCCGCGCTCCCGCATCAGTTTGAGCGCTTCCTGGATCGGCATCTCGGGGGGCGCCGTGATCGGCGGCTTGGTCATGCGGTCTTTGATCAGCATGGTTGGAACTCCTTTCGCCTCTCTACCTCGATGAGGCTGCCTGACTGCCATCGTACGCCGGGTCCGGGCGGTCTGGGCAGTGGGGAAAATCCTCCAGTTGACAGTCCTTCCGTCCGTTGATCACTCTGGCCGGGCTGTACTAGCGATGATCCGCCTGCAGCAGGCGTGGCGGCGGGTGGCGCTGCTGGCGGGCGTGACGTTGCTGGCCGGATTTGGGGGGCTTGCTGGAAGTTGGGGGCTCGGACCGGCGATCCGTTGGCTCGGCCTAGCGGGGCTGACCGCCGGTTATTCGTTCGCCTTCCTGAAGCGCAATCTGGGGCGGAATCGAGAATTCGAAGCAGCAACCCTGTATGCCGATCTCGGGCCCGGCACAACGGCTACCCTACTGCGCGGACTCCTGCTGGCCGCGGTTTGCGGGTTCCTGTTTTCGCCCCGCCCGACCGGCCTTCTCGCCTGGGCACCGACAATCCTGTTCACGAGTGCCGAATTGCTGGACTACCTGGATGGGTACCTGGCCCGCCGGTCCAGACGGCAGACCGAGCTGGGCGCCTCCTTCGACCTCGTGCTCGACAACCTGGGAATGCTGATCGGCTCTGCGCTGGCGGTGTGGTACCAGGTGCTGCCCTGGCCGTTCCTGACGATCGGGTTCGCCGGCTATCTGTTCCAGCTTGGTCGCTGGGCGCGGCGGCGGTCCGGCCGGGAGGTCCGCGAGCTCCCACCCAGCAGGAGCCGGCGCCCGATCGCCGGCTTGATGATGGGATTCCTAAGTGCCATGCTGTGGCCGATCGTCAAGCCGCCCGCGACCACCCTGGCCGGGCTATTCTTTATGGCGCCGCTTCTCATCAGCTTCGCCCGCGACTGGCTTGTAGTCAGTGGCTTGGTGGATCCGGCGAGCGAGGGCTACCGGCGGGCGCGCTCGCTGGCCCGCAAAGCGCTGTTGAGCTGGGTCCCCATGCCGGCTCGTGCGGTGACGGTCTTATTTCTGGTCGCCGAAGTCTCCCGCAATGCCGTTCGGCTCCCGGGGCAAGCAATACTTTTCCGGCAGGCAGGACTCCCCTTCGGAGAAAGGGCCGTCGAGATTTTTCTGATCCTGGAGGGCCTCGCCGCGCTCCTGATCGCCCTCGGGATCGCCGGCCGCGCCGCGGCTTTCATGCTGCTCTTCCCGATTGGCTTCACGATCGTGGCTGCCGGCTTGACCCCCGAGGCGCGCCTGCTGCTGTCCGGGGTACTGACGGTGCTGATCCTGGGCACCGGGAGATTTTCGCCCTGGCAGCCGGAAGATCGGATCTTCACCCGCCGGCTGGGGGGCCCGAGGGAGGTGGCCGGCCACCCGGAAGGATCCGGCTGATGGGCGTCCTGCGCGGCGGGTAGTCGTCCCTCGCCGGTCAGCCGCGCCGGCCGAGGAAGTCCAGCTGATGAGCCAGGTAGACCAGCTCGGCTCGGGCCAGCTGCGCGCGGCGCTGCTCCAGCCAGTGCGCCAACGCGCCGGGATCGAGCTCGGCATGCCCGGTCAGGCTGTGCTCGATGAAGCGCAGGATCCAGCGGAGGAAGACGGCCTCCTCCGCTGAGTAGGCGCCGGCTCGCGGGTAGACCACCCAATCCGAGCTTCCCGCCTCGAGCAGCTCCGCGCCTGCCTCCCTTAACTGGCGGAACAGATGCCGCCCGGCGCGGCTGTCCCCGGCGGGCAGGCCCTGCCGCATGCGCCGGTCCATCGTCCCGTGGTATAGATCCATGATCTGCTCGTCGAGTGACCGGTCGAGCTCCGGCTCTAAGACGGTCAGCCCATCGAACACCAGGCTGAAATAGAAGACCCCACTAGGCCGGAGCTGGGGCAACATGGCCTCGAGGGTGCGGGGGACATCGACCAGGTCGAGCACCGCGTGCGCCACGAGCAGATCCCAATCCCGTCCGAACTCGGCCCGAGCCGGCAGCTCAAGCGCGTCGGCCTGGGAGAAGCGTGCAGTCACTGACACGCTCATTCCCGTGATGGTAAGCGCGCTAGACTCGGCGCGCACCGCGCGGCCAGTCGCTTCGGCCCACTGGCTCAGCCGCTCCGGAGCCGCGTCGAGGATTTCCGTGGCCAGATCGAGCCCCAGGTAGTCGGCCGCGGTCAGGACTTTGCGCTCGATCAGCCGCTCCAGCATGGTGCCGATTCCGCATCCGACTTCAAGCACCCGGGGCCTGGCGTAGCCGGCCAGTGCCTGCTGTAAGGCAGACCAGACCCGGGCGTTCAGCGCCCGATCGTCAATCGGTTTCTTTGTGGCCAGGTATTCGACGTAAGAAAGCGCGGTCGGGCTAACGGGGCCGCGCATCGATCTCTCCTAAGCGCTGGTCGGCCCGAAGGCCTCGGCGAGCCGAACCGGCCTCGTGCCCTCGCCGGTCAAATGCCAACTACGGGCCGGTCGCCCGGCTTGGGCTGCCGCTGGCGGCCTGCTCCGCCCGCAGGTGGGCGAAGAGGGCGTAGATCAGGATGAGTTCATCCAATTTGGTCGCCCAGCCGGTCAGATCGCGCGATCCGAATAGGACCCAAGCCCCGATGGTTGCCGCGGTATACGCGATGAATACATAGTGGAGTAGTTCGCTCTGCCGGGAGACGAACCCGGGCCGGAACCTGAAGGCAGCCAGTAGCGCGAGATATCCGAGGCCGTTGAGAGTAAAGAGGACGTCCGGCCTCCCCTCTTCCTGCAAGTAGCTGATATTCAGAACTACCAAGTGGACCAAAGCTGTGACCAGGCCGGTGATCAGGATCACGGACCGCAGGTTCGATCGACTCATCGGTGCCCTCCTTCGGGTTGAGGTGTAATGGTTCGGTGTGGCTCAATTTTTAGGCCGGTGGTCGACGACCTCCGCCAAAAACGACCGGACCCGGCCCGCGATCTGCTCCCAGGTCGGATGCGCTTCGAAGCTGGCCAGGGCTTGCTGGCCCAGCTCGGACAATAGGGCCCGGTCGCCAGCCAAACGCGCTAGCCGCTCCGACAGCACGACCGGGTCGTTAGGTGGAACGAGGAATCCGTTCTCACCATCCCGCACCAGCTCGGCCGCGCCGCCGGCCGACCCGGCGACGGCCGGGAGCCCACAGCCCATTCCCTCCAGGTAGGCGATTGCGAATCCTTCGTGGGCCGAGGGCATCACCAGCACCTGCGCCTCCATCAAGTGATCCTTGATCGCGTCGTGCGGCAGCGAGCCAAGCAACTGCACCCGGCCGTTCATTCGCCCGATCCGCCGGCGGATGCGGCTCGCGTACACCGGGTGAAGATCTGGCGAACCGATCACCTTGAGCTGTGCGGCGTCCGAGGGCAGCCGCTGCAGCGCATCGAGGACGGTGTGCAGCCCCTTCCTGGGAATCAGGTTGCCCAGGAACACCAGCCGCAGCGGTCCCGCCTGGCCAGCTCGCGCCGCAATCTCCTGGCGATCCATTGGCCCGTTCAGGAGATCCCGCCCCGGATAGGCGACCACTCCCGGGATCTCCGCTCCGACCAATACCTCGACGGCTGCCCTGGTGGCCCGGCTGACGAACACTGCTCCGGATATGGTGCGTAAGTAAGCCCGCTCGATCCGGCGGTAGATCCAATTCAGGCCGCGGGCCCGCGGTTCGCCGCTGCGCAGAAGGTGGACGATCGCGACGATCGGCGCTCCGGCCGCAGGCAGCCGGCGGTTCAACCAGAACAAGGAAGGGTGATTGAGCTCGTCCTCCAGCAGCAGGTCGTACTGCCCGGTCTGCAGTCGGCGAAGCAGCTGTGGGTCGAAGTTGTCGAGCAAATTCCGGGCATAGGATCGGGCCGGCAGGGAGATCAGTTCGACCTGATCTCCACTCTGCCGCAGGGCCTCGACCAGCCTTCGGTCGTACAGGTAGCCTCCGGATCGCTGCTCGAGCGAGCCGTAGATCACCAGTCCGAGGTTCATGTCTTGGTGGTGCGGAAGGAGGCCCAGGCGCTCTCGTCCTCCCAAAGCCGGACGGTGAGGCTGCGGATCCCCGGTTGCTGCAAGCTCTGATCGAAGGAACTGCCCAGGATCCGACAGAATTGTTCCAGGCTGGGATTCAGG
>Ga0209108_10002249_pt1 | contig 11128 bp, 12 predicted proteins | sample Rifsed10ft1_FD_184003 | JGI IMG/M metagenome (GOLD analysis project Ga0209108, IMG submission 184003) | Soil microbial communities from Rifle, Colorado, USA - sediment 10ft 1 (version 2) | ecosystem: Environmental > Terrestrial > Deep subsurface > Rock core/Sediment | place: Rifle, Colorado...
ACCATCGCGGCCCTCGTGGTATTCGCGGTCGCGTGGAAACGGCCGCTCGGTCAGCCGGGCGCTGGCAGCAACTTTCTGCTCGTCGTCGCGCTCTCAGTCGCAGCACGCGTCTTACTGGAAGCCTTCCGAGGCGACAGCGTGATTTGGCCCGGAGGCTTCCGGGCCGCGCAAGTCGTTGGGCTGCTGGTGCTGGCGGCGGTTTTGTGGCTGACGAAAGCCTGGTCGCAGCCCGCCGCGCCCGGGCCGTTATTTGGAGAAGAATCACTGAACACGGAGGCCCATCAATGACGACAGATCGTTCACTGACAGACACGCAACCCGTTCGTCCAAAACGCTCGTGGGGCTGGCTGATCTACTTGGGAGCAGCACTGGTGATCGTCGGTGCGATCGCATGGGCGACGTTGAACGAGATCACCCGCAACCCGGCGCGCGACGCGACCGCCGACCTCGGCCCCTATGGATTGGTCACCCTCCGGCTCACAACCGATCCCAACCCGGCGCTGCCCACCGGGACAGTGACCCTGAGTTTTATGCCGATGGACTCGCGGCAGCGCACGGTGCCGCTCGACGGCATTTCATTCGAGTATGGCCGCGAGGGCAGCGACCAGTCGGCTGGCGCCGGCCAGGCCCAACTCATGTCCGACGGCAGCGGCATGTTCATGGGCGGCGCGCAGTTCCCCGCCGTCGGCAACTGGTGGGTGCGCGCCCGGCTACAAAAAGGCAGCACACAAGCCGAGGTGCGTTTCACTGTGTACGTGAAACCAGCGCAATAGGAGTGACACCCATGCCCAAACGCAAAAGAGAAATCTCGCCCAAAGAAGGCGCAGGATCGTTCGGCGATCCTGGGACGTTCGCCGGATTCATTGTGGCCAATTTGAGCGCTGAGGCTCTGTTGGCTGTGAGACCCCATCCGATTCATTGGGTGGTCGCCCCGACCAGCGCACCATTGGTTGGAGCGGTGACTTACGGCGTCATCCTCTGGCAACGGACAGGCCGCCGGCCACGATGAGCAAACCACGATGGATATTCAGTCGAAGCCAGTGCAATAGCCGTGACTCTCACGCCCCAACCTAAAGCAGGCGAGCGTCATAGGCCAAATGGCGCTTTCTGAGGTCCTGCTGCTCCGCTACAATTTCATCGCAAGAATCCTGAAAGCCGGTAAACCAAAGGGACGCGCCCCTTGCAAACACTCACGAGACGAGACTTTCTCAAACTCACCGGAGCCGCCGCGCTGGGCCTCGCCTTTCGCTTGCCCCCAGACGAAGACCCATCGCCGCCTGCGTCGCCCATCGGGTTGGGGCGCGCGACGCGCGCCCTCCAGTGCTACGACCAGCCCTCCTTCTCCGCCAAAGAACTCAAGGTGCATAGCGCGGACACCGTCTTTCAGATTTATGAGAAACAGGACGGCGATACGGGAGCCTCGTCGCACAACCCCATCTGGTTCCGCGTGGACGAAGGCTGGGTTCATTCGTCGTTCGTCCAGCCGGTCCGCGACGAATTGAATACCCCCATCTTCGACATTCAGAAAGGCGGTTTCCTAGCCGAGGTCACCGTGCCCTTCACGCAAGCCTGGCACACCGCCGACGGCGGCAAGCCAAAAGTGGCCTACCGTTTCTACTACAGCAGCACGCACTGGGTAGACCGCGCGGTCACGGACAAAAAGGGCAACGTGTGGTATCGCGTCCTCGACGACCGCTACCAGTTGTACTACTTCGTCCTCGCCGAACACCTGCGGCGCGTTCCGGAGGAAGAACTCGCCCCCCTCTCGCCGGATGTGCTCGACAAGCGGATCGAAGTGGACCTCGCGCAACAAAAACTCGTCGCCTATGAAAATGGAAGCGAGGTGTTCACCGCCCGTCTGTCCTCTGGGCGCGCGGGAACGGCCACGCCGGTCGGCGACTTCCGCGTGGAGCGGAAGCGCCCGTCGCGCCACATGGCTGCTGGCGATGGTGGCGGCAACGGTTTTGACCTGCCCGGCGTGCCGTGGGTCGCTTACATCCACTGGTCGGGTGTCGCCTTTCACGGCACGCCGAAGGTGGCACAACGACTTTGGCCGCCCGCGCAGCCGGGGCTGCATCCGCGCAGGCGTCAGCCCCGCCGACGCCAAGTGGATTTACCGCTGGACATTGCCCATCGTGCCGCCGGGTGAAGTTTACGTGCGCGACAAGTATGGAACCGAAGCGGTGGTCTTCTGAGGCCAGCGACGATGCGCGACCAACGACCGGTTGACTCGATCAGCACCGAAGAACTGGAGCAAATCACCCGGCTGCGCCGCCGCACCGCGCGCGCCGAAAAACTGCGGGCCATGGCGCAGCGTGGGCGGCTGGTCGGTGAAAGCCCGCTGCACTCATCACCCGAATCCATTTCCCAGTCCGCCCCTGTTCGCCGCCGCTGGCGCGTCCTGGATTTCTTGCTCTTGCTTGTCGAACTGGGCGCGGTGGCCGGATTGTTGTATGTTCTGGTCAATGGAGTCAACATCCTTCGCACGCTTAATACGGAAGTCACCGAGGTGCTCACGCTGCCGACTCTGACCTCCCCGCCCCCCACCCCCCTCATCACATCTCTGTACCTGCCCGACAGCCATACGCCGCCCACGTCGCCCGGCGGCGCTCAACCCTATGAAGCCAGCCTGCCGGAGAGCATTCGCTATCTGGTCACGCCCGCCCCACCGTCCTTTTTGCCGGCGCTCCCCACTCCCGCGCCGGAACAGCCGCGGCGCATGATTATCCCGGCCATCAACGTGGACGCGCCGGTCGTGCAAGGTGTGGGCTGGGAACAACTGAAGAAAGGCATCGGCCAGGTGCCCGGCACCGCCCTGCCGGGTGAGGTTGGCAACAGCGTGTACGCTGCCCACAACGATATCTACGGCGAACTCTTCCGCCACCTGGATCAACTCCAGCCGGGCGATGAAGTCCGCCTTTATACCGCGTCACAGGAATTCCGCTACATCGTTCGTGAATGGAAAATCGTTGAACCGACCGAGGTGAGCGTGATGGATCCCACTCCCACCGCCACCCTCACCCTGATCTCGTGCTATCCTTACCTCGTGGACACGCAGCGCATCGTCGTGTTTGCTGATCTGGTCACAGGTGCCGAAGGCAGATGAAAGAACACAGGCATCTTACTTGCTAAAAGGATAAGGAAAGAGGCTCTATCATGTCTACTGCTGCTACCACTTCTGCCCGCGAACGATCTTTTGCCGTAATCGCCAATCGCTGGGTATACTGGTTGTGTCGCCACTGGCTGCTCGTCGTCAGCCTGGTGCTGGGGCTGTATGTCGGGCTGCCGTGGCTCGCGCCGCTGTTTATGAAACTTGGTTGGACGGGCGCGGGCAACGCCATCTACTTGATCTACTCGACCCAATGTCACCAGCTCCCACAGCGCTCGTTCTTTCTGTTCGGGCTAAAGCCCATGTATTCGCTGGCCGAAATTCAGGCGGCCTGGAAGGTGATAGACAACCCGCTCATCCTGCGCCAGTTCGTCGGCAATGCGGAGATGGGTTGGAAGGTAGCCTGGTCGGATCGGATGGTCTCGATGTACACCGGCCTTTTCTTCTTTGGGCTGCTATACTGGCCATTGCGCAAGCGGCTAAAGCCTCTCTCGCTGTGGGGCTTCGCCCTGCTGATCCTGCCGATGGTGGTGGACGGCGGCACACACATGATCAGTGATCTCGCTGGCATCGGCCGGGGCTTCCGTGACGGTAACGCCTGGCTGACCACATTGACCAACGACGTTTTCCCGGCAACTTTTTACGCCGGTGATGCGTTCGGCTCGTTCAATTCCTGGATGCGGCTGATCACGGGCGTGCTGTTCGGGCTCGGCGCCGTCTGGCTGGCCTATCCCTATGTGGAAGGCGCCTTTGCCGACGCTGCCCGGCAGATCGAAGACAAGTTTCGGCGAGCCGGCCTGACGCTGTGAATGAGCGCATCCGAGAGACAAAGGCATGAGCAAAGCGAGCAAACGAAAACAACAAACGCGCCCAAGGCAAATGTCGCGTTGGCTCATCGTCAGCGGCATCATCCTCCTTGGGTTGGCGCTGGGCGGCTGGTGGCTGTACGTGCGCAACCCGGCGCAGAGCGGAAATGCACAGCCGCTGAGCCGTTTATCCACCAGCGATTTCCACTCGCTGGCCTTCTCTCCGACCGAGCCAGACACCGTGTTCTTTGGGCATCACGGCGGCTTGCTGGTCAGCCGGGATGGTGGGCGCACCTGGCAGTCTACTGCGCTGCAAAACGCCGACGCGATGGCGCTGGCCGCGCCCTCGGCCAATCCACAAGTCATGTATGCTGCCGGGCATGACGTGTTCCTCAAGTCCACCGACGCAGGCCAAACTTGGCAACCGGTCGGCACCAATCTTCCGGGAACAGATATGCATGGCTTTGCCGTAGACCCGCAAGATGCCAACCACGTTTTTGCCCACGTCGTCGGGTCTGGCATCTTCGATTCGCAGGACGGCGGCACCACGTGGACTCTGCTCTCCTCGACTGTGCCTGATACGACGTTCAATCTGGCCGTAGGAGAGACCGCCCAGACGCTTTATGCCGCGGCGAGTCAGGCCGGGCTTTTGCGCAGCACGGACGGCGGACGGAACTGGTCCGCCATCACGGGCGTGCCCGGCGCGGGGGTAGTGGCCGTGGCCCACAGCCCAGCTAACAAACGGCTGTATGTGACGACGCTTGGGAATGGGGCCGGACTATATGCTTTCGAGGATGGGGGCACACACTGGATACCATTAGGATTGAAAGGCACTCTGCTCGCCATCGCCGTAAGCCCACGAGATCCGAATCGCCTGATCGCCGTGAGCGACCGGGGCGACATCTATGCCAGCCGGGACGGCGGTTTAACGTGGCCGAATAAGTGAAACAACGCATGCGGCGATTGCCTTTGTGGTGGATGGGGATTGGGCTGGCCATGGGCGTGGCGCTGCTGATGTTTTGGAGAGCGCCCTCCGCCGGCAGTCCTGTGGTGATCAACGACACGGCCGTGCCGCCCGTGCCCGCCCTCGCCTCAGATCGCGTTACACGGGGGGCCACGCTTTATGCCCAAAACTGCGCTCGTTGTCACGGCGCTAACCTCGAAGGCGTGCCCGATTGGAAGAAACCACTTCCAGATGGCTCACTGCCCCCGCCGCCCCACGACAGTTCTGGTCACACCTGGCATCATCCTGACTCACTCTTGTTAAGCATCATCGCCAACGGCGGCGACCCGGCTTACAAAGGCATTATGCCAGCCTTCAAAGACAAACTCACCGAAGCTGAGATGGTCTCCATCTTGGAGTTCATCAAGAGCAAATGGGACAAGGACGAACGCGAGTTCCAGTGGTGGATGACGGCCACCGCAAGGTGACGCAGAACCCACTCACATAAGGTCCCTCCACTCACATGGCACAAGCCAAATGGCCTATTAAGCTACCCGCCGGATGGCGCTAGGCCAGTGGCACGATCCGAACTACCCTGAACACGTTTCGGAAATGGCATGCCCCGTTCACGACGCGCGTTTCTCAAACTCGGCAGCGCGGCAGTGTTCAGCGCGCTGATCCCGCGCCCTCGCCGGAGTCTTTCAGCCGGCGACCCGTCCGAGTGGCTGCCCGGCGTGCCGCTGGGCCGGATGACTGAGTCGCGCATCCGGCTCTACTCGCGTCCCAACCCGGAAGGCAAAGATATCGCCTTCAAGTATCGGGACGATGTGGTGACTGTGGTACGCGAAGTCGTTGGCAAGGGCTTTTATCCGCATAACCACGTCTGGTTTGAGACGCCCGAGGGGTATGCCTATTCTTCGTGGGTGCAGCCCGTGCGATACGCGCCGAACGAACCGCTGCTCGCCGTGCCGCCCGAGGGAATGTACGTGGAAGTAAGCGTTCCCTTCACCGACGCTCACGCCCAGCCCGATCCGCAGTCGCCGATCCTGTATCGCCTGTATTACAGCACGACCTATCAGGTCAGCCGGCGTGAGGAAGCCGCCGACGGCAGTGTGTGGTATCGCCTCAACGACGAGAACGTGGTGAAGATGTATGGGGAGGCTGCTCACTTCCGGCCCGTCGCCCCGGAAGAATTCGCGCTGCTCTCACCCGATGTGAGTGATAAACTCATTCTGGTCAGGTTGAGCGAGCAGTCGCTCTCGGCTTACGAGGGCAAAGCGGAAGTGTTCCGGGCGCGCATCTCGTCGGGCCGCAACTACTTCGGGCCGGACGGCACTACAGTGGGCAGTTTGACTCCGGCAGGTGAGCATCCGCTGTGGCAAAAGCGCGCCTCACGCCATATGACTGGCGGCACGCGCGAAAACGGCTACGACCTGCCGGGCGTGCCGTGGGTATCGTACTTCTCTGGCAACGGCGCGGCGCTGCACTGCACGGGACATACTGGCATAACGATTACAGCACACCCAAGTCGGCGGGCTGCATTAACCTGCGGCCACAGGATGCCAAGTGGCTGTTCCGCTGGACACTGCCGGAGGTGCCCTACGTGCCGGGCCACATTACGGTAGAATGGCCGGGGGAACGAAAGTCGTTATCCGAGATTGAAGTGAAAGGCGTTTTATGATCTTACGACGTTTCTTACTGATTGCTTTGCTGATCGGCAGCCTGCTGGCCGCGTGCGGCGCGCAACCCGTCGCCCCTACGGCAGCCCCATCGTCGGGCGTCCCGGTCAGCGTCGAGGGTGGAACTTATACTGACATCACCCCCGCTCAGTTAGCCGAGATGCTCAAGCGCAAAGACCTCATCTTCATCAATACGCACATCCCTTACGAAGGCGAGATTGCGCAGACCGATCAGTTCATCCGGTTTGAAGAAAACGGGCCGCAGCGAGTGAACGAGTATCCCGCCGACAAAAGCGCAAAGATTGTCCTGTATTGCCGCAGCGGGCGCATGTCCTCCATCGTCGCGAAAGAATTGGTGCAGGCTGGCTACACCAATGTGTGGAACCTGGACGGCGGGATGATCGCGTGGGAGAAGGCGGGCTTCGAGTTGATCAGGAAATGACGCTCCTCTCCGTGCTCTGGGCTATCGCTTTCGGCATCTGCCCGCAGCGGCCCGGCCACAGCCTGTTTCTCGGCGGCCAGCAAATGCCCATCGAAGCGCGCATGGCCGGGATCTTCGGCGGCTTTGTGATTGGGGCGGCTTATTTCTGGGCGCTGGGACGCGGGCGCGCCATGCGCCTGCCGGGCCGGGCGATGACGACCACGTTGATTGGCTTCATCGCGCTGATGGGCGCGGATGGCATCAACGCTTTGCTCTTTGATCTCCGGCTGCCCCACCTGTACATCCCCAACCTCCTGCTCCGATTGGGAACGGGCCTGCTCACCGGCCTCGCGTTTGCGGGTTTCGTGGTTCCGGCCTTCAATTCCACCGTCTGGGCCTCTGGCCCGGACATCAGCCCACCCAGCAATGCCGGCCACCTCCTTGGTGGATTGCTCCTTGAGGCTCTATACTTTATCGCGGCGATCTCCGGCGCGAGCATCTTCCTGTATCCGGTGTCGCTGATGGCGGTCCTGGGGGTTCCGATTCTTTTGGGGATGATCGGCAGCATCGTGATCGCCACGCTGCGCGTCTCCAGGCGAGAGAATCGCGCCGCTCGCGCCACCGATTTGACTCCGCTGCTGCTGGGCGGATTGGCGGCCGCGGCCATCCTGCTGGGAATCATGAGCGGCCTCCGTTACCTGCTCTTCGGCCCCGGCCCGCTTGAGTTGCCTCTCTGAGAGGACATTGGAGCGAATGCCTTTCTAACAGGAGCAAATTTATGGCCGAAACCAACCAACCCATCCGCGTCATCCTCGCCGACGATCACGCCGTCGTCCGCCAGGGCATCCGGCAATTCCTCGAGACCGGAAGCAATATCGCCGTCGTGGCCGAGGCCTCGGACGGGATGGAAGCTGTCCAGTTGATCCGCGAACACCGGCCCGATGTCGCCGTGCTGGACATTCAAATGCCGGGCCAGTCCGGGATCGAAGTGACGCGCACGCTGCGCGCCGAGCGCTTCCCGGTTGGCATCTTGATTCTCACCGCCTTCGACGACGAGCCTTACATCCGGGCCGTGCTGCAAGCCGGGGCGAACGGCTACGTGCTCAAAACCGCTGATGCTCAAGAGATCGTCGAAGCGGTGCAGGCGGTGAACGAGGGCAAGTCCGCGCTCGACCCGACGATTGCGCGCAAGCTCCTGAGCCAGTTGGCCCGGCCCGAGGCCGTGATGACCTCTGTCGAACCGCTCACCGAGCGCGAGCTCGAAGTGCTGCGGCTCGCGGCGAAGGGCTACACCAACAAGGCTATCGGGGCGCAGTTGTCCATCAGCGACCGCACGGTGCAGGGTCACCTCGCCAAAATCTACGACAAACTGCACTCGGCCAGCCGCACGGAGGCGGTGATGCGCGGGGTGACCCTGGGCTTAATCCCCCCCGTGTTGGACGAAGCCGATCACTCGTAGCCTCGCTCACCTCACCTCTCCATGTCTCGTTCTTCAAAGATTCAACGGCGACCTCCAACCCCTCGCTGGCGGGGATTATTGCTGCAACTGTTCCTGTTCATCGTCTTGCCGCTGACCGCGCTGCTGATGGCGATCCCTTTGGGCAGCCTGACCCTGCACGCGCGCGCCATGCGCGACCTGGTGGGTGAACGCGATAGCCGCGCGGCCCGTGCGGCCGCCGATTCGATTACCGAACAACTCAATCATCGCGCCGCCGCCATTCGCGGCCTGGCGCTGCGGGCGGCGGTCTCCGGCTCGCCCGAAGACGTGCTGGTCGACTATGATTTTCTCCTCCCGGATTTTGAAGGCGGGCTGGCATTGTTTGCCGACGATGGGACGTTGCTGGCCGCGTCCAACGCGCCGGAGGCCTGGCGCGACCGTCCCATCGCCGAACTCCTGACCAAAAGGGCCGGTCAGTCTGAGCCGCAATTCTCGGCGGCCTTCAAGGACCCGGCGAGCGGCAATGTTACGATCCTCGTGGCCTCTGCTCAACAGGGCGGCCCTTCGGCTGCGCTCAGGGCAGGCCCGGCAGCAGTTGGCGCGTTCTTCCCGGCCAGCCTCGGTCGCCGCGCTCTGGCCGGCGTAGTTTCCTCCAGCGATCAGATCAGCGCCTGGATCGTGGATGACCAGAACCACCTGCTCTATCAGACGGGCACGCCTCGCCTCGAAACGGATCTGACGCAGCATGCCGGCGTGGCCGACGCCCTGCGCGGTGAGAGCGGCACCCTCTATCTTACCGTTGGGGGAAGCGAGCACGTGGTCAGTTACACCCCGGTACAGTCCGTTGGCCTGGCATTGGTAATTGAGGAACCCTGGGAGGCCGTGGACAACCCTCTCCTGCGCCAGACGCTGGCTGCGCCCCTGATCCTGATCCCGGCGCTCCTATTCGCACTGATTGCGCTATGGTTCGGAATCCGGCAGATCATCCAACCCCTGCAAGCCCTAGAGCGCAAGGCCGCCGAACTGGGTTGGGGACACTTTGACGTCATCGAGCAACCCGTGGGCGGCATCGCCGAGATTCGCCATCTACAGGCCGAGCTCATCCGCATGGCACAGAAAGTTAAAGCAGCCCAGCACAACCTGCGCAGTTACGTCAGCGCCATCACCACCGGCCAGGAAGACGAACGCCGTCGCCTCGCCCGCGGCTTACACGACGGCGCCGTGCAGGCCCTCATCGCGCTCGATCAGCGCGTACAGTTGACCCAACTCACGGTAAAGAAGGCTGCACCAGACGCCGCCGACCGCCTGGCCGACATCCGCCCGATGATTGCCGCGCTCATCGAGGACGTCCGCCGCGTGGTTCGCGCCCTGCGCCCCATTTACCTCGAAGACCTCGGCCTGTTGCCCGCGCTGGAAATGCTGACGCACGACCTGGAAAAGTCGGCTGGCCTGCGGGCGACCTTTACCAGTGATGGCGCGGCGGCCCGCCTCACGCCGGAACGCGAGATCGCGGCGTACCGTTGCGCGCAAGAAGCCTTGAGCAACGTCGCCCGCCACGCTGAAGCCAGGACAGTTCACGTCAGCGCTACATTTGGCGCGAGCGAGTTTGTCCTGCGCGTGCAGGACGATGGCAAAGGTTTCAGCGCCCCCGAACGCGTGAGCGACCTCGCCGCCGCCGGTCACTATGGGTTGATGGGGATGCAGGAACGCGCCGAACTGATTGGCGGACGGTTGAGCATACAATCGGCCCCCGGCAACGGCACAACCGTCGAATTACGCGTGCCGTTGTAGAAACGCCCCCAATGCCGAAGCCCGCCCTCATCCGGCGGGCTTTTTGATTCGCCACCCGCCAAATGGCGTGTACCCAAATCCGTTATTCGGCGCTAGAGTTTTGCCCCGCATTCGCAGTAGAGTATCCCAAGAAAGAAAGGAACGTCTGACCTCAGTGCATGATGGCAGGTCGGCCTACGACTGATCAGCCAGTTGAAAGGAATTGACCTATGGCAACTTCAGTTCAATCCGCACCCCGCTCGCGAATCGGCCAGTGGCTGGACGAGCGGCTGGGATTGCGGGGCATCGCCTACCCCGTCCCGGAACATGCCAACTCGCTGCCCTACATCCTCGGCGGCATCACCCTGACCGGCTTTGTCATCCTATTTGTCACCGGCATCTACCTGGCCCAGTTCTATCATCCGGAGCCGGCAGACGCGCACCAGAGCGTCGTCTTCCTCATCACTGGCGTGCCGTTGGGTGACCTCGTGCGCTCGATCCATTTCTGGACGGCGCAGATCGTCACGGTGACCGTCCTGCTGCACATGCTGCGCGTGCTGTTTACGGGCGCATACAAGCGTCCGCGCGAGATCAACTGGTACGTCGGCCTCGGCCTGCTGGCGGTGACGCTCGGGCTGGTCTTTACCGGCTCGGTGCTCAAGTTCGACCAGGAAGGGCTGGAGGCGCTTCAGCACAACAAAGAAGCCGCCGAAGTCATTGGCGCGCTGGGCGCGTGGTTCTCACCCGAGTTCAGCCGCAGCGTGCCGTTGCTCACGCGGCTGTTCAACGGCCATATCACCATCCTGCCGCTGCTGTTCGGCCTGCTCATCGCCGGACACATCTTCCTGATCAAGCAGCACGGCATCTCGCCCAAAGTCACGCCGGACGCGACGGCGCGCTCGACGGCGGGTGAAGGCGACTCGCACTTCAGCGTCCACCTGCTGCGGATGATCGGCTTCGGG
>Ga0209108_10002252_pt1 | contig 11118 bp, 10 predicted proteins | sample Rifsed10ft1_FD_184003 | JGI IMG/M metagenome (GOLD analysis project Ga0209108, IMG submission 184003) | Soil microbial communities from Rifle, Colorado, USA - sediment 10ft 1 (version 2) | ecosystem: Environmental > Terrestrial > Deep subsurface > Rock core/Sediment | place: Rifle, Colorado...
CGAGTTGATCATATGAAAGTGCTGCACCTTCCGCTATCCTCGTCGCAGTTTGGCTTCCGACGCGCTCTCAGACAGAGAAAGGTGCAGCTACCATGGATTATAGGATCGGATGTGACGCTCACAAGCACTACTCTCAGTTGGCCGTTATGGATCAGGACGGGCGCCTTCTGACCCAGCACCGCGTCGACCATCAGCCCGGCGCCATCCAGGCCTTCCTGGAGAGCCTACCCGGAGGCACGCCTGTCGCCTTGGAGAGTGTCGGGAACTGGTACTGGATCGCCGACGAGATCGAGGCCGCCGGCTGCATTCCTCTCCTGACGCACGCCGCCAAGGCCAAGCTGATGATGGGCAATGTCAACAAGACCGACAAGCTCGACGCCAAGGGCCTGGCCACGCTCCTCCACCTCGACAGTCTCCCCACTGTCTGGTTGCCCCCCGGAGAGATCCGCGATGAACGTGAGCTCCACCGCACCCGCATGGCCCTCTCCAAGCTCCGCACCGCCCTGAAGAACCGCATCCACGCTACCCTGGCCAAGTACGGCATCACGACCAGTGAACACAGCGACATCTTCGTTGGCGCAGGCAGGGCTTGGCTGGAGACGGCTCTTTCTCGGCTTCCCCCGGAAACGGGGCGCTGTGTCACCCAGGAGCTCGAGGCCCTCGATGGGCTGCAGCTGCAGATCGCTCAACTCGAGAAGCGCATCCGCGAGCGGGTTGCTCTTACCCCCTCCATCCAGCTTCTGAAGAGCCTTCCCGGAATTGGCGACATCCTCGCCATCGTAATCGAGCGCGAGATCGGCTCCATCGATCGCTTCGACTCTGCAGGCCGGCTCGCCAGCTATGCCGGCGTCGTCCCCACCGTTCACGCCAGCGGCGGAAAAACCCGCTTCGGCCACATGCGCAAAGCCTCCAACCAGTACCTCAAGTGGGCTTTCATTGAGGCCGCCAACGTCGTCGTCCGCCACCGGCACCACCCCGCCTGGAGAACCAAGTACGTCTCTCGGGTATACAACAAGGTCTGCCGGCGAAAGGGCCACGCCATCGCCGTCGGCGCCGTGGCTCGCCATCTGGCAGAGGCATCCTTCTGGGTGCTAAAGAGGCAACAACCCTACCGGCCGCCTGCCGTCCGGCAGGTCTCTCCCAAGCAGGTGCAAGGGCGTGCCCAACATGTACCCACCGAGGTACGTGAGTTGATTGCCTAGCACCTGCTGGAAATGCTCATGCCGCCAGACGGCGAATAGATGTTTCGGGGATAGCCCGCTTCGAGCCCGCTCCTGGGGAGCCTACAACCTGGCGCCTCTTGACAGCAGCCCTTTCATAGATGTTGGGCGGCGTGAGGCTTACCTACCAAGCAGGATCAAGACTCCTGCAGCAATAGCGAGGATCGCCATGACTATGGGTAACCCCGCGAAGCTGAAGCTGAGTAACTCGATCAACCCGGTCAGGATGAGCCAGATGCCTAGCAATAGCATTCCCAGGCTCTTGGTCAGTTTCATGTTGTCTATCTCCTTTGTGTGAGAAGTGCGAGTCGTAGTGGCGCAGGCACCGCGCGTGCCACGGGGTCCCACGGCGCGTGCTGAGTCGCGCTCACGCTCTCCAGCGTGCATTGTGAGAGCAAGTCAGCACTCTTGGCTTGTTGATGTGCCTCCTTTCTACACCGTCCCCGTTGGTCGGGCTAGCGTTTGAACAGGCGAAGTATGAACAATACAACAACTGCGCCAAGGAATGCAACGATGATCGTGGTGAGATTGAACCCGCTGATAGCATTCGGGACATTGAAGAATGTGCCAGCAAGCCAGCCACCCGCAAGCGCGCCAACAACGCCGATCACGATGTCGCCAAGCAGGCCAAAGCCCGACCCTCTCATGACCTTGCCTGCCAGCCAGCCGGCAATTGCGCCGACAACAATCCACGTTAGCAGTCCCATCTTGGTGCCTCCTTGAGTTTGAGGGATTCCTCCGAAACTAGGGGCCATTCAGTCACTGCTTGCTCCCAGTTACTCCGTATCATATTGGGTCGACCTAAGCCTCCTTTCTGCCCCGATTCGATGCGGGCTAGGCACGCGCTCCATAGTGATGAGAGATGGGAAACCTCGCGGAAATGCCGCCCATCTTCCCCGGTCAACTTGAATCATACGGGATGGCCGGCAGTTGGACAATACCTTCCACCACCCGCAAAGACAAGCCGCCCAACGGCCTCGAGATGAGCCGCCCGGCCAGCCCTAGGCTAGTATCGCATGAAATCCAAAGACCGGGCTGGCCGGGTCGGCTCCATCGAGTTGTTAGGCAGCCGGGCGATACAGAACTTGAGCCCACTAGGCGTCCCAGTGGATGCGATACGCGGCAGCCGACTTTGCGTGTCGTTGCCACCGGGAATCGGCGCTATCAATAGAGGCTACCTAACCGCCGCCTCAGACGAAATAGCTGCACTCGCAGATGCTCACGGCAGTGAGGGCGTCCGGTTGCAGAATGACTTCCTTGCACCAACCGCCGTAGCAGGTCCCTTTGCAGGTATGCCACACGCCGATTGGGGTCATGCGCGCGCGCAGCAAACGCCGTGCGTATTGTCCCTTGGTCTTTGTTAGAAATGACTTCGCGACCTTCTTGTACATCTCGTCAGGAATCCACACTGGTGTCATGCCAGCCAGGCTCTTCAACAACTTCCACTCGACGACGAAGCTACACCCTGATTCCGCTGAGGCTCGGACCGCCTTCTTCTTCAGGGCGCGGGGGCGCTTCTGTTTGGACATCTGTAGACTCCTTTGGTGAAGGGTTGGCACATCTTCCGTCATCGCGATCCTCATTCGAATGCAATGTTGTGGCCTCCACAGGTCCAAGAAGAATGTCACTGAAACCGGCGATTCATGTTCACGTGAAACGGGCAGTACGGCGGCCTAACGGCCTCGAGATGAGCCGCCTGGCCGCCTCGGGCGACGGACCGCCTGGTGAAACCTCGTTTCCCAGGCCCCGTGCCCTCGGCTCATGACCAGCTTCAAGGAAAGGATACGCCGGCAGAAAGGCCAGAGTCAATCAGCGGCCGCTGGCAACGGGACCCGGCAGGCCAGGTCGGCTCCATCGAGTTGTTGGACGCCCAGAACCTTGTTCCTCGGGCGGGAGTTCCCCGGCTGGCGGGAGACGTACGCTGGAAGGGTTCGGGAGCAAGGAGCGCGCCTCCTTGGCGGGCGACGCGTTTCGGGTTCGGCGCCAGAGTCGTTCTGTTGAACAACGTACCTTCTAGGGCGTACAACTATTGATTCTACGTCCACCTACCCCTTCCCACAACCGCCGACGTAACAACTCTTTCAGCGCTGAAAATCCCCCCGCAGGGTGATCTAATGTGGATGGAAAGGCACATAATCAGGGGTAAGCGAGAGAAGGGGATTCTCTCGACTAGCCAGACGGGCCACCCGGCCGGGCTATAAGGGGACAAACGGCCATGGAAAACCCGCCTCACGGGCTGGTCGAGCGCGCCAGCTCGGTCCTGCGTCGCAAACACTACTCCCTCCGCACCGAGCGAAGCTACCTGCTCTGGCTCGAACGCTTCCTGGCGTTTCACCGGCATCGCAACCCTAAGGACTTCGGCCCAGCCGAGGTCGAGGCCTTTCTCACTCACCTTGCCGTCCAGGAACGCGTCGCCGCCCCCACCCAGAATCAGGCGCTCAGCGCCATCCTCTTCCTGTACCGCTCCGTCCTCGGCCTGCCCTTCGAGGCCCCGGTCAGCGCCGCCCGCGCCCGCACCACGCGCCGTATCCTCACCGTCCTCAGCCGCGACGAAACCCGCCTGGTCCTCGGCTACCTCGCCGGCGAATACCAGCTCATGGCCCAGCTCCTCTACGGCAGCGGCCTGCGCCTCATGGAATGTCTCCGTCTGCGAGTTAAGGACCTCGCTTTCGACAACCATCAGGTCCTCGTCCGAGAACCCAAGGGAAACCATGAACGCTTCACGATCCTGCCCGCCAGCCTCTACGCCCCCCTCCAGGACCACCTCGAACGGGTCTACCGTCGGTTCCTCACCGACCTGGACCAGGGCAACGCCGCCGTCATCCTTCCCTTCGCCCTGGCCCGCAAGTACCCCCACGCGCCCGATTCATGGATCTGGCAGTTCGTCTTCCCCTCCCGCCGAGCCTCCCTCGACCCGCGCAGCGGGAAGTCCGCCCGGCATCATTCCAGCCCCAGCGGCCTCCAGAAAGCGGTCACCCGCGCCGCCCTCGAGTCGCACATCGGCAAACGCATCAGTTGCCACACCTTCCGCCATAGTTTCGCTACCCACTTGCTCGAAAGCGGCTACGATATCCGGACCGTGCAAGATCTGCTCGGTCACAAAGATCTTAAGACGACGATGATCTACACGCATGTTCTCCAGCGCGGCGGCCTGGCCGTCCGGAGTCCCCTCGACTGACCTGGCTTCCTCGCTGTGCTGAGCGGTTTATAATTGGCCCATCTACCGCATATATTCCGATGAGCGGGCCGCGACAGCAACCCTGCCGCGGACGTAGCGATATTCCTTCACCGCTGACCGGAGATCCTCTTCAAGGAGGTCAAGATGACGGACAACAGAGCACCGGGGGTTCGGCCGACACAAAATGAACCGGACCCGGAACGACGCATTTTGACCTTCAAGGCCACCCAGCTGGTTTGGCTGGTCTTCGGCGTCCTCGAAGCCCTGATCGCGCTGCGCATCGGCCTGAAGCTGATCGCCGCCAACCCGGATAGCCCCGTTGCGGCTCTTGTCTATAGTTTCACCAGCCTCTTCCTGGCCCCGTTTGCAGGGTTGACGGCCACGCCTTCAGCGGGTGGCATGGTGCTGGAGGTCTCGTCCGTGATCGCCATGCTGGTGTACGCCCTGATCGCATGGGCACTTGAAAGGGTGATCTGGGTCGTTTTCTATCGGCCGCGCGGCGACTAGTCAACCTGACGCATGCAGACCGATCGAACTCCCGACTCTCTGGCGGTGACGATGGCTCCCGATCCACTTAGGTGACGCGGGCCTGTCGGCTCCTCTCTTGGGAGGGCCCGGGCATCGGCGGGGCTTCGTACCCCTGATCACTGCTACGGCCGAAAGCTCAAAAGGAGAATCCTCATGACCACCCTTATCCTGATCTTGCTCGTCTTGTGGCTGCTCGGCTTCTTTGGCCCGAGAGTCGTCCCCAGGATCCCACGTACCGGCAACGTCATTCACGTCTTGATCGTCATCGTGGTCATTCTGGTTATCTTGAAGCTGCTGGGGATGGCGTAGGCGCAACCTCACGTCATCGGCTGCCAGAACCATGCAAGATTGGTCGTAGCCGACGCCGACACGCAGGCAACCTCTCCGGCCGGCAACCGCCTTCGTCCAGTTGGCTGGGCCACTCCCCGTTGCTCTGCCAACGGTCTTCCCGTCCGTCGCCGCCGGAAGGAGATAGCCGTCTGGACGGATCGCCCTCGACCTCTGGCCGACGGGCCTATAATCTCCGCGGTTTGCACCTGGAGAGACTGCCGACGGACGATGCCCCCCACACTGTTTCGCGGCGGCACACTCGTCACCGATACCGATAGCACGCGCGCCGACCTGCTCATCGACGGCGAGACGATCGCTGCCATCGGCGGCCCGGCTCCCGCCGACGCGCAGATCATCGACGTCTCCGGCAAGCTCATCCTCCCGGGCGGGATCGATCCCCATACGCATTTCGACCTGCCGATGTTCGATACGGTATCCTCCGACGACCACTACACGGGCCACAAGGCGGCTGCCTTCGGCGGGACGACGACCGTCATGGACTTCGTTCCCACTCCCGAAAGGGGGCCTCTTCGCGCTGGCCTGGACGAGTGGCACGCCAAAGCCGACACGAAGGCGGCGGTCGACTTCTGCTTCCATATGAACATCACCCGGCTGGACGCGGCCGTCCTGGATGAGATCGGCCGCCTGCCGAGCGAAGGGATCACGACTCTCAAGGTCTTCACCGCCTACAACGGCCGGCTGCGCCTACAGGACGGCGAGATCTTCCAGGTCATGCGACGTGGCGCCGAGCATGGGCTCCTCACCATGGTCCACGCCGAGAACGGCGATGTCATCGATGTCCTCGTCCCCGAAGCTCTCGCCGCCGGCCACACCACCCCCGAATGGCACGCCCTCACGCGGCCGGGATGGGGCGCCGTCGAAGCGACGTTGAGAGCCATCGCCCTGGCGGCGCAGGCCGGTTCTCCAGCGTACATCGTCCATATGAATATGGCCGGGGAAGTCGACCAAGTGCGCTACGCGCGCGACCGCGGCTTGCCGGTGATGGGCGAGACTTGCCCGCCGTACCTGTTCTTCACCATCGACGATTTGCGGCGGCCGGACGGGGCCAAATGGATCTGCTCTCCACCCATGCGTACCGAAGCCGACCAGGCCGGCCTGTGGCAAGGGCTGTCGGCCGGGGTCATCCAGACGATCGGCACCGATCACTGCCCGTTCTTCTTCGACGGGCGCAAGCCGATCCCCTACGAAGGAAAACAGGTTGCCATCCCGGGGAAAGAACTGGGAGCGAACGACTTCACCAAGATCCCCAACGGACTCCCTGGCATCGGCGACCGCCTTCCTATCCTCTGGACTCATGGAGTGGGCGAAGGGCGGATCACGCCCAGCCAGTTCGTCGCCCTCACCTCGACCAACGTCGCCAAGATCTTCGGCCTCTACCCCAGGAAAGGCGCCCTGCGGCCGGGGTCGGACGCCGATATCGTAATATGGGATCCCGAGAAAATGATTCACTACGGGGTCGCCGTGGCGCAGCACCGCACCGACTACAACTTGTACGAAGGATGGGAGCTCAAGGGTTTTCCGACGCAGGTCTACCTGCGCGGGAACTTGATCGTCGGCGACGGCCGGTGGCTTGGCCGCCCCGGGATGGGGCGTTTTCTCCACCGCCAGGCCGGCGCACCCGCGATCTAGCCGGCCCTGCCCGGGACGGCACTTATAAGGAAGCGATATGACGCCCGACCAGGAACTTCCTCCAGACCAAATTGCCCCGCTGGCGCTGCGTCACAACTTCTGGACGTGGTCGGCGCAGGCCGAGGTCAAACCGATCCCGGTCGTGCGCGCCGAAGGGGTCCGCTTCTGGGATGCCACCGGCAAGGCCTATCTCGACTTCAATTCGATGATGATGTGTTCCAACATCGGCCACGGCAACCAGCACGTCGTCGAAGCCATCGTGCGCCAGGCGCGCGAGCTGCCTTTTGCCGCCCCGGCCATGGCGACCAAACCGCGCGCCATCCTGGGCCGGATGCTGGACGAGATCTGCCCCGGCGAGCTCGACCACTTCCTCTACACCCTGGGCGGCGCCGAGGCGATCGAGAACGCCATCAAGCTCGCCCGGGCCGCCACCGGTCGCCACAAGATCCTGGCCCGCTACCGCTCGTACCACGGCGCCACGCACGGCGCCATCGCCGCCACCGGCGATCCGCGGCGCTGGGCCTGGGAGCCGCTCGTCATGCCGGGCGTGGTCCACTTCTTCGACCCATATCGCTATCGCTCCGCGCTCCATCGGGACGGACCGGACGTCGACGAAGCCACCTTCACCCACGACTACTTGCATCAGCTCGAGGAGACGATCCAGCTCGAGGGCCCCGCGACGATCGCCGCCATCCTGGTCGAGACCGTCACCGGCACGAACGGCGTCATCATCCCTCCGGAAGGCTACCTGCCGGGTGTGCGAGAGATGTGCGACCGCTACGGCATCCTGCTCATTTGCGACGAAGTCATGAGCGGATTCGGCCGAACCGGGGCCTGGTTCGCCGTCGATCACTGGAAGGTCAAACCGGACCTGATGACGATGGCTAAGGGGTTGACCTCGGCCTACGCCCCGCTTGGGGCGGTCGCTATGACGCCGGCCGTCGCCGCCACGTTCGACCATCGGGTCTACCAGGGCGGCCTGACCTTCAACGGCCATCCGATCTCGATGGCGGCCGCCATCGCCAACATCGAGGTCATGCGCGACCTCGGATTGCCGGAACGATCGAAGGTGATGGGAAAATCACTGGCGCGCCGATTGCGCGAGCTGGGGGAGAGCCATCCTTCGGTGGGCGATGTGCGTTCGATCGGTCTCTTTGGCGCCGTCGAGTTGGTCCGAGACCGGAAGACCCGCGAGCCGATGGCCACCTTTGATACCATCCCGAGCGTAGCGAGGGACGACACCAGCCCGGAGATGATCGCCCTGCGCCGGTTCCTCCTCGAACGGGGTTTGTACCTCTACATCCACTGGAACATCGTCCTCATCGTCCCACCGCTGATCATCACCGAGGACGAGCTCGCCGAGGGCCTGGCCATCCTGGACGAAGGCCTGCGCCTCACCGACGCCGCCGCCTCCTGACTGCAGGCCTGGCCTTTGCGACCCTCTCCGTCTGAAGGCGCAGCCTATACCTGGTCGGCGGTCTTCGGTTCCAACTGACGTGCCACGCGAATGGAACGCGCCAATCCCAAGTTGCGAGGGGGGTACGGGGGGACGTGCTCACGTCCCCCCGGTGGCCCCCCTTGAGGGGGGCCAGAAGGGGGGTGGGAACTCAAGGGCTTCCCTCACATGGCTTTTCCCTAATTGCCCACCACCCGCATGGGTGCTAGAATCGGCATGTCCTCGAGCCGGCGGTCGTCGCGGGGTGGACCCCGCGGCGGCGTTGAGCATCCCCGCTCATCGAGAAGCGCCACCGGCTCCACGCACCTCGCACCCGTGGCCAGGATGACCGACTGGCAGAGATATCTCCAACCGGAGAAGGTCGAAGAGGCGCTGGCCGCTCTAGATTCGGCCGGCGGCCGGGCGCGCCTGGTGGCCGGCGGCACCGATCTGCTGCTCGATATCCAGCAAGGTCGCCACCCCCCGGTCGAAGTCCTGGTCGACGTCGCCGGGATCCACGAGATGGGCCACATTCGGGTGGACGGCGACGTCGCCCTGATTGGCGCCGCGGTACCGCACGCCACGATCGTCGATTACCCGGAGTTGAAGGCGCGCGCCTCGGCGCTCACCGAAGCCTGCGGCCTGATCGGCGGACCGCAGGTGCGCGTCGTCGCCACGCTGGGCGGCAACGTCGCCCATGCCCTCCCGGCCGGCGATGGGACGATCGCCCTACTGGCGCTGGATGCCCAGGCCGAACTGGCCTCGCCGGGCAAACGAGAGTGGCTGCCCCTGGCCGACCTCTTCGCCGGACCCGGTCAGACGACCTTCGACCGCAGCCGGCAGGTGCTGGTCGGGTTTCGTGTCCCCTTGTCTGGTGACCGCGAGGCATCGGCCTTCTACCGCGTGATGCGGCCCCAGGGCGTGGCCATCGCCATCCTCAACGTCGCCTGCTGGATGCGCCTCACGACGGGCGGGGAGATCGAGGCCATCCGGATCTCCTGCGGACCGGCAGGCCCGATGCCGCTGCGCTGCCGTCAGGCCGAGGCGGCTCTGCTCGGTCTGTCGCTGTCGGCGATGGACTGGGATAACGCCGGCGAAGCCCTCCTGCAAGATGCCCGCTTCCGCACCAGCCCCCACCGAGCGACTCTGGAGTATCGCAAGCACCTGGCAGGTATCGTCTTGAAACGCGTCGTCACCGCAGCCTATCACCGGGCGGCCCGGCCGGCCACGGAGGCAGCATGAGATTATGGGTGAACGACATTGCGTACGACGTCGAGCCGGCGCCGGGCGAGATGCTCTCGACGCTCCTTCGTGAGCGGCTGGGCCTGACCGGAACGAAGATCGGCTGCGACGAGGCCGAATGCGGAATCTGCACCGTCCTGCTCGACGATGAACCCGTCCTGTCCTGTACGCTCCCGGCGCCGAAGGCCGCCGGCCGCCGCGTTCGTACGATCGAGGGAGTCGCGACGGACGATGGTCTCCACCCTCTTCAGGAAGCTTTCGTGGCGCTCGGCGCCGTCCAGTGCGGCTTTTGCATCCCGGGCCAGATCATGGCGGCGCTGCCGCTGCTCGAGAGCAATCCGAACGCCTCCGAAGGGGAGATCCGCGAGGCCCTCAAAGACACGCTTTGCCGCTGCGCCGGCTACCCGACCATCGTGCGAGCGGTCCAGGCGGCGGGCGCCAACATGGAGCGAGGGACCCCGATCGAGCCGCCGCCGCTGCCGGAAACAGATACGACGTACATCGTGGGCCATGTCATGGTCCGCCCGGACGCGCTACCCAAGGTCACCGGCAAGGCGCTGTATGCCGACGATTTCAGCTACCCCGACATGCTCATCGGCAAGACCCTGCGCGCCGGCATTCCGCACGCCACCGTTCTCCGATTGGAGACCGAGGCGGCGCGCCGCCTGTCGGGCGTCCGGGCCGTCCTGACCGCGGCCGACATTCCCGGCGAACACAACCACGGGCTGGTGGTCAAGGACTGGCCGGCGCTGGTGGGGATCGGGGAGAAGGTGCGTTACGTCGGCGACGCGGTCGCCATCGTCGCCGCCGACAGCGAAGAAATCGCGCGGCAGGCGCTGGCACTGATCGAGGCCGAGTACGAAACGCTCCCCGTCGTAAGCGACCCGGTGCAGAGCCGCCAACCGGAAGCCCCGGTCTTGCACGAGAAGGGCAACCTGCTCAAGCACATCAAGGTCCGCAAGGGCGACGTCGAGGCCGGCCTGGCCGAGGCGGCTCTCGTCCTGGACGAGACCTTCCACACGCCGATCACCGAGCATGCCTTCCTCGAGCCGGAGTGCTCGATCGCCCGCCCGCTGCCCGACGGGAGGATGGAAATCGTCGTCGGGTCGCAGATTCCTTACTCCGATCGCGAGCAGGTGGCGCGCTGCCTGGGGCTGAGGCACGAACAGGTGCGCGTGATCGGGACGTTGATCGGCGGCGGGTTCGGCGGAAAGGAAGACATTGCCGGCCAGATCCACGCCGCGCTGCTGGCGCAGGCCACCGGCAAACCGGTGAAGATCCTGTACGATCGCCACGAGAGTCTGTTGGTCCATCCGAAACGGCACGCCACGCAGATTCGCGTCCGCCTCGGAGCGGCCCAGGACGGTCAGCTGATCGCCTGCGAAACGGAGTTGTACGGCGACACCGGCGCCTACGCCTCGCTGGGCGAGAAGGTGATGACTCGGGCGACGACGCATTCGGCCGGGCCCTACGTCGTGCCTCACGTCAAGGCCGACTGCTACGCCATGTACACCAACAACCCGCCGGCGGGCGCC
>Ga0209108_10002253_pt1 | contig 11118 bp, 8 predicted proteins | sample Rifsed10ft1_FD_184003 | JGI IMG/M metagenome (GOLD analysis project Ga0209108, IMG submission 184003) | Soil microbial communities from Rifle, Colorado, USA - sediment 10ft 1 (version 2) | ecosystem: Environmental > Terrestrial > Deep subsurface > Rock core/Sediment | place: Rifle, Colorado...
CGCGGCACCGCCACCGGCGCAGGCCATCGGCCGGCGTGAGCGGCTGCGCGACGCCGCAGGGGCCGTTGCCGGGCGCGTCGAGCGGGTCATCTCGTGAGCGGCCTGCCCGACCTCCCGGCCCTGGGCGCACCGCCACGCATCGGGCCTGCGCTCCTGCGCGTGGCACTCGCCCTGATCGTCGTCTACGGCGCCATCGGCGCGGGCCTGAGCTGGTGGCAGGTGGTCGAGGCCGAGCGCCTCACGAGCGACCCGGGCAACCCCCTGCTGCTGGCCGCCGAGCGCGAAGGCCGCCGCGGCCGCATCGTCGACGCGCGCGGCGTCGTGCTGGCCGAGAGCGTCCCTGGGGGCGACGGCAGCTGGACGCGCCGCTACCCGCACCCGGAGGCGGCGCCCATCCTGGGCTACTTCAGTCCGGACTTCGGCTCGGCCGGCCTCGAGCGGAGCTTCGCCGCGGAGCTGCTCGGCCTCCGCTCCCTGGCGCCCGGTGGCGACCTGCTGCGCAAACTGCGGCGCGACTTGTACGACCCGCAGGACGTGCAGCTCTCGCTGGACGTGCGCCTGCAGCGTGCCGCCGTGGCGCTGCTGCGCGGCAAACGCGGCGCCATCGTCGCGATCGAGCCGGCTTCCGGGCGCATCCTGGCCCTGGCCAGCACGCCCTCCTTCGATCCGAACCGGATCGTCGATCCGGATACCGGCGCTGCCTACTTCGCCGACCTGCTCGACCGACCGGCCGAGGCGTCCGCGCTCCTCGATCGGGCCACGATGGGCCGCTACACGCCCGGATCGGTGCTGAAGATCGCCACCGCTGTGGCCGGTCTCGGGTCGGGCGCGATCACGCCGCAGACCGTCTATCCCGAGCAGCCCGCCGAGGAGCGGACCGGCTTCCTGGTGGAGGGCTTCCGGGTGCGCGACGGTCATCACCCGCAGACCGGCCAGCGCACGCTCGATCTGACGGGGGCCATCGAGGTCTCCTGCAACATCTGGTTCGCCCACGCCGGGCTCGACATCGGTGGCGAGCGGTTCCTCGCCTGGGGCGAGCGCATGGGGTTCGGTGCCGCCATCCCCTTCGACGTGCCAACCGCGGCCAGCACCCTTGACGGCGGTGACGGCTTCGTCGACGACGTCGAGCTGGCGAATGCTGCCTACGGCCAGTCGGAGACGTTCGTCACGCCGCTGCAGATGGCGCTCGTGGCCGCGATCGTGGCTGACCGCGGCACGCTGATGCGGCCGCACGTCGTGGACGAGCTGCGCTCCGCGGACGGCCGGGTCCAGACCATCGCGCCGGAGGTTTGGCGACGGGTCCTCGATGCCGGGCAGGCGGAGACGATCGCGCGGGCCATGCAGCAGGCCGTGGAGGGCCGCCTGGGCCGCCGCTTCGCGGGTGCGGCGAAGGTGCCCGGCGTGTCCACCGCCGGCAAGAGCGGCACGGCCGAGCTCGGCGGCGAGCGCGAACCGCACGCCTGGTTCATTGGTTTCGCGCCCGTCGAGGCGCCGCGCATCGCCGTGGCCCTCATCGTCGAGAACGGTGGCGCGGGCAGCGCATCGGCCGTGCCGATGGGCGGCGAGCTGATGGCGGCCTGGCTCAAGCTGGCGCCCTGAGCCGAACCCCTGGAAACCCGCGAGGGCGGTCTGGCGTACCATCCACCGACGGTCCGGGGCGCCGCATCGCACCCCCAGGGGGAACCAGGAGGAAGCACCGCCGATGGCGATCCATGAGTCGGGCGAGAAGGTCATCGCCAACGTGGAGCGAGTCATCGTGGGCAAGCACGAAGCTGTGCGCCTGGCCCTCGTGGCGCTGCTCTGCCAGGGCCACCTGCTCATCGAGGACGTGCCCGGCACCGGCAAGACCGTCCTGGCCAAGGCCATCGCGCGCAGCTTGGGCTGTAGCTTCCGGCGCATCCAGTTCACCCCGGACCTGCTGCCCTCCGATGTGACGGGCCTCTCCATCTTCAACCAGAAGACCCAGGAGTTCGAGTTCAGGCCGGGGCCGATCATGGCCCAGATCGTGCTCGCCGACGAGATCAACCGGGCCACTCCCAAGACGCAGTCGGCGCTCCTCGAGTGCATGGAGGAGCGGCAGGCGACCATCGACGGCGTCACCCATCGGATGCCCGATCCATTCCTGGTCATCGCAACCCAGAACCCCATCGAGTACGAGGGCACGTTCGCGCTGCCGGAGGCGCAGCTTGATCGCTTCATGCTCCGGCTCCGGCTGGGCTACCCGCAGCCCCTCGAGGAGATCGTCATCCTCGACGAGCAGAAGCGCATCCACCCCCTCGATGAGATCGGTGAGGTGCTGTCGGTCGCGGAGCTGCGCACCTTGCAGGTCGCCGTGCGCGAGATCTACGTCGACCCGTCGATCAGCGACTACATCGTCCGCCTGGTCAACGCCACGCGGATCCACCCGGACATCTACCTCGGGGCGTCGCCGCGCGGCTCGCTCGCCCTCTACCGAGCCGGCCAGGCGTACGCGGCGCTGCACGGCCGCGACTACGTCATCCCCGACGACGTCAAGGCCGTGGCCGAGCCGGCGCTGTCGCACCGTCTGATCATCAAGACGGCGGCCACGATCCGCGACGTCGAGGCCGGCGCGACCGTGCGCGAGCTGCTCGAGACGGTGCCTATCGAGTCCCAGCCGGCCGGGCCGGACCGGCCCAGCGTGCGGCCGGCCTGAGCCGCAGGCACGCGCGCCATGCTGCGACGGCTGCCGGCCATCGTGCTCGGCGGGGCGCTGGTCATCGCCGCATTCTCGACCGGCGCCGACTTCCTCTTCTTCCTCCTCTACCTGGGCCTGCTCGTGGTGGGCGGCAGCTACCTGGTGACCCGCTTCGGGCTGGCCGACCTGGAGGCCGGTTACGCGCTCGACCGGCTCAACGGCCAGGTCGGAGAGGCGCTGCGGGTGACCTACACGATCCGCAACGCCGGCCGCCTCCCCAAGCTCTGGCTGGAGGCCTTCAACCCCTCCACGCTGCCCGTGCCGCTGCCGGGTCGGGCGCTGGTCCTGGGTCCCCGCGCGGAGCGATCCTGGGCGGCACGCGTGCCGCTCGTCGCGCGCGGCCACTTCCGCGTCGACCCGCTGGTCATCCGCACCGGGGATCCGTTCGGGCTGTTCGAGGCCTCGGCGATGGTGGGGAGCGGGGCGGGCGTGACGATCTATCCCCGGGTCGAGCCGCTGCCACGCTGGCGCCTCCCGGCAAGCACGCTGGAGGGCACCAGCGCGACCCCCGAGCGCACGTCGCAGGCCACGCCGCTCGTCACCTCCATCCGCCCCTACGCACCGGGCGACGCCTACAACCGCATCCACTGGAAGAGCTCGGCCCGTCACCAGGAGCTTCAGGTCAAGGAGTTCGATCTCGAGCAGACGGCCGACCTGTGGATCTACCTCGACCTCGATCGCCGCGTGCAGGCCGGCGAGGGTGACGAGTCCACGCTCGAGGCGGGCGTGCGCGTCGCCGCGGCGCTGGCCGCCGAGGCCATGCTCGAGAACCGCGCCGTGGGCATCACCGCGGCCGGCCACCGGGTGGCCACGCTGCCCGCCGACCGCGGCGGGCGGCAGCACCAGAAGATCATGTCCCTGCTGGCCGCCGTCGGCGCGGACGGCTCCACGCCGCTCGTGGAAGCGCTCATCGTCGGCCTGCCGCGGCTCCGGCGCGGCATGTCCGCGGTCGTCATCACGCCGTCGCTGGAGCGGGCGTGGGTGCGGCCGCTGGGCAGCCTGCGGGCGCGCGGCATCGCCTCGGCCGTCTGCCTCCTCGACCGCGCCGGCTACGACACGCACTGGCGGCATGCGACGGGGCGTCCAGCGCAGGCCCGCGAAGTCCTCGCCGAGCAAGAGCGGGTGGCCCGCGGCATGCGCCATGCCCTCGCCGAGTACGACCTGCCCGTCTATCCGATCGTGCCCGGCCGCAAGCTCGCCGAGCTGCTCGTGTCACCCGGCGGGCAGCGCCAGACGGCGGTGCGGGCGTGACGGCTCTCGGTACGGCGTCACGCTCCTCGCTGTCCTCTCCCGGGGAGCGAACGCTGGCGCCGGCCGAGGGCTGGTCCACCGTGCTGCTCCTGGCCGCGCTCCTGGCCGCGGTCGGCTTCGCCCTCGACGACGCGCGCTGGGTGGGCACCACGCCGGACGGAGAGAGCCAGACGTGGTTCGTGCCGGCAGCGATCCTGCTCGGCGCCGCATGGGGCCTGGTCGGTGCCAAGGCGCGGATGCCGGCCCTCGTGGTGCACCTCATCGGCGCCGCGATCGGAAGCGTCGTGGTCATCGTCCTGGTCGCTGGCGTCGTCTCCGGGGCGCCCGATCTGCTCGAGCGGCTGCGCGGGCTGAACGCGTCGCTGGAGGCCTTCGCCGGTGACGTCTTCGTGCGGCACCTCCGCTCGAGGGAGACGTCGGTATTCCTGCTCGTGGTCGGGCTCGTCGGGTGGGGCACGGGCGCCTTCGCCGCCTTCGCCGTCTTCCGGCGGCGTCGTCCGCTGAGCGCCATCCTCATGGCCGGCCTGCTGCTGCTGGCCAACCTGTCACTGACCTTCCAGCCCCAGTTCGTCCATCTCGTCGTCTTCGCGGCTGCGTCACTCCTGCTGCTCGTGCGCGCCAACCTCGTCGAGCAGCGGGCGGGCTGGGTGCGCCGCCGCATCGGCGATGCCGGCTACGTCTCGGGCCTCTTCATGCGCAGCGGCCTGACCTTCGTGGCCGTGGCCATGACCGGCGCCCTCGCGCTCACCGCGTCGGCCAGTTCGGCGCCGCTGGCCGGTGCCTGGCGCGGCCTCGACGACGACCTCGTGCGCCTCGGGGACCAGCTCAACAAGATCATCGGCGGGGTCAACGCGCCGGCCCGCGGACCCAACGCCCTCTTCTCGTCCGAGCAGACCATCCGCGGCCTGTGGGTCAGCTCGAACGAGGTCGTCTTCCGCGCCACGACGAGCGACGGCCTCGGCCACTACTGGCGCGCCGCCGTGTACGACCTCTTCGACGGCACGACCTGGCACCAGAGCGAGCGCTTCGGCGTGCGCGTGGAGGCGGCGCAGCCGCTCCTGGGCCCGACCCGCGAGATCGTTCCCGAGCTGGGACGGCACGAGGTCGCCGCCACAGTCACTGTGGTCGGCAGCATCGGCGACATCGTCCTCACGCCCGACGCGCCCTACGTACTCGACCGGCCGGCCATTGTCTATGGCAACGCCGAGGGCGGGCCGTTCGCCGCCGCCGAATTCGCCGACGGCCTGCGTGACGGGGAGTCCTACACCGTGCGCGCGCTGGTGCGCAACGAGCGCGAGGCCGACGGCGGGTTGACGCAGGCCCGTCTGACCGCCGCCAGCCAGGCCTATCCGGGCTGGCTGGCCCGCTACGCCCACATCGAGGAGGGGTCCGTGGGTCCGATGACCTACCAGACCGCCGAGCGCATCGTGGCCGCCCTGCCCGCCGACGAGCGCGACGCCTTCCACGTCGCCGACGCCGTCCAGCGCTTCCTCTTCGCGGGTGACTTCGAGTACCGCACCGACGTGCGCGGCCTGTGCGGCGGCAACCAGGTCGTCGACTGCTTCCTGCGCACGCGCGCCGGCTACTGCGAGTACTTCGCGACGACGATGGTCATGCTCCTGCGGACCCAGCAGATCCCCGCCCGCCTGGCCATGGGCTACCTGCCCGGCCGCAAGCTCGCCGATGGGGCCTGGGAGGTGGACCGCGGCGCCGCCCACGCCTGGGTGGAGGTCTACTTCCCGGGCTACGGCTGGGTCACCTTCGATCCCACGCCGGGCAACACGGAGAACGGGCAGCGGCCGACCAGCCTCGAGCCGGGAGTGGCCGTCCCGAGCCCGAGCCCCGGCGGCAGTCCCGGGGGACCCGGTGGACGCCGGACTTTCGAGCCGGACGAGCCGCGCGATCGCCCGGGGGCCAGCCCGGGGGCGGGGAACGTGACCCCGCCGCCGCCCGGAGGAGCCGGCGGCGGGCTGCTGGCCGTGCTCGTCACGGCCCTCCTTGGTCTGGGCTTGCTCGTGGCCGCGCTGTCGGTCCGCGAGCGGCGCCGGCCGACCCCGGAGCCCGACGTCGTGTATCGCGGAGTGGCCAGGCTGGCCGGCCGCTTCGGCTACGGGCCGCGCCCCACGCAGACAGCCTACGAGTACGCCACCGTCCTGGGAGAGATCGTGCCAGCCGTCCGCGAGGAGCTCGCGCTCGTCGCGCGGGTCAAGGTGGAGGCCACCTACGGACGCCGACAGCCGGGCCCTGATGCGATGGCGGCGCTGCGCGCAGCCTACGGCCGGCTGCGGGTCCGGTTGCTGACGCTCGCCTTCCGCCGTCGCCCGCGCCGGCGCTAGGACGTCGTGCGGCGCGAGGTGGTCGGCGTACCACGATCCCTCATGCGCACGTCCCCGGAACGTTAGAAGCGGCAACCCACCCGGTTCCCTTCATGCGCACGCCCCTTGGGCGCATGAGTGGCCTGGAGCCCGATCTCGGCTCCGGCGAGCTTCTTACGTTCCAGCCACGTTCATCTGAGGATCAGGCGCGATGAGGCTCAGACGCTACGAGATGGTCGGCAAGGTTGTGGGCGCGCAGGACGGCGCGGCCGTGGCGCAGGTCCACTACGGTCACGCCGCCGAGCACGAAGGGAAAGGCCCAGAACCGCTCGAGCGGCAGGTCGAGGAGGGCCAGGAGCGCGAGGCGGAAGACGCCTTCGTGACCCACCACGATGCCCCACGGCCGCAGCGGCGGTGGCGGACCGTAGCCCGGGACCGGTGAGCGCCGCAGGTCGACCGCCACGGACCCCTGGGCCGCGCCGGCGAGCACCGGGAGGATCCCTGCCAGGGCCGTCCGGACACGACCGTCGGCCGTGGCCAGTGGCTCGCCGCCGGGGGCTTCGTTACCGACCGGCGCACGGCGCCAGCGGGCCAGGTCGTCCGCGTAGCGCTCCACGACGTGGGTCAAGAGCAGCCCCTCCCACTCCCCCTGGCCGATCTCCGACAGCCCCGGCTCGGGCACGAGCGGCGGTCGATCCGCCGGGACCGCTGCGGCCGCGGCGATGGCCGCGGCCGTGGCCTGCGCCCGGCGCAAGGGGGAGTGCCAGATCGCCACCGGCGGCCCGGCCGGGATGGGCAGCGACCGTGGTGCCCCGGGGTCCGCGAGGCGGGCCGCGACGAGCGCCGCCTGACGTTCACCACGCGGCGAGAGCGGCGGATCGCGGCGCCCCTGGAAGCGGTCCTCGGCGATCCAGGTGGACTCGCCGTGGCGGACGAGGACGAGGGTCGCGTCGATGGCCGGAGGGATGAGCGGCGTGGTCACCCGAGCCGGATGACCCACAGGTCGAGGATCGCGTCGAGGGCCCGGATGCGCTCGGCGACCGCATCGGGCACCGGGTCGTCGAGGGCGAGGATCATGAAGGCGTCCTGGCGGGGCGTGCTGCGCGCAAGGTGCATGGCGCTGATGTTGACGTCCGCCTCGCCCAGGATGGTGCCCACCCGCCCGATGGTGCCGGGCCGGTCGTGGTGGCGCGTGATGAGCATCCAGTGCGCCGGCTGCATGTCCAGCCAGTGCTCGCCGAGTCGCACGATGCGCGGCTCGCCGCCGGCGGCGACGGTGCCGCCCACGGTCGTTGAGCCCTCGAGCGTCACGAGCGACGCGTAGCGGCCGGCGTCGGGGGTGCGCCGCTCGACCAGGTTGATGCCGCGAGCCCGCGCCAGGAGCGGCGCGTTGACCTGGTTGACCCGCTCCTCGGTCACCGTCTCGAGCAGGCCGCGCAGTGCCGACGCGGCGAGCGGAGCGCTGTCGTAGGCCGCCAGCTCGCCCGCCACCTCGAGCGTGAGGGCCTCGACGCTGCGCGTGATCTGGGCATAGAGCTGGCCGAGCATCTCGGCCAGCGGCAGGAACGGCCCCAGCGCCCTGGCCGTCTCGGGCGTCAGGATCGGCGCATTGACGGCGTAGCGGGCGGGCCGTCCGGCCAGGACGTCGAGGACCTGCTGGGCCGCCTCCACGGCCACGCGCACCTGTGCCTCGGCGGTGGAGGCTCCCAGGTGCGGCGTCAGGACGGTGTTTGGGGCGTCGAGCAGCGGCGAGTCGCGGGGCGGCTCGGAGGCGAAGACGTCGACGCCCGCGCCGCCCAGCCGGCCCTCGCGCAGCGCCTCGGCCAGGGCCGCCTCGTCGACGATCCCGCCGCGGGCCACGTTGAGGACGATCGCGCCCGGCCGCATCGTGGCGATGGCGGCCGCGTCGAGCAGGTTGCGCGTCGTGCGCGTGAGCGGGACGTGCAGGGTGAGAACGTCGCAGCCGGCGATCACCTCCGCACGCTCGAAGAGCGTCACGCCATGGTTCGCCGCGGCCTCCGCGGTCACGAACGGGTCGTGGCCGATGACCTCCATCTCCATCGCCCGGGCGCGGTCGGCGATGGCCATGCCGATCTTGCCCAGGCCCACGATGCCCAGGGTCTTGCCGCGCAATTCCACACCGGTGAAGGCACTGCGCTTCCATTCGCCGCGCCGGAGCGAGGCATCGGCGGCGGCGATGCGGCGGGCCACCGCGTACAGCAGCGCCAGCGTGTGCTCGGCGGCCGCGATCGTGTTGCCGGTCGGCGCGTTGACGACGGTGACGCCGGCACGTGTCGCGGCCTCGAGATCGACGTTGTCCACGCCGACGCCGGCGCGACCGACGACGATCAGCCGGGTCGCGGCCGCCAGGGCCGGGGCGTCGAGCTGCACCTGGCTGCGCACGAGGATCGCGTCGTAGTCGGGAACGGCGGCCAGAAAGGCCTCGCGCGAGAGGCCCGTGCGGACGTCCACCTCGTGCTCGGCACGGAGGAGGTCCAGGCCCTCCGCGGCGAGCGGCTCGGCGACGAGGACCCTCACACGGCGCTCCCGGCGGGGACCTGGGCCGACGTGTCGGCCGCGCGCAGGGCCTCTACCAGCGCCGCACCGCGTTCGCCGGGAGGGAGCCCGAGGGCGATGAGCGCATCCTCGATGATGGCCAGGGCGGCCAGCACGTCGTTGACCGTCACGGCACCGAGGTGCCCGAGGCGGAGGATGTGGCCGGCGAGCTTGCCCTGGCCGCCGGCGAGGATCAGGCCGCGCGCCTTCAGGGCGCCGTTGAGGGCGGACCATTCGAGGCCGTCGGGGACGTATGCCGCGGTGACCGTGTCCGAGGCGTGCGCCGGGTCGGCGAAGAGCGTGAAGCCGAGCGCCCGGAGGCCCGCCCGGGCGGCTGCCCCGCAGGCCCGGTGACGCGCGAAGATGGCCTCGTAGCCCTCCGCCTCGAGGAGTGCGATGGCGACGTCGAGGGCGAAGCAGACGCCGACCGCCGGCGTCCAGGGCGTCTCGCCGGTGATCGCGCTCTTGCGATGCGCGGCGAGGTCGAAGTAGAAGCGCGGCATGGTCGCTCGTTCCGCCGCAGCCCAGGCCCGCTCGGACACGCTCACCATGGCCAGTCCGGGCGGCACCATCCAGCTCTTCTGGCTGCCCGTGACGACCACGTCGACACCCCAGGCGTCCGTCTCGAAGGGGACCGCGCCCAGGCCGCTGATGGCGTCCACGATGACCAGCACGTCGGGCACGACGGTGCGGGCGGCGGCGGCCAGCTCGGCGACCGGGTTGGTGACGCCGGTGCTCGTCTCGTTATGCGTCAGCAGCACCGCCGCCGGCGCTCGTCCCCGGGCGGCCATCTCGCGTGCCGCGGCAGCCACGTCACCCGCCTCGGCCGCGCGGCCCCACTCCAGCGCGAGTCGGGTCACGTCGGCCCCGTAGGTCGTGGCGATCTTCGCGAAGCGGTCGCCGAAGGCGCCGATGGTGACGGCCAGGACGGGGTCGCCCGGGGAGAGGTGGTTGACCACCGCCGCTTCGAGACCACCGGTCCCCGACGAGCTCAGCACGAGGATCGTGTCATGCGTGCGGAAAGCGCGCCCCAGTCCGGCCGTGACGCGCCCCAGCAGTGCCTTGAACTCGGGCCCGCGGTGGTTGACCATCTGTCGGGCGCCCGCCTCGCGGACGGCGTCGGGCAGCGGTGTCGGACCGGGGACGTGCAGGCGGATCGGCAACGGGCTCACGGCGGTCTCCAGGACTCGGACGGGGCGCTCCGCGACCGGGGCGGGTCGCCCGCCGATGGTACCCCGAGTCCCGCCACGGGCGCGTCCGCCGGGTCCCGGGTAGCATGACCAGCCACGAGACAGGAGGCCCACGCCGTTCCGATGACGTCCTCGACCGAGCCCAGGCCAGGCGCCCCCCGACCCCGCGCCGACGTCGTCGTCGACGCGACCGGCCTGGTCTGCCCGATGCCCATCGTCAACCTCGCCAAGGCCATCCGGCAGGCACGAATCGGCCAGCTGGTCGAGGTGACGGCGACCGACCCGGGCATCCTGGCCGATGCCCCGGCCTGGGCGAAGGCGACCGGCCACGAGATCGTCGGCCAGCTCTCCGAGGGCGACAGCCACTCGTTCTGGTTCCGCAAGCTGCACGACTGAGGACGCGCGCATGCCCTCGCGCCGCATGACCTCGCGCCGCGTGGATCCGCACTCCCGCGCCCTGCACGGCCCCGGCCTCGATCTAAGGTCGAAACGGGGGTCTGGCAGGGCTCAAGCTCCGGCCGGCTCGTGACCCCTGGGGGCCGGCGTGGGGCCTATCGCACATCGAGCCCGCGGGAGCCCGTTGTATGCTCGGAACGATCGATAAGCCAGGGTTCGAGGGCAGGCCGGGCCTCCGACCAAACGCCTGTCGACCGGCCTCATGCTCGGAGCGAACATAGAACGAGGTCCGCCCAACGCTGGCCCGGAATCGCCCGCGCGGGACTCGGCCCGGCATCGGCGGCCGCGCGACTGAAGGAGCCGTAGACTCCGGGCGTGCCCTCGCGACGACCCGACCCACGCTCCACGCCCGAGCCGCTTCGGCTCGTGGGCGCCGCGCTCGACCGGAATGCGCCACTGGCGGCTCGCATGCGGCCCCAGGCCCTTGACGAGTTCATGGGCCAGCTCCACCTGGTGGGCGAGAAGGGCGCGCTGCGCCGGATCGTCGAACGCGGCCGGCTCAGCTCCATGGTGCTCTGGGGCCCGCCGGGGTGCGGGAAAACGACGCTCGCCCGCCTCCTCGCGCGGAGGATTCAGGCCACGTTCGTCCCCATCTCCGCCGTATCCTCGGGCGTGGCCGACCTTCGCCGCCTCG
>Ga0209108_10002254_pt1 | contig 11114 bp, 9 predicted proteins | sample Rifsed10ft1_FD_184003 | JGI IMG/M metagenome (GOLD analysis project Ga0209108, IMG submission 184003) | Soil microbial communities from Rifle, Colorado, USA - sediment 10ft 1 (version 2) | ecosystem: Environmental > Terrestrial > Deep subsurface > Rock core/Sediment | place: Rifle, Colorado...
TGACGAATGGCTCGGCCGCGGCAGACCGAATGTATCTGCTCACCGAGACTGATCTTGGGAGGGTGATCGGCCACATCGAAGAGCTGCGTCCGCTGCTGACGGTCATCGACTCAATTCAGACCATGCAATCCGACGATATCGATTCGGCAGCCGGATCAATCTCCCAGGTCCGCGAGTGCGCGGCCAGGCTGCAGGCCACCGCCAAGTCTTCCGGAGTGGCGATCTTCCTGGTGGGACATGTAACTAAGGAAGGCGCCATCGCCGGCCCACGGGTGCTCGAGCACATCGTCGACACCGTGCTTTACCTCGAAGGGGACTCGTTCCACAGCTACCGATTGCTGCGCTCCGTCAAGAATCGCTTTGGCCCGACGAACGAGGTGGGAGTTTTCGAAATGGGAAGTTCGGGTTTGGTGGAAGTCGCCAACCCCTCGGAGGCGTTCCTGGCTGAGCGAAAGGCCGATGCCCCGGGGTCTGCGATTGCGATCACTATGGAAGGCACCCGCCCGCTGTTGGTGGAAGTTCAGGGCCTCACCAGCCCGAGCGCGTTCGGCTATCCCCGGCGCACCTCCAACGGGGTGGATAACAATCGGCTGCTGCTGCTTGTAGCCGTGCTTAGTCGGCGGGTGGGAATCCAGCTCTCTGACCAGGATGTGTTTGTCAACGTGGTGGGCGGGCTGCAAGTCAGCGAACCAGCGGCAGATCTGGCACTGGCCAGCGCCATCGCCTCGTCCGCTCGCGACCGGGCATTGCCCCCCGATCTCGCCCTGGTAGGGGAGGTGGGTCTGTCCGGAGAGCTGCGGAGCGTGGCGCAATTGCCGGCCCGATTGAGTGAGGCCTCGAAACTCGGCTTTCGGGAAGTGGTGGTTCCCACGACCGCTCGCGGCGGCGTGCCCGCCCCTGCAGGGCTAAAGGTCAGCCCGGCGGCGAGTCTCGCCGAGGCGTTGTCGCTAGTTCTGCGCGGCGGCGGCTGATTCATGGCTTCCGAACTACGAATCCTCAACGACGGCGCGCTGGAAGTGCGGATTCCGGGTTTCGCCTGCTAGAGTTCGGGCAGCCGGTCCGACCTCCAGCTCTTAAGATTCGGTGCGCACTCGATTCGGCCTGGTTCGGAGCATCGATCTTGGGCATACATCTGGCGGGCAGCTTCCCGAAGCCCGGCCAGGTTGGGCGGTCGAGCAGAGCTGACCGAGTTCGGTCGCCACTGAGATCTGCCGTTCTGCTTTAAGGCGCCCATCACTTAAAGTTTCGAATCTTTTTAGATTGGCGCGGGTCGCGAGCATTGATCGCCTCGAGCCTCTCTGCTAGAATTCGTCTCGCGCGGGTCTTGGGGGGCCCGGGCGCTCGAGACGACGGGCCCTCCTCTCCAGGAACAGTAGCCCGACAGCTCGTTCTTCGACAATTCAAACGATCAACACCCCTCGCCCGCACGGGCGATTCTCGGAGGTCCGCATGAACGCGGAGCGACTCTGGCAGGCTGCGCTGGGCCAATTGCAGGTCGAGATGCCAAAAGCGGCCTTTGATACCTGGGTGCGCGACGCAGAGCTGCTGGCCTATGAAGACGGCCAGTTCATTGTCGGGGTGCAGAATGCATTCGCCCGGGATTGGTTGGCCGAACGGCTGGGGCCGATTGTCACTCGAGTGTTGACCGGGATCGCGGGAAGGACCGTGGAGGTCCGTTTTGTGGTCTGGCAACCCGAAGTCAACCCCGGGGAGCCGGCCGCCCCGGAGATCCCGGCCAGTCTCCAAATCGGTCTCAATCCCCGCTACACTTTTGAGAACTTCGTCGTTGGGAAGAGCAATCGGCTGGCCCAGGCCGCTGCCCAGGCGGTCGCCGATAATCCGGCCGGCCCCTACAACCCGCTATTCCTCTACGGTGGAGTCGGTCTCGGGAAGACCCACCTGCTGCACGCGATCGCGCATGCCTGTGCCGCCGCCGGGCAGCGGCCCGTCTACGTCTCCGCCGAGGATTTCACCAACGGGCTGATCGATGCCATCCGCACCCACAGCACGGCCGCATTCCGGGATCGCTACCGTCAGGCGGAGATCCTGCTGGTCGACGATGTTCAGTTCATTGCGGGCAAGGAATCAACCCAGGAGGAGTTCTTTCACACCTTCAACGCGCTGCACGGACAGGCCAGGCAGATCGTCCTGTCCTCCGATCGGTCGCCAAAGTCCTTCGCAACCCTGGAGGAACGGCTGCGCTCACGGTTCGAGTGGGGACTGGCAGCCGACATCCAACCACCTGATTTCGAGACCCGAGTCGCGATCCTGCGCTCCAAGGCGGAGCGGGCCGGCCGGACCGTTCAGCATGAGCATCTGGAGCTGATTGCCCGCCGAGCCCAAAACAACATTCGGGAGCTGGAAGGGGCACTGACCCGGGCCTTCGCCCTTGCAGATCTCACCGGGGCCGAGCTGGGGGAGGAGACGATCGAGGCCTCCCTTTCGGAGTTGGCCTCCAAGACCAGCCGGCTGACCCCCGGAAGGATCATCGCCGCCGTGGCACAGCAGTTCCAAGTGCCGGAAGCCGAACTGTGCGGACCGCGGCGGACTCGGCAGCTCGCCCTGCCGCGGCAAGTGGCGATGTATCTGATCCGGGAGGAAACCGATGAATCGCTCCCCCGGATTGGCCAGGCGCTGGGCGGCCGTGACCATACCACGGTGATGTATGGCTATGAGCGAATTGCAGACCGTCTTGAGACTGACGAGGGGCTGCGCAGGCAGGTCATCGCCATTCGGAGTTCACTGTTCCAGTGAGTGGGATGGAGCGGAGAGTTTCCACCCGCCGCCAAGTTGGCGGCGTTTTCTTTAACCCCGGATCGGGGCCATCACGGTATTGATGACGGCCCGCAGCTGATTGATTGAGAAGGGCTTCGCCACAAAGGCGTCGGCTCCGGCTTGAGCTGCTGCGATTCGCTCCTTGGCCAGCACCAGGGCGCTGACGACGATCGTCGGGATCCTGGCTTGAGCCGGGGTCGCCCGCAGTTGTCTGATAAAGGTCAGTCCATCAATCTCGGGCATCATCAGGTCGGTCAGGATCAGGTCCGGACGCTCGCTCTGCAGTAGATCGAAGGCCTGCTCCGCCCCGTTCGCCAGCCGCACTCGGTACCCGTTGCGCACCAGCAATTCGCGGATAATCGTGCAGTACGACGAATCGTCGTCGACCACCAGAACGGTTGGGGAAGCTCCAGGAATTTGACCCACCGGTGGCCTCATATCAGTCTCTAGCAGCTGCTGCAAGGATCATGCCGAGAATTCGGCGCGTTACAATTCGTCAGTCTACACGGGACGGTGCATTTCGCGCCACCCGGCCGGATCGAGGGAGGCGCCAGTGACCGAGGCTTCTGACCTAGCGGGTCTGACGTTATTGGGACACGGGGGCGGTCCAAGCAAGCGGCTCGAGACCTTCCCGAACCGTCATCCCGAGCGCCGATACGTGGTTCGGCTGGAAACGGACGAATTCACCTGTGTCTGCCCCGCCACCGACCAGCCGGACTTCGCGACCATCCGGGTTGAATACATCCCCGACAAGGTGATCCTCGAATCCAAGTCGTTCAAGCTCTACCTGTGGTCATATCGCAATGAAGGCGTTTTCCATGAACACGTGACCAACAAGATCCTCGATGACCTGGTGTCGGCCCTGGAGCCGCATTGGTGCCAGGTGCGGGGGGCCTTCAACGTGCGAGGCGGGATTGCGATCACGGTGGAAGCCGAGCATGGCAGCCGGGAGGCGCCGGCCTAGATGCCCGGCCCCCGCTGGTACCCGGCGGTCGTGGCCGTCTTCAGCTCGGCCCTGATCGTTTCCAATATCATCGCGGTCAAGCTCGTCGATCTCTTCGGCCTCACCCTGCCGGCGGGGGTGGTCCTCTTTCCAATTGTCTACATCGTGGGAGACGTCTTGACCGAGGTGTACGGCTTCGGCCGGGCCCGCCAGGCCATCTGGATCGGGTTTGGCTGCAATCTGCTGGCAGTCGGCTCGATCTGGATCGCCGGTCGCCTGCCGGCCGCCGCGTTCTGGAACGCCGGGGTCTATCCAGGACCGGTGGAAGCCGGCCAGGCCTATCAGGCGATCTTGGGGTTCAGCGGGCGCTTGATTGCGGCTTCATTCCTGGCCTACCTGGTGGGGGAGTTCTTGAACGCCTTCGTGCTGGCCAAACTCAAGCTGGCGACCGAAGGACGAATGCTCTGGCTGCGGACCATCGGCTCCACTCTGGTGGGCCAAGCCGCGGACTCGGCAGTTTTCATTACTGCCGCGTTCTGGGGAATCCTCCCCGCTGCCGCGCTGAGCTCGGCGGTGGTTGCACAATGGCTCGTCAAGAGCGGGTATGAGGCGCTGGCGACCCCGCTGACCTATCTGGTGGTCAACGCCCTCAAGCGGGTCGAAGGGGTCGAGGTATTCGATCGCACGACCGACTTCCGCCCCGTTGCTTTCTGAACTCGCCCCGGCCGTTTACAGCAAGGAGACCGGGTCCACGTCCACGATCCAGCCGCGGGGCAGATCCTCCGGAAGCAGCTTGAGCGGGTCAGGGGCTCGAATCACAACCATCCAGCGATATTCGGCGCGCACCCGGCGGAAGAAGGCCGGCACCGGTCCGATCAGGTCGGTGCGGCGCAATCCGAGCTCCTGAATCCGGGCGGCAAGCAGGCCGGCCAACCGCTCGGCCTCCTTCTGAGCTCTGGCTTCGGCGGAATCCCGAAACTCCAGCTTGATCAGCCGGCGGAACGGGGGATATCCGAGTTCCTTTCGACGGGCAAGTTCGGCTTGGTAGAACGCGGGATAGTCGTGAGCCGCGGCGGCCTGGATCGCGTAGTGGTCCGGGTCATACGTCTGCAGGATGACCTGGCCTCCGAGCAGACTGCGTCCGGCGCGGCCCGCGACCTGGGTGAGGACTTGAAAGGTACGCTCGGGCGCCCGATAGTCCGGCAGGTACAAACCGACGTCCCCCGAAATTACGCCAACCAGAGTCACCAGCGGCAGATCGAGCCCCTTAGCCACCATCTGGGTCCCGATGAGCACATCCGCCTGCTGAGCGGCGAAGGTCTGCAAGATCAGGTCGTGAGCCCCTTTGCTGCGGGTGGTGTCCCAATCCCAACGGATGGTCCGGACCCCCGGAAACAGTCGTTCGACCTCCGCCTGCACCCGCTGGGTTCCGGCTCCGAACTGCTTGATCCGGGGGTTGCCACAGTTGGGGCACCGCTCCGGCATACGGCGATCCCTTCCGCAATGATGACAGAGCAGGAGCTCCCGCGCACCGTGGAAGGTCAGCGGCGAGTCGCAGTTCGAGCAGCGCAGCACAAATCCACAGTCCCGGCAAAACACGTAGGTTGCAGTCCCCCGCCGGTTCAGGAAGAGGATGGCTTGTTGGCCGCCGTTCAGGGTGGACTCCAACGCCCGATGGAGGGCCCGGCTGAAAATTGATCGATTGCCCGCCCGCAGCTCGTGGCGCATGTCGACGACTCGTACCGGAGGCAAGTCAATCGTCTCGGCAGTCGGACCGGCCGGTTGGTAGCTGCTCTGCAGCCCAAGCCGGGCAGCCTGCTGCTGCAGCACCTGGCGGTGTCCGAGGATCCGCAGCGGAAGCGCAAGCCGGGTGAGCCTGCCCCGATCCGCCTGGTAGCGAGTCACGATATCGGGGGTCGCGGTTCCCAGCAGGCAGACCGCGGAGCAGAGCCGGGCATATTCCAGGGCGGTGTCGCGGGCATGATGCCGAGGAGCTTGCCCGTGTTCCTTATAAGACTCATCGTGCGCCTCGTCGACCACGATCAGCCCGATATCCTTCAGCGGAGCGAAGAGCGCACTGCGCGGACCCACGATGACTGACAACGAACCGGCCCGAGCCCGGCGCCAGGTGTCATAGCGTTCACCTTCGCTGAGCTGAGAGTGGAGCACCCCAAGCCGGCCGGGAAAACGGGCCTGAAATCTGCGCAAAGTCTGAGGCGTGAGAGCGATTTCCGGGACCAAAACGATGGCGGTCCGTCCGCGGTCGAGGGTCGCGGCCACCGCCTGCAGGTAGATCTCGGTCTTTCCGGACCCGGTGACTCCATGCAGCAGAAACGCCTCCCCGCTTTGGTCTTGGATCGCAGCCTGGACGCTCTTCCAGGCGATGTCCTGGTCTGCGGTGAGGACCGGCGGCTCAACTGGAAGAACCTGTAGCTCAGCTAAGGGGTCCCGCCACACTTCGCGGCCGGCAAAGGCGATGAGCCCTCTTCCTTCCAGATAGCGCAAATCCACCGAACTGGCCCCGGTTGCTGAGTACACCTGGGTGGTCTCCAGCGGTTGAGCCTGCCTGGCAAGCAGTTCGAGGACTGCTTTGCGACGGTCGGTTGCCCGGCTGCCCGTGCGACCCAGGTCGTCGAGCGCGAAGATGACCCCATCCGCCGACACGGCCAGACTTACGGTCCGAATCGTGCGAGCCCGCACTTTGGGCGGATCGAGCACTGCAACCCGCTCGAGCACTCCCGCCCGCACCAACCCGTCAGCCGCCCGGCGCCAGTTCAGGCGGGGGAGCGACCGGGCGAGCTGGCGGCCGCGCAGCGGACCGCGGCGGGCCAGGACCTGGATCAGGCGCTGCTGGCTGGAGTTCTTTCCGGCCTTTTCTGGCGCAACGAGCGTGTAGAGCGAGTCGCCTGGCCGGCTGAGGCCGGGGGGCAGCATCAGGGTGAGGCACTCCACCAGGGAGGTCCGGTGCTGGGCGGCCAGCCAGCGCGCCAGCCGCAGCTGAGCGGGGGTCAGGACCGGTTCCGGATCGAGCAGTTCATCGAGCGGCCGGGTCTCTGGAACTTCTGGCACCCGCGGCATGCCGACCACGACGCCCTGCACCTGGCGGGTTCCAAAGGGAGCGGTGACCAGGTGGCCCGGCCGCACTTTCCGCCTCAAGTGGGGCGGAAGGTGGTAATGAAAGGTTCCCCGAATTCCGGGCAGATTGACCGCGACCTCAACGTACATTTGGCTTAGGCTTGGGGTTCCGTCGCGGGCTGAGGGAAGATCCAGACCCGCGCCACGCGGCGTCCGTCCATCGCGACCACCCGCAGCCGCACGCCGTCCTCGACGATCGTGTCGCCGAGCTTGGCCAGGCGGCCAAGCCGCCCCAACAGGTAGCCGGCGATCGTGTCGTAATGGGGATCGGAGAGCTGGAGCCCGAAGTACTCATTCACTTCCTCGATCGGGGTTAAGCCGTTCACTAGCGACGAACCGTCTGGCAAGGGTTCAATTTCGGCCTCTTTACCGAACGGATCGCTCATCTCGCCGATGATCTCTTCCAGCAGGTCTTCCAGGGTGACGATGCCGGCCGTCCCTCCGTACTCATCCAACACGATCGCCAGGTGGTGCTGCCGGGCCCGGAAAATCTGAAGCAGGGTGCTGATCCGGGCGGCTTCGGGGACGAAGATGGCTTCCCGCATGATGTCGCGGGCCAGCAAACTCTCGGCTCGCTCGCCCTGCAGGGCCTGGACGATGTCTTTCAGGTGAACCACTCCGACGATGTGGTCGAGATCGTCCTCGGTGACCGGCAGCTTGGAGAACGAGGAGGAGATCGCGGTCTGCAGCGTCGAGTCGAGCCCGGCGTCGGCGGTCACGGCGATCACTTCCGTGCGAGGGAGCATGACTTGCCGGACCAGGGTCTCTGAAAACTGAAAGACCGCGTGGAGCATTTCCTGCTGGCTGTCGCCGACTACCCCGCTGCGGGCGCTGGCTGCGACCAGCATCTTGAGCTCCTCCACCGAGTGCACCAGCTCGTGGGCCTCGGCCGGCCGAATGCCTGCCAGCCGCAGCAACCCATTGCCGGTACCGTTGAGCACGGTAATCGCCGGCTTGAACAACCACTCGACCCATACCGTCGGCCTGGCGACCACCAAGGAGGTCCGTAAAGGGCTCTGCAGGGCGATCGATTTCGGGGCCAGTTCGCCGACGACCACGTGCAGGAAGGTGATCAGGAGGAAGGCCAGGACGGCCGAGATGCTGTGTGAGACTTGTGACTCGAGCTTGGCCGGGAAGAGTTCGACGATCGGCTGGAACAACCGGCTCAGGGCGGGCTCGCCGATCCAGCCCAACCCCAGGCTGGCTAGGGTGATGCCTAACTGGGTGGCCGCGATGAATCGGTCTGGGTTGGCGATCGCCCGCTGGACCCAGCGGGCGGAGCGGTCGCCCCGGGCGATGAGTTCCGCAACCCGAGTGCGGCGCACGCTAACCAACGCGAATTCAGCGGCGACAAAGAAACCATTTGCGAGAACCAGGACCAGGACGGAGAGTACCCGTAGGCCATCAAGCAGCAGCGATCCACCTTCCATTGAGCGATCGGCGAGATTGTAGCACAGCGACCCGTTTGACCGGTTTTTCGGTGCGGCTCAGCGGGTGAGGCCGGCCAGAACGGGAAGTAAGTCCAACGACAACTCTGCCTCCCCCCGTTTGACGGCGAGATCCAGTTGCAGCAGCCGGTGGTGGATTGACTTGAGCAGGGGCAGGCTGAAGCCGCGGGCCTGCTTGCTGATCTTCGTGGCTACGAAGGCAGGCGCCCGGATCGCGGCCAGCGGATCTTCGCCGGCGTCGAGCGCGGCCCGAGCCTGCAGCAGCAGCCGGAACTGGCGAACAATCATCGCGAATACGTACGCTGGATCGTAGTCTTGCAGGAGCTGTTCCAGCTGCCCGACCCAACCGGCACCAGTCCCTAGCCGATCGACGACCGTGAAGACGTCTACTTGGCCGTAAGCCGGAGTCGACCGTTCGACATCTCGGCCGCTGATCGGCCTTGCGCCGTCCGCCAGGTCCAGCAGTTTACGGAGTTCCTGATCGGCGAGCAGCAGCTCCTCTGCCAGCCGTTCGGCGAGCAGTTGGGCGGCTTCCGGGTCAATAGCTCCCCCCAGCGAGCGGGCACGGTCCTGCAGCCAGCGGGTGAAGGCTGGCCCTCTGGGGCAGGCGAACCTGCGTACGAAAGCCGCCTCGGGATGGAGGGCGGCCCAGGCCAGCCCGACCGAGCGATCCCGTTGCTCTTGCTCGGCCCGTGAGCGCTCAGTGTCAATCCGCTCAATCAGCGCAAGAGCGGTGGTGCCCGGGAGCTGGTCCAGGATTCGCTCGAAACGTCGCCGAGAGCTGGAGTCATGAGGCAATCCCTCTGCGTTTTCGAGGATGATCAATCGGCGACCGGAAAGGAAGGGCAGCGAGTTGCAGGCCTGCTCAAATGCTTCCAGATCCAATCCCGCTCCCGAGAACCGTTGAAGGTTGAAGTCGGCCGCCGGGCCGAGGTTTGACTGGAGTTTGTGAAGGGTTTCACGAATGGCGATCGGATCGTCGCCGTAGAAAAGGTAGACCGAGGGGGGAGCCACGCTAGGCTAGGGTAAGCACCCGATGGATCGTCGTTCGACCGCGGTAAAGACGCTGGACCTCGAGGATCACAAGCCCTCCAATCTCACTGGAAGTGGTGAGATGTCGTTGGGCCGCCGCCCCGAGCGGCTGGGCAACAATCAGAGCCAGCACGGTCGAAAGGATCGCCAGCGGCAGGCGTTCCAACCGTTCCTGCCAGCGACTCGAACGCCCGCCCAGGAGAGAAAAGTAAGAAGCCGCCCCCGCCAACACCGCCGCGGTGAGGAAGCTGGTGCCGCAATTCGGATGAATCGCCAGGTGGCCCTCCCCGGATCGCAGCCGGGAAGCCGCTTCCTGCGCGCACTCGGCGACTGCCTCCGACGGAAGGCTGCCAAGAATGAAGAAGCCGTTTCGATCGGCCCGGCCTGCGATCGGGGTCTGCGGGTAGCGGGCGCTCAAGACATGGATCGTCGCATGCTCGAGGCCATGATTGCGTCGAATCCGCCCTACCAAGGAGTTGCGATCCAGGCTCTCGGCCATCGGTGCGAGGCGGGATTATACCGTGCGGGATTGGGCGGCTTCAGGCCTGCTGATAGGCCTCGATCAAGGCCAGCAGGACCAAGTCGGCGAAGTGCGAAGTCTCCCGGTGCAACTCATCCCAGGAAGGTGCAGACTGGACCTCGGAGAGACTGAACAGGCTTTCCATCAAGAAGCTGCGGAAGAAGAGAAAGGCCTCGACCGCTTCGATCAGAGTCATCTTGGCCTGCAGACTGATCCGGGCATAATCCTGACCGATCTGGGCGGCCTCCGGTTCGGCCCCTTCGGCGGCCAAGCCGATGAAACGCCCGACCTGCCCAAGGAGCCGGTGGGACTCCGCCCGATAATCCGCCCGCTGAGTCTCGGTCAGCTTGAGATACCAGGGTTGATTCTGTAAACGGGGGGCTTCTAGCCGGGTGCGTCCGATCACGTTCTCGATGACGACCTGGGCTTCGCTCGCCCGCCAACCGCGGTCGGCCCCCCAGCGTTCGATCTCTGGCAACGAGAAGCGTCGGTGGCCGCCTGGCGTGCGGTGGACCTGAAGTTTCCCTCCATCGGCCCAGGCTCTGACCGTGGAAGGGTGCACCCCCAGCAGCCGGGCAGCCTCGGAGAGGCCGATCCAACGCTTGACGGGCTGGTCCATTCGAACTCAATCTATATCAATCGATGCAAGTTCGTCAACCGCTGGGATAGAATGGCCACGTGGATTGGGGCCTGATCGGGAATGAACAGGCGGTCACTGGGCTGAAGCGCCATATCGTCGAGCATCAGGTCCGGCACGCCTATCTGTTTACCGGCCCGAACGCGATCGGCAAACGCACTCTCGGCCTGCGCTTTACCCAGGCGCTCAACTGCGAACGGCCCGGCCATCCGGGGGATTTCTGCGCTCCGGGCGACCCGGCCGCTTGCCGGGTGTGTCGAGCGGTTCCCCAGGGGATGGATCCGGATCTGCATATTTTGACTCCCCAAGAGTCGATCCGGGTCGATGAGATCCGCCTGCTGCAAAGCAGGCTGGCGTTGGCTCCATACGGGGGGCGGTGGCGAGTTGCCCTCTTGCCGGACTTCCACCAGGCGACCGCAAGTTCGGCCAACGCGATGCTGAAGACGCTTGAAGAGCCGCCCTCCCGAGTCGTGCTGCTGCTCACCAGCCCAGAGCAGGAGCTGCTGCTCCCCACCGTGGTTTCGCGTTGCGAAGTCGTGCCGTTGCGGGCGGTGGCGACGACCACCATCGCCCAGGCGTTGCTGGAGCGGGGAGCTACTCCGGAGCGGGCCGAGCTGCTGGCGG
>Ga0209108_10002257_pt1 | contig 11109 bp, 9 predicted proteins | sample Rifsed10ft1_FD_184003 | JGI IMG/M metagenome (GOLD analysis project Ga0209108, IMG submission 184003) | Soil microbial communities from Rifle, Colorado, USA - sediment 10ft 1 (version 2) | ecosystem: Environmental > Terrestrial > Deep subsurface > Rock core/Sediment | place: Rifle, Colorado...
GACACGGACGAGCGGCGCCGGCGGCTCGCCCGAGAGCTCGGTGCCGACGAGGTGCTCGGCGAGCAGGACGACGTCGCCGATGCCGTGCGGGAGCTGACCGGCGGCGCAGGGGCGGACGTCGTGCTCGATTTCGTCGGAACCGACGAGACGCACGAGAGTGGCCTCGGGATGCTGGCACGGCGCGGCGTCTACTCGATCGTCGGCTACGGCGGCCTGGTCTCGGTCCCCTCGGTCGGGCTGGTCGTCGGCGAGACGGAGATCAGCGGGAACCTGGTCGGCAGCTGGATCGACCTCTGGGAGGTCGTGCAGCTCCACGGACGTGGAGACGTGACGCTCCGGACGGAGACCCATTCGCTCGACGACGTGAACGACGTGCTCGACAAGCTCCGCGAGGGCGAGGTCACCGGGCGCGCCGTTCTCGTGCCATGAGTGCGGCGTCTCACTCGCTTCCTGATCGATTTTGATCAGGACAGGCGAAGGCGCTCAACCGACACTCCTCGCATGCCGAAGCGGTGGCTGCGCGGGACACGCACGCTCGACCCAGGTGAATGGGCGCCACGGTCTGGCAAGCCGCGTGTCGTCGTCGAGAACCCGGATGGCTTCGAGCTCTGGGGATACGCCGAAGCTCTGCGGTCAGCGGGCTATGAGGTCGCGACGTGCTGCGGCCCCGAGGCCGACGAGGGCACGCGCTCCGCGTGCCCGCTGCTCGAGTCGGGACACTGCTCTCTCATCGACGGCGCCGACGTCGTCGTCTCGACGTCGTCGCTGCCGGAGATTCGCTCCATTCTCGCTGTACTCGGGTCACGGAGGTTGCCGCGAGTGGTCTTCGAGGCCCCTGCGCCAGCGTTCGATCGGTACCGTGCCGCGGCCGGAGACGCTCTCTTCCTTGCGTGCCCCGTGATGGAAGAGACCCTCTGCGCGAGCGTCGCCGAAGCGCTGTCGCCGACGACGACGTAGGATCGAAGCCATGCAGGCGCTCGGCGACCGGCCCTTGGTCGAGGGGCAGGTCCTCTGGAGGCCGCCGCCGGACGCGCGCGAGCGATTCGAGGTCGGTCGGTACCTGGAGTGGCTCCGTGCGGAGCGCGGCCTCGACTTCCCGGGCTACGACGAGCTCTGGCGCTGGTCGGTGGACGACCTCGAGGGCTTCTGGGCCTCGATCTGGGACTACTTCGAGATCCGCGCGCACGAGCCGTACGAGCGTGTGCTCGGAGTGCGAGAGATGCCGGGCGCGGAGTGGTTCCCGGGAGCGAGGCTGAACTACGCGGAGCACATGCTCGGCCGCGACGAGGACCTGGACACGGTGGCGGTCGTCGCCTATTCGCAGTCCCGCGAGCACCGCGAGCTGACGTTCGGCGAGCTCCGCGAGCACGTCGCCCGCGCACGCGCGGGTTTCGAGCGGCTCGGGGTCGGCCCGGGTGATCGGGTCGTCGCGTACCTCCCGAACATCCCGGAGACGCTCGTCGCCTTCCTCGCCTGCGCGAGCCTCGGCGCGATCTGGGCGACGTGCCCTCCGGAGTTCGGCGTCCGCAGCGTCCTCGATCGACTCGGCCAGCTCGAGCCGAAGATGCTGCTCTGCGTCGCCGGCTACCGCTTCGGCGAGAAGCTCGTCGACCGCCGCGGCGAGGTGGCTGCGGTCGTAGAGGGACTGCCGAGCCTGGAGGCCGTCGTCCATGTTCCCTACTCGGGCGGCACCGACGATCACCTTCCCGCCGCGCTCTCGTGGGACGAGCTCCTCGGTGAGGCCGGGCGTCTGGAGTTCGAGCCCGTGCCGTTCGCGCATCCGCTGTATGTCCTCTTCTCGTCCGGCACGACGGGGCTGCCGAAGGCGATCGCGCACGGCCACGGCGGCATCCTGCTCGAGCACCTGAAGAACCACGCCTTGAGCTGGGACCTTCGTCGCGGCGACCGGCTCCAGTGGTTCACCACGACTGCCTGGATGATGTGGAACGCCCTCGTCTCGACGCTGCTCGTGCGCGCGTCGATCGTGATGATCGACGGCAATCCGGCGTTTCCGGATCTCGCGTACCAGTGGCGGCTCGCCGAGGAGACGCGACCGACGATGCTCGGCCTCAGCCCGGCGTTTGTGATGGCCTGCCGCAAAGAGGGGCTGGAGGCGGGCCGGCGCTTCGACCTCTCCTCGATCCGGACGATCGGCGCGGCGGGCTCACCATTGCCGCTCGAGGGGTTCGAATGGCTCTACGAGCAGGTCGGGCGGGAGGTGTTCCTCAATCTCGGGAGCGGTGGCACGGACGTGTGCACGGGGATCGTGCAGGGCAACCCACTGCTGCCGGTCTACGCGGGCGAGATGGCCGGGCGGTGCCTCGCCGTGGACACGGCCGCGTTCTCGGCAGAGGGGAAGCCGGTCGTCGGCGAGCTCGGCGAGCTCGTCATTCGGAAGCCGATGCCCTCGATGCCCTTGGGCTTCTGGAACGATCCCGACGGCTCGCGGTGCCGCGCTGCGTACTTCGATCGCTTCCCCGGGGTCTGGCGCCACGGCGATTGGATCATGTTCACTGAGCGCGGCAGCTCGGTGATCACGGGCCGCTCGGACGCGACGCTCAACCGCGGTGGCGTTCGGCTCGGGACGAGCGAGCTGTACTCCGTCGTCGAGGAGCTCGACGACGTGCTCGATAGTCTCGTGGTCCATCTCGAGGAGTCGGACGAGCTCATCCTCTTCGTCGTGCTGCGCGCGGGCGTCGAGCTCGACGACGAGCTGCGAGCGCGCATCGCGGGCACGCTCCGCGCCTCGCTCTCACCGCGACACGGGCCGGACACGATCGTCGCCGTGCCCGCGATCCCACGCACGCTCACCGGAAAAAAGCTCGAGCTGCCCGTGAAACGCATCCTCTCCGGCGACGCTGCCGCCGACGTCGTCAGTCGCGACGCGCTCGTGGATCCCGCCTCCGTCGAGCCGTTCGTCGCCTACGCGCGCAGTCGCCCGCATTCCACCGACAAGGAGGACGAGCATGTCTGACAAGCGACCGGTCATCGTCTACGGTGCGAGCGGCTTCTCGGGCCGCCTCGTCGTCGAGTTCCTGCGCGAGTACAACGTCCCATTCGTTGCAGCCGGCCGTGACCGGGCGCGGATCGAGGAAGTGCTCGACCACGTTCCGGGCATCAGCACTGCCGACTACGAGATCGTCCAGGTAGGGCACTCGGTCGACGAGCTGACAGAGCTCCTACGGGGCGCGAAGGTCGTCTGCTCGAGCGTCGGGCCGTGCATCTACTACGGCGACACGGTCATCGAAGCCGCGCTCGCCGCGGGCTGCCACTACCTCGACACGGGCGGCGAGGCACCGTGGGTGCGGAGGGTCCGAGAGACGTGGCACGAGCGGTTCGCCGAGGCAGGTCTGCTGGTCGCGCCCGCGACCGCCTACATGTCCGCGACCGCCGAGACGGCGATCCGCGTCGCCCAGGAGCACGCGCCGGGCATCGACACGATCGAGGTCCTCTCGATGTTCCGCGGCGCGCCGACGTACGGCTCGACGCAGACGATCTTCGGCCAGCTCCAGTGGGAGTCGTTCTACCTCGAGCAGAACGAGTACGTCGAATGGCCGCCGGTCACGACGATCGAAGCCGTGCTCCCCGGCACCTTCCAGACCCAGCTCGCGCTCCCGTGGGGCGGGTTCCCGCACCCCACGTGGTTCAAGGACGATCCCCGGATCGCGAACGTGTACGCGTTCGGCGGCATCCTCGACCGGAAGATCATGGAGAGCGTCGTCGCCGGGCAGCGGGACTACCAGGACAAGATCAGGCCGCTGCCTCCCGACGAGCAGCGCCGGGTTCTGGCGGAGATCGCCGACTCGGTGCAGTCGGGCATGCCGCCACGCGAGAACCGCCGACAGCAGCGCACTGTCGACGTCGTCTCGGCGCGCGGGAATCTCGAGTCGATCCAGGTCGTCGTACACGGCGTCGGCGCGTACCTCCAGACGGGCCTGATCCAGGCCTTCGCCGCCCACCATCTCGTCTACGAGCGCCCGCGCGCGGTCGGCTTCGCCTCGCCGTGCACGGCGTTCGGGCACCGCGAGCTTCTGGCTGCGCTCGAGGCCTACGGAATGGTGCGGATGAAGGTCCTCGACTGATGCCGGTGCAGCGGTTGGAGCACCTGCTCGTGCTCACGGAGGACCTCGAGGCGACGAGAGCCTTCTACTCGCCCTGCGCGTCAGCCCTGCCCCGATTGACCACGTCGCGTTCGCCGCGGGCGACTACGAGGAGCTTGCCGCCCGCCTCGATGCGGCAGGCGTCGAGGCGGTTAGCGGCGCTTTCCCCAGGATCAGGTCGGCCCCTTTCTCCGCGATCATGATCGTCGACGCGTATGTGTTTCCCCGTGTGATCGTCGGCATGACGGACGCGTCGACGACCCGCAGCCCGTCCGTCCCGTAGACACGCAGCTCCGAGTCCACGACCGAGCCCATCGCGCACGTCGAAGTCGGGTGGTACACGGTCTGGCTTGCGCGGCGAACCCACGCGAAGATGTCCTCCTCCGAATCGGAGGCGGGAACGCTGAGCGGCTCTCGCTCGATCGCCTTGAGCGCCGGCTGTGTCGCGATCTCGAGCGCAATCCGCATACCCGCGAGCATGCTCTCGCGATCCTCCTTCGTCGTGAGGAAGTTGGACAGCACCTTCGGCTTCGAGTCCGGCATCGGAGTCCGCAACGTGACACTGCCACGTGAGGTCGGCTTGACGATCACGGGACCGAAGCCGTAGCCGTTGTCGGGCGGAGCCGTCAGGCCTTCGTCGAAGAAGGGCGCCGCTGCGAAGTGGAACTCGACGTCTGGCGCGGCAAGGTCCGACCGCGTTCGGAAGAAGCCACCAGCTTCGGGATAGTTCGACGTGAGCGGCCCGCGACCCTCGGCCTCCAGAAGGGCGAAGTTCTCCGGTGTGAAGATCCCGAAGAGGCCCGGCTCGTCGGTGAGGTAGTTGAGGTTGACCATGCAGTGGTCTTGCAGGTTGCGGCCGACCGGCAGCTCCTGCCGCACTGCGATTCCGAGCGGTGCAAGCTCGTCCGTCGGGCCGATTCCGGAGAGCATCAAGACAACAGGAGACTGGTAGGCGCCGGCGGAGACGACCACCTCGCGCTCTGCCCGCGCGGTCTCGCGTACGCCGTTGCGGACGAACTCGACGCCGACGGCGCGGTTGCCCTCGAAGACGATCCTCTCGACGAAGGCGCAGTCCGTCACCTGGAGGTTCGATCTCGAGGATGCCGGATGGAGGAACGCGTCCGCTGCGCTGCAGCGCAGGCCGTCGCGCTGTGTGAGCTGAAAGCGTGCGACGCCGTCCTGCTGCTCGCCGTTCAGGTCGGGATTGAGCTCGTAGCCGGCTTGCACAGCGGCTTCGAGTTGCGCGTCGATCAGCGGATGCATCGAGCGGCCGTCGGAGACGGCGAGCGGGCCGCCGACCCCGTGATAGGCGTCCTCGCCGCGCTCGTTGTCCTCGGAGCGCTTGAAGTACGGCAGCACCTCGTCGTAGCTCCAGCCCTCGCAGCCGGACGCCGCCCAGTCGTCGTAGTCGAGGCGGTTGCCGCGAAGGTAGATCATCGCGTTGATCGAGCTCGAGCCACCGATCACGCGGCCGCGGGGCAGGTAGAGACGGCGCCCGTCAAGGCCCGGTTCCTGCTCGCCGAGCAGATCCCAATCGAGTCCCGACTTGAAGGTCGCGGGGAACATCGCAGGGATGTGGAGCTCGGCCGCCGTGTCGGGGCCACCCGCCTCCAGCAGCACCACCTCGACGTCCGGGTCCTCGCTCAGACGCGCCGCGAGCACGCATCCAGCCGATCCGGCTCCGACGATCACGTAGTCAGCCACGATCGAGCACTCCTCTGGTCGGTTACGCGAGGGAGCTTAAACGCCCTCCCCGGTATTCGACCAAGCGCTGCCGTGCGGCTTTGGCGAGGCGCCGTCGCACGCGTTAGGTTTCGACACAGATGGGCATGAGCGACGCGCTCCTCGGCCTCTACTGGACCGTCTCCGGGCCGGTCGAGGTGCACGTCGGCCGGGAGTGGAGCCTCCATGACTGGCCCCAGCGCTGCGAGCAGGCGGCGCGCGTCGGCATGGCGGGCCTCGGGCTCTGGCACGCCGATCTCGAGCACCTCCTCGAGACCCGAACGCTCGACGAGCTGAAGCGGATCATGGACGACAACGGCCTGCGTTACCTCGAGCTCGAGTTCCTGATGGAGTGGTTCCTCGATCCCGACGACGAGCGGCGCCGCGCCTCGGACGAGACTCGCGCGCTGCTGTGGGAGGCCGCTCGAGCGCTCGATGCCCACCACGTCAAGGTCGGAAACATTCCCGGCACGCCGTGCGAGCTGCCGAAGCTGACGGAGCGCTTCGCCGAGCTCTGTACCGACGCCGCGCAGCATCACGAGGCGAAGATCGTGTACGAGCTCATGCCGTTCGACGTGAACGTCCACGACCTCGATACGGCGCTCGCCGTCGTGGAGGGCGCCGACGCACCTAACGGTGGCCTCGCGATCGACACGTGGCACATGGCCAAGCTCGGGATCGACCCCGAGGACCTGCGACGGATCCCGGCACGTTTCCTCGGCTGGGTGGAGCTCTCGGACGGCCTCTACGAGAGCGGGCCCGATCTCATTGACGAGACCGTCAACCACCGCAGGCTCCCCGGCGAGGGCGAGTTTCCGATCGGCGATTACGTCGCCTCGTGCCGCGAGGTCGGCTACGAGGGACCGTGGGGAGTGGAGGTGCTCTCGGAGGAGCTCCGCAACCTGCCTATCGAGCAGATCTTCGAACGGGCATACGAGACGAGCAGCGCGCAACTCGCTGCCGGGGAAAGGAGTTCGCGTGTCTGAGCATGGTCTCGACAACGAGCGGCTGATCTGGATGTTCACGCAGATGCTGCGGATCCGCGAGTTCGAAGAGCGGGTGAAGCGGACGTTCGAGGAGCATCCCGGCGTCATGCGCGGCCACACACATCTCGCCGACGGGGCGGAGGCCTCGATCGTCGGCTCGGTCGCTGCGCTGCGACCCGACGACCAGCTACTCACGACCTACCGCTGTCACGGCTACCCGCTCGTGCTCGGCACGGATCCGAAGGCGATGATGGCCGAGATCTACGGCCGCGAGACCGGGCTCTGCAAGGGGTACGGCGGCTCGATGCACCTGACCGACGTCGAGCGCGGGTTCCTCGGCACGTCCGGCATCGTCGGGCAGGGTATCCCGCACGCGACCGGCGCGGCCTACGCCGCGCAGATTCGCGGCAAGAGCCAGGTCGTGCTCTCCTTCTTCGGCGACGGCGCCTCGAAGCAGGGCGCGTTTCACGAGTCGCTCAACATCGCATCCCTGTGGAAGCTGCCCATCGTCTTCGTGATGGAGAACAACAGCTACAACGTCGTCACTCGCGTCGAGCAGGAGGATGCGAACGCCGCTGCGGGCGAGCCGCTCGCCGTGAAGGCGCAGGCCTACAGCATGCCGGGCATCACCGTCGACGGCGGCGATCCCGTCGCGGTCTACGGGCAGGTGTCCGCTGCAGTCGAGCGCGCGCGCTCAGGCGACGGGCCGACGCTCGTGGAATCCACCGTCTACCGCCTCAGCGCCCACGGGAACATCATCGCGCCGCCGGGCGTTCCGCTTCATTTCCCGGAGCACGAGGCGATCGAAATCTTCGGTGCGCCCGAGGAATACGAGGCCGCGAAGCGCGGCGATCCGGTACCGCGCTTCCGCGCACGGCTCGTCACCGACGGGACGCTGAGCGCGGAGGAGGCAGACGAGATCGCCGAGGCCGCGCGGGTGGAGATGGAGGAGGCGGTCGCGTTCGGGCTCGAGAGCCCGTTCCCGGCGCCCGAAAGCGCTGTCAACTACGTCTACGCCTGAGAGGGGGACGGAGCCATGGCACGTGAGATTCCCTATATCGCCGCGATCGGCGAGGCGATCCACCAGGAGATGGAGCGTGACGACACGGTCCTCTACTTCGGCCAGAACCTCGCCACCCACGACGACGACCCGTTCCTGCAGGCGTTCGGCAGCGACCGCGTGCGCGTGACTCCGATCTCCGAGACCGCTGAGATCGGGATGGCGATCGGTGCGGCCTTTGCCGGCTACCGGCCGGTCGTCCAGCTGTACATGGCGGAGTTCATGCTCGTGGCGATGGACCAGGTCGTGAACGAGGCACCGCGCTTCCACTACATGACGGGCGGGCAGGTGAAGGTGCCGATCGTGCTCCAGGCGGGCTACGGATTCACCGCGGGCTGGGCGGGGCAGCACACGGGCTCGATCTACGGGATGTTCCTGGGCGTGCCCGGCCTCAAGGTCGCGGTGCCGTCGACACCTGCCGACGCGAAGGGCCTGATGACGGCGTCGATTCGCGACGACAACCCGGTCGTCTTCTTCCACCACTACCTGCTGACGCTCGAGCACGGAGACGTCCCCGAGGGCGAGCACGTCGTGCCGCTCGGCGAGGCGGCTGTGCCGCGGGAGGGCACCGACGTCACGATCGTTGCGATCGGCTGGATGGTCGGCAAGGCGTTGGCCGCCGCCGAGCAGCTCGCGGCGGAGGGCGTCAGCGCCGAGGTGATCGACCCGCGCACACTCGTCCCGCTAGACACGGCGACCATCCTCGACTCGGTCGAGAAGACCGGACGGCTCGTGGTCGTCGACCAGTCGACTCGCCACGGGTCGGCTGCGGCCGTGATCGCGGCGGAGGTCGCGTCCGAGGGCTTCTCGTCGCTGAGGGCGCCGATCGAGCTCGTGACGGCGCTCGACGCGACGATCCCCTATAGCGAGCCGATGGAGGCGTACCTGCTGCCGGACGAGGCGAAGATCGTCGGGGCCGTGCAGAAGGTGCTCGGCTTCGCGCCGGTCGCTGCCTAGCTGGTGACCGACCCCGCGGCGGCTCGGCTCGACGGCGACGTCGGCCTCGGGCTCCTCCGCACGATGTGGCGGATTCGCCTCTTCGAGGAGCGGGTCGGCCAGCTCACGCGCGGCGACGAGGTGCACGGGCTCGTCCACCTGAGCATCGGCCAGGAAGGGGTCGCCGCCGGAGTCTGCAGCCAGCTTCGGCTGGACGACGTCGTTTACAGCGGCCACCGCGCGCACGGGCACGCGATCGCGAAGGGCGCGCCTCTCCACCGCATCATGGCGGAGCTGATGGGGCGCAGCGACGGTCTCTGCCAGGGCCTCGGAGGCTCGATGCACCTCGTCGACGTCGAGCACGGGTTCCTCGGCGCGACCGGTGTCGTCGGAGGAAACGTCCCGCTCGCGCTCGGCAGCGCCCTCGCGGGCCGGCTTCTCGGCGGCGACCAGGTTGCGGTCGTCTTCTTCGGCGACGGCGCCGTCCAGGGCGGCATCTTCATCGAGTCGGTGAACCTGGCGACGCTGTGGCGCCTACCCGTGATCCTCGTGTGCGAGAACAACGGGTTCGCGGAGTTCACACCGCGCTCGGCGCATACGAACGTGGAGCGCGTCAGCGACGTCGTGGCGCCGTACGGCGTTGTGCGCGAGACCGTCGACGGCAACGACGTGGTCGCGGTCCGCGACGCGTTTGCACGGTTCCTCGAGAACGCGCGCGAAGGCGAGGGGCCGATGCTCCTCGAGTGCCTGACCCATCGCCTGCGCGGCCACTACGAGGGCGACCCGGAGCGCTATCGCGAGGCGCTCGCCGCCGAAGAATGGCAGCAGCTCGATCCGATCCTGCGCCTTCAGCGTCGTGGCGTGAACGAGCGCTGGCTTGACGAGGAAGCCACGGTGAGGATCGAGCAGGGAACGCGTGACGAGGTCGACGAGGCGGTTCGATTCGGCCGCGAGAGCCCGTTTCCGCCGGTCGCCCTGGCCACCGAGTTGGTCTACGCGTCATGACGGAGACGACGTACCTGCAGGCGATCACGACGACGCTCGCGGAGGCGATGCGCGCCGACCCACGGGTGCTCGTGCTGGGAGAGGATGTCGCCGAAGGCGGGCCGTGGGGAGCGACGAGGGGACTGGCCGAGGAGTTCGGCGCCGAGCGCGTCCGCAACACGCCGATCAGCGAGGCGGCAATCTGCGGGATCGCGATCGGGGCCGCGCAGTCGGGGTTTCGTCCGGTCGTCGAGATCATGTTCGTCGACTTCCTCACGCTGGCGTTCGACCAGCTCGTCAACCAGGCGGCGAAGGCGCACTTCATGTCCGGCGGGCAGCTCCAGGTGCCGCTCGTCCTGCGGACACAGGGCGGCGCGGGTCAGCGCGGTGGAGCGCAGCACTCGCAGAGCCTCGAGGCGTGGCTCACGCACGTGCCCGGCCTCAAGGTCGTGATGCCGAGCACCGCTGCCGACGCCGCAGGGCTGCTCGCGAGCGCGATCGCCGATCCGAACCCGGTCGTCTTCGTGGAGAACAAGACCCTGTACTTCCTCCGCGAGGAGGTCGCGGACGATCGCGAGCCCGTTTCGCTCGGCCACGCGAGGGTCGTGCGGGCCGGCCGTGACGCCACCGTCGTCGCGCTCTCCCGCCTCGTCCACGAGTCGGTCGCGGCTGCCGAGCAGCTCGCGCGCGAGGGCATCGACGTGGAGGTCATCGACCCGCGAACGCTCGTCCCGCTCGACCTCGAGGCGATCATCGAGTCGGTGCGGCGGACACACCGGCTCGTGGTCGCGCACGAAGCGATCGAGCACGGAGGCTTCGGCGCGGAGATCGTCGCCCAGGTGCAGGCGGCGGCGTTCGACGACCTGGATGCGCCGATCGTGCGAGTGGGCGCGCCCTTCGCGCCGGTTCCGTTCAGCCCACCGCTCGAGGACGCATACCTGCCGGGCCAGGACGAGGTGGAGGCGGCGGTGCGCGCGACGCTCGGCCGTACTTACGGCGGGGAGCACTAAGGACACTCGACCGCGGCTAGAACATCGTGTTGTCGTTCGCCGACTCGGCGGGGACGACCTGGAGAACGTCCCAGTGCTCGACCACCTTGCCGCTCTCGTCGAGGCGGAAGATGTCGATGGCCGCGTAGTCCTGATCGCCGGGCCACTGCTCGTGACAGTGCAGCACGACGTAGTCGCCTTCCGCGAGCGCCCGCTTGAACTCGACCCGCTTGCCGGGGTATTCGGCGGCCAAGCGCTCGAAGTGGTCGATGAACGCCTCTTTTCCGTCGGCGAGGTGCGGGTTGTGCTGAATGTAGACGTCACCCGCGTAG
>Ga0209108_10002258_pt1 | contig 11108 bp, 10 predicted proteins | sample Rifsed10ft1_FD_184003 | JGI IMG/M metagenome (GOLD analysis project Ga0209108, IMG submission 184003) | Soil microbial communities from Rifle, Colorado, USA - sediment 10ft 1 (version 2) | ecosystem: Environmental > Terrestrial > Deep subsurface > Rock core/Sediment | place: Rifle, Colorado...
GGCGATTCGGCTCGACGCGTTCGTGCGGCGCTGCCTGCCGTATTTGTCTCAGCGGGAGGCGCACAGGGCGATCGCGGAGGGAGCCTTTTGGGTCAACGACCGTCCCGGGAAGAAAGGGCAGAGGCTATTTGCCGGGGATCTCCTTTCCTACAGAGGGGAGCCGCATCTTTTGGCGGCCGCTCCAGTGCCCGGGTCCGATCTTCAGGTCCCCGTGCTCTACGAAGATGAATGCGTGCTGGTTCTGGACAAGCCGGCGGGACCAGCGACGCATGGATTTTCCGGCAGGGAGACGCGATCGTTGGCAAACTTCTTGCTCGCGATCCGCCCATCGCTCGCCGGAGTGGGCGCGAGCCGCTGGGAGCCGGGGCTGGTGCATCGATTGGACCGAGACACCTCTGGCCTCGTGCTCGTAGCGAAGGATCAGGATTCCTTCCAAGAGCTACGCTCGCAGTTCCGCAAGGGCCTGGTTCGGAAAAGGTACTGGGCGCTGGTCTGGGGGAGGATAAAAGGGGAACAGCTCCTGACATACCCTCTCGCCCATGACCCGCGAAACCGGAAAAAAATGACCGCCGTGAGAACGGAAGAAGAAAAACCGGGCAGCGCGAGAAAATGGCGAGCCTCAACCCGACTCAAGGCCTTGGCGTCGTCTCACGGATTTACCTTTCTCGAAATCGATATCAGCACCGGTGTCACCCACCAGATCCGCGCCCATCTGGAAGCGTTCGGACACCCGTTGTTAGGAGATCCTCTCTACGGGGCCGGCCGGCCCGACCCGTTCGGGCTCGGACGTCAGTTCCTGCATGCCTGCGATCTGCGCTTTCGCCACCCGCGGAGCGAACTTGACGTCACCGTGACAAGCCCGTTGCCCGAGGATCTGGGGAAGGTTTTAGACCGCTTGGGAATCAGGCGGCCGTGCCCTTGATGCCCTTCTCTTTGGCGCACGCGCTGCAAAGGTGGAGCCGGCTTTGCGGGTCTTCGACGAGCCCCTCGTCGAGATTGTGGCAGACCTTTCTGCACTCCGCGCAAATGAAATAGACGCCGTCGATGTTTTTATTGATTTTTTCGCGGTTGAGCACCCGGCCCTTAAGCTTCTCGATCCGGATTCCCAGAAGCTCCTCGTAGTTGTTCTTGATCTTGAGCCTGCCGGCCTCATCGCTGGGGAGCCCTTGCTCGTCAGCCTCTTCGTGGTTGGAATCTTCGAAGTAGCCGCGACTCTTCCCTTTCGCCGGGCGGCCTACAGATTTCCTCTTTGTTCTTGGCATCTCTCACTCTCCGAGCTCGAATGATTCGCTCAAACGGTGGGCCCTCAAAGGATTCCTCGAACACAAAAGCCGGAGAGGCTGCTAGGCTTCCCGGCTTTTTACTTCATAGATGAACCGCTGCGCGGTTGTCAATAGACGGGATGCTGAAAAAGGCCCATCCCGAGCCATCATGCGCCCCGCAGGCGCAGCCCCAGCCAGATGGTGGCGACGGCGAGGAAAAGGATGGCAAGCGAGGAAACTCTAAGACGTCGGGTCAGGGACTGGAGCTCCTGGGGCGAGAAGGACTCGCCCTGCTCGAATCGTCTGACGAAACGGTGGGCAACCGCCATGGATTGATAGGTGCTGAGAATGACGAGGAAGAACGCGAGGGCGAGTTTCCACGCCAGCGTCATACCCAGCTCTCTCAGGAAGAGCTCCCGATAAGCCGCTTTTAGAGCGGTAAGCTGGAAGGCGCCGGACAAGATCAATATCCCGAGCGACGCGGTTTGCAGCGGGTTATAGAGCTTGAGACTGCGCGCGAGCAATTTTACCTGTTCTTCGTGGCTGTGAAGCGCCGAGAGCGCAGGCAGGAGCACAAGCCACAGGCCGGCCAAAGATCCCACGTAAACTGTGAGCGAGACCAGATGAAGCCAGGAGATCAGCATGGAGCAGGGACGCTATATCCAGCCGAACAGGGCTCCCTTTTTGGCTGGCTTGCCCGGTGCGTCGTAAGACTCGCTGATCTCCAGGAGGCACGCTTTGATTTGGGCCAATTCCTCCCGCTGGTGCGCTTCGAAGTCCTTTAATTCCCTTGCGCGTCTTTCCTTGAATTCCAGCAGCTCTCTTTGCCGCATCGCTTGAAACTCGGCTTGTTCCCGCTGCCACCTGTCGTAGAACTCCTTCAAAGCCGTCCGAATGCGGAAGTTCAGGTTGTCCTTGACTACCATTGATTTATGACAGCGGGGGCACCACAGGACATTGCCGATGCTGAAGTGCCGCGCGGGCTCGGCATACCTTTCGCCGCATTTGAAGCAGCAAACCTGGATTTCCCAAGCGTCCAACAGGGGCAGCTCCAGGAAGGAAAGCGGGCCGTCCACTCCGTCCAGACCATCCGCCGGGGACGCCGCCGGAACAGGTTGGGCGCGAGGCGCAGGCGTCGCAACCGGGGCCGGAGCGCGAGGGGGCTCGGCCTTCTTCGCCGTGGCCGCCGCCGGCGCCGGTTTTCCCGCCCCCTTGCGGAAGCGCGACTCAAAGGCGTCTGCGATATTGACGTCCTGGTGCAGCGCGCGGGCACGAGCGATAAGAATCTCTTCGGCCTCAACGTTATTGGGATCGGTGACGCAGCAGTCCACCGGGCAGACGGCAGCGCACGCCTCGTAATCGTGGAAGCCGACACATTCGGTGCAGAGCAGGGGGTCGATGACGTAGATTTCCTCCCCTTGAGAAATTGCGTTATTAGGGCACTCCGGCTCGCAGGCCCCGCAGTTGATGCAATCGCTGGTGATCATCGTTGCCATAATCGGCGGTTTTCCCTAAATTTTTTGTTAATATTCCTGCGAAATAATCCAGGAAATGCATTCTAGACAGAACTGCGAAGATTTGTAAATAGCCTTTACTCTATCGCGCTTGTTTTCACCGGCCCTATTTAATAGAATAGCGTTTCTGCAGCGAGGGAGAGAAAAACCGCATGGCTGTTAAATCTTCAAAGAAGAAGCGGACCGGTGCGGCCGCCGGACCCGTAGCGCAGTCCATCGCCGAAATGAAAGAGGCGATGCTTCAGATTGGCTCCGTCATGCAAGAGGCGGCGACGGAGGCGCGCCGGGCCGAGGGGATCCGGCAAGTCATCGGCGACACGGTAGCGGGGCTGGAGGCGAAGCTGCGCGAGCGGAGACTGCTGGCCGAGGAGTCGGAGACAAAGCTTTCGATTCGAATCCACGAGTTGCAAGAGGAGCTTACCAAACAAGAAGATCTGGTGAAAAGGCGCGAACGCGAGATCCAAGAAAGCCGCGTTCAGAGCGAGGATACGAGAACGGCCGTGCTCGGGGCCCAGCTGAAGGAGCAGGGGGAGAGGCTGAGACAAAAAGAGGCCGCGCTCAGAGCACAGCAGGAAAGCTCGGCTGCTCGAATCCGAGATCTGGAGGAGCAGATCGGGAAGACAGCCGAGTTCCTGGAGAGTCGCGACGCGGAGATCGGGACTTTGCGCGCGAAGTTGGACGAGCTCCAGAGCCTTGCGGATGGCAGTGTCACGCTTACAGAAGAGAACGTCGTGCTCCTTGAGGAAGTAGCGCGGGGATCGGAGCCGGAGCATTCGCAGCGCGACGAATCTGAGGCGCGCGGCCTCAGGATCGGCCAGTCGATGCGGCAGATCGTGACACGGTCGGGCAACACGGCTCAGCCGGTGCCTGCGCCGGATCGGAAGAAGTCGCGTTGGGCAAGCCTGCTGGCACCGGTTAAGAAGGGGAGCTGAGGGATTATCAGACAGATCCCGGATCATTCACAGGCGCGGACGACAGGACGACAATGAACAAGAGACCTTTCAGCCTCACAGCGGACCTCGATTTTCTGTATCTCAGTGACGGGCACATCCGCGTCTTCGGCGAGATCCTTGCCGCTATCAACCGCCGTGACGGGCTCATTTGCGTGACCGGGGAGCCCGGCATCGGCAAGACCATTATCTGCCGGCGTCTGCTGGAGGAGCTGGGTGATGAGTATCACGTCGTGCTCGTCACTACCCCGCCGAAGAGCCCTCAGGCAATGACTGAGACGCTCGACGAAGCCTTCGGGACAACGGCGGGAGATTCCAGGATCCCGGTGGCGGTATTCGATGAGGCGCAGCACCTGGATTTCCGCTGTCTCGACCACATCAAGTTTCTCACGAACCTGGAAAGAGAGGGCGAAAAACTCTTGCAGATCGTTCTTGTCGGGCAGCCCGAACTCGCCGGGAAGATAAGCCACAAGCGGTTTACCCAGCTCGAACAGAGAATCGGGGCGAAACTAGAATTGGGACTGCTGCAAAAGAAGGAAGTATGGCCCTATCTCAATCATCGGCTGAGCGTCGCCAAGCTTGCCGAGGAAACCCGCTTTACGAAAGGCGCCGCCCGGTTCCTGTACCGGGAGACCGAGGGCGTGCCGCGCCTCGTCAACCGAATCGCCAATATCGCCGTCGAGCAGGCCCTGCAGGAAAATAAGCCAAAAATCGGCGCCAGGGACGTCAAACGGGCCGCGACCAAGGTGAGCGCGTCGCGCAGCGACTGGAAAGAGCAGGCAAGCCCGCGCCGGGAAGCACCGCGATTCGCTTTCTTGTCGATCCTTTTAGTTTTGTCGGCCGGTGCGTATTTCTATTTCAATGCAGAATGGCTCTTTTCCCTGGTCCCGACGGAGGTGAGTGAAATCCGGCCGGCTCCAGCTCGACCCGAGTTTGCGCTGAAGCTGGGCGCCTTTCTTCTGAAGGAGCAAGCCGAAGAATTCCGTGAGCAGCTGGCGAAGGAGGATTTTAGCGCCACCGTCGCGGCGAAGGATTTCGGCGACGGGTGGACCCTTTACCAGGTGCGTTTGCCGGGTCCCTATACTGAGTTCGAGGCAGGCAACATCGTGAATAGACTCGGTCGGTTAGGGATACCAAGCGTCGAAAAAATTCCTCTCAATTCCGACAAGGCAGACTGACGCCCGTCCCGGACAGCTCGCTTGTCTTTTGGCTATCTATCGAATAAAATAGCGATTCCATAGCTAAAAATTAGAGCGTAATTTCTATGGCCGAGTTTTCGGAGCAAACGCAAGGCGGGCGCGAATCAGGCGCGGGGCTGGACGAAATCTCCGAGCTTCAGGAGCGGCTGGTCCGGATAGACTCTCTGATCCAGCAGACTGCCGAGCTTGCCGTTCAGCAAGCGGGACGGGCCGGCGAGATCCAGGCGGCGCTGGAAGCGGCGACATCGGAAGTCCAGCTCCAAGAAGGCGAAGTGCAGGTGCCCCGGAAAGCGTCCGGTCCCGGGGAGCTGGAACAAGGCGCGGCCAAAGGAATAGAGGAACTGGAGAGCCAGCTGCGGGAAAAGCAGGAGCTCGTGGAAAGTCACAACGCGGAGCTCAACGAGCTCCGGGCGAAGTTTGAGGAGGCCTCGGCGCTGGCAGCGGCGCAAGCCGAGCAGACAGTAGAGCTGCAGCAACGCTTGGAAGGCGAGGTGGCGGCGCTCAAAAGCGAGCTTGCCGAGAAAGAAGAAACGTTGCGTCAAAAGGATCTCGCCATGAAGCATACGGAAGAGAGCCTCACGGGGTTGGAGGAAAGCCTGGTCAACCAGATTCGTATTCTGGAGGATCAGTTGGAACAGATGGTTCAGAAGGCCGGTCCTGAGGCAACGGAGCCAGGGAAAAAGAGAAAGGCCTCGCGGAAGTCCCCGAAGCAAGGCTCGAAAAACGCGGAGCCAGTGTAAAGAGAGATCGAGATGGCCACGCCGGAAACCCCACCACGGGCAGAGCGAGGCGGAGTCCAGGAAGACTCCGCTGTAAAAAAACTCCAGGAAAAGTTGACCGCGAAGATCCAGGATCTGGGGAACCGGGTGAAGGAGACGGAGAAGCTCAAGCTCAGGCTCGGAGATCCCGGGTCCGACATCGAGGAGCTGAGGAAGCAGGTCGCCTACGCCGAGCAGGTGAAGCAGATCATGAACCAGATCCACGCGGCCAAGGATCTGGATCAGATCTTCGTAGAGCTGCGGGAGGGGCTGCTCGGGCTGCTGGACGCACAGCGCCTCACCCTCTACGGCGTGGACTACGAACGGAAGGAGATCTACTCCAAGTTTTTGGATCCCGACACGCAAAAGGATATCAAAGAGATCCGCGTGCCCATCAACGAGCAAAGCATCGCCGGCTTCGTCGCCAAGAACAGGAACGCGCTCAATATCACGGATGCCTATAACAAGGCGGAGATCACCAAGATCAGTCCGTCGCTCTCGTTCGACAGCTCCTGGGACAAAAAGACCGGATTCCGGACCAAGCAGATACTGACCCTCCCGCTGTTCTCCACGGATAACCTGCTCACCGGAGTCATGCAGCTCATCAACAAGAAGAGCGGCGACTCTTTTACCAAGGGGGACGAGGAGAAGATACGAGAAATCGCCACAACGCTGGGAATCGCCTTTTACAATCAGTACCAACTGCTCAAGAAAAAGCCCACCAAGTTCGACTATCTGATATCGGCCGGCTTGATCACCCAGGCCGAGCTGGATGCGACCATCAAGGAGGCGCGGGACAAGCAAAAAGAGGTGGAGCCGCTTCTGCTGGAAAAGTACAAGATCGCCAAAAAAGAAATCGGAAAATCTCTCAGCATTTTTTATAAGTGTCCGTTCGTGGAATATGAGGAGAGGGTGTTTGTCCCGCCGGAGCTGGTGAAGAATATCAGCCTCAATTACCTCAGGGGCAACTACTGGATCCCGCTGCGCCGCGGTGAGGATTCGGTTGAAGTTCTGATCGACGATCCCTACTCGTTCCAAAAGCTGCAGGACGTCAAGCGGCTTTTCCCGGTGAAGGAGGTCAAATTTTTCGTCGGCCTGCGCGACGACATCCTCAAGTTTGTCAGCTCGGTTGCGACCGATCTCGACCCGAACGCCCCCAAGCAGTCCATCGCCGCCATCCTGGGGGAGCTGACCACGGAAGATCAAACGAAGGCGGAGGACGCCGGGCCCGTCATCGATGAGAACGACAGCGCGATCGTCCGCTTGGCCAATCAGATCGTCATCGACGCCTACAAGGCGGGCGCCTCGGACATCCACATCGAGCCCTATGGGGACAAGAGAGAAACCGTTATTCGCTTCCGCGTGGACGGAGACTGCTACGAGTACCAGAAGGTGCCGCCGAGTTATCGCCGGGCGCTTTCCTCCCGCTTCAAGATCATGTCGCGCCTGGATATCTCGGAGCGCCGCAAACCCCAGGACGGAAAGATCAAGTTCCGCTTGCCGGACCGGGATATCGAGCTGCGCGTCGCCACGCTGCCGACGTCTGGGCTGGACAACGAGGACATCGTCATGCGGATCCTGGCGGCCAGCGAGCCGATGCCGCTTGATAAATTGCAGATGTCCGAGAGGAATCTGCGCGAGTTTAAGCTCCTGTTGGAAAAGCCCTACGGCATCATACTCTGCGTCGGTCCGACCGGCTCGGGGAAGACCACGACCCTGCACTCGGCGTTGGGATATATCAACGAGCCGGAGACGAAAATTTGGACTGCCGAGGACCCGGTGGAGATCACCCAGTACGGCCTGCGCCAGGTCCAGGTCCAGCCGAAAATCGGTTTTGATTTTGCCGCGGCCATGCGGGCATTCTTGCGCGCCGATCCGGACGTCATCATGGTCGGCGAGATGCGCGATAAGGAAACCTGCGAGACCGGCATCGAGGCCTCGCTCACGGGCCACCTGGTTTTCAGCACGCTGCACACCAACAACGCGGTGGAAACGGTCACTCGCCTGCTGGAAATGGGGATGGATCCGTTCAACTTCGCTGATGCCCTTCTCGGAGTCTTGGCCCAGCGGCTGGCGCGAACCATCTGTAAAAATTGTCGAGAGAAATACCATCCGGAGAAAGTGGAATATGACGCCCTGGCCTACGGATACGGCGAGGAGGCCTTTGCCAAGCTGGGCATCACCTACGACGATAAATTTTTTCTCTATCGCGGCAAGGGATGCGACGCTTGCAACAAAACCGGCTACAAGGGAAGAGTAGGGCTCCATGAGCTGCTGGTGGCGACCGCCGAGATCAAGCGCCTCATCCAGGCTCGCGCCACGGTCCCGGAGATCCTCAAGGTGGCGGTGAATGAAGGGATAACCACCCTGGTCCAGGACGGCGTGCTGAAGTCTCTCCAGGGAGCGACCGATTACAAGCAAGTCAAGGCCGTAGCCATGAAATAGCCTCTCATGAGGCTCAGGATCGGCACCTCCGGCTGCTCCTACCCAGGCCCCCCGCCCTAAGCCTGGGATCTTCGTTTCAGATCGATCAGCTCGATTTTGTATCCGTTCGGGTCTTCGATGAAGGCGATCTCGGAGCCGCCGTGCTTCATGGGGCCGGGTTCGCGCACGATCTTCGCCCCTTGGGCGCGCAGGGCCTCGCAGGTTCGATAGATGTCGTCCACTCCCAGCGCGATGTGTCCGAAGGCATTGCCCAGGTCATATTGATGCGTGTCCCAGTTGTGCGTCAGCTCGATCACAGACGCCTCGGATTCCGGGGCGTAGCCGACAAAGGCGAGGGTGAAGCGGCCGGACGGATAATCTTTTTTTCTCAGGAGCTTCATCCCCAGGACGTCGCAATAGAATCGGATCGATTGATCCAGGTCGTTCACCCGGATCATGGTGTGAAGGATCTTCATAGGAAACCTCCAGCTCCCTCTTTGACCACACCGTTGGTTGCACGTCAAGAAGCTTATTTCACCATTGGAGTACCAGCGGCGCTCGCTTGGCGCTCTCCTTGACAGCTTGGCGGGGATTCTATATGCAAAAATCAATGTTAGGAGGAATTATGAGACTGGAAAATAAGGTGGCGATCGTGACGGGCGCGGGCCGCAATATCGGGGAGGATATCGCTAACACTTTTGCCGCGGAAGGGGCCAAGGTCGCAGTCGTGGATCTGGATAAGGGAAGGGGAGAGCGGGTCACCGGCGGGATCAATGCGGCCCACCCGGATCACGCCCTACAGGTGGTTTGCGATGTTTCCTCTGCGGCGAGCGTGGAGGGGATGGTCAAAACGGTGGTGCAAAAGTGGGGCGGGGTGGATATTCTGGTCAACAACGCCGCCTGGACCGATCGCAAGACTATTCTGGATCTCACCGAAGAAGAGTGGGACAAGGTGATGAACATCTCGCTCAAAAGCGTCTTTCTCTGCACCAAGTTCGCCGCACGGGTCATGGTGGACCAGAAGCGCAGGGGCCGCATCGTCAACATCTCCTCCACCTCGGGCCACACGGGGAGAAAAGACGCCACCGCCTACACCGCTGCCAAGGCGGCGATCCTCAATCTCACCCGTTCTCTGGCCGTGCAGCTTTCGCCCTACGGCATTCGGGTAAATTCCGTGACTCCTAACCGCATCGGCTCACCGGTGGGAGAGGACCTGGTGCCGGAGAATCGCTATGTCAGCAATCTCGTGGGGCGCAGGGGAGTGCCCCAGGATATCGCCAACGCCGTGCTGTTTCTCGCCAGCGATGAGGCGGATTTCATCACGGCTGCGGACCTGTTGGTCGACGGCGGGGCGATGGCGTCGAGGATTTAAGAACCGCGCAGTCCGAAGATGAGATTGCCGGCGCGCAAAGCCAACGTAAATCCTTCCTGTTTTTGGTAAGCGGGCTCTAGAATTTCCAATTTCTAAGAAGCACGCGCGGATTTCATCCCAGTTTTTCCTCCGACGAGCCCGTCTTTAGGAAACCGGTTTTTACAGAACTCCCGAAGATGCAAGGCAATTCTCCGCCGTGTCGCTCCGCGTGCGATCGTCCCTGACGAGAGACCTCGTGGCATGCATCTTGCTCTCTTCACGGCCGTTATATGGCTCATCTAACGTTCGTTCGGGCACGGATGCACCCCTTGATGAGACCAACCTCCCCATGAGATCAACCTGCCGCACAAAAGCTATAGGAGGGACAACATGGTTGAGAAATTTAAGGAGTGGTACGTAAACCGCCATGCCTACGCCAAGCAGTGGAAGGAGCGCACCGGCGGCAAGGTCATAGGTACTTTCTGTACCTATGTGCCCGAGGAAATCCTGGTTGCCGCGAAGATGCTCCCGGTCCGCGTTATCGGGAGCCACGAGCCTCAGGATGTGACTGAGCCTCATATATTCGGCATGTTCTGTCCTTTCTGCCGGGACGCCCTGGCCCAGGGGTTAAAGGGGAGATTCCAGTATCTGGATGGGGTCGTGCTGGCGCATTCCTGTATCCACTTTCGCCAGACCTTCAACTCGTGGAGAATCCATCTGCCGGTGGAGTTCAGCTACTACATCCCGATGCCCAACACGGTGCAGACGCCTCACGCCCGTCCCTATCACAAGAGCGAGGTGGAAAAGTTCCAGGCGGCTCTCCAGGAATATATCGGTCGCCCGATCAGCGACGAAGATCTCGATCGAGGGATCCGAATCTTGAATCGCAACCGCCGTCTCTTGCGCCAGGTCTACGAGTACCGCAAGCTCGACAGCCCGCCTCTCACCGGCGAGGAGGCGATGTACATGGCGGTGACCAGCCAGTTCATCGACAAGGAGGAGCACAGCGACGTTCTGGAGGCGGCGCTCAAGGAGCTTCCCGGGCGGAAGCTGCCGCGCGATCCGGGGATTCGTCTCATGGCGGTGGGGAGCGAGAATGACGATGCCGAGTTCTTCAAGATGGTGGAGTCTGTCGGCGGCACGGTGGTCATCGACGAGCAGTGCGCGGGGAGCCGCTATTTTTGGAACGAGTCGGCGCCCAATGGAGACCGCATGGCCGCCATCGCGAACCGCTATCTCGATCGGCCCCCCTGTCCCGTCAAGGATTATCCGTCGCATTCCCGCTTCGCGCACGTTCTGAACTTGGCCAAAGACTATCGCGCTCAAGGGGCGATCATCATGCAGGAGAAATTTTGCGATCCGCATGAAGGGGACAATCCCCGCCTTAAGAAATTTTTGGAGGAGAACGGAATTCCCACGCTTTCGCTGGAGTTCGATTCCACCAATCCTTTGGGCCCTTTCCGCATCCGCGTCGAGGCGTTTCTGGAAACGATCAGAGGCGAGGAGCTGTTCTAAGGAGGATTTGATCATGGCGACCCTAACCAAATACCCGACTGAAGCGTTGAAATGTTGGCCCAAGGCCAAAGAGATCCGCCAGCAGTACTACAAAGACTATGCTGAGGCCCATGACCGGGGGGGCATCCGCTGGAG
>Ga0209108_10002260_pt1 | contig 11101 bp, 6 predicted proteins | sample Rifsed10ft1_FD_184003 | JGI IMG/M metagenome (GOLD analysis project Ga0209108, IMG submission 184003) | Soil microbial communities from Rifle, Colorado, USA - sediment 10ft 1 (version 2) | ecosystem: Environmental > Terrestrial > Deep subsurface > Rock core/Sediment | place: Rifle, Colorado...
TCGATCCCGAGATCATGGGCACACAACTCCTCAGCGCCGTCGTCGAAGAGAAGAGCCGGCTGGCGCGCGTCGTCGAGGACGTCGTCCTCGCAAGCCGGCTGAGCTCGAGCGACGAGCCTCCTGCCCAGGGCGAGTGCGATGCGGCCGAGGCGGTGCGCCTGGCGGTCGAGACCGTTCGCAGCTCACTCGGCGCAGGTTGGACGATCGAGCTCGAGACGCCGCAGATTCATACGGTCGGCGACGCCGAGACGATCCGACGGATCGTCACCTGCCTCGTGGACAACGCCGCGAGATACTCGCCGGAGAGCCGAGAGGTCACGGTTCGGGTCGAGGTCGGCAGCGCAGGCCTGCGAGTGGCGGTGGACGACAACGGCATCGGCATCCGGCCGGAGGAGCGAGGCCTGGTCTTCGAGAAGTTCCAGCGCGGCGAAGGTGCAAGGGCTGTCGCCGCAGACGGAGTCGGACTCGGCCTCTATCTCTGCCGTGAGCTCGCGCAGCGACTCAACGGCCGCGTCGGCTTCGCCGAACGCAAGCGCGGCACCACTGTGTACGTCGAGCTTCCGTTGGCAGGACGGGACAGCGCCGTGAGGAGGGCGAGGAGGAAGGGCGCAAGTCCGGCCAGGCGCCGCACGACAGACCCCTAGCAGGGCCCGCCCGAGCGATGCACCCGAGCATGTATGGCGCGTTACAGGTCCGTGACAGACCTGTCACAAGCGTCATGACGCCGGTCGCGACCGTCACACAATCGCGTCCGTGCACATGGACGGCTCTTCTGGGCCACGTGCGTCCGAACCCTGGGGAGGGGCGATGCGAGACCGTCGTACGAGCAGACCGCGACAGCGAGGAGCGAGCGAGACAGGGCCGGCACGTCGTCGCGATCGGCGCCGGCAGACGCGGTCAACCGTCCTCGCCGCGCTGCTCGGCATCGTCGCCACTCTCGCTCTCCCTTCACTACTCGTGGGCGCAACGACGGTTACAGCGACCGTCACGATCGTTGCGCAGGATCTCGACGGGGATCCGATCCCCTCCTTCACCTTCCTCGTCAGCGAGGACAACGCCGGCCGGCGGACCGACCCGGTGAGCATGCGGCCGGGCGTCAAGCCGACGCCCAGCTACATCCCGCTCGTCGCAGCGGGCGACCAGGACTCCGCGACCGTGACCCTCGAGAGTCCCGGCCGCTACCTCGTCACGGTCAAGGCCGAGGGACACAAGCTGTGGGGCAAGCACTTCTCGCTTCCCGCGGCCTCGGGCGACCAGGTGGTCGTTCAGCTGAGGCCGCACCCCCTGCCGCTCGGGAAGCTCGTCGTGCACGCCTTCCACGACCGCCGGCCGGTCAACGCCGCGCCCGACTTCATCGGCGAGGCAGCCGGCGAACCGGGTCTCGAAGACTTCGAGGTGCGCCTCCACGACACCGTCGGCGAGATGCAAGCGGACTACAACGGCGACCCGCTCTGCGGCGGCGTCTGCCTCACGGACGCGGACGGGAACGTCACGATCCCGAACATCGCGCCGGGGCGGTACGAGATCGAGGTACTCCCGCCCGACGGCACGGACTGGCTGCAGACGACCACCTTCGAAGGCACGCACCTGATCGACTTCGGGCGGGTCACGGAGAACGACGACGGGAAGGGCGCGCTCGACGAAGCCGTCGTCGCAGCGGGCGTGAGGACGGCCTGGTGGTTCGGGTTCGTGCAGCCGATGGACCTTCCGGGCGACTGCGACCCGTGCGGGTCGATCACGGGAACCGCGAAGACCTGGGTGGGCTGGCCCCACTACAGCGAGATCTACTTCGGCGAGCCCATCCCGACTCCGACCGTCGCCCTGTCCGACATCGGGGGGTCGGAAGAGCAGGTGTATACCGGCTTCGGCGAGCCGGACGGCAGCTTCACGATCGGGAGCATCCCGGACGGGACGTACACGCTGTCCATCTTCGACGAGAACCTCGACTGGATCATCCGCTACGTGACGTTCACGCTCCCCGATCCGGTGACGGGGAGCCGGGACCTCGATCTGAACGTCGAGGACGTGAAGGGCGAGCTCGGCATCCCTGTCGCGCGCTGGTTCGGCAGAGTCTCCGGATACGTCTTCGAGGACAACGGCCTCGACGGCGTCGGCGACCCGATTCCGGGGGCGGAGGCCGACAACGGCATCCGCGACTGCGACCCCGGGAACCCCGACCGCTGCGAAGAAGGCATCGACGGGATCGACCTCGACGTTCGCTGGCGCGACGGCAGCGTCAAGACGGCGACGTTCACCAACCCCAACCCTGACACGGGCGAGAGCGGCTACTACGAGTACCCGGAGCTCCTGAGCCCGCTGTCCAAGTTCCTCATCAGCGAGGTCGGCTTCGGGCGCCTCGCCCGTACCGGAAGCTCTCTCCACGACGAGTTCGACCCGTCGAGCGTCTCGCAGCTACCCGATGGGCTCGGAGGAGGCCTGCTGCTCAACCAGCTGACCAGCGAAGGCCATACCAGCCGGGTCGATTGGGGCAAGCGCGAGTATGCGCTCGACGACCCGTCGACCCCGGAGTTCGACGGCGAGCACGGCGGGATCACGGGCATCGTCTACCACGCGACAACTCGTAACGAGTTCAACCCCGCGCTCGCGGGCGCCGAGGACTACGAGCCCGGCATCCCGGACGCGACCGTGAAGCTCTGGGGCCCCGGGCCCGACCTGCAATGGAACACCGGTGACGACGTCCTCGTCAACGAGGTCACGACGGACGCCTGGAGCCATCCGAGGAGCGACCATCCCGACGAGCCTCAGTCGTGCGACGTCAGGGACGCTTTCGGCGCCAACCTGCCGCCGTTCAGCCCGGACCTCGCGTCGAACTGCCTCGAGTACCCACCCCTCTCCAACGAGACGAAGGACGGGGCGTTCGACGGCGGCTTCGCGATCGAGACGATGCTCAACCACCCGATCACCGGCGCGCCGACGCCGTCGGAGCCCCTGTTGCCTCCGGGCGACTACGTCGTCGAGGTCGTTCCTCCCGCGTACTACCAGGTCATCAAGGAGGAGGACCAGAACACCGACGAGGGCGACGCGCTCTTCCCGCAGGTCCCGCCGCCTCCGTGCGTCGGGCCGCTGCACAAGGTCAACGACCCGCGCAACCCGGCCGACGGGCAGGACACACCGCTCTGCAACAAGAAGCTCGTGACGCTCGACGACGGGCAGAACCCGGCGGCCGACTTCTTCCTCTTCACCGACGTCGACGACGACCCGGAGACGAACACGGAGCTGGACGGATCGTGGAACACGGTCGAGTCGGTCGCGCCACCCGGCCGCATCTACGGATACGTCGGCGACGATCTTCGCTTCGACACGGATCAGTCGAGCCCCTGGTTCGGGCAGCCGCTCGCGCTTCCGAACATCCCCGTCGGGGTCTACGACTACACCGGCCGGCTGATCACCATGCTCCACACGGACGAGCACGGCATCTACGACGTCGTCCTCCCATCCACCCAGACGTACAACTGCCCGACGCCGTCCGGCGTGTGCCCGGGCATGTACGTCCTGCGGATCGACGACCCGGCCGACCCGGCCTTCAACCCCGACTACCTGACGGCCGCGCTCGCGTTCGACGTCTGGCCCGGCAAGACGACGTACGCGGACACGCCGGTCGACCCGATCTCGGCGGTGACCTGCAACCTCGGTCTCCTAGAAGAACCCAATCCGGACACAGGCTTCGTCGGATTCGCGTTTCCCGAGTTCTGGCGCGTCGACCCGAATCCGTACATCCAGCGTCTCGGCACCGATGCCCAGCGCGAGCTGACGCTCACGGGAGTCGGCTTCGGCGACGCGCGCGGAAGCCTCGGCCGAGTGACGATCAGCGGCTCCGCGCTGCCCGCCTCGGCGTATCTGTCCTGGAGCGACCGGCAGATCGAGATCAGAGTGCCGAGCGGCTTCCGACCCGCGGGGCCCAACCAGCTGCTCATCCGGGGCGCGAACGGACAGACGACGCCCGCCGGGGTCAAGATCCACCTCCTCGGCGGCACGTACACGCCGGCCATCGTGCACGTCCCGGAAGACCAGCCGACCATCCAGGCCGCGATCGACGCCTCGAGCGACAACGGGCTCGTGGTCGTGCACCAGGGGACGTACAACGAGAACGTCATCCTGCACCGCCGGGTCAAGCTGCAGGGCGTCGGGCCCGGCGGCTCCGTCGGGGCGCCCGAGAACGCCGGCGTCGACGACATTCGCTTCACCGTGCCCGGCTCGGTGATCAACGGCAGGAACTTCTTCGAGCGCGCTGACGCCTGGAACGCGAAGCTCGCGTCGCTGCCGAAGCCGTCGGGCTTCGGAGACGTTCCCGGCGGTGCGGGCATCACCGTCGTCCCGAGGACCACCAACCAGTTCAGAACCGCACGGAACGCGGCGATCGACGGCTTCGGGATCATCCTCAGCCAGGGGGGCGGCGCCGGAGGCATCCAGGTCAACGCCTACGCGCAGCGGCTCGAGATCACCGACAACATCGTCGAGTCGAACGGCGGCGAATGGGGCGGCGCGATCGCGCTCGGGCTCCCGAGCCTCTACAACATCCCGGCCGGCGAGCTCCTCAACGCGAACCGCCTGGACAACCAGAACGACGACGTCCGGATCTCCTACAACCGGATCCTCGGCAACGGCGGCCGCATCAAGGCGGGCGGCGTCGCGATCTACAACGGCGCCGAGCGCTACATCGTCGAGCGAAACGACATCTGCGGCAACTACTCGAACGAGTACGGCGGAGGCATCTCGCACTTCGGCCGCTCCGGCGGGCTCAACCCGGGTGGCGCTCGCGGCCGCATCCTCGCCAACCGCATCGCTGGGAACGAAGCCTTCGACTCGGGCGGCGGGATCATGATCGCCGGCGAGTATCCGCCCGGGCTCGAGCAGGAGGCGCGCGGGTCCGGACGCGTCGACGTCGAGCAGAACTACATCTCCCTGAACCTCTCGAACGACGACGGGGGCGGGATCATGCTCCTCGACACGCTGGGGACGGCAGGCACGGTGGTCTCCAGAATCAACGTGGGGTCGAACGTCATCGCGAACAACGTCGCGACCGACATCGGCGGAGGGATGACGATCGACGACGCGCACAACGTCGCGATCATCAACAACACGTTCGCGCGGAACTCGTCGACCGACACGTCCGAGGACCGCAACTTCCTGCCCAACGGCGCGGGCTTCGTAAGCGAGAAGAACACCGAGGACGCGGGCTTCTCCGTGCCGGTCGCGTTCTTCAACAACATCTTCTGGGACAACGAGGCGTTCACCCTGGACCTCACCAATCCCGATGGGCTGGCCTCGGCGGGCATGATCGACGTCGAGGTCTACGGGACGCCTGGGACGCTGGATCCGATGTACTCGATCCTCACCGACGGCGCGAACACGACCAACGATCCGAGCAACATCGTCGGCGAGGATCCGCTCTTCGGCCTCGTCTACAGCACGAAGATCTTCGTGGGGCCGGCCCGCGTCACGGGCGAGTTCCAGACGACGATCATCCGCGAAGACCCGCAGCCACCAGGCGCGGACGGGCTTCCCGGCGACTACCACATCACGGCGGGCTCGCCGGCGCTCTGCGCAGGCACCGGGAGCCTGAACGGCTTCAGCCGCTGGTCTCCCGACATCGACGGCCAGGTCCGGGCATCGGGCACCGCGCCTCCTGCCGTGAGGCCAGAGATCGGCGCTGACGAGATCCCGGGTTCCGCAGGCTGCTGATGGACGCTTTCGAGAACACGACGGGCCGTCCGCCGGAGGAGGAGACGATGAGCGACCAGGTCCTGCTCCGCCAATCGACACGGCGGGACTTCCTCAAGATCGGGGGGCTCGGCGTCGTCGGCCTCGTCGGCGGCGGAGCGCTCGCCGCGGTGGCGCAGGGTGGCAGCTCGGACGCCGGGAGCCTGGCTGCGCACATCACCCCGAGCCTCAAGCGGCGGGTGGCGTCGACCGACGGCTTCATCACGCTGCCGGGCCGCCCGGATCCGTACGACCTCTACGTCTTCGGGTTCAAGGAGGTCGGGTTCTCGGACAGCCTGAGCGCTGTCGTGAACGCCGCCAAGGGCAAGGCGCAGGTTCCTTCGCCGATCCTCGCGGTCACCGAGAACACGGGCTTCCAGCTCAACCTCACGAACGTCGGCTTCACCGGCCGGCCCGACCTCGACGACTCGCACACGATCCACTGGCACGGCTTCCGGGACGCCATCCCGATCTTCGACGGCACCCCCGAGCTCTCGATCGCGGTGGGCGTGAACCGGACGTTCCCGTACTTCTACGTGTCCCACCACCCGGGCACCTACATCTACCACTGCCACTTCGAGGACTCCGAGCACGTCCAGATGGGCATGACCGGGATCGTCTTCGTGCGGCCGGCGATGGGGCCGAAGTTCGTCTTCAACGACGCGACGACCGCGTTCGACCGTGAGTTCTCGCTGCTCCTGAACGAGGTCGACGTCAGGGCTCATGACGGGCTGATCGCGATCCAGGAGTTCGTGTGGTCGGAGTACCGGCCCCAGTACTGGATCATCAACGGGCGCTCCTACCCGCACACGGTCGAGCCGAACAAGGGCGAGCCCGGTGCCGACCCCGACCTGGACAACCAGCCGATCTCCTCGCTGATCCAGGTCCGAGGCGGCGACCGCGCGCTCCTGCGCGTCTCGAACCTGGGCTACGAGCAGCACTCGATGGTCCTCCAGGGGATCGAGATGGAAGTCGTCGGCGAGGACGCCACACCCCTCGGTGCCCTCTCCTATTCGACGAATACGCTCTACATCGGCCCCGGCGAAAGCCGGGAAGTCCTCTTCACGGCGCCGGCGTTCGACGCGAGCTCCGCGTCCGGAGCCTCGACGTACGGGCCGTGGAACACCTACTTCTTCAAGAACCGCAACTACGACCGGCAGACGAACGGCGGGGCCCCCGGGCTCGGAGGAATGGTCACCGAGGTGCGGGTCTTCGACCCGAGCAACGTTCCTGCGCTGCCACTGCAGGGACCCAACGACCTGAACAAGACCTATGCGTAGCGCGCACCGACATTTCGGACGCGGAGGGACGGAGGCGATCGTGGGCGCGACTCGGAGAACACGGCTCAACCTGCTCCTCGCCGCCCTGGCGGTCTTCGCCGTCGCGGCCGTCGCGGTACCGAGAAGCGCCGCACCCCTGCCGGCGGTCGCCGGGGCCCTGCCCTGCACGAACGGAACGACGTTCAACCTCAGGGCGACGACGGGCCGTATCTCGACCCCCGACGGCGGAAGCGTCTTCATGTGGGGATTCGCGAAGAACCCGGGTGCTTTCCAGATGCCCGGCCCGATCCTCTGCGTCACTCAGGGCTCGACGGTCACCGTCAACCTGCAGAACGACCTGTCGGAACCCGTCTCGATCGTGTTCCCGGGCCAGACCGCGGTGAGCTCTAGCGGCGGCTCCGCCGGTCTCCTCGCACAGGAGGCCGCGGCCTCGGGCGGCAGCGTGAGCTACACCTTCCTCGCGAGCGAGCCCGGCACGTATCTCTACGAGAGCGGCACGAGCCCGCACAAGCAGGTGCAGATGGGCCTCTACGGCGCGCTTGTCGTCCGGCCCACCATGGGTGCGAGCTACGCCTACAACGACGCCGCGACCCAGTTCGATCCTGCCCGGGAGTACCTCCTGCTCATGCACGACATGGATCCGGACCTCCACCGCGCCGTCGAGCGCAACGAGCCGTACGACATCACGACGAAGCACGACCGCTACTGGACGATCAACGGCCGCTCGTTCCCGGACACCATTGCCGCGGACGGCGTCGCGTACCTCCCGAGCCAGCCGTACGGCGCCCTCGTGCGAGTCAGGCCTTCTACGGGAAGCACGCTGCCAGCGCTGATCCGGATGGCGAATGCCGGGATGTCGAACCACCCGTTCCATCCGCACGGCAACCACGTGCGCGTCATCGCCCAGGACGGCCGGCTCCTCGGAGCGGGAGCGAGCCTCTCGTACGAGCAGTTCACGCAGACGAGCGGGTCCGGGCAGACGTTCGACCTGCTCTTCAGGTGGACGAACGTCGAGAACTGGTCCACGACCCACCCGATCCCGGTGACGCTCCCGCAGATGCGAAACCTCGTCTTCAAGGACAAGGTCACGTGGTACAGCGGCAGCCCGTACCTGGGGAAGAAGGTGAAGCTGCCGGCGGGCGTCGTCTCGTTCAACCGCTGCGGCGAGTACTACTACCCGTGGCACAGCCACGCGCTCAACGAGTTCCAGAACTTCGACGAGGGCTTCGGCGGGCTCGCAACGCTGCTTCGCGTCGATCCACCTCTTGGCCAGGGCACTCCACCGTCATGTCCAGGCCCGTGATCCGTCATTTCAGACCCGGCGCCCCGCCAAGGAGCTGACAGGCCATGCGCGCATCACCCAGGAAGACGATCCGGCGGGCCTCGATCCTGCTCGCGCTCGCGCTCCTCGCGGCGAGCATTCCCGCGCTCGTCCAGTCCGGCGCCGGAGCAACCGGCCCGGCGATCCAAGCCACCCCGGCCGTGAGCGGCGTCGCCGACGCGGAAACGATCGACCTCTGCGCCGACGAAGGGACCATCGACCTGCCGGGCCTGGCGGACCTCCCGATCTGGGGCTTCTCACTCGATCCGGGAACCGGCTGCGGCCCCGCCACCTTGCCCGGGCCGATGCTGAGCGTCGACGCCGGTGACGTGGTCACCGTGAACCTCCAGAACAACCTCGACGAGGACGTCTCGATCGTCTTCCCCGGACAGGACCTCGCTCCGAATGCGGTCGTGGTCCCGGCGGCGGGCAGTGGCTCGTACACGTTCACGGCGAGCGATCCCGGCACGTTCCTCTACGAGTCCGGAACGAACACCTCCGTCCAGGTCGCGATGGGCCTGTACGGCGCACTGGTCGTGCGTCCGCTGACGGCCGGGCGCGCCTACGACGACCCCGCGACCGAGTACGACGTCGAGCAGGTCCTCGTGCTGAGCGAGATCGACCCGAACCTGAACGGCTACCCGGACCCGAACGACTTCGACTTCGTGGGCGATCCCGACGTCTACACCGACGGCTACCACCCGACCTACTTCTTGATCAACGGCGAGGCCTACCCGGACACCAACCCGATCGCGGCGGCGTCCGGGGATCTCGTGTTGCTCCGCTACGCGAACGCCGGACTCTCGCACCACACGATGACGCTCCTCGGCCAGCACCAGCGGGTCATCGCGAAGGACGCTTACCCCTCTGTGGCCAACGCGTACGACGCTGTCGCCGAGACGGTTCCGGCGGGTTCGACGCTCGACACGATCGTGACGCTCGCCGGCTTTGCGGGCGGGTCGACGCTTCCGCTCTACAACCGCCAGCTCAATGTCACGAACGACGGTGCGTACCCCGGCGGGATGCTGACGTTCTTGACGGTCTCGTGATCGCCTCGCCCGTGGGCGAGCGGCGTGCGCGACCACCCGTTATCCCCTGGTGGACGTTTCTGCCGCTCGTCCTCCTCTTCAACGCAGCTCTCGGATACTGGATCGTCTCGACCCTGAGCTCGTCGGGTCCCCGTCTCCCGGCGGCGACGAGCACCCTGCGAGCGACCCCCGCTCCCACGAGCGCCGCGCGGATACCTGCCGAGGCAACCGCGTCACGGGCGCGGTTCACCGAGATTACGGGCCTCGAAATCCTTTGGGTCGCAATCTCGGGGGCGGGTGGCATCGTCGACCTTCGCTATCGCGTCGTGGACGAGAAGACGGCCGCCTCTCACGAGAGTCATCAATCGGTGCCTGCGATCATCGATTCGAAGACCGGGAAAGCGCTCACGACGCAGTGGATGGGGCACGCGCACCCTCCGGACAGCTTCAACGACGACCGGAACTACTGGATGCTCTTCCTCAACCCGAACGAGCTCGTCGAGCGCGGAGATCGGGTCGCCGTCCGCCTCGGGCACGCGCGGCTTACCGGCGTCCGCGTGCGCTGAAGCCACGCGAGGCGGACATTCGACGAGGAGTGTCGTCTAGGCGAGAGTGGCGCTCTGGAGTCCCGCACCCGGCGCAGCCACCGCCGAGCGCGGGCGGAACCCGTTCAGCACGATCCTGAAGCTCGCGCCCTTCCCGGGCTCGCTCACGACGTCGACCGTGCCGCCGTGGGCCTCGGCGATCGCCTTGACGATGGCAAGGCCTAGGCCCGTGCCCCCGTTCGCCCGCCCGCTGGAGCCGTTCGAGCGTGAGAAGCGCTCGAAGACACGGCTCTGGTCCTCGGTGGAGATGCCAACGCCCCCGTCCGAGACCTCCAGGCGGAGACGCTGGCCGTCGCCGGACCAGCAGACGAGCGAGATCAGATCTCCGTCGCTCGTCGCCTTCACGGCATTCTCGACGAGGCAGTCGAGCGCGAGGGCGAGACGCTCCTCGTCCCCCAGGATCGTCCCCTCGGCCGCAACGCCGACGTTCCAGTCTCGAGGGGTCGTCCCGGTCCAGCGCTTCGCGCAGGTTCGCACGAGCTCGCCGACGTCGACGAGCTCGCGCTCGAGGAAGTGCGGCGCGTTGGCACTCGCGAGGAGGAGCAGGCGGTCCGAGACCGTCGATATCCGACGGAGCTCCTCGATCACGATGTCCAGGTCCTCCGCCTGCCCGTTCGCGGATGCACGGGCAAGCTCCGCGTGCCCGAGCGCGATGGTGATGGGCGTGCGCAGCGTGTGCGACGCATCACGGACGAAGTCCCTCTCCCGCTCGACCGAGCGGCGGCGCGCCTCCGTCGCCTGCTGCCACCGACGTGCATGCCAGACGATGACGAGGTACATCGCCGCCATCAGCGGGACTTCCGCGAGCTCGTCGTAGTCCGCGCCCTCGCGAAAGACCACCGAGCCGAGAGCGACGCCGGTGGCAAGCATGACGACCCCGAGCACAGCCGCGGTGACAGGCAGCGACCATGGCCTGACGCAGTAGAGGAGCGCCAGGCTGACCCACACGAAGTGGAACGGGATCGTCTCCCCCGTCTCGAGCACGAAGATCGCGGCGAGATTCGCGCACGCGAAAAGCGTCCAGGCGAGCTCGGGCCAGTACTTACGCAGCAGCCGCATAGCAGTACCCGACGTTGCGCACGGTCTCGATCGTCTCGTCCCCGATCTTGCTGCGCAGACGGCGCACGTACACGTCGACGACGTTCG
>Ga0209108_10002261_pt1 | contig 11100 bp, 11 predicted proteins | sample Rifsed10ft1_FD_184003 | JGI IMG/M metagenome (GOLD analysis project Ga0209108, IMG submission 184003) | Soil microbial communities from Rifle, Colorado, USA - sediment 10ft 1 (version 2) | ecosystem: Environmental > Terrestrial > Deep subsurface > Rock core/Sediment | place: Rifle, Colorado...
TTGAACGCGCCCAGGAATGCCATGGCGGCGATCCAAGCCGGCAGCGAGGCGGCCAGACTCATCCCCACCATCGCTCCGCCCTGCCCCACCAGACTCACCAGCATCACCGGCTTGCGGCCGAACCGATCGGCGGCCGGGCCGGCGATCGCCAACCCGACCAGCCCGGCGGCGGAGTTGACCGTCAGGAGCAGCGCTACCGTCGTCATCGGCAAGTTCAGCTGCTGGCGGACGAAGATCAACAGGAACGGCCAGAACATGCTGGAGGCGGAGCTGACCAGCAGGACGCCCCAGAAGAGCAACCAGAACTGCCCCGGATAGCGGCCGCGCAGCTCACGCGCCCGCGTCAGCCAGGCGCTCAGGGCCTTGCTCCCGTCTGCCACCGAGGCGCGCGGCGATGGTCCGGCGCCCAGGCGGCCGGCGTCCCTCGGCTTATCGTCCGGGTCATGGGGTTGGGTCCGCTGTCAGGGGAAGCAACAGCCCGGGCAGATCGACGACGGTGTCGACCGTCCACTCGGGGAAGACCTTGTCCTGGAACTCGGCGTTGAACGCCGCATCGGCATCGGCCCGCACCCAGACCTGGTGCATGCCGACGCGCTGTGCCCCGAGGATGTCCTCGCCCAGCAGGTCGCCGACCATCACCGCCTCGGTCGGCTCGATCCACCACTGCCGCAGGATCCCTTCGAACAGCGAGGGCGTCGGCTTGCGCACGCCGGCGGCGGCCGAGATGACCACCGGGTCGAAGACGACCGGCAGACGGGCACTTTCCAGGAGTCGTTCGACGTTGTCGACGTCGCTGGCATTGGACAGCAGGCCGAGCCGCAGGCCGCGCCGCTCCAGGGCCGACAGCGCGTCGTGGACTCCGGGGACCGGGGACCAGCAGGCCTCGCTCGGCGCATACAGCCGGCGCAGCGCCTGGCGTAGATCGTCCTCCGGCACCGACGGCAAGCCGACTTGGGCCAGCACGTCGCGCAGGATCTGGCGCGAGGCCCGTTCGCGATGATCGTGATGGCGATCGCGGAAGCTGGTCTCGAAGGCCTGCTGGACCGCTTGACTGAACGCCTCCAACTCCACGGGGTACCCGGCCTGCTTCAGCCAGGCTGCCATATCCCGCCGGCCGCGGCTCAAGACCTCGTCCCAGTCGCCGCGGAAGCGGATCAGGGTCGAGCCGAAGTCGAAGATGACTCCACGGAGCGCCGGCATCGTCAGTACCCGCGCCGGGGATCGAACTCGTTCAGCAGGGGCTGGTCGGTCAGGTAGCGCTGCAGGTTGGTCGTAAAGAGGGCCGTGGCCTGCTCGAAGTAGTGGTCGGAGGCGCCGCCGATGTGGGGGGAGAGCAGAACGTTAGGCATTTCCCACAGCGGGCTGCTGCCCGGCAGCGGCTCAACGGGAAAGACGTCGAGCGCGGCGCCGCCCAGCCTCTTTTCCGACAGGGCTTCGATCAGCGCGTTGTGATCGATCACGCCGCCGCGCGACACGTCGACCAGGCAGGCGGTCGGCTTCATCTTCTGCAGCACGTTCCGTCCCACCAGGCCGCGCGTCTCGGGTGTGAGCGGCACGGTCACCACCAGGAAATCGCACTCGGCCGCCATCGACGGCAGGGCCTGGGGAGGGTACAGGCGAGTCGGAAGCTCGGCCTGGGCGTCCCCCTGGTGATCGGGACGATAACCGTCGTCGGCTGGGTGGCGCAGATCGCGTTTCGTCGCCAAGACCTCCGCCCCGAAGGCGCGGCACAGGCGGGCCACTTCCCGCCCGACGCTGCCGTAGCCGACGATACCGACGGTGCTGCCCTTGAGTTCGCTCGGTCGAAAGCGCTCAAAGCGGTTCTCGGCCCAGCGCTTGTCGGTGCGATCGCGTTCCAACCGCGGCAGACGCCGGCCCAGGGCGAGCAGCGCCATCAGGACGTACTCGGCCATCTGCGAGACGGCGGCGCCGCTGAGGGTCGTCACGTGCACGTCGCCGCGCAGCAGCGGATGCTCGGCGACGTGGTCGACCCCGGCGGAGTGGAACTGGATCCAGCGCAGGTTGGGGACCGCTTCCGGGTCCGGCAGGGTGCGCATCGTGTACAGGATCTCGACGTCCGGCAGGAGTCCGCCGGGGAGCTCGGCGGTGTTGGCGGCGGGATGGACTTCGACGTGGAGGCGAGGCGAGACGGCGCGGATACGCTGCAACAGCGCGTCAGGAAAACGCACCGTCATCAACACCAGCACATCCGCTTCGTCCGGCATGGCGGCGATTGTACATCAGCCGTCCGGACAGACAGGTTCGCGCGGCGCGCTCTGTCAGCCCCAGCCGGCGGCGACGATCATCGTCAGCGCGATCAGCGCCAGCAATCCGTCGCGCAGGAAGTCCAGACCGCCGGCCACGGCCCACATCTCGAGGGCCGAGGCCGCCAGCAGCACCACCAGGGCGACCGCCTGCACCGGCTGACGCGACCATCGGCGCGGCGACCCGTTCATCCTTGCCCTCCGGCCAGGGCCAGGGCGGTCAGGGCTCCCAGTCCGAGCAGGAGAGGCGCGGCGTAACGCGCCAGCCGGCGGATGATGCGCCCTTCCTGGTCGGCGGCGGGTTCCTCCGCGTCGGTACCGCGCAGCGTCCCCGTGGGACGGGATGCTCCGCGAGCGCTGGTGGCGCCCACCGAGACTTTGGTCGGTGAGAGCACCGAGCCGATGGCACCGCCGGCGGTCTGCGCCGCCAGGATCCAGGCGACATGGACCGCCAGGACCTCGGCCGTCCGACGTTGGAGCATGCCGAAGAGCAGGTTCGAGCTGGTGTTCGAGCCGCTGACGAAGGCGCCCAGGGCGCCGATCCACGGCGCCACCAGCGGAAAGGCGGCGCCCGAGGCCTGCGCCAGGCCGCGCGCCAGCACATCGGTCATGCCGGCATGGGCCATGATCGTGACCATGCCCGTCATCGACACGATGGCTACGCTCGAACCGAGGACACCGCGGGCGGTGTCGACGGCGATGCGGGCGGCGGCGCGCCGCGGCATGACCCCCGCCCGGAGCAGGATGAAGTAGGTGAGGGCCGCGGTGTAGACCAGAATGGCGCCGGCATGCCGCAGCAGCACCAGGCTCTTGCCGGGCTCGGCCGGAGTCAGGACGCCGAGGCCGGTCGCCACCGCCGGAAACTGCGCCTGGATCACGACCGAGCCGAGGACGGCGCGCAGCGGGACGATGAACTGAACGGCCAGCGTGATGACGACGAGCAGGGCATAGCCGGTCAGCGCCAGGACGATGAGGCGCACCGGCACGACTTCGCTCGCGGATGGCCCCGACGGGCTGCGGGTGGAGCGGGCCAGGACGAAACCGACCGCCAGCCCGGCCAGGCCGCCGCCGAAGCCGGCGATGTGCCACACCCCGCCGACGGCCAGCGCATACTGCGTCGCCGCCATCGCCAAGCCCATCAAGACCACCGGTACCAGCAGCCGGATCCGACCCCGCGCCACGTGAAGCACCATGGCGCCGCATACCAGGCAGGCCGCACCGAGCAGAGCCGCGCTCTGGGCCGACATCACCGACCCCGGGACTCCGCTGGCGGCGATCAGCGCCTGGAAGGACGAGCCGAGGGATCCGAACGTGACGGACCAGGCGTGCCCCAACGACGGCGCTACGACGGCTGTCACCGGGTCGAAGCCCAAGCCGAGCAGGATCGGCGCCGTCACGACGACAGGCACTCCGAATCCGCCGACGCCCTGCAGGAAGGAGGCAAAGGCCCAGCCGATCAGAAGTGCCTGCATGCCGCGATCCGGCGTCAGCCGGGGCAGGGCCGCCGCCAGAGTGGCGACGCCTCCCGCCTCATCGACGACGCGGTACAGCAAGAAGGCCGCCCACACGATCAACAGAACGTCGACCGCCAGGAAGAGGGCTTTTGCCTGAGCGACGGCGAGGACTTCCGGCCCTGCCCCGTAGCTCAGCCGGGCGATGAACGCCGCCGCCAACCAGCCGGCCGGTCCGGCGCGCGCCGCCGACCAGCCAAAGCCGAGGATGAGGACGACCAGCAGCAGGATGGGGAGAGCGGCCAGGAGCCAGGAGGTGAGCACGCTTCGACTGTGGGCCGCATCGGATGCGGCCCTCCGCTCAGCGCGCTGTCACGCGCCGGCCGGAACGGCCATTCTAGCACGGCGGCTTGAAGCTTCCCGGGAAGGTCGGCCCCGCGCCCACCATCGAGATTCAAACGAAGGGCGCGCGGTAAGGCTTCCTGGAAGCTCCTCGATCGAGGGACCGCAGTACCAGCGAAGTGTTGCCGGCCCTGCCGAGCCCGCCCGGCGTAGGGATTCCGTAGGACGGGCGTCGGGCGCGCGCCGAGCAGAGCCGCCAATCCTGGGGGTATGCTGACCTCCGGAAGGGCGGAATCTCTTCTTCTCCTCCTTAGCAGAGAGCCGGGGTCGGCGTCCCCGGCTCTCCCGATTCTGGGCCGAACCCACCAAGAATGCGTCGCCCCCGCGAAACGCGCTTCGCATAGCGCTTCGCATCCTGAAGAGGATCCCGGAGGGGAGGCGATGGCCCAGGACCTTATTGGTTCTGGATTCCCGCACCGCTCCGCTTCGCTTCGGGTGCCTCCGGCTTTCGCGGGAATGACATTCTCTTAGGAGGCGGTACCGGTGTGCCCGGCGACATCGCGCGGGCGCCCGATGGCCACTTTCAGTTGCTCGGCCTGGCTACGCCCCTTCGGGCGCCCCCAGGTCGCAAGTCCCCCAAGGGGTGCCGATGCGCAATCCCCGCCAGGGCCGGGATTCTTCCTACCCTGCTGGAACTCTCACGCTTGCGGCGGCGTCTATCCTCCTGACGACTCGGTGTCGAGCCTGGCGCGGGTATACTGCGCCTGCTCAGGAAACCGGGCGTTCTAAGGAGGGAGACCAAGCTATGTTGAACCGACGCTGGAGGGCGTTGACCCTCTTGCCCATCGCCCTGGCTCTCGGCGCCTGCTCGGCGCTCGGGCTGGGCCAAACCGAACGGACGATCGCCGTGACTGGCGAGGGCTCGGTCGTGATCCCGCCGGACACGGTCGTCGTCACCCTGGGGGTGCAAACACGGGGCACGGAAGTCGGTCTGACGGTCGCCGCCAACAACGATACGGCGGAAAGGGTGATGCAGGCGGTCACCCAGCTGGGAGTGGCGCCGGAAGACGTGCAGACCACCTACTTCAGCATTTCGACCCAGCCACGCTACGACGAGTTCGGCAACGTCACCGAAGACGTGACCTACTTCGTCGACAACACCGTCACCATCACGCTGCACGATGTGTCGATGCTCGGCACGCTGCTGGGCGACTCGCTGGCCGCCGGCGCCAACTCGGTGCAGAGCCTGAGCTACACCGTCGCCGAGCCGGCGGCGGCCCTCGGCTCCGCCCGCAGCGCGGCGCTGGCCGACGCGGGGCGTCAGGCGGAGCAGCTGGCGACGGAGAGCGGCGTCACGCTGGGGCAGATCCTGACCGTCGCCGAGAGCACGGGCGGCGTATCGCCGGTCCCGCTCCCGTACGCCGGCGAATCTGCCCCCGCTGCCAGCGACGTTCCGACCGCGCCGGGGACGCTGGAGTACGCCGTCCAGCTCTCCGTCACCTACGGCATTCGCTGAGGGAGGAAGCCATGCGCACACGAGTGCTCTCCGTAATCCTCCTGACGGCCGTGCTGCTGGCTGGCTGTGTTGGCCAGCCGAAGGCGGAGCGATCGATCACCGTCCCGGGTGAAGGCTCGGTCCAGGTGGCCCCAGACGTGGTGACGGTCAACTTGGGCGTTCAGTCCCGCAACGCCGACGTGCAGCGGGCCGTGGCCGAGAACAACCGCACCGCCTCGGCGATCATGGACGCCGCCCGCCAGGTGGGCGTGGCCGACGCCGACATGCAAACGGCCTACTTCTCCGTCTACCCGCAGTCCGATTACGACCAGTTCGGCGTGCTCACCGATCAGGTCACGTATTTCGTCGACAACAACCTGAGCGTCCGGCTGCGGGATGTGGCCAGGCTGTCCGAGCTGCTGCAGAACGCCGTCGACGCCGGAGCGACGAACATCTACGGGGTAACCTTCGCCATCGCCGACACCTCGGCCGCCGAGGTCGATGCGCGGGCGGAGGCGATGGTCGACGCCCAGGCGCGCGCCGCACAGATCGCCGTCAACGCCGGCCTGACGCTGGGCGAGACGATCTCGATCTCGACCGGCGTCATCTATCCGGAGCCGATCTACTACGGCGCGGCGGCTTACGGCATCGGGGGCGGAGGCGGGCCGCCGGTGTCGACCGGAATGAACTCGGTCACGGTGAACGTCACCGTCATCTTCGCCGTGCGCTAGCTCGGCGCAGACAACAAGAGAAATCGGGCCCGTCCTTCGACTAGCTCAGGACGGGCCCGGTCGCGCCTGCAACCGAGTCGATGGAGGCGGCATTCCCCGCCCCAGCCTCTGCGCCTTCTCCTGCGGCGCACCCGAACACGGTGTTCGCTCATGCGGGCGAGGGCAAGTTCGCCGCCGCTGCGCGCGACAACCTCAGGCCGGCGGCCCTGGCAACACCCCGAGGAACAGCCCTCGGCCGGTCGGTCCGTCCGAGTCGAAGCGGACCGACATCCCGGCAGCGGCCAGCGCCTCCCGATAACTGTCGAGGGGAAAGAGCGTCAGTTCCAAGTGCTCGACGAAGTGCTCGACTCCGTCCGGGGTGCCGACCAGGTGATGCATGTCGAAAACGGACGTCCGTCCGGAGAGCTCGCTGACGCTGATGCGCGCCAGCTTGACGTCGGGCTTGTCGACGAACAGGCCGTGAACCCTACCCGGGGTGTAGGCCTCCGGCGCCAGCCACGGCTCAAGCAAGAAGACGCCGCCCGGTTCCATGTGGCGGGCGATGCGGCGGATCGCCTCATTCAGCGCGGCCTCATCGGCCAGGTGCCCCACGGCGCTGAACATGCAAATGGCGGCGTCGAACGTCCGGCCGAGATCGAAGGAACACATGTCCGCCTGGTGGAGCGGCACTCCGGGGAGCTTCTCGCGCGCGACCGCCAGCATCTCCGGGCTGATATCGATCCCTTCGACTTCGAAGGATTCCTGCAAGTGGCGCAGATGTTCGCCGGTGCCGCAGGCGACGTCAAGCAACCGCCGCGCGCCGGGCCGCGCCTCGGCCACCAGCGCTCGCAGGGACTCGGCCTCGGCGGCGTAGTCCTTGAACCCGTAGATGGTGTCGTACCAGCGGGCTGACTTACCATACGACAAGGTCGATCCTTTCATGCGGTGCGAGGGGTGAGGAGTCGCCTTTCCGTCCCCCACCCCCTGCCCCTCCCCCGGCTTGTGTCGGTGCTTCTTCAGGGGGCAGCTTGCCGGGGGAGGGGGCAGGGGGTGAGGGCGAGACTGTCCCTGCGGCAGGACTGCCCGGTCGATCTACAGCCACCTGCGCCGGCGGAACCAGATGAAGAAGCCGAGCGGCGTCAGAGTCAGGACGAACAGGGTCAAGGCGAAGGACGGCTGCGAGGTCCATTCGCCGAACAGCACCGGCGGGGTGAAGTAGTTCATGCCGAAGAACCCGACCAGGAACGAGATCGGCATGAAGATCGTCGTGATCAAGGTCAGGGTCTTCATGATCTCGTTCATGCGGTTGTTGATGACCGACAGGTAGATCTCGAGCACGCCCGTCACCTGATCGCGCATGCTCTCGTTGATGTCATGCAACCGCACCAGGTGGTCGTAGACGTCGCGAAAGTAGATGCGGTCCTTCTTGTCGATCACGCGCAGATCGTCGCGGGCGAGCTTGTTGAAGACCTCGCGCTGCGGTCCCACGACGCGGCGCAGCTGCAGCAGACCGCGCTTGAGGGCGAAGACCCCTTCGAGCGTCTTGGGCGTCGGGCGCTCGAAGACGGCGTCCTCGAAGCCTTCGATCGAGTCGTCGATAGCTTCGATGTTGCGCAGGTAGCTGTAGATGATCTCGTCGGCCAGCGTGTAGTACAGGTGGTCCGGGCCGTCGGCCAGGTAGCGATCATCGACCCCGATGCGCTCCCACACCCGATCCACCTCGGGCAGCGCGTCGTCGTGATGCGTGACGAGGTAGTTTCCGCCCAGGAAGGCGTCGCATTCGTGGGTCGTGAGCGGCGTCTCGCGCGCGGCGTCGTAGTGGATGGCGTGGATCGCCAGGTACAGATACTCGCCCCAGTCGTCGAGCTTGGGAACGTGTGTCTCCTGCAGGGCATCGTCAATGGCCAGCGGGTGGAAGCCGAAAGCATGGCGCAGGATTGGCTCGCAGGCTTCCGGGGGCTCCCCGGAAAAGTCCAACCACAGCATCCCGCCCGGCTGGCGCAACAAGCGCGGCAACTTCTCGAGCGGAATGTCGCGACGGATGGCCCCGCTGCGATCGCGGTGGAGCAGGCGGATCATCGACGAAGGGCGCTGACGCGGCCAGGCACGCCCGGTCGCCCGCGGCGGCTCAGGTGCGGATGACCAGGCCGAGGAAGATCAGGCTGGCAACCAGCGTCCCGACGAAGACGATCGCCGGCGCCGGGTTGTTCTGGTCGACGGACTCCTGGCGGATCTCCGCCAGCGACCCGAAGCCGAGCAGCCGCATGGTGATGACGACGAAGGCCGCCGCCACGATGGCGACGATCGGCCCCCAGAAGGCGATCATCGCCAGGATGACCGGCAGGCGCGCGGCGAAGATATCCCACGAGGCCGGCGCCAGCAGACGGGAGATGATCTGGCCGAGGACCAGCGCGCCGGCCAGGGTCAGCAGGCCGATCAACCACTCACGGTTTCTACCCATCGAGACTCCTCCTGCGGATCACTTGACGGATTCGAGTTCGTCCCACGAGATCAGCCAGCCGCGCCAGGCGGTGTCTTGTCCGCCGCTGCCTTCCTGATAATCTTCGACAACCAGGGCATGGCCCTCATTGCCGCTGCCGCCGCGAGCGTGCAGAAAGCGCCCGACGGCGCCGGCCTGCAGGCGCAGCCCGCTGCCCTCGGTGCTTTCCACCTGGAACTTGCCGATGTCGGTGACGATCCACGAGGCCGGCGGATAGGCGAAGGAGACCTCGGCCGTCTCATCGCTCTGGCCGAACTGTTTGGCGGCCGGCAGGACCTGCTGCGAGATCTCGGCGTCGGTGATGAGGTCGTACGAGTCGAGGACGTACAGGCGGTCCTTCCAGTGATAGAGCAGCGTATCGCCCAGCCAGTGGGCGGTGAAGATGTTGCCCGTCGGAATCCAAGGCTCGCTGGGCGCCTTGCGACGCTGCCACAACTCGGCGTAGTGGATCGTCCCCAGGATCGCCGCGCTCAAGGAGCCGCGCTCGGGGTGCTTGTACGTCAGGCGCTTCCCGGGCCCGGCGGCGCCGAACTGGCCGGCTTTGCCCGAAAGGGGACGAGCCATGGGTTTCCCTCCAGAGACGGCGGCGGGCGTCGCCGGCGCGGCGGGGCGGGCCGGCGGACGGCGCGCCCTGGCCGGCATCGCCGGCGCCATCCGGTTCCCCTGCCGGACCAGATTGAACCCGGCGACCATCATAACGAGGCCGATCACGACAAGGAACATCGCCGCCCTACCATGAACCGCTGTCGGAACCGCCGGAATCCCAGCTCCCTGAGTCAAAGCCGCCCGAATCCCAGCTTCCCGAATCGGATCCGCTCGAACCCCAATCCCCCGAGCTCCAGTCCGACGAGCCCGAGCTCCAGTTGCCCGAGTCGAAGTTGTCGCTGAACCAGCCGCCGCCGTCCCCGGTCAGGCCGCCCAGCGTCGGTCCGACCAGCAGCGGCGTGCTCATCGAACAAACGCCGCAGATGAAGACCAGGACGCCGAAGACGAGCAGCAGCCAGCCGAGAGTTGTCCTGCCGGAAGTCATTCGATGATCCGCCTCGCGCCCGTGGGGCCCGCGCCACAATTCTACTCACATTGCCAGCCGGTGTTCGGAGGAGTGGCCTATGGTCGGTGGTCAGAGGAGGGAAGTCATTACGAGGCGTCCCGAGCTTGTCGAGGGACGCCGTGGCAATCTCCGCGTTGATGAGATTGCCACGTCGCCCCGGTCTCCGACCGGGGCTCCTCGCAATGACAGGCCTGTGATACCTGCTCTATAATCCGCCGCCGTGGACAGCGCCGTCGACCAGCGTATCGCACGCGCCGCCGGGGTGGTGATGTTCGGCTTCCTCATCGCCAGCCTCACCGGTCTGGCGCGGCAGATGATGGTCCTGGCCGCGTTCGGGACGAGCGCCGGCCTGGACGCCTACTTCGCCGCCCTGCGCTTGCCGGCCTTGCTCTTCAGCCTGCTCGCCGGTGGGGCGCTGGCCTCCGCCTTCGTACCGACCTTCACCGGCTTGCTGACGGGGAACGCTCGCGCCGCCGCCTGGCGATTGGCCTCGTCGGTCGCCAACTTGGTCTTCCTGGCGCTGACGGCGTTTGCCGCGCTGATCTTCGTGCTCGCCCCGTGGCTTATCACTCACGTCGTCGCCCCCGGCTTCGACGACCCCGGGCAGATCGCCCTGACGGTTCAGCTCCTTCGCATCCAGCTGCTGGCGCCGATCCTGTTCGGCCTGAGCGGACTGCTGATGGGCGTCCTCAACGCGCACCAGCATTTCCTGCTGCCTTCTCTGGCGCCGGCGATGAGCAATCTGGGGGTAATCCTCGGCGTTGTCTTTCTGGTTCCGCGAATGGGGGTCGACGGCCTGGCCTGGGGCTATGTCCTGGGCGCCAGCCTGCACTTGGTGATCCAGCTGCCCGGCCTGCGGCACCGGCAGGCACGCTACCACGCGACGCTCGGCCTCTCGGATCCGTCGGTGCGCCAGGTGTTTCGCCTGATGGCGCCGCGCCTGCTGAGCGTCGGGATCGTCGAGATCAACTTCCTGGTGAACGCCATCATCGCCTCCGGCCTGCCGACCGGGAGTCTGACGGCGCTGACCAACGCCTTCAGCATCATGCTCATGCCCCAGGCGCTGATCGCTCAATCGACAGCCATCGCCGCTCTGCCGACTTTCTCGGCGCAGGCGGCCAGCGGCGCTCTGGGCGAGCTGCGACTGACGCTGGCGCGCACGCTGCGAGGGGTGTTGTTCCTGGCCCTGCCGGCGACGCTCGGATTGATGCTGCTGCGGACGCCGATCGTGGCGATGCTTTTCCAGCGCGGGGCCTTCACCGCCGAATCGACAAGCCTAGTGGCGTG
>Ga0209108_10002267_pt1 | contig 11087 bp, 10 predicted proteins | sample Rifsed10ft1_FD_184003 | JGI IMG/M metagenome (GOLD analysis project Ga0209108, IMG submission 184003) | Soil microbial communities from Rifle, Colorado, USA - sediment 10ft 1 (version 2) | ecosystem: Environmental > Terrestrial > Deep subsurface > Rock core/Sediment | place: Rifle, Colorado...
CTGATGGACGAGCCGTTCGGCGCGCTCGACCCGATCACGCGCGCGCGCCTCCAGCACGAGCTCCTGCGCATCCAGCACGAGCTGCGCAAGACGATCATCTTCGTCACGCACGACATCGACGAGGCGATCCTGCTCGGCGACCGGATCGCGATCCTGCGGGAGGGCGGCGTGCTCGCGCAGTACGACACGCCGGAACGGATCCTCGCGCATCCGGCCGACGAGTTCGTCGAGCGCTTCGTAGGCGCCGACCGCGGCCTCAAGCTCCTGTCGCTTCGCCGCATAGACGAGCTCGAGCTCGGTCCTGTCGCCAACGCGGACGGGCCCAGATCGGACGGACCCCGGGCGAACGGCTCGACGACGCTTCGAGACGCACTCTCGTTGATGATCACCTCGGGCTCGCAGTCGCTCGTGGTCGTCGACCCCGAGGGAGCGCCGCTCGGCGTCGTGACGCTCGACGCGCTCGCGTCGGTGGCGAGATGAGCGTGTTCGTTGCGCAGAGCGAGCCCGTGATCCCCGACTTCGGAGAGGCGAGCGAGTGCGTCGTGGAGAACCGCCTGTTCTGTCCCGACTGGGTCCGCGACAACTGGGCCGGCGTGCTCCAGCCCGCGCTCGTGGAGCACGTGAAGCTCGTCTTCATCGCCGTCGCGTTCGGCTTCGTCATCGCGCTCGTGGCGTCCCTCGTCACGCATCGGTTCAAGCTGCTCGAGGGGCCGATCACCGTGTTCTCGGCGGTCGTCTACACCGTTCCGAGCCTTGCGCTCTTCCAGCTGCTCGTGCCGCTGACGGGGCTGACGGTAACCACGGTCGAGATCGCGCTCGTCGGATACACGCTCCTGATCCTCTTCCGCAACAACCTCGAAGGGCTGCGTGCCGTCTCCCCGGACGTGCTCGAGGCCGCACGAGGGATGGGCTACACGCGCCGCCAGACGCTCTGGCGGGTCGAGCTGCCCCTCGCCGTGCCGGCGATCATGGCCGGGCTCCGCGTCGCCGTCGTGTCGACGATTGCACTGGCGACCGTGGCCGCGCTCGTCATCCCCGAGGGGCTCGGCTACCCGATCTTCCTCGCGCTCCGGGAGGCGTTCAAGACGGAGATCATCGTCGCGGGCGGGCTGGCGATCGGGCTCGCGCTGCTCGCCGACGGGTTGCTCGTGCTTCTAGAGCGAGCGATTACACCCTGGGCACGCGTCCGGAGGACGGCGTGATCGGTGCCGACCTCAGCGTTTTCCCCGACGCCGTTCAGTTCGTGATCGACGAACGCGCCTTGATCCTCGAGAAGACATGGGATCACCTGCTTCTGTCCGCAGCGGCCATGGCCGTCGCGATTGCGGTAGCGCTCCCGCTCGGCGTCTGGCTCGGGCACCTCCACCGAGGCTCCTTCGTCGCGATCAACCTCGCAAACGTCGGCCGCGCGCTGCCCAGCCTGGCCCTGATCGCGCTCGGCCTCGCCTTCCTCGGCGTGGGCTTCGCCAACGTCACGCTGGCGCTCGTCGTCCTCGCCATCCCGCCGATCCTGACGAACGCCTACGTCGCGGTCGACGGGGTGGAGACGGACGCGGTCGAGGCAGCCCGCGGCATGGGGATGACGAGGTGGCAGATCGTGAGCCGGGTCGAGCTGCCGCTGGCCCTTCCACTTGTATTCGCGGGCATCCGCACCGCCGTGGTCTTCGTCATCGCGACCGCGACCATCGCCGCTGTCGCGGGCGGCGGCGGGCTCGGAGACATCATCGTGAACCAGGCCGGCTACGGGCTCGAGGGCGTCGTGGGCGCAGCCATCTGCGTGTCCGCGCTCGCCCTGGCGGCCGACGCGCTGCTCGGCCTCGTGCAGCGCCTCCTGACCCCACCGGGACTACGAGCGGGGGCTCGCGCGTTGGAGCCGGATGTGACCACGGGAGTGACCCGCCTGTAGGTCCTAACAGCCGGGGCATCCCTCATCGACTCCGTGAAAGGGGGAGTGCTGTGATTCGAAAGCACAACCGGCGCGCCGCCAAGGCCGCATTTGCGATCGCGCTAGGAGTGGCTCTCGTCTTGGGTGGTGCCGCTGCGGCGCCGGCCGCCGAGGGCCAGGCGACGCCGATCATCGTCGGCGCGAAGAACTTCCCCGAGCAGTACGTGCTCGGGCAGCTCTACCGCCAGGCCCTGATCGCCAAGGGCTTCGACGTCCAGTACAAGGAGAACATCGGCTCGACCGAGCTGATCGACACGGCCTTGAAGAGCGGGAAGGTCACGCTCTATCCCGAGTACACCGGGATCATGCTCTCGGTGACGTTCAAGCGGAAGACGCTTCCCAAGACGGCCGCAGCGACGTACAAGCTCGCGAAGCAGCTGTACGAGCGCCGCGGTCAGACACTGCTCCGCCAGACGCCGTTCCAAGATCGCGACGTCATCGCCGTGTCGCGCGCGACCGCGAGGAAGTACGGACTCGGGTCGCTCGGAGACCTGAAGAAGGTTCCGGATCTCACGATCGCGGGGTTCCCGGAGTGGGAGTCGCGCTGGACGGCGCCGATCGGCCGCCAGTACGGAGTCAAGGGCTTCGACTTCGTCCCGCTCGCCGGCATCTCCGCCTACACGCTCCTCGATCAGGGCAAGGTGCTGGCCGCCGACGTGTTTACGACCGATCCGCAGCTCCTGTCCGGCAAGTACGTCCAGCTGCGCGACCCGAAGAACATGTTCGGCTTCCAGCACGTCGCGCCGGTGGTCGACCGCGATCTCGTGCAGGAGAACGGGGCTCGCTTCACGTCGACGATCAACAAGGTCACCGCGCTGCTGACCGTCAAGGCCATGCAGGCGATGAACAAGGCGGTCGGCGTGGACAAGAAGCCGGCCGCAAAGGTCGCCGACGCGTTCCTCAAGGCCAACGGCCTGAAGTAACGGCTGTCGACCGGCTGTCGCGGTCGGGGCGGGCCGCGACAGCCGGGCCGGGTCGTGTGTAACCGCGGCTCGAGCCGGGTACACGCCGGTCGTGACGGACGGAGTCCGGCGGTGCCCCGCCTGCGGCTCGGAGAGCCCCGAGAAGGCAAACCATTGCCCGATGTGCGGTCGAGCGCTCGGAGCCAACGAGGAAGCGAGACGACGCCCAGCTGGCGCTCGGCGACGCGACTTTTCGCGAAGACGAGACCGCGACGGCCTCGCTGGGGACACGGATGCAGGATCTCGAGAGCGCGATCGCCGAGGAGAGGATCAGCGAGCTGCCGCGCTCGGGCAGGCGCGCGATCGCGTCGAGGACGAGCGTCTCGAGGTGCGGCGCACCGAGGTGCTTCCGCCCGACGGAGACGACGAGTGACGTAGGCACGCGGTGAGAGGTGCGCGCCCCCGCGCGCACCTCTCACGTACACCCGTGCTACGCCGCCTCGAGCGCCGGCTCGGGGACATGAACCTCCTGCGGCTGGAGGTCGCGGCCGCGAACCATGAAGACCGACACGAGCACGCCGACGAACGCGATCGCGGCTCCCACCCAGAAGGCGGCGACGAAGCCGTCCGTCAGGGCCACGGGCTGAGCGGTTCCGGACGCGAGCGCGTCGTCGGCCGTCGAGACCGCGATCGTCGACAGGATGGCGATCCCGACAGCGCCGCCGATCTGCTGCGACGTGTTGATGAGCCCGGACGCCAGACCCGCCTCGTCCGGCCTCGTCCCGGCAAGCGCCGCGATGGTGATCGGGACGAAGGCGAACGGGATGGCCACCCCGATGATCAGGAAGCCCGGGAAGAGATCGGTCCAGTAGGAGCCGTCGACGGACACCTGCGTGAAGTACAGGAGCCCGATCGTGAGGAGGACCATCCCGAAGATCAGCGCCGGCTTGACACCGACCCGGTTCACCGCGACGGCTGCGACGTTCGCCCAGATCACGGCCGTGCCGGCGACCGCGAGGTACCCGATGCCCGTCTCGAGCGGCGAGTACCCGAGCACCTGCTGCATGTAGAGCGTCAGCATCAGGAACATCGAGAACATCGCCGTGCCCATGATGAAGCCGGCCACGTTCGCCGCCGTGAGGGTCTGCAGGCGGACGAAGATCGAGAGCGGGACGAGCGGGTCGCGCTGCCGACGCTCCCAGAGGACGAATGCGCTGTGCAGGATCGCGGAGGCCACGAAGACGCCGATCGTCTTGGCCGAGCCCCAGCCCCACGTCTGACCCTGTGTGATCCCGAGCACGAGCAGGACGAGACCGGACGTGATCAGCACCGCGCCCGGCACGTCGTGGCTCTGGCCGTGCGCGTCACGGCTCTCGCTGAGCAGGATCGGTGCGAGCGCGAGAGCGGCCAGACCGACGGGGACGTTCACGAAGAAGATCCATTCCCACGACAGGAGGTCGGTGAGGATGCCGCCCAGGAGGACGCCCGCGGCGGCGCCGAAGCCGCCGACGGCGCCCCATGCGCCGAGAGCGACGTTCCGCTCCCGTCCCTCGGCGAACGTGGTCGTCAGGATCGAGAGGGCGGAAGGCGTGATCGCCGCCGCTCCGAGACCCTGGAGCGCGCGTGCGGCGATGAGCGACTCGTCGCTCCAGGCGAGCCCGCAGAGGAGCGAGCCGACCGAGAAGATGACGAGCCCGGCCATGAACACGCGCTTGCGGCCGAGGATGTCGGCCAAGCGCCCGCCGAGCAGGAGGAAGCCGCCGAAGACCAGCGCATACGCGCTGATCACCCACTGCAAGCTCTCCTGCGAGAAGCCGAGGTCGACCTGGATCGACGGAAGAGCGACGTTCACGATCGCGATGTCGAGCACGACCATGAACTGGACGGCGCAGAGAAGCGCCAGTGCAAGCCATTTCGTACGTTCAGAGGCAACCATAGGAGTCCCCCTCGCTTCAATTCGCTTTCAGACGAGGTTGCGATCCTACAGCCCATACTTGCAATTCGCAAGTAAAGACTTCCATCCGACAAGAACACGCTGTAGAATCGCGAAGTGGTGAAGACGTACAACCAGTACTGCCCGATGGCCCATGCCCTCGACCTCGTCGGCGAGCGCTGGTCGCTGCTCATCGTCCGCGAGCTCCTCGAGGAGGGCCCGCTCCGGTACACCGACCTCCATTGCCGCCTCGTCGGCTGCGGGACGAACATCCTCGCGGCGAGGCTGAAGGACCTCGAAGGAAGCGGCGTCGTCCGCCGCCGGCGACTCCCTCCCCCGGCTGCGTCGACCGTCTACGAGCTCACGGAATACGGCGAAGGGCTCCGCTCCGTGATGCATCAGCTCGCACACTGGGGCGCACGCTCGCTCGGCCCTCCGACGTTCGAGGGCGCGCTGGAGTCGGGCTGGCTCGCGGGCACCCTTCGCATCGCACTGCCGCCGACAACCTCCTGCATCGAGTTCCGCGTCGGCGACGAGGTCGCGTACGTGGCCGACGGCGACGCGTATCCGGGGCCGGCCGAGAGCCCCGAGGCCGTCGTCGAAGGCGACGTCTCGGGCTTCTACCGCCTCCTCGTCGACCGCGACCTGGACGCAGTCGCGGTCCGAGGAAGCACGAAGGCCGTGCTCGACCTGCTCGAGACGCTCCCTCCCCGTTCCCCCGCGCCCACACCAGGGGAACCGGTCGCAGCGTAAGCAAGCTGCTCAGCCGAGCAGCGGCCGCAGCATCAGCTCGAGCGCCTCGTCGTACACACGCCCCTCGTAGCGGCGAAGCGGGTGCGCCGGGAGCGCTTCCTCGTGCAGCACGCCCGCCCGGCGCACGTAGACGACCGGGCGGATCGTCTCCTCGGCATCGAACTCGAGGGTCGCGGCGACGCCGTCGTCCGCTGCGTCGACGAAGACCTCGAGCGGCAGGATCCCCTCGTCGAGAGCGCCCCCGTCACCAGCCGGGCGGAGCACACGGGCGAGGTAGCCCTTCTGGAACGAAAGCTCCGGCGCATGGTTCAGCTCGTGGATCAGGAACGGGACGACCTCGTGCGCCCGCAGGAGCGGGCGGGGAAGCTCCACGCCGAAGAGGCTCTCGGCAATCCGGCGTGCGAGGACGCGGGCGTTGTAGCGGAAGCCGGCCACCATCGTCGACAGGCTCGCGACGCCGTGCTTCCGGAGGCCCGGGGCGCCGTCCGAGATGTTCCCGGCAAAGAAGACCCCGGGCACGGTCATGCTCTCCCAGAAGGGGGTGAGCGCCGGCAGCCGGCCCTCCCTGACGGTCGCGACGCCGAGCGCGGGGAGATCTTGGAGCGGCGCGTAAAACCCCGTCGCCGCGATGACGTCGTCGGCCTCGAGCAGGAGCCGCTCCGGCCGGCTCGCGTCGAGCGCGTGCACCACGTATCCGCCGTTTCGGCGCTCGACGCGGTCGACCGAGGCGTTGAGGACGAAGCGCCCGGGCGCGCCGCGAACGTGCTCGTCGTAAGGGGTCAGGTACCACGGCCGGAGCGGCGAGCGCGCGAGGCGGCCGAGCTCGGGCGGCCGTGGGGAGACGAGCGTCAGCTCGCGCAACCCCTGGCGCGAGATCGCCTCGCCCACCTCGAAGGCGGAGTTCCGCTTCCCGACGATGACGACCCGCCGGTCCCGGTAGCGATCGGGTGCGCTCGAGACGTCGACGTAGTGGTGCTCGAGCTCGAGACCGGGGATCGGCGGCACCCAAGGCTCGGTCACGCCAACCGCGAGCACCGCAGCGCGGCAGCGGTATTCCCCATCGCTCGTGACGAGCACGATGCCGCCGTCCTCGAGGCGTGTCGACTCCCAGCGGCAGCCGAAGCGCACGGAGAGACCGGCTCGCTCGGCGAACGCCTGCACCGCCGCCACCATCTCGTCGCGCGACGGCCGGCGATGCCCTTCGGCGATCCGTTCGGCGACGAGTGCGCCGAGCTCCGGCTCCTCGGCGACGAGGCTGTTCTGGTCGTGAAGCTCGAACTCGCGCGTCCCGCGCGGCACGTCCGCACCCGCGTGCGTCCAGCTGATCAGGCGCTCGAAGAGCGGGAAGCGCTGGAACATCCCTCCGGGCCGCGCGTCGGCAGACAGGACGGCGTGGTCGATGCCGAGGCGCAGCAGGGAGTAGCTCGTCTGCAGACCGCCCGGCCCGCTCCCGACGACCACGACGGGGTACTCGCCGGGCGGAAAGGGAGCGTCCCCCGGGCTCAACTCCACCGGCTCGCGTCGCGCAGGCGCCGGGCCACTGACTGGAGCATCCGCAGCATCACCGTCGGGTGCTCGAGCAGGAACGCCTCGAGCTGCGGCCCCGGGAGGACGAGGCAGCGCAGGAGCGTCTCGGCCCTGACGTCGGCAATCGGAACCCCTCCGAGTAGGACGGAGATCTCGCCGAAGAACTCGCCGCGCCCGAGCCGCGCGCGGTCCTGCCCGTCGATCACGACAGCCGCCTCGCCCTCGAGGATGACGTAGAAGGCGCCGCCCGAGATCCCCTGCCGCAGGACGCGCTGGCCCGCCGCGAACACCTCTTCGTCGAACGTGTGCGCGACGACCTCGAGCTCGGGCCAGCGGAGATCGGAGAAGAGCGTGAGCTGCGCGAGGCGCTCGACCGAGTCCGATCCCGCCATCAGACGAGCCCTCCTCGATAGCGCCAGGGACCAGGCTCGAACCTGATCCCCCGCTTCCGGCAGAACTCGCGCACGGAGTCGAGCACGACCCCTCCGCTCCCGAGCACCCGTCTGCCGAGCAGGTCGAGCACCGCCACGCCGTCCGGCGGGTCGGCCGCGACCCCGAGGGTCAGGACGACTGCGTCTGCGGCATCCACGCCGTCGAACGTCGGTACGAAGAGGACGCGCACGCCCTCCACGTCGAACCCTCGTTCCTCGCCGTCGGTGATGGCGGAGACTTCGTGACCTCGGAGCGCGAGCAGCTCGTGGAGCTCGTCGATCATCCTCCGCGCGAGCTCGACCTGGCGGCCTCGTGAGAGCTGGTGCCTCGCGCTGCCCGTCACCTTGGCGGGCACGCCGATCGCGAACGCGCCGGCCGGAACGTCGGCGACGACGTACGAGCTCGAGGCGACGATCGCCTCCGCGCCGATCCGGCAGCCTGCGTAGAGCACGGCTCCCAGCCCGATCTGGGAGCGGTCCTCGAGCACGACCGGTGCGAACCGGTTCTCGAAGCCCTCGAGCAGCGAGTGCCCGATGTTGTGCGTGACGATCAGCGAGCGCATCGTCAGGAAGACCTCCCGTCCGATCAGCACCGGGCGGCAGACGTTCACGAATGCTTCGTCCCCGATGAACGCGAGGTCGCCCACGGTCAAGACGGCCCACGGATCGCGGTGGCCTCCGCCGCCGATCCGGATCGACCTGCCCGCCCAGACCCCCGCGCCCACGTAGGCCCGCCGGCAGCGCAGGTCGAGGTCCGGCCCGAATTGGGTGAGCTCTCCGATCGTGACGAGCTCCTCGCAGATCACGGTGCCATCCGGGCCGATCGCGACTCCGGGGGAGATCACGATTCGGGGCGCGACGACGAGCGTCCCGAGGCCGAAGACGACTCCCTCCCCGATCTCCGCGCCGTGGCGGCGGTAGGCGTCGAGCTTCTCGTCGGAGGACAGCGCCCGGAACGTGTCTGGATCTGCGCGCAGCGACTCGAGGAAGCTCTCGTCGAGCAGGCCCGCGCTCTCGTCGAGGTCGAACGACGCGGGCAGCGAGACGCCCGCGGTCGAGACGCCGGCCAGCGCCGGACTCGTCGCGGGGCCGGCGACCGCAGCGAGCCGCGCGAGCTCCGCCTCGACGTCCTTCTCCGTGATGAACCCGCGCTTCTCGATCGCCCCCAGGTCGATTCCGTGCCGCTGCGCGAGCTCGACCGCCTTCCTCGTCGCCTTGCGGTCGGTCGTTGCCGGCGCAGGCTCGGGCTTCGGCTCACGCCGCGATCGCGCGCTCTCGAGCTCCTCTGCGCTCTGCGCGACGAGGGCGATGGTCTTCCCCAGCTCGACCTCGATGCCGTCGTCGAAGAGCTGGACGAGCGTCCCGTCCCCGGGGGACTCGACCTCGACCGTCGCCTTCGTCGTCTCGACGACGCACACCGGCTGCCCGCTCGTGACCTCCTGTCCGTCCTCGACGAGCCACTCGGCGAGGAGCGCGAACTCCGTGTTCGCGTCTTCGCGCGTCAGGACGATCTCGAGCACGCGTCTAGCTTCTCACGCCTTCGAGAGCGACGATCGCATCCACGACGTCGCCCACGCCCGGGAGCATCGCGTCCTCGAGCGGGCGCGCCGAGGGGATGATCCCGTCGCGCGCGGCCACCCGCTGCACCGGGCGGCGGAGGTCGCTCCAGGCCTGCTCCGAGACGCGGGCCGCGATCTCGGCGCCGAAGCCGCCGGTCAGCGTGCCCTCCTCGACCGTCACGAGCGCTCCCGTCCGGGCGACGGACTCGAGCACGGGCTCGAGCTCCATCGGCAGGAGCTGGGAGAGCGCGACGACCTCGCAGAAGATCTCGTGCTCGAGGATGAGGTCAGTCGCCGCCTCCAGCACGATCGGGACCATCCCGCCGTACGTCACGATCGTCGCCACCCCTTCCGAGAAGTCGGTCCCCGAGAAGGAGAGCGCCGGGTAGGGGCCCGCACTTTCGCGCAGGCCGAGCTCGCCGACATGCCCGTCCTCCGGGCGGCGGTTGACACGGCCGTACAGGAGCTTGTTCTCGACGAAGAACACCGGGCGCTCGTCGTCGACCGCGTTCCGGAGCAGCGAGCCGAGGTCGTGGCACTCGCTCGCCGCGACCACGCAGATGTTCGGAACGCCGAGCAGGAGCTTCTCCAGCGACTGGCTGTGAGTCGGCCCGTACCCGCGGCGCCCACCCATCGGCGTTCGCACGACGAGCGGCACCTCGACCTGGTCGTCGTACATCTCCCGGAACTTCGAGATCCCGTTGACGATCTGGTCGAAGCCGAGCGCGATGAAGTCCCCGAACATGATCTCCAGGATCGGCCGCAGCCCGCGCAGCGACATCCCGGCCGCGACCCCGAACATGCCGCCCTCGCTGATGGGCGTCGTCAGCACGCGCTCGGGGAAGCGGTCGCTCAAGCCCTGGGTAACCTTGAAGGCGCCGCCGTAGGGATCGAGCACGTCCTCGCCGAGGACGTAGACGTCGGCGCGCTCGTCGAAGATCTCGTGCAGCGCCTCGTTCAGCACCTGGGCGCAGCGCTTCTGCCCGGCGTGGCCGCTCGCTGCACCGCTCACCGAGGACGACCTTCCCGACCTTGTGGCTCTGAGCCACAAGGAATGACCGTACGCATCCGGTTCGCGTTCACGCCGCCTCCGGCGTTGCGGCGGGCGCAGCCTCCGCGGCCTCGACGGTCTCCGCCAGCCGCTTTTCGGCCCGCGCCTCGAGCGCCTCGCGCTCTGCGGGCTCGAGCCGCTCGCCTGCGATCTTCAGCGGGTCCCGCTTCCGCCGCTCCTCGATCTCCGCCGGGTCGCGGTTGTCGTCGCCCTTCGAGTGAGGACTGAAGCGATAGGTGTGCAGCACGAGGAAGTACGGCTCGCCCGTCTCGCGGATCCGCGTGACCGCCCGCCTCGCGGCCCCGTGGATCTCGGCGACGTCGGTCGTGTCGAGCTCGGCGACCTCGATCCCGAAGGCGGCGCCGCGCGCCGGAATCGACCCGGCGAGCTCGAGCTCGATCGGCGTCGACTGCGCGTAGAAGTTGTTCTCGACGACGAAGAGGACGGGCAGCTTCCAGAGCGAGGCCATGTTCAGCGACTCGTAGGTCACGCCCTCCCCGAGGGCGCCGTCGCCGAGGAAGACGGTCGAGATCGCCCCCGTCCCTTTCCTCTTCTCCGCGAGGCCGATCCCGGTCGCGACCGGGACGATGCTCCCGAGGACGCCGTTCGAGTAGAAGTTGCCCTTGCACAGGTGCTGGCTCCCGCCCTTGCCTCCGCACGTGCCGGTCGCCTTGCCCAGGACCTCGCTCAGCAGACCGAACGCGTCGTCCGTGAACGCGAGGTAGTGGCCGTGACAGCGGTGGTTCGAGAAGACGACGTCACGCTCCGGCTCGAGGTGGTCGATGATCCCGACCGCATTCGCCTCCTGGCCGATGTACGTGTGGGTCGTCCCCGCGAGCTTTCCCTGCGCGAACAGGTCGAGGAGCGTCTCCTCGAAGCGGCGGATGAAGTACATCCGCTCGTACAGGGCCGCGATGTCCATTAGATGTAGCCGAGGTCGGCGAGCCGCTGGGTGACGACTGCCTCCTCGTCCTCGGTCAGCTCAT
>Ga0209108_10002270_pt1 | contig 11075 bp, 11 predicted proteins | sample Rifsed10ft1_FD_184003 | JGI IMG/M metagenome (GOLD analysis project Ga0209108, IMG submission 184003) | Soil microbial communities from Rifle, Colorado, USA - sediment 10ft 1 (version 2) | ecosystem: Environmental > Terrestrial > Deep subsurface > Rock core/Sediment | place: Rifle, Colorado...
GCGCCGGGTGGTGGGTGAATTCAGAAATGGCTCTGGCGGTGCGCGGCAGGCTGAAGACGAGCGCGGCGCCGTAAAGCGTGACCGTGAGCCAGATACCGCCCAGCCCCCCGCCCTCGAGGAGGCGTATGGGATACCAGATTACGCCCCACAAACCGGCACCGATCAGCAGGGCAAAAACAGGGTAAATGCGCGGTGTTTCGTTGGATGGCATTAAATGCTTACCGTATAATCCGCTTTTTCAAAATAACCAGTCGACATGAATTCCCGTCTCGCGGGCTTGCAGTCTTATCCATTTGAAAAGCTCGCTCAGCTCATTCACGGCGTCACACCGCCGCCCGGGAAGGCGCCGGTCCGGCTTTCCGTGGGCGAGCCGCAGCATGCCGCACCCGCTTTTGTTTTGGAAGCCTTGAAATCACATCTGGCCGGACTCTCCCGTTACGCGCTGACAAAAGGCTCGGCAAGCCTGCGCCAAACCATCGCGGAATGGGCCACGCGCCGGTTTCACCTGCACTCGATAGCCCTCGATCCGGAACGTCATGTACTGCCGCTGGCGGGAACGCGCGAGGGGCTCTTTTCCATCGCGCAAGTCATGATTGATCAATACACAGAATCACCACCGATTGTGATCATGCCCAACCCTTTTTACCAGATATATGAAGGCGCGGCGTTGCTCGCGGGCGCGCAGCCGTATTTTCTCAACACCACGGAGGAAACCGGATTTCGCATGGACTTTTCCCGGGTGCCGGAGAGGATCTGGGAACGGGTCCAAATGATTTACATCTGCTCTCCCGGAAATCCGACAGGATCGCTATTATCTCACGAAGATTTGGCGCGATTGATCGGACTTGCGCAGCAACATGACTTCATCATTGCCTCGGACGAGTGTTATAGCGAAATCTATTTGGACGAAGCGAATCCGCCTGCCGGGCTGCTGCAGGTGGCCAACGATCTCGGCATCGAGGATTACCGGCATTGCCTCGCGTTTCATAGCCTGTCGAAACGATCCAATTTGCCTGGCATGCGATCCGGGTTTGTCGCCGGCGATGGAGCTGTACTGACACAGTATCACCTGTTTCGCACCTATCACGGTTGTGCCCTGCCCCCGCCGACACAGGCCGCAAGCATTGCCGCCTGGAACGACGAGGCGCATGTACGCGCCAACCGCGACCAGTACCGGGCCAAATTCGACGCGGTACTCAAAATACTGAAACCGGTGCTGGCTGTGGAAAAACCCGAGTCGAGCTTCTACCTCTGGCCGAAAACGCCGCAAGACGACGAAACCTTTGCCCGCGAGCTGTACGCGCGTGAAAACGTGCTGACACTGCCGGGAAGTTATCTTTCGCGAACCGCGGAAGGCGTTAACCCCGGTCAGAATCGTGTAAGAATGGCGCTGGTCGCTCCGCTTCCCGAGTGCGTCGAAGCCGCACAACGCATCCGAAATTATGTAGAATCCCTGGGTTAACTAATTTAAATTGACAGGATTTACAGGACTAACAGGATTAGAAATACAATTTGGATCTATTGACGTTATTTTCTTTGTTTTAATCATGTAAATCCTGTTAATCCTGTCCATTCATTTTTTCCGTATATCAAGGTACTGAGCCATGAACGACATCGAATCTGTGATCAACGAAGCCTTTGAACGGCGCAGCGCCATCACGCCTCGCACTGTCGAAACCCACGTCAAGGATGCCGTGCACGAGGCGATTAATCTGCTCGATACCGGCAAGGGGCGCGTTGCCGAGAAAAAAAACGGCAAATGGGTCGTGAACGAATGGCTGAAAAAGGCCGTACTCCTCTATTTCCGCATCGAGGATAATAATTTCATCAAGGGCGGCTATACCAATTATTGGGACAAAATCCCGTCCAAGTTCGCCGACTACAATTCCAAGAATTTCCGCGATGGCGGCTTCCGGGTCGTGCCCCTGTCGGCGGTGCGCAAAGGCGCATACATCGCGCCGAGCGTGGTGCTCATGCCGAGTTACGTGAATGTCGGCGGTTATGTGGACGAAGGCGCCATGATCGACACCTGGGCCACGGTAGGTTCATGCGCGCAAATCGGCAAGAACGCGCATCTCGCCGGCGGCGTCGGTATCGGTGGCGTGCTCGAACCGGTGCAAGCGACTCCGACCATTATTGAAGACAATGTTTTCATCGGCGCCCGTTCGGAGATCGTCGAAGGTGTGATCGTGGAAGAGGGTGCGGTTGTTTCGATGGGCGTGTGCATCGGTCAGAGCACCAAGATTTACAACCGCGCGACCGGTGAAATCAGCTACGGCCGCGTACCCAAAGGCGCCGTCGTTGTTTCCGGCAGCCTCCCCTCCAAGGACGGCAAATACCAACTTTATTGCGCGGTCATCGTCAAGCAAGTGGATGAGAGAACGCGATCCAAAACCGAGATCAACGAGCTGCTGCGCGACATCTGAATAAAATAAAAAATAAATCGACAGGATTTACACGATTAACGGGATTAAAGCGTAAAAAACAATATCCTTAGTTTTAGTAATCCTGTGAGTCCTGTTAATCCTGTCTATTCAATCTTAAATAAAAGATTTTAAAACTTTTAAGTTACTTATCAATAAGATGTAAACAATGACCGATAAAACACTGGAACTCGCCAAGCAGCTGATCGCGCGACCGTCGCTGACGCCCCGGGATGAAGGCTGCCAGGATATCCTGATCGCGCGTCTCGAGACGGCCGGCTTCAAAGTACAACGGCTGCGTTTCGGCGACGTGGATAATTTCTGGGCGACCCGGGGAACGGGTCACCCGCTCGTTGTGTTCGCCGGCCATACCGACGTCGTGCCAACCGGCCCCCGCGAAGCCTGGAAGAGCGATCCCTTCCAGCCCACGGTACGGGACGGCCGTCTCTATGGGCGCGGTGCCGCGGACATGAAATCCTCGCTCGCGGCATTCGTCACGGCGATCGAGGCCTTTATCGCTACCCACCCGCGCCATCGAGGCACCGTGGGGCTGCTGATCACCTCGGATGAAGAAGGCCCGGCGATCAATGGAACCGTCAAGGTCATGGAATGGCTTGGCCAGCGTGGCACCAAAATAGATTATTGCGTCGTCGGCGAGCCGACTTCCCAACAAATTCTTGGTGACACCCTCAAAATCGGCCGGCGTGGTTCGTTGACGGGCCGACTCCTGGTGCGCGGCAAGCAGGGGCACGTGGCCTACCCCCATTTGGCGCAAAACCCGATACATACCTTCGCCCCGGTGTTGACCGAGTTAACAAACATCGAGTGGGACCAGGGCAATGCGGATTTCCCCCCGACCACCTTCCAGGTATCCAACATCCATGGCGGAACCGGGGTAGAAAATGTCATTCCTGGAACGCTTGAAGTGGTGTTCAATTTCCGCTACTCCTCGGCCGTGACGGACACGGAACTCCACCGGCGGGTTGAAACAACACTCAAATCTCATGGCTTAATCCATGAAATCCAATGGGTGCTTTCCGGTCAGCCGTATCTGACGCGGGGCACGGCCTTGCTCGAAACGGCGCGGCAAGCCGTAAAAGATGAATTGAGGATGGATCCCAGCGTTTCTACCAGCGGTGGAACCTCGGATGGACGTTTTATCGCCCCCACCGGCGCGGAGGTCATTGAACTCGGGCCTTTGAACAATACCATCCATCAAATTGACGAATGTATCGCCACCGCTGACCTTGAGCGGCTCGCTAATGTATACCGCCGGATATTGGAAAAACTTCTATCTTAATGTGCTATTATTTATGTTTAGAATCAGCGTATTAATTAATTATCCTATAGTATTTTAGAGATATTACTGGCGTCTTGTTTGAGTGCACGGTTCGCAGTTCGATAGCAGTTAAATCGCTATACTTTTGATCACACGGCCAAGCCCCACTATGGACACTGGCAATTAATGGATTCAACTACGGGGGTCGTGGATGGCGAATTCGACCAGAGACGTGATCGGTCATCGAACTATGCTCACGACCCCTGTCCATTCATCGTACCCGTGCGCGATAACGCCAGCGGGAGCAACGATGGTGCGAACACATGAATGAATTACTGATGATCGGCTTGACCGATCCGGGTCGCATACGCGCTCAGAACGAGGATCATATCGCCTGCGTTCCCGAGGCCGGACTGGCGGTGATTGCCGACGGAATGGGCGGCCATAAGGCTGGCGAAGTAGCCAGCAAATACGCCGTCGAGATTATCCGAAACCATGTTATCGAAAGACTGATCGGCAAGGATAAGGCCAACGACCACGCCGCTGAAACGGAAATTGTCGGCGAAGCCATCCAGCAAGCCAATGAAGCGATATACAAAATGGCGCAGGCGCAGCCGGAATGTGCCGGCATGGGTTCTACCGTCGTGGTAACCGTTTTCTACGGTGACAGATTTTGCGTCGGGCACGTGGGCGATTCAAGGCTCTACCGATTTCGGGACAACCTGCTGAGCCAGGTGACGCAGGATCATTCAGTCGTTCAGGAACTGGTAAGCCGCGGCTTGGCGACGGCCGATGAGGCGCGCATGTCGGTGAGCAAGAATCTGGTCACGCGCGCCTTGGGTGTGGATCCGACGGTGGTGCCCGATATCGCCGAGCAAATGTTGCATGACGATGATACCTTCCTGCTTTGTTCTGACGGACTGAACGAAGTACTGGCGGATGGCGATATCGAGATGCTGCTCATGGAACACCGGCATCATTTGGAGAGCGCCGTCAAGCAGATGGTGGCATTGGCGAATGAACGCGGCGCTCCGGACAATGTTTCAGCAATCGTCGTGCAAGCCAATCGCAATTTCGTCCGTGACACGGGCAAATTGCGGGCGTTGCGAATTCAAGCTTGAATATTATTCCGAAATTTGACCGGTTTTCTGTAGCGATTAATGAAATTGGAATCAGGATATGGCAAAAATCATTCTGAAATTTAATAACGACGTCGTCGATCATTTCGACTTGAACCAGGGGGACATGAAAGTCGGCCGCAAACCCGGGTGCGAAATTTTTATCGACAATCTGGCCGTCAGCGGCGAGCACGCAAACATCTTCACCGTGGGCGAGGACTCGTTCATCCAGGATCTGGGCAGCACCAATGGGACGCTGGTCAATAACAAAAAAATCACGAAGCACCATCTTAAAAACGGCGATATCGTCACGATCGGGAAACATACCCTGGTTTATCTCATGGAATCGGCCCGTCTCCAGGAACCTGAAAATTTCGCCAAAACCGTCATCATCGGTCCGGGCACGCGTGAAATGCTGGAACCCAAGAAGGAATCCAAGCCGCTGGAGAAGACCGGTGAAACGCCCGCCATCACGCTGGAAACGAAGCCCAAGGACATGCCTCAGTCCGGCGAAATGGAACGGCGCCGAAACGGCGCTATTTTCGTGCTGAGCGGGGTAAACAGCGGCAAGCGAATCGAATTGACCAAAAGAATAACCAACCTCGGCCGAACCGGCAAACGCGCGGGGCGCATCACGCAAACTGAGGAGGGTTATTTCCTGACGGGCGGGGAAGACAGTCCCCCTATCCTGAATGGGCGACCGGTTCCTTCACAAGGCGTGAAGCTCAACAACGGCGATGTCATCGAATTGGCCGGTACGCGCTTGCAATTCTATCTGAAATAGTTCAGGCCAGATTATCCAGCGCCTCCGATAATCGGCGCACCGGCACCAATGTAATCTCGTCCATATTTTTTTTCGGCATATTGGCCGCCGGCACCAGGGCGCGCCTGAATCCAAGTTTTAACGCCTCTTTAATCCGTTCCTGGCCACGCTGCACCGGCCGGACTTCTCCAGCGAGTCCCACCTCGCCAAACACGACCAACTCCCTGCCCAACGGACGATTGCGCATGCTGGACACCGTGGCCGCCAGAATGGCCAGGTCAGCGGCGGTTTCCATGATCCGGACACCGCCCACCACGTTTACGAAAACGTCCTGATCGAAGGTAGCAATCCCGCCATGCCGATGAAGCACGGCCAGCAGCATGGCAAGGCGGTTGGCATCGAGCCCCACGCATACGCGCCGCGGATTCGCCAGATGACTTTGATCCACCAGCGCCTGCACTTCCACCAGCAACGGACGGGTGCCCTCCTGGGTCGCCAGCACTACGCTTCCGGGCACGGCTTGCGTCTGACGGCTGAGGAACATCGCCGATGGATTGCCGACTTCGCGCAGCCCGGCCTCGGTCATGGCAAACACGCCGATTTCATTCACCGCCCCGAACCGGTTTTTTATCGCCCGGACGATGCGGTATGCGCTCCCGGTATCGCCTTCAAAGTAGAGCACGGTGTCCACCATATGCTCCAGAACCCTCGGTCCGGCGAGCGTGCCCTCCTTCGTTACATGCCCCACCAGAAATAATGCCGTGCCGGTCTGTTTTGCAAAGCGGACCAGTTGCGCCGCCGACTCTCGAACCTGGGCCACGCTTCCCGGCGCCGATTGCAGCAGTTCGGTGAACATGGTTTGAATGGAATCCACAACGATTACCTGCGGGTGTTCGTTCTGGGCACAGGCGATGATGTTTTCAACCTGGTTTTCCGTCAGCAGCCGGAGCCGGTCGCCCTTGAGCCCGAGGCGCCGGGCACGCAACGCAATCTGCTCCGTGGATTCCTCGCCGCTGACATACAGCACTTGAGTGGTTTGTCCGATTGTCGTGAGTGCCTGCGTCAGCAGCGTGGATTTGCCGATACCCGGATCGCCGCCGATCAGTACCACGGATCCCGAGACAAGACCCCCGCCAAGCACGCGATCGAGTTCACTGATGCCGGTAGGTATGCGCGCAATTCTCTCCGGGGTGACTTCCGCGAGATAGCGCGCGGACGACGGCGCACCGAATTGACGCGCGGCATGGATCGCCGTTGACGGCGTGACCACCGCCTCGTAAAGCGTGTTCCAGGCATTGCAGGAGGGACACTGTCCGACCCATTTCGGCGAACTGGCGCCACACTCGTTGCAGGTGTATACCGATTTGACCTTGGCCATAAAAATCGAATAGACAGGATTAACAGGATTTTGCAGGATTGACAGGATTTTTGAAAATTTTATTCATGCTTTAATCCTGTTAATCGTTTTTTCAATCCTGTAAATCCTGTGAATTTTTTTATTTGTTAATAACAACGCGCGGGATGCGGTCGGTCACGTGACACAGCAGCTCGTAAGAAATGGTACCGGCGCATTGCGCGACCTCATCAACGGGCAATTCCGGCCCCCACAAAACCACGGGATCGCCCTCGCCGGCGCGCGGCTGCGTGCGCAGATCGAGCGTGATCATGTCCATGGAAACACGACCGATGAGCGGAACGCGCTGCCCGTTCACCAGCACCGGTGTACCCGCGCGGGCATGCCGGGGATAGCCGTCGCCATAACCGATCGCCGCAACTCCGACGGGCATGTCTTGCGGACAACGCCAGTCCCCGCCGTAACCAATGGCTTCTCCTTTGCGGCGAGAGTGCACCGCGATCAATGCCGTTTTCAGCGTCATAACCGGCTTGAGATCGCTTTTTATCGTGCCGGGATGTTCCATCGGCGAGATGCCGTAGAGCATGATGCCCGGACGCACCCAATCGAGGTGGCTTTGCGGCCAGGCCAGAATGCCGGCGGAATTGGCCAGACTCGATTCGAGGCCGAGAGCGCCGGTCAGGGATTTAAAATTCTCGATCTGGGTTTTTGTCTCGGTATCCGCCGCCATGTCCGCCCGGGCAAAATGGGACATGACCCGGATTTCAGTCACCGCGGGGCAAGCGCGCAGTTTTTTCAACGTATCCGGCACCGCCGAGGGCATAAATCCGAGGCGGTGCATGCCGGTGTCGATCTTCACCCATACCGATAGCTGCAAGGACGGCGGCGCCTCGATCAGCGCATTTAGTTGTTTTTCAAGGTGAATCGTCGGTGACAGACGGTGCTTGGCGATAACGGGCAGCTCATCGGCGGTAAAAAACCCTTCGAGCAGGCAAATGGGCCGGGTAATACCCGCCTCGCGCAGCGCTAAGCCCTCCTCGATGCTGGATACGCCGAAGGCATCGGTTACCCCGCTAAGTACGCGTGCCGCCCACGCCAGGCCATGTCCGTACGCATTGGCTTTGACGATGGCCATGACCCGCGCTTGCGGCGCGAGCCGGCGCACCTCCTGCAGGTTGTGTTTGAGCGCGCCGGCGTCGACCAGGGCGCACGCCGGCCTGCTCATTCAGGAATTCCCGTCGTAGCCGGCGGTCGTGTAGTTTTCAAAGCGGGTGTATTCCCCGAGGAAGGTCAGGCGCACATCGCCAATCGGGCCGTTACGTTGCTTGCCGATGATGATATCGGCGGTTCCCTTGACCGGACTGTCCTTGTTATAAACCTCGTCGCGGTAGATGAAAAAGATGACATCGGCGTCCTGTTCGATGGCCCCGGACTCGCGCAGATCGGACATGACCGGTCTTTTGTCCGTGCGGCTTTCGACGCTGCGGTTGAGCTGGGACATGGCGATAACGGGAAGATCCAGTTCCTTGGCGAGTCCCTTCAAGGCGCGGGTGATATTGGAAATCTCCGTAGCGCGGTTCTCTTCCGTGCGTTCGGTGGACTGCATGAGCTGCAAATAATCGATGAGGATCAGGCCCAGACCGTGCTCGCGCTTCAGACGCCGGGCACGGGCACGCAGTTCCAAGGGAGTAAGCGACGGCGTGTCATCGATGAAAATCGGCGCTTCATTCAGCAGGCTGACGGCGGAGGTCAACCGGGGCCAATCGTCATCGTCCAGCTTGCCGGTGCGCACGCGGTGGGCGTTGATCCGGCCGAGCGAGGCCATCATGCGCAGCGCCAGTTGCGTCCCCGGCATTTCCATGCTGAACACCGCCACCGGAATTTTATGCCCGACAGCGGCGTTTTCGGCGATATTCATCGCCAGGCTCGTTTTTCCCATGGACGGCCGCCCGGCGATGATGATGAGGTCGGAAGACTGCAGCCCGGAGGTCATGTCGTCGAGGTCGGAGAAACCGGTCGGCACTCCGGTAATCGAGGACTTGGAGCGAAACAGCTCGTCAATCCGGTCCACCGCCCGGCTCAGCAAGGTATTCAGCGGCTGAAAATCGCCGCGCCGGTGCCCCTTTTCACTGATATCGAATATTCGTTTCTCGGCCAGATCGAGCAATTCATTCGCGGACCGGCCTTCCGGCGTAAACACCGCATTGCCGATGTCCGAGGCGGCGCGCGCGAGCTCGCGCATGACCGAACTCTCCCGCACGATGGCCGCGTAGGCGACAATATTGGCGGCACTGGGGGTGTTGTTGGCCAGCGAGCCGAGGTAGGCCAGCCCGCCCGCAGTTTCAAGATCGCCGCTGCGTTCCAGCCATTCCGAGACCGTCACCACGTCCGCGGGGCTGCTTTCCTCGCACAGGGCGGAGATGGCGTGAAAGATAATGCGGTGTTCGCGGCGGTAGAAATCGTCGGAAGTGATGATGTCGGCGATGCGGTCCCAGCTCTGATTTTCGAGCAGCAGGCCGCCGAGCACGGACTGCTCAGCCTCGATCGACTGCGGCGGGACCTTGAGCAGCTCAGCCACCGGTTCCGCGCTCCGCCTGGAAAAGGCTCGTTCTTCCACCGACCTCCCCCTAATGCTGGTCTGCCGTATTTCTTCCGTCGGCAGTAGTAGCTGGCATTATATCGTGTCGCGCATCAATTAACAGGAGCGACATTTTTCCGTCAATTCAGGGTTACTTTTCGCCGATCACCGATACGATGATTTTGAAATTGACTTCGGGATGCAACGAAACGGAAATCGCATGATCGCCGATTTCCTTGAGCGGTCCGCGATCGAGATGCACTTCGGATCTGACCAGCTCGAAGCCCGCCTGCTTGGTCGCCTCGCAAATGTCGCGAATACCCACCGAACCGAACAGCTTGCCCTCCTCGCTCACCTTGCGCGTGATCTGCAACGTCAGGCCGGTCATCCTCGACGCGCGTGACTGGGCTCTGTCGAGCGCGTCGGTTTGGGCCTTTTCAAGTTCGGCGCGTTGCGCCTCGAACTTGGCGCGGTTTTCAGCGTTGGCGGTGACGGCCTTGCCGTAGGGAATGAGATAGTTGCGCGCAAAACCGGACTTGACCTTGACCTGTTCGCCAAGTTTTCCCAGGTTGCGCACTTTTTCCAGCAGAATGACTTCCATCGTTCACACCTCGCCGTCGGCGTTCAATGGCTGTCGCAGTAAGGCAACAGCGCCAGATAGCGCGCGTACTTGATGGCGCGCGTCAGTTGTCGTTGATAATGGGTCTTGGTGCCGGTGTTGCGGCAGGGAATGATGCGACCCGTTTCCGTGATGTACCCGCTCAGCACGCCGATATCCTTGTAATCGATTTCTTCCACTTTCTCGGCCGTGAAGCGGCAAAATTTCTTGCGTCGGAAAAAACGTGACATGTTCGTGCTCCTTAATTAATTCTGATCGGCGGGCGGTGCTTCCGCGGCATCGATGTCGCCCACATCTTCGACCACATCTTCGCCCATTTCCGGTTCTGCCGCCTCAGGCGCGGTCGCCGCGGGCCGCTCTTCTTGCTTGATCAGCGGCGAGGGAGTGGTCACGGCCTGTTTGCGTTTGATGACGAGTGAACGCAGCACCGCGTCGCTGAAGCGGAACGCCGACTCCAGCTCGCGCAAGGTGGCCAGCTCGCACTCGATATTCATGAGCACGTAGTGCGCCTTGTGGACCTTGTTGATGGGATAAGCCAGCTGCCGGCGGCCCCAGTCTTCGAGGCGGTGGATCGCCCCTTTGGCGGACTCGATGATCGCGCGGTACCGCTCGATCATCGCGGGCACCTGCTCGCTCTGGTCAGGATGAACCAGAAACACGACTTCATAATGACGCATGCACTACTCCTTATGGACAGACTTCGGCCTTCCGCTGCCGTGTTGTTGTTATTTTGCGGCCGGTAAGGCAAGGAAAAGAGCGCGGCATTCTATTACAAACAGGGGGTCATGCCAAGCTTGCGGAAAACATTGCCGGACCGCGCCAAACAAGCAGATTTACACTGCATTTCGACATGGACTGAAACTTGCCGCGGATCAGTCTGAGGATTCATGCCCGTCCTCCTACCTGGTATTTCCGGTTAACGGAATTCTGTTGCAACGCCG
>Ga0209108_10002273_pt1 | contig 11061 bp, 12 predicted proteins | sample Rifsed10ft1_FD_184003 | JGI IMG/M metagenome (GOLD analysis project Ga0209108, IMG submission 184003) | Soil microbial communities from Rifle, Colorado, USA - sediment 10ft 1 (version 2) | ecosystem: Environmental > Terrestrial > Deep subsurface > Rock core/Sediment | place: Rifle, Colorado...
TGATTACGGCGACGCTGGCGGCGCGCATGCGCGCCGACGTCGCGCGCCAGTACCTGCTCGGCTTCTATCGCCAGAGCGGGCCGCCCGCCGCCATCGCCGCGCAAATCCGCGACACCCAGAACGGCGCTGTCGTTTACGACGCGCGGTGGCAGAGAAACTCCGCAACGACCCGCTCCCTCAACCTGAGCACGAACAGTGCACTCGTGCCGGGTCGCACTTACCGCCTGTGGGTCGCATTCAACAAGCCGATGCGGATCCGCGACGCGGGGGGCGCCGTCGTGGCCTATCGGGGGCAGTCCACCGCTGCGGCCGTGGGAACCGTCACGCTGGAAATTCCCTCGCCTGCGAACCAGAACGTCGCGCTTGCGGCGAATGCGCAGTGGCTAAACACGCCGGGTGGTGCCCCCGACGGTTACCTGCATTACGCCGACGACGCGTTTGCCGTGGATTTCACGCTGCCCGCGACCATCAACATCACCGCCCCCACACCCGCCGTACTGGCGATGAAGGTGCAGGACATTGCGCGGATGTCGCTGGATTCGGATCCCTCCACGGCAGTCGACTGGAACAGCGGGAACTGGGTGAGATACGAGAACGCCACCGGCGTGGCGGGCGATGTGGGCGGTACGGACTGCACATTCCGGCCATTCATTGCGACGCAGGCAGCTGCGGCGCCACCCGCGACCACGCACGACGGCATGACGCTCCCGAGTTGGGATCAGGGTGTTGTACTGTCGCAAATGATCAATTATTCCGCATCATTTAAGCCCCCCAATTATAGTTAGCTGGCTTGCGTGCCCAGCCGTTAGTGCAGTCATACAATCGGGGACCGGCAATCTCCTCCCCACAAACAGAAGGACGCTAAAATGTTCACACGCAACTTGAGCCATTGGGCCACTCTTGGGGTCATTACCACTCTGCTCGCAGGATCCCAGGCGGCGCTGGCGCAGACCGCTGCAGATCAGAAACAGTCCTTGTACGATCGGCTCGGTGGTTTGGCACCGATTTCGGTCGTGGTCAGCGATTTCATCGATACCCTCGTGCCTGACGCCATCCTAAATGCAAACCCCGCGATTGATGCCGCGAGGAAACGTGTGCCAGCTCCATACTTGAAGTACCACGTGACTGCCATGGTGTGCCAAGCCACCGGCGGCCCATGTCAATATCAAGGTCGAGGGATGAAAGAGTCTCACGCTCACCTGAACATTACGGAGCTGGAGTGGGATCGCATGGTGGTCCTTTTCAAGGGCGTGCTCGCCATGCACAAGGTGCCAGCACAGGAGACTCACGAGCTCTTAGAGATCGTCGGTTCTACGAAAGCGGATATCGTTATTTCGCCTCAGCAATGAAGTAACCGGCCAGTTAACGATGCAGCGTTCGGCGCGCCGACTGCGCGCCGCCGCTGATCGCGGGCGTTGCTCTTGGAAGAATCCAGTCCACGTTGCGCTTGGGAAGGTCAGTCGTAGTGCGGCCCACGGTTTGGAGCGAAAACTGACGCGTCAAGCGTTGGCCTACAAAGGAGAAACCTATGCCGATCACTGCTTTCAACAGTTTTACTGATGGCCTCGATCCGAGTCGCAGAAGCCGCGAGCACTTCGTTACCGCCATCGACATAGCAGACGACCGTCGCTGGGTGCCTTATGCCGATGGTGTCTGGATCCAGCCCTGTCACTTCAACGTCACGTCCGGGGGATTCAGCGTTGTTCTGAAGGGTCTCCCCGGCGCCGTGCTGGGCACTCACTACCACGTTGGCACTGTGCGTGGTTATACGATGCGTGGTCATTGGCGGTACCTGGAGCACGACTGGGTCGCAAAGCCTGGAACCTTCATCTATGAACCCGCCGGCGAGGCTCACACGTTGGTTATCACGACGGACTCACCAGAACCGGCGCTGATCATGTTTGTAGTTGAGGGTGGCCTCATCTATCTGGACAAGCCGGTCGACGGTGGCGTGGCTGCCTACGAGGATGGATTCACCCTTCTCGAGCTGACTCGGAAGTACTATCGTGAGGCCGGTCTCGATGCGCGCACGCTGGACCTGCTAGTTCGCTAATTGAGGCACGGAGCGGTCATGGGCGACAGGCGACCGGTGTCGGGCGCAGGCGGCCCGCGATCGCGTTGAACACATCGAGATGACATGAGCGCCATCAAATGATCCGTAAGCTCGCGCCCGGCAAGTACCGGCTCTATTCCGGCAGCAAGAACCCAAGAACCGGCAAGCGACGAAACCTGGGGACGTTTCTGACCCGCGCTGCCGCCCTGCAGCATGAGCGTGCGGTCCAGTTCTTCAAGCGCCGCGGTGGGTAGTCCTGGATATGATGATTGCCATCGGGACTCGTGCGAGGCCTTGCTCGCTGAAAGCGGCGAGCGACCCGCTGCCTGAAGAGAGTCCATGAACTGGATGGTCGCCGGCATTACAACCAGGCCCGCAACGCTCGCGGACCTCGATACCGTCGCTGCCCTCTTCGACGCCTACCGGCAGTTCTACAAGCAGGCTCCCGATCTTGCGCTCGCCCGGCGGTATATCCACGAGCGGTTCAAGCAAAATGAGTCCGTACTCATCGTGGCGGTCACCGAAGCCATGTCGGTGGTTGGGTTCTGTCAGCTGTATCCGACGTTCTGCTCCATCAGGGCAGCGCGGACCTACGTCCTGTATGACCTCTTTGTGAGTCCTGAAGCCCGTGGCACCGGTGCCGGTAAGGCGCTGATGCTGGCGGCCGAAGCACATGCGGCGAGCACCGGTGCCGCGCGCATGGAGCTTTCAACGGCGAGGAACAACACCGTGGCGCAGTCACTCTATGAGTCTCTCGGCTGGGTACGCGACGAGGCCTTTTTTGTGTACAGCAAGACCTTGCGCAGTTAGTCAGACTAGCATCGGCAAATGAAACGACAACGGTTCACTGAAATGATGCTCTGCGTCGCGCTGCTGGCGACGCTTGCACCCGGTTCGCCCGTGGTCGCGGCGCCGGCGCAGACGGACATGGCCCAGGCGGCAGCCGATTTCCTGCACGGGCTCTCGGCCGAGCAGAGAAGCCGCGCGGCTTTTCCCTTCGAATCCCCGGATCGCGTGAAGTGGCATTTCCTGCCGCCGGAGATGTTCCCGCGCGGCGGCGTGGCGCTCCGCGACCTCGATGCCGGGCAGAAGGAGCGCGCGCGGGCCCTGTTGCGGACCGGCCTCAGCCAGCGCGGGTACCTGGCGGCCACGGACATCATGGAACTCGAACACGTCATCCGCGCGCTCGAGCACGGACAGCGCTTCGCCCGCGATGCCGAGCAATACTACGTTTCCATATTCGGGACGCCTGATGCCGGTGGCAGCTGGGCCTGGCGCTTCGAGGGGCACCATCTCTCGCTGCATTTCACGCTCGTCACGGGGCGAATCACCGTCAGTACGCCGACCTTCTTCGGAACCAACCCGGCCGAGCTGCGCGAAGGCCCGCAGAAAGGCCAGCGGCCGCTGGGGCTGCAGGAAGACAGCGCGCGGGCATTGATGCGGGCCTTGACCGGGTTGCAACAAAGCCGCGCCTTCGTCAGCGAGGCTGTGCCGGCCGACATCATCACCGGCAATGCGTTCCCGGTCGATCCATTGGCACCCGCCGGGATTGAGGCCGCGGCGCTTTCATCCGACCAGCAGGCATTGCTAAGGGTGCTCATCGAGTCGTACACATCACTGATGAGCGACGGGATCGCCGCCGCGCGCTGGACCCGTATCCGCGAGGCGGGTTTCGAGCATGTGGCATTTGTGTGGGCGGGTTCGACGGAGATCGGCAAGCCTCACTACTACCGCGTGCAGGGCCCGACCTTCCTGATCGAATACGACAACACGCAGAACGAGGCCAATCACGCCCACTCGGCCTGGCGGGATTTCAAGGGAGATTTCGGCCAGGACTTGCTGCGCGAGCACTACTACATGGACGCCCTTCATGTGAGGGATTTCGCAATCCGCTACACGGCAGCCTGGTGCAGCCAGGATGCCGCCCGTGTCGCGTCGTTCTTTGCCGTCAACGGTTCGCTCAAGATCAACGACGGTGCCCCATCGGTTGGCCGAGCCGCGATCACCGAGGCGGCGCAGTCGTTCATGACTGACTTCCCGGACCTGATCGTCGAGATGGATGGCCTCGATCGCGAAGAGGGCCGGTTCATCTATCGCTGGACATTGACCGGCACCAACACCGGACCCGGGGGCACTGGCAACAAGGTCCGGATCAGCGGTCACGAGGTGTGGACCATCGGCCCGGACGGCCTGATCGCCGCATCGTTGGGCCATTTCGATGCTGAGGACTATGCGCGGCAACTCGGACGCCAATAGGGCATCGTCCACAAGTCAGTTCCTTGTGGGCTAGTCATGGACCGGCGAGATCACTGGAACGACGTTTACCGGACCAAGGCGCTCGAGCAGGTCAGCTGGTACCAGCGACGACCCGATCTCTCACTGGCGCTGATCGCCGCATCCGGTATTCGCAAAGACGCGGGTGTTATCGACGTCGGCGGCGGAGCATCGGTCCTCGTGGATCACCTCCTCGATCTCGGATACGTGAATCTGGCCGTGCTGGACCTTTCCGGCGTCGCATTAAGCGTCAGCCGCTCGCGCCTCAGCGCGAGGGCTGCAGCCGTCGAATGGTTCGAGGCCGACGTGATGACCTTCGAGCCACCACATCGCTACGGACTCTGGCACGACCGCGCGGTGTTTCATTTCCTGACGGATGCCGGAGATCGGGCCGCGTACGTCGCGACCCTGCGCCAGACACTGCGGCCGAATGGCGTCATTGTCATCGCCACCTTCGCGCCGGAAGCGCCGCCGAAATGCAGCGGCCTCGACGTCGCGCGGTACGACGAGCATTCGATCGCCGCCGAGCTGGGCGAGGAATTCGAGCTCCGCGAGGTCCGGCGGGAGACGCACGTGACCCCATGGCAGACCGAGCAGCGGTTCAACTATTTCCGGTTTCAGGGAGCAGCGACCTGAGCTCCCGTCCACTCACACCATAGAACGTGCGTAGGCGCTGGCCAGTCGTTACGATGTGAGGCAAATGCGCGTCATCCTGGTACCCGTGGCCGATCGGCCGGAATGTGTGTTTGCGCTTCAGGCCGCTTTCCGGCTCGCCGCCACGCACCAGGCGAACGTGGTGGGCTGCCACGTGCGTCCGCACCGGGCCGATGACGCCAAGCTCAACAGCGTCGCCGCCCGCACACTCTTCATCCGACTGGCCACGGAGTCCGGCTTCCGCCTGGCGAGGCGCCCGCGTCCGGGCCGGTCCTCGCTCGCTATCTGGCACGAAATGCTTGGCACGCCAGAGCGCATCCTGGCGATCTGCGGACCGATGGCGGATCTTGCCGTGTTGTCGCGGCCAAGACCAAAGAGCGCTGGAACGGCCAGGGAGTTCCTGCTTGCGACGCTGTTCAATTCTGCGCGACCGGTGCTGGTGCTGCCCCAACGGCGAATTTCCCGGCTTGGCGCGCGCATCCTGATCGCCTGGAACCAGCGGGCGGAGGCCGCACTCGCGGTGGCGGCTGCACTGCCGCTATTGCAGAAGGCCGAGCGGGTCACGATCGTCACCTGCGGCCCAGAGGATCGTCCCGGCCCGAAAGCAGCGCAGCTGCGCGACTATCTGGCGCACTGGGGCATCCGTGCGGAAAAGCTGCGCACCCGTGGGCACGACGTCGAGGGCGAAATCACGCGCGCCTGTCGGGACGCCGGGGCGGACCTGCTGGTGATGGGCGCCTACAGCCGCCACCGGCTGCGCGAGAGGGTCTTCGGCGGCGTCACCGAATCGATGCTGTTCCACTCGGATCTTTCAGTGCTGATGTACCACCTGTAGCCACGCGGTCGTCCGGCTGAACGCTACCCCCTGCTCAGCAGCCAGATGCTCGCCGCGTAGCACGCGACGATCAGCAGGCTCCCGAATCGCGTGATGGCACTGCGCTTTTCGAGCCTGTTCATGATCCCCAGGACGCCGAGCGACATGCACAGCACCGCGAGTTGCGCGGACATTACGTGGGCGCTCGATACTTCGGCGAGCAACGGGCCGCGTGTATAGCTCAGGTCCATGAACAGCAGCACGCACATGTTGAAGGCGTTGCTGCCGAATATGTTGCCAACGGCGAGATCGACCGCCCCGAGACGCACTGCGGCCACGGTCGCAGCGATCTCCGGAAAAGAGGTCGTGAGCCCGACGAGCAGCGTGCCGACGAAAGTCTCGCTCATGCCGGATTCGGCGGAGACCGCCTCGGCGGAGATCACCAGCAGCGGGGCGATGACGATCAGCGCCGCGGCCGCCAGGGCAAAGGTCCACGCGGCACGCCGGAGGCGCTTGCGGTTGTCCTCGGCCGGGCGCGCGGCGGCGGCGGCGGCGGGATCGTCCGGGATGAGCCCCTGGGCTGCAACCCGCGTCAAGCGGTAGAAGACGCGCATTCCCATGAGATAGGCCGCCGCTATCAGGATTGTTTCAATGCCCACCGGACCCAGGCGACCGAACCCGCCGGACGAGATGGCGATCCCCGCGATCATCGTCAGCGCGATTGCGAGCAGCCCCACGACCGCGTGATTGATGACGACGCTCTGCAGAATGCGCCTGCGCGCATACACGAGATCGAGCAGGGCGAGAATCAACATGTTGGCCAGCGTCGACCCCATCAGGTCACCGACCCCGATGTCGGGCACGTCGAGCAGGGCCGCATTCACGTCGGTCGTGATCTCAGGCAGCGACGTGCTGCCGGCCAGCAGGACGACGCCTATCCAGGCGCGCCCGAGCCCCGTCGCGTCGGCGATAGCGTCCGCTGCGCGCGCGAGGCGCGACGCAACCGCGAAGATCAGGACTCCCAGCAGCAGGAATGCCGTCATCGGCAGCCAGAGTCCGTGACCAGTCAGCGTCGCGAGCGCCAACGTCTTCATTGTCCCCGTCTCTTGAACCATTTCTCGGCTTCAACGACCGCAAACACGCTGACCGCCCCCGCCACCGTGAGGGTCAGCTCCAATGCGCTCAGCGCCTGCGTCCCGAACAGGCGATTGAGTGCGGGAACATAGACGATCGCGAGCTGCAATGCGACGGCGACTCCCACCGCCCCGAGCAGCGGCTTGTTGGACAGGAGTCCCTGGCTAAACAGGGATTCGCGCTCCGAGCGCACCGCGAGCACATGGCCGAGCTGCACGAAACACAGCATTGTGAAGGTGACCGTCTGCCAGCGGGTCTGGTTCGCGCCCGCCTCGACGAACCAGGCCTGCGCGCCGAGCGCGAGCGCCGCCATGAAGAGCCCGACCCACAGCACGTGAACCCCGAGCCCTCGCGCAAAGACGCCCTCCCGGAGCGGCCGCGGCGGCCGCCGCATGACGTCGCTCTCGGCCGGCTCCACTGCAAGTGCCAGTCCCGGCAGGCCATCCGTCACGAGATTGATCCACAGGATCTGGATCGGCAGCAACGGGATCGGCAGCCCGAGAAACGGTGCCAGAAACAGGGTCCAGACCTCCGCCGAGTTCGTCGTCATCTGATAGCGGATGAAGCGACGCAGATTGTCGTAGATGCGCCTGCCCTCACGCACGGCCCGCACGACGCTCGCAAAGTTGTCGTCGAGCAGCACCATTGCGCTCGCCTCTTTCGCCACGTCGGTGCCGGCCACGCCCATCGCGATCCCGATGTCGGCCTGTCGCAGCGCGGGCGCATCATTGACGCCGTCGCCGGTCATCGCGACACACTCGCCCCGGCTCTGCAGGGCCGTCACGATCTTCAGCTTCTGCTCGGGTGACACGCGCGCATAGACACGCAACTCCTCGACCCGGCGCTCGAACTCCGGCATCGGCAATTCTTCGAGGGTGGGCCCGGTGATCACCGCGTGTTCATCGGTGGCCAAATTGAGCTGGCGAGCGATGGCAAGCGCGGTGACAGGATGGTCCCCGGTGATCATGACCGGCACGATGCCGGCCTCGCGGCATTGGGCGATTGCCTCGCGCGCCTCCTGGCGCGGCGGGTCGATCAGGCCCACCAGACCCAGCAGGGTCAGATCGCCCTCGAGCGCCTCCGATGTCAACTGGGCCGGGAGCACGTCCAGGCGCCGTTGGCTGATTGCTATCACGCGCAGGCCCTCCGCCGCCATTGCGCGCGCCATGCGGTTGATTTCGCCGCGGTCAATCGGCGTCGTGCCGTTCGCACGCAGCACCTGAACCGACTGCGCCACCAGAACCTCCGGTGCTCCCTTGGTGATCGACAGGTACCTGCCATCCGGATTGCGATGCACGGTCGTCATGCACTTGCGCGGCGCCTCGAAGGGGATTTCGCCGACCCGGGGCAGGTTCCGTTGCTCGAGTTCCTTGCAAAATCCCGCCGATCGCGCGGCGGCAAGCAGCGCGGTCTCGATCGGGTCGCCGATCAGGCGGCCTTCCGTGTCCTCGGCAGCGTCGTGGCTCACCGCCATCGCGCGGAGCAGTTCGCGCCAGGTCTGCGTGTCGCCGGGCGAAGCGGTGCGCTCGCCGTCGCAGTAGAACGCCGCGACCTTCATTTCATTCGCGGTCAGCGTCCCGGTCTTGTCCGCGCAGATGAAGGTGACCGATCCCAGCGTCTCCACCGCAGGCAGGCGCCGGATCAGCGCGTGGCGCGCGACCATCCTGCGCGCACCGAGCGCCAGCGAGATCGTGACCACCGCCGGCAAGGCCTCCGGGATCGCCGCGACTGCGAGGCTCAACGCCGTCATGAGCATCGGCAGCCAGTGCTCGCCACGCAGCACGCCGGTCGCGAACACGATGGCGCAGATGACGACAACCAGCACGGCCAGGTTGCGACCCAGGCGTGCCAGGCGGACCTGCAGCGGCGTCTGGGCGGCGCGCACGTCGCGCAATAGCGCCGCAATGCGCCCGAATTCCGTGCCCATGCCGGTGGCCACAACAACGCCGACTGCGCGACCGAGCGTGACGTACGTGCCCTTGTGCAGCAGGTTGCTGCGATCACCCACCGCGAGGTCCGCGACGTCCAGAGTATCCGTGACCTTATCGACTGGAATGGATTCCCCGGTCAGGGCAGCCTCGTTGGTCCGAAGGGATGCTGCCTCGATGAGCCTGAGATCGGCCGGCACGACGCGCCCCGCGTCCACGAGCACGACATCGCCCGGCACCAATTCCTGGGCGGGCACGGTCGTGAGCTGCCCATCGCGCAGCGTCATTGCAGACGACGCTGCCATTGCCTTCAGGGCTGCGAGGGCGCGTTCCGCGCGGAATTCCTGCGTAAAACCGATGATGGCATTCAGCACGACGATCGCGAGAATGACGATCGTGTCGACCGCATCGCCGATCAGCCCGGCGATGAACGCCGCGCCCAGCAGCACGAGGATCGGCACATCGAGGAATTGCGCTCCCAGCAGCGCAAGCCACGAACGCCGGCGGCCTTCGACGATCGTGTTCGGCCCGTGCTCGGCCAGCCGCCGTCGTGCCTCAGCGGTGCTCAGACCATCCGGCGAAGTGTCGAGCTCGGCGAAGACTTCGGCAGGCGAGCGCTGGTGCCAGTGCATTCCATAATTATCGCGCGCCAGCACGGCAACGATGGCCGGGATTTGTTGATTCCGGCCCTCCCCGTTCGACTATGGATCAGGATAAAGGGTTGCGTCCCCTTTAGGCGGTTTCAAGGAGCAACGACGTGACGGCCAATTCACGCATCACCCCGTGCCTGTGGTTCGACAGCCAGGCCGAAGAAGCGGCGAATTACTACACCGGGATCTTCAGGAATTCCCGGATCACGGACATCGGCCGCTACGGGGAGGCCGGCAAGGAGATCCACGGCCAGCCCGCAGGCTCGGTCATGATCGTCGTGTTCGAACTCGACGGCCAGCGGTTCACCGCACTGAATGGCGGCCCCCACTTCAAGTTCAACGAAGCCATCTCGCTGCAAGTGGGCTGCAGGACGCAGGAAGAAGTGGACTACTACTAGGACAAGCTCTCGGCCGGCGGCGATGCGAAGGCGCAGCAGTGCGGCTGGCTCAAGGACAAGCACGGCCTGTCGTGGCAGATCGTGCCCGACGTCGTGCCCAAGCTGCTCGGCGACCCGAACTCGGCTAGATCCCACCGAGCCATGGCCGCGATGATGCAGATGAAGAAGCCGGATATCGCGGCGATGCAGCGCACGTATGATGGCTGAGAGGCCGCGGTAACCCATCGTATTGAATTCAAACCGCCCCGGCCGAGCGCTACGTGCTGACGGCGCGCCCCACCCCATCCGAATCACCCCATCCGATACAACCTATGCGCTATCGTCAATGCCGCCGTACAGATTAGATGGCCATTGAAAACCAGAGGCGATGGAGATGGATGTCAAAATACTGCTGACCGTGTTCGGAGCGGTGTTCGTCGCTGAACTGGGGGACAAGACACAGCTCGCGACATTGCTGTTCGCGGCGGACGAGTCGGTCAACAAGCTGACCGTATTCGTCGCTGCATCCTTGGCGCTGATGGTTGCGACAGGCTTGGCCGTGCTGGCCGGCGGGATGATCTCCCAATACGTCAGCCCGAAGCTGCTGAACTACCTGGCTGGCGCAGGATTCATCGGCATCGGAGTCTGGACGCTTCTTCGGGCATGAGCGTCATGACCTGGCGTAACTTGAACTGCGGGTCGTCCCATGCGGTCGGCGATGCTGGATAAGTATTCCCTCGGCCCCTCTGTGCGGCCCTCGAGCGGATGAAACAAGTGTTATTTGTACTACGCGCGTCCACAACAGCTTGTCCTTTGCCTGAACGAGCGCACCCTTCTGGCTGTCTTGGTTCAGGCGTGCGATGTCAAGTCCCTTGCGCCTCGATTTCGCGAGGCCGCACTCGGCTTGCTCGCAAGAATCGGGGTTCTGCAGGACGCGATCGCCGCGGAGCGCCGCGCCATGACCGATGTTGCGATCGGCCCCACCGCGAATCGGAGGGTAGTGGGGTGCCTCAACCAGGCCGCGTTGGCTCTTGCAATGGATTTCGAGCTGACGTCAGACAAGTACCTGATCGAACATGAGATTTTTCTGAGCTGGCCCGCGAGCTTTTCGAAGCTAGCCCACCGCTGGCCCGCCAAAGTTTGAGGCTCGTTCACTAGCGTGCCCGGCGTTCAGTTC
>Ga0209108_10002274_pt1 | contig 11060 bp, 12 predicted proteins | sample Rifsed10ft1_FD_184003 | JGI IMG/M metagenome (GOLD analysis project Ga0209108, IMG submission 184003) | Soil microbial communities from Rifle, Colorado, USA - sediment 10ft 1 (version 2) | ecosystem: Environmental > Terrestrial > Deep subsurface > Rock core/Sediment | place: Rifle, Colorado...
CCGCGCCAGCAGCTCGTCGAGCGTCGCGTAGGTCGCCCCGAGCGGGGCCGTGACGTCATCCGGCAGCTCGTGCACATCGTGGTAGAGGATCGTCATCCCGAACCCGGCCGCCCGGCGAGCGACCGCCTGGCCGATCCGCCCGAACCCGACGATGCCGATGGTGGCGCCGTGGACGTCCGGGCCGAGGAGGAGCAGCGGGCCCCATGTTCGCCAGTTGCCGTCGCGGACATAGCGGTCGCCCTCGGGCAGGCGGCGTGCCGCGGCCATCAGCAGGGCGAACGCCAGGTCCGCGGTCGTCTCCGTCAGCACGCCCGGGGTGTTGCCGACGGGGATCCGCCGGCGCGCGCAGGCGGCGACGTCGACGTTGTCGAAGCCGACCGCGTAGTTCGACACGACCTTGAGCTGTGGCCCAGCCATATCGAGGAACTCGTCATCGACCCGGTCGGTCAGCAGCGTCAGGACCCCATCGCAGCCGGCGACGCGACGCAGCAGCTCGTCCCGCGGCGGCGGCAGCTCGTCCTCCCAGACATCCGTGTTGCAGACGGCCCGGACCGCATCGAGCCCTTCCTCCGGGATGACCCGGGCGACGAACACCCGCGGACGCCGGCCCTCAACCACGGCCCAGGCCGTGGACGAACCCGTCGATCCGGCCGAGCGCCTCGGTCAGGTTCTCGCGCGAGTTCGCGTACGAGATCCGGACGTGCTCGGTGCCCACGCCGCCGAAGGCCGTGCCGGCAAGCACGCACACGCCGGCCTCCTGGAGCAGGCGGTCGGCCATGTCGTGGCCGCTGAGGCCCGTCCCGGCGACGGACGGGAAGACATAGAACGCGCCGACCGGCGTGGCGCACTCGATCCCGGGGATCGCGTTCAGACCGGCGACGATGAGGTCACGCCGTGCCCGGAACTCGACCAACATCGCCTCCACGTCGTCCTGCGGGCCGGTCAGGGCGGCCACGGCGCCGACCTGGGCGAACGTCGGGGCGCAGCTGATGGTGTTGATGACGAGCTGCCCGTACGTCGACACGAGCGATGGCGGTACGACGGCGTAGCCAAGCCGCCAGCCGGTCATCGCGAAGGTCTTGGAGAAGCCATCGAGGATGATCGTCCGCTCCGCCATCCCGGGGAGCGAGGCGATCGAGACGTGCTCGGCGCCGTCGTACAGGATGCGTCCGTAGATCTCGTCGGCGACGACCCACAGGTCGTGCTCGATGGCGAGAGCTGCGATGCGGGTCAGGTCGTCGCGGGTCAGGACCCCGCCCGTGGGGTTGGCCGGCGAGTTGATGAACAGGACCCGCGTCCGCGGGGTGATCAGTCCCACCAGCTCGTCCACGTCGAGGCGGAAGTCGCGTTCCATCCGGATCGGGATGGGGACCGGCGTGGCGCCCACGAACCGGGTGAGCGACTCGTAGATCGGGTAGCCCGGATCCGGGACGATCACCTCGTCGCCCGGGTCCACGAGGCCCAGGATCGCGTAGAGCATCACGCCCTTCCCGCCGACGGTCACGAAGACCTGCGACGGGTCGGCGACGACGCCCTTGCGGAGCGCGACGTCCGCGGCGATGGCCTCGCGCAGGGCGGGGATCCCCGGGAACGGGGCGTAGTGGGTCGCGCCCTCGTCGAGTGCCTGCTTCGCCGCCTCGCGAACGTGCGCCGGCGTGTCGAAGTCGGGCTCGCCGATCTGAAGATGGATGATCGATCGACCCTCGGCCTCGAGCGCGCGGGCGCGCGCGCTGACCTCGAAGGCGCTCTCGGTCCCGATCGAGCCCATCCGGGCGGCGACGTGCAGGCCGGTCGTGACGGTCATGACGGGATCTCCTCGTGAGTCCCGGGAGCATCCGCGCCGTCGCACACGGCGTCAAGCGGGGGTCCTGCGCTGTCGACCGCCGCAGCGGTGGCTATCGACCGCCTCAGCGGTGGATGGCGTCGAGCGTGATCCTCCGTGCCCGGATGCGGACGGTGACGCGGGTCTCCCGGTCGCGCTGTTCGAGCGGGTAGACGTAGCCGTAGAAGCGCGGGTGATCCGTGTAGGCGCGTGTCAGCGCATCGAGGTGCTCGATCGCACCGTCGCGAACGAGCTCCGCATCGCCACGGACCTGGATGAACCGCGACGTGTCGTCGGGATCGACGACCAGCAGGCTGACGCTCGGGTCGGCGAGCATGTTCCGACCCTTCCGACGCTCCAGGGTCGTGTTCGTCCGCGCGCACTCGCCGTCGAAGTCGACCCACACGAGGCTCGACTGAGGCTGGCCGTCGGGCATCATCGTCGTGAGGACACCGACGATCGGGCGCGTCAACAGGTCGAGGTGCGTCGGCGGGATGGCGACGACCGGGAGCGCGAGCACCGTCATCGTTCGGGCTCACCGGTCGCGTCGATCGCGACCACATGCGTCGGCCGGATGCGGCACAGCACCGGGTGCTCCGTCTCTCGCAGGGCTGCCGGCACGACCTGCCCGAAGTACGCCACCGGGCGACCGATGTACTTCGAGCTCAGCGCGTCGAGATGCTCGCTCGCGCCGGTCTCCGTCATCGCGACGACGCGCCCACGGATCTCGAGGTAGCGCAGCGGCTGGCGCGGGTCGTAGCACAGGAGCGTGACCAGCGGATCCCGACGCATGTTCCGCTCCTTCTGGAACCCGCGCATCGTGTTGACCCGGACGTCGAGGCCGTCGGTGTCGCACCAGACGACCGATGTCTGTGGGTCGCCGTTGGGCATGACCGTGGTCAACGCCGCGACCGGCGGACACTCCACGAGATCGCGATGCGACGCCGGGATCGACGTGGGAGCGGGGGACGTGCTGGGCGGGTCGGTGTTCACGGGCCACCTCGGAGCGCGACCATGCTCGTGCGCGATGCCGAGCGGCGGCAAGGGCCGTTCGGCCCACGACGTGAGCGACCTTGGACCCCGGCGCGACCTTCGACCGGCCCGGCTCAGGGCAGCAGCGAGCGGATCGCGAAGGTCACGTTGGCGGGGCGCTCCGCCAGCCGCCGCATGTACCACGGATACCAATGCTCCCCGTAGGCGATGAGGGTCACGACCCGGAACCCCTCCTTCGCCAGCCGGAGCTGCTCCCTGGAGCGGATCCCGTAGAGCATCTCGATCTCGTACCCGTCGCGGCCGATCCCGGCCGGCTTGACCTGCTCCGCGATCTGCTCGATGAGCGCGACGTCGTGGGTGCCCAGGCCAAGACGGATCGGCCTGCCGCGCCCCTCCATGAGGAACCGCACGGCGAGACCGACGAAGCTCGCGTCGACGAGCTTCTTCTCCCGGTAGGCGATCGCGGCCGGCTCGTCGTAGGCACCCTTCACGAGGCGGATCGCCGGGTCGAGCGGCATCAGGCGCTCGATGTCGGTGGCCGTCCGCCGCAGGTAGGCCTGGAGGCAGATGCCGGTCCGCGGCTGGACGGCGCGCAGCCGCTCGTACAGCCGGACCGTGGCCTCCACGTAGGCGCTCGACTCCATGTCGATCCAGAGGTACGAGCCGGTCGCCGCGGCGTGCTCGGCGATGCGGACCAGGTGCGCGAGCGTGGCGTCCTCGTCATGGTCGAGCCCGAGCTGTGTCGGCTTCACGGAGACCTCGCCATCGATCCCGTCGGCGGCGATCCGATCGAGTAGCGCGATGTAGTGGTCGGCGACGTCCTCCGCCTCGTCGAGGTTCGCGAGGTTCTCGCCGAGCTTGGTGTACATCGTGCCGATCCCGGCCTTCTGGAGCGGACCGGCGGCGGCCAGGGCGGCATCCATCGTCTCGCCCGGCATGAAGCGGCGGACGGCGCGGCGCATGAAGCCGAACCGCGGCAGCCGCTCCTTGAGCCAGGTGTTGTGCGACGCCCAAAGGAAGACATGACGCATCACGGAAGACTCCTCACCATGCCACCGTCCACCGGGACGATCGCTCCCGTGACGTACGACGCCGCGGGCGACAACAGGAAGGCCCCCAGCCGTCCGACCTCCTCGGGCTCGCCGTAGCGACCGAGCGGGATACGGGCCATGACCTCGGCACGGATGGCGTCCGGGTTGGTGCCGGTCCGGGCGGCGCGGTCGGCGTCGATCTCGGCGATCCGCGCGGTCGCGACCCGACCCGGCGCGAGGCCGTTGATCCGGACCGGTGCGATCTCGGCGGTCAGCGACTTGATCAACCCGGCCAGACCGGGCCGCAACAGGTTGGAGGTCGTCAGCCCCGGGATCGGCTCGCGCGCCGACGACGAGAGGATGACCAGGATCGCCGCGCGGTCGCTGGCGCGAAGGTGCGGCAGGCTGGCGCGGATCAGCCGGAGCGCGCTGCGGAGGGTCCCGTCGATGGCCAGATCCCAGGCCGCCTCGTCCAGGTCCTCGAAGCCGCCCGGCGGCGGGCCGCCGGAATTCACCAGCAGCAGGTCCAGCCCGCCCAGCTCGGCCACCGTGCGTTCGACGGCCGAGGCGGGACCGTGGGGCGTCGCAAGATCGGCGCCGATCGCGACGGCGCCTGGCATGCCGGCTGCCGCGGCGTCCAGCCGCTCCGACGGCCTCGCCACCAGCGCGACCCTGGCGCCCTCCGCCGACAGCGCAGCGCCGATGGCACCGCCGAGCCCACCGGAGCCGCCACCGACCAGCGCTCGCGCACCGGCGAGACCCAGATCCACACCGACCTCCTCTGGCTTCGATGGTACGCGACGGGACCGGCCGCGCGGGAACCTCCCACGCCATCTCAGGCTAGAATCCGCGCCCGATGACTCGATACTTCGACATCGACGCCGCCAACGCCGCCCTCACCGAGGTCGAGCCGATCCTCGCGACGCTCGCCGACCAGCGGGCGGAGCTGATCCGGCTGCGCGACCGGTCCCGGGCGGCATCGTCGGCTCCCGCCGGCCGGCCGTCGGACGTCGACGACGAGGAGGGCCGCCTGGTCCGCCTTCGGATGCAGGGCGTCGTCGACCAGATGGCGGCCGCCGTGGCCCGCATCGACGCGATGGGCATCACGCTGCGCAACATCGAACAGGGGCTCGTCGACTTTCCGGCCCTCGTCGGCGGTCGCCAGGTCTGGCTGTGCTGGGAGCTCGGCGAGTCGGGCATCGCCTACTGGCACGAGCTCGACGACGGGTTCGGCGGACGCCGCCCGCTGATCGAGCTCGCATGACCGAGCCGCGCACGGTCGTCCAGGCGGACGGACGGGCCAAGGCCTACCGGCCGCTCCCGCCCGACCAACGGGACGCCGCGGTCCGCGAAGGCCTCGAGGCGTACGAGCGTGGCGACTACTTCCTGGCCCACGAGCTGATGGAGCCGGCCTGGATGGGGACCGCCGACCCGGGCGAGCGAGCCCTGCTCCAGGGACTGATCAAGCTCGCCGCCGCGGAGGTGCACGGCGTGCGCGGCAATCCGCGCGGGGTGCGACGGAACCGAGAGGGCTCGCTCGAGCGGCTTCGCCTCGCTGCCGCGGCCGGCACGGCCTCGCCGGACGGCCTGGACCTCCCGGTCCTCATCGCGGCGCTCGAGCGCAGGCTCGCCGCCGAGGACGCTGACCCCCGACCCGTCGTCCTCCCGTGGCGTCGCAGGTGACGATGCCCGGCTCGATCCCGACCATCGACGTCGCCGAGGCCGATCGCCGGCTCCGCGAAGACCCGGCTCGCCCGCTCCTCGTCGACGTTCGCGAGATGCACGAGTTCGTCGCGGTCAGGGTCCCGGGTGCGGCGCTGCTGCCGACCTCGGCCTTCATGACCCGCATGGCCGAACTCCCGTCGGATCGACCGCTGATGATCGTCTGCCACGTGGGCGGCCGATCGGCGACGGTGACGGCGTTCCTGCTCCGCGGCGGACGAGCGGACGTGGTCAACGTCGCCGGCGGCATGGAGGCGTGGGAACGTGCCGGGCTGCCGGTCCGGCGCGGTCCGACCGAGCCCGGAGAGGGAGCCATCCCGACCTGACCCGGCGAGGTCTGCCTGCGGAGCCCTCCAGGTCCGCGGAGCCGTCCAGTTCCGCGGAGCCGTCCAGTTCGGCGGAGCCGTCCGGTCCGCGGAGCGCGCGCCGCATCAGGCGTCGGCTGAGAGCCGGCCCGCGGCCCGGGATCGGCGGCCTGTCCGTGCTCATGCGACGGTCCGTGCGACCCGCGCCTCGCGCGTCCGGTGTGGTCGGGTCCCGGACGAGACCACGGAACCACCGCCGATGCTGGGTGCGCCGGGGGCGCCGGACAGGAGGCGATGCCGGCATCGGAGGCACGCTCGCCGCACGGGCCGCCGATCCCGACCTCAGAGGACGACGATGGCGTTGGCGCCCGGGCAGCGGCCTGCTGCGAGGCGCGCCATGGTGGTCCGCGTGTCGAGCGGGAAGGAGGCGCGCAACGAGGCGCGGACGAGGCGCAGCGTCATACGGTTCGCCGGCGTGTCGGCGAGGAGCAGGATGACGTGCCCCACGGTGCTGTCGTCCCGGGCCTTCAGCATGATCCGTCGGACCGCGGCCTGACCATCTGCAAGCCGCGTCTCGGCCTCGATGGCGTCGACGCATCCGTGGCCGTCGGCCACCGCATCCCAGGCCCGGAGGTCGCTCCTCCCGAACAGCGGGACCTCAAGGCGGAGTCGGATCGTCGGTGGCAGCCGGACACGAAGTCGCTCGAGCAATCGGAACTGGCCCACATCCCGGATCGGATCACCGTCCGGAAAGAGCCGTACGGATAGCTTGAGACCCAGGCCGGCAGCCATCCGGACGATCTGCTCCAGGCCGAGGTCGCGCAGCTCGCCGCGTTCGAAGCGACCGATGCGGTCCTTCGACAGACCGACCGCCACACCCAGCTCACGCCGGCTGAGGCCGGACGCCTTCCGCGACGTCGCCAGCTCGTCACGCAGGTCGGCGTCGATCCGGCGGAGGTTCGCCAGGGCGCGATCGAGAGGGCCATTCCGGACGACCATGATCCCCATGATGGCCGTCCTCCCTGCACGCCGACGTATCCGCGCCTTGGCCTTCACCCCACAGCAGGCTCCCATCGCTTGATGGCGGCTCCGGTTGCGCACTCTCCGCATCAGTCAGCGGAGGAATCGGCCAAGAGACCGGGCGACGGCGGACTTACCCGACCCTGCATGCGATGGGAGCACCACGGATCGGCGAGGAGCATGTACGGGCCTGACAGGGGGGCTGCGCGTCGATACAGGATGCGCTGAGCGCACCGCCACGCACCGCCACCCACGCGAGACAGGGACCGCTGGTCCGTGGCGGCGGAGGCCGCAGCACTGGCCCGCCGGCGGGTCTCGCGGGGCCGCCGATCAGCGGCGGCGGGTCACGCGCGAGATGATCGCCCGGGTCTGCTCCTGGTGCGCGAAGGCCCAGCCAACGAGCAGCAGGATCACGAAGTTCAGCGTGCCTGCACCGGCCGCGTTGAGGTAGCCCAGCTGCTGCCCGATCTCGCCCTCGATCTTGAGGCCGGGGACGGTCGCGCCCACCAGGCCGAGCTGGAAGAACGGGCTCAGCGGCGCGACGTTCGCCCGAGCGCTGATGGCGACCACGCCCTCGGCCGTCTCGCCGCCAACGATGATCACGTTCGGCCCCGATACCACGGGGGCGGAGCCGGTGACCCCGGTGGGGAGGTCGCTCGCATCGAGGTGCTTCCACTCGGGGATCTCGCCGGAGACGCTCGGGATCGCCCAGTACAACTCGGGCTGCGGGCCGCTCGCATCGGCGCCGCCGACCAGGTACAGCGCACCGTTGGCCGACCAGCCGGCCGCATCGTCGCGCGCGGCCGGAAGGTTGGCGGCATCGTTGACCGCCCACTCGACGACCTTGCCCTCGTTCGGGTTCTCGGGGAAGCCCGGTTCCGCCGGCAACCCGATGCTGCCGCGCTGGACGGCGCCGACCGGACCGCTCGCATCGTGTCCGCCCCACAGCCACAGGAAGTCGCCGATGAGCGCGGCCGTCCCGTCCGCCTGCGGGCGCACGAGCGGTTCCTCGACCTCCCAGGGACCGGGCGTGCCGGTGGCGGACAGCGGGCTCTTCCAGGTCGTGGCGACCGGCCCGTCGGCGTTCTCGCCGCCGATCAGCAGGATGCCGTCGGGAGCCGAGACCGCCGCCGCGGCGGCGCGCGGTTCCGGCAGCACGAGGTCCTCGCTCGCCTCCTGCCACTCGCCGAGCGCCCCGGTCTGCGCATCTGGCGTGAGCGTGTAGACCGTGGACGTTGGAGCGCCGCTCGCGTCGTAGCCGCCGATGACGTAAACCGTGCCCGACACGAGCAGCACGCTGGCGTCGGAGCGCGGCTCAGGGAGTGCGGGCCCTTGCGACCACTGGTCGAAGTTGCCGGTGCCGACGACCTCGGCGACGAAGACGGTCGACTGGGCGGTGGCGCCGTCCGACCCGCCGACGTAGAGCATCTTCGTGCCGATCTGGATGACCGTCCCATCCGTGCGCGGCGCCGGAAGCACGAGCTCCGGGGGTGACGGGTGCCAGGGCACGACCGCACCGACCGGTGCCGGGCACGGCAGCGTCTCGTTCTCGGGCGGGCAGAGGTTGATCGGCGCCCAGGCCAGCACGCCGATCTCGAGCGTGCGGTTGACCGTGAAGTAGTAGGCGCGGTCCGGGATGTACCCGAGCATCAGGATGATGATCACGAGCCAGACGGCGGCCTTGACGCTGGCCCACGCCCACCCGTCCGCGTCGAGCAGGCCGAAGAAGGCTCGCTTCCGCGGAACGGTCATCCCGGCACTCAGGGCCTGCTGCGCCATCGTCCTCCCATCCTCATCCGGTCCGCCGGCGTGCCGGGCGGACGGTCGATCATTCCGCGTTCAATGTGCCCGTCATGTTCGGATGGACCGAACAGACGAACGGGTACACGCCTGGATCCAGGGCCGGGACCGCATACTCGCGGGCCTCGACACCGGTGATGATGTCCGTCTTGAAGACGACCTGACCGGCCTCGTCCTTGATCTGGACGTCATGTGGGATCCCGGCGTCCTGGTTGTCGAACCGGAGCGTGAACCCGACGCCGGCCGGGGCAGCCACCTCGGCCGTGGTGAACGCGATCCCGGAGGCCGTGATCGTCACGACATCGCCGCTCGGCGCCTCGGATGCGCCGGGCGAGGCGGACGCCCCCGGGGAGGCGGTCGCGAACTCGTCCTTCCAGCAGGCCGGATATGGCGTGCTTTCCGGGGCCGGGAGGTAGCTCGGGTCGACCCAGCCGGTGAACGTCTCGACCTCGCCGGTGATCGGATCGACCTCGGGGTCGAGGAGCTCGGGGTGGCGCACGGTGAAGGTCTGGTCGCTCGGGGCGCGGATGAATGCGATGAGCTCGTCGATCTGGCGATAGTTGAGCGGGCCCGGTGGGTGGCCCGTGTCCGCCCAGATCGGCATGATCGAGTTCGGGTCCCCGCACGCGAGTCGTCCGCCGACGTTGAGGATGTTGCGCAGGTAGTCCTCGGACAGGTGGGAGAACAGCTTGTCCTGGCGGTTGAGCACCGGCCCGATGCCGCCCTCGCCGTTCACCCCGTGACATCGGGCGCAGTTCGCCTGATAGACGTTGTATCCGCGCTCGACGGCCATGACCTGCTGCGCGTCGGCCTCCGCCTCGAGGCGGGGCTGGGACAGCCCGAGTGGCCCGCCGAGCTCGTAGAACCAGTAGAACGCCACGAACAGCACGACCACGATGACCGCGAGGAACCCGACCCAGCGCGCGTTCGACGACTGGCGCACGACCTGCGCGGCACGCTCCGGCGTCAGCTCCACCGAGCGCGTCGACGGTGGCGACGAGAAGCGTTCCACGGGCGCCGCCTCGACCGGCGGTCGCGGGACCGGCAGCCGCTGCTCGGGCTCGGGCTCGTGCCCCTCGGGCTCGTGTCCGGGCGTGTCGGTCATCGGTCTCCTCGGCGGATGGGGACGGTCACGGGCCTAGATGCAACCGGTCGGCGTGAGTGGCGGGATGATCCCGGGCTGACCCAGGGCGACGGGCAGCGGACCCAGCGTGATCTTGCCGGTATCGATGGTCAGGACGCCGTCACCGTCGACGCTGATCGCGAAGCGGTCCATGCTCCGCGGCGCCGGGCCGTACTGCGCCCCGTCCGCCTTGATCCCCAGGCGATCGTATCGGGAGCCATGGCACGGGCACTCGAGCCAGAAGTTCTTGAGACACGGGTTCGGCTTGCAGCCCAGATGCGGACAGCGCTGGTAGAGCGCGCGGACGTTGACGGACGTCCCGTCGCCGGTCTCGTCCTCACCGGCGATGAAGCGCTGCTGGGACGGGTCGACCAGGATGACGAATGAGCGCGCGAACGCGAAGTAGGCCGGGAAGCCGTCCTCGATGGGCAGGTTCGTGTTCTCGTTCTTCACGTCGTCGAGCGTCCCGATGACGAGCTCGCCGCCGAACCCGCCGGCGAGGTTCGGCCAGATGAAGCCGATCGTCCCGGCAGTGACCTCCAGCAGCCACAACCCGACGCTCGTCCCGAGCGCGACCCGAAGCAGCTGCCGGCGTGACAGGCCCTCCACCTGCTGCTTGCGCAGCGACTTGATGGCTTCCTTGGTCAGCGCCTGCGGCTTGGCGGCGGGTTCGACGTGGTAGTTGCTCATGTGCGGTCAGCGGTCCTCAGGGTCACAGCGCGAAATAGACGCCGGGGGCGGTGACGAAGGGGATGACGAACGAGTAGCCGGGGCCGCGGAAGAAGATCCCGACGAAGGTCAGGACCAGGCCCAGGATGCAGAAGAGCGTGAACAGGACCACGGCGGTCTTGCGCTGCGACGGCCGCGTCACGGTGAGGTTGCCGCGGTCGACGTACGGGATGAACGCCGCCCCGACGAGGACGAAGGTGGGAACCAGCACGCCGGCCACCGTCGGATGGAAGTAGGCGAGCAGCTCCTGGAGACCGAGGAAGTACCACGGCGCCTTGGCGACGGCGGGGGTCACGTTGCCGTTCGCCAGCTCCTCCAGCGGCGCGTTGATGAACAGCCCCATCAGGAGCAGGAAGATGCTCATCACGCCGGCCGCCAGGAACTCGATCGTCAGGAGATGCGGCCAGGTCATGACCGTGTCGTCGGGCTCCTTCTGGACCCGGACGACCGCGTCCTGCTTGACCAGCGCGAGCAGCCGGTACGGCCGCGCCGACATCGGCACCCGTTGCTTGTCG
>Ga0209108_10002276_pt1 | contig 11056 bp, 9 predicted proteins | sample Rifsed10ft1_FD_184003 | JGI IMG/M metagenome (GOLD analysis project Ga0209108, IMG submission 184003) | Soil microbial communities from Rifle, Colorado, USA - sediment 10ft 1 (version 2) | ecosystem: Environmental > Terrestrial > Deep subsurface > Rock core/Sediment | place: Rifle, Colorado...
GAGGAGGAGCCACACGCTGGCCGGCACGTAGACGAACGCCGTGCCGGCGGGTGTGAGCGCGAGGAGCGCGCTCAGCGCGCCCAGCAGCACGGGGGCGCGCAGGCCGGCGAGCCAGTAGCCCGTCATCGCGAGGACGCCCTGCGCGAGCGCGGTGAGGAGGGTGCCGTACATCACCGCGCGCACGGTCTGCGCGAGCGGCCGGTACGTCGCGGCCATGCGCTCGCCGCCCGCCCGGGCGAGCGCGCGCTCGATCTGTCGGGCGAGCGCCTCGCCGTGGAGATAGAGGAAGAAGAGCGTCACGAGCGCGAGGACCCCTTCGAGCGCGTTCCGGCCGACGTTGCCGGCCGCGCTCGCGATGGCCGAGGGCCAGCCGCCCGCGTTGTCCAGGATCCAGCGCTCGATCGCCGCCGGGCTGGCGAAGGTGCCGGTGACCCGGTCGGCGAGCGGCGGGCCGACCCACGGGATCTCGCGCACGGCGGCGACGATCGCCGACGGCAGCGCCGGCGCCGACACTTTGAGCTCGGCGAACGTGTGCCGGATCTCGGCGGCGAGCGCCAGCGACAGGAGCGTTGCCGGAATGAGGATGACGAGGACGACGAGGAGGATCATCGCCAGCGCGGCCAGCCGGGTCCGGCCGCCGAGCCGCCGCTGGAGGCGCCCGTAGACGGGCCAGGTCGCGAAGGCGAGGATCGCCGCCCAGCCGACGGCGACGAGGAACGGGTTCACCACGAGGAGCGCGGCGCCGATGATCAGCGCGTGGCCGGCCCACTGGACCCAGCGCTGGCTCCGGGAGCTGTCGGCCATCAAGGGGGAATAGTAGATGAGAAGCGGCGCGGCGCGCGCGGAAATGCGCGCGGCCGGGGCATACTGGAGCCGGCGTGGGATTCCTGATCCGGGTGCTCGTCAACGCCTTCGTGAGCGACGGGGGCCGCATCGTCGTCATCTCCGGCCGGGGTCGGACGGACCGGACCTGAGGCTCCGCTGCTGATCAGCCGCGCGCCATCGGTGGTGGTAAGAAACCGAGCAGCACCATCACTGATCCGAACCACTGGAATCCTGGAAACGGTAGTCTTTCAGTAGGTTACAGCCCATTTCCGGATTGGTATCGGGCTTGCCTTAGGTACCTGTCAGGAGGATCCAAGGCGATGATCAGCACCGTGGTCAGGGCCCTTTCGCGAGTCCCGATTCCGCTCCGAAGCCTCGCCGTCTGCGTGGCGTGCGAAGAGTGCTTCGAGCTCGGCGAAGCCACGTGCCCGTCGTGCGGCAGTGACGAGTACGTGCCGCTCCTCCATCTGCTCGAGGGGCGGATCCTCAACCTCACGGGGAACAACTGATGACGCCGCGTCGCGCCCTGACGCTGGCCGCCGCGCTCCTCGTGGCGGTCTCGCTCCAGCCCCGCGCGTGGGCCGGTGAGCCGGCCGACCAGCTCTTCGCGGGGATCGACCGCGTGCTGCAGGTCCTCGAGGATCCCGCGATGAAACCGGAGGCGAAGGCCGCGGAGCGGCGCGCCGCCATTCGTCGGCTCGCCAGCGACATCTTCGACATCGACGAGATCGCCCGGCGCACCCTCGGGCGCCACTGGCAGTCGCTCAAGGCGGCCGAGCGGGCGGAGTTCGTGCAGGCCTTCGGCGATCTCCTCAAGCGCTCCTACTTCATGAAGATCGATGGCCAGAGCGTCGAGAAGATCGCGCTCGTCGGCGAAGCGATCGACGACGATCAAGCGATCGTGCGGACGACGATCAAGACCCGGCAGGGCACCCAGATCCCCGTGGACTACCACATGACCCGGAACGGCGACCGCTGGCGCGCCTTCGATGTCAGCATCGCGGGCGTGAGCCTCGTCGCCAACTATCGAAGCCAGTTCGAGCGGATCATCCAGAAGACCTCCTACCAGCACCTGGTGAAACAGGTCCGCGAACGGCAGTAACGCGCTAGAATCCCCTGCATGTGGCAGGGGAGCGTCGTCGCGATCCACATCGCCAAGAAGGACTCCGCGCCGATGGAGTCCCTCCCCGCCGTCCGGGCCGTGCCCGGGCGCGGGCTCGAAGGCGACCGGTACTTTCTCGGCACGGGCTTCTACTCGCCGAAGCCCTCCCACGGCGGGCGCGAGGTCACCCTCATCGAAACCGAGGCGGTCGAGGCCCTGCTCCATGGCGTCGGGAACGCCGAGGGCCACCGGCTCGCCATCAAGCTCTCGCCCGCCGAGACCCGCCGCAACCTCGCGACCGTCGGCGTGCCGCTCAACCACCTCGTGGACCGCGAGTTCTGGGTCGGGCCGGTGCTGCTGGTCGGCACGCGGCTCTGCGAGCCCTGCAAGCACCTCGAAGACCTGACGCAGCAGGGCGTGATGGCGGGGCTCATCCACCGCGGCGGGCTGCGCGCGCGGATTCTCTCCGAGGGCATGATCCGCGTGGGCGACGTCGTCCGGCCGAAGACCGCCTGATCCCGAGCGCGCGCTACGGCCGGTAGCTGATCCGGTAGATCGCGTCCGCGGAGAAACCGTCCGCGGAGAGATAGAGCGCGCCGTCGGCGGAAACTAATAATCCCACCGGCCGTCCCCGCACGCTGCCGCCCTGCAGCCAGCCCGTCGCGAAGTCCTCGACGGCGCCGGGCCGGCCGTCCTTGAACGGCACGCGCACGACCTTGTAGCCGGTGGGGACCGAGCGGTTCCACGAGCCCTGGTAGGCGACAAAGAGGCTCCCGCGGTACTCGGGCGGGAACCGCTGGCCCGTGTAGAAGGCCAGGCCGAGCGGCGCCGAGTGCGCCTGGATCTCGATCGTCGGCAGCGTCATCTGGCGGCACCGCTCGCCCGCGGGCTTGAAGTCCGGATCGGGGACGACCTTGCCGCCGACGGCGAAGCACTCGGGCCAGCCGTAGAAGCCGCCGTCCTTGATCTCGGTGATGTAATCGGGCGGGAGATCGTCTCCGCGCCAGTCGCGCTCGTTGACCGTCGCCCAGAGCACGCCCGTCGCCGGGTGGAACGCGAGGCCGACCGCGTTGCGTACACCGGTGGCGACGATCCGCTCGCCCGAGCCGTCGGCGTTGTAGCGCGTGATCGCGGCACGCCGCGGGTCCGCCTCGCGGCAGACGTTGCACGAGGAGCCCACGGAGACGTAGAGCCGGCCGTCGGGCCCGAAGGCGATCGTGCGCGTCCAGTGGCCGCCGCCCGGCGGGAGGTTCGGGACGACGACGATGGGATCGCTCGCCTTGAGCGTCGCCGGGTCGTAGCGGAACCGCCGCACGCGCCCGGTCTCCGCGACCCAGAGCTGGCCGTCCTTGAAGGCGAGGCCGTGCGGCAGGTCGAGGCCGTCGGCCACGGTGACCAGGGCGTCGGCGCGGCCGTCGCCGTCGCGGTCGGGGAGCGCCACCACGCGGCCCTGGCGCGGCGTCGAGACGAGGAGCGTGCCCGCGGGGTCGAGCGTCATGAACCGCGGAGAGCCGAAGCCCGAGGCGAACTCCGTGATCCTGAAACCCGGCGGGAGCGCGATGCGCGGCTCCTCGGCAAGCGACGCGGGCTCGAACGGGTAGCTCTGCGCCACCGCCGCCACGAGGGCGAGCGTCAGCGCCCGGCGCGCGGTCATACCTCCCGGCGTGCGGCGACCGCGAGGCCCCAGTTCCGCAAGTCCTCGTCGATCAGCGCGTGGCGGCGCTCGGCGTGGCGGCGCTCCACGGCCGCCGCGCCCGACGGCTGGCGGCGCTCGGCGTGGCGGCGGTCGAGGATGACCTGGATCCGCCGCGCGCCGGACAGCTCCTGCGCGAGGAAGTCGTAGAGATCGGTGTTGGCGTGCGCCACGATGAACAGATGCCCCAGCTCCGCGACCTCCGTCGCGGCGCGGTCCTGCCAGCTCCGCATGTCCAGCTCCATGAGCGCCGCGGAGGCGAGCGCGCGGTGCCTGTCCGCCTCCCCCCGCTCGCCGAGCGCCTCCGCGAGTCGGGCGAGCCCCAGGTGGATCTCGGCGCGGAGCGGGCGCATCCCGAGCCGCTCGCCCAGGCGCAGGGCCGCCAGATAGCGCTCGCGCGCCTCCGCGACCGCCGGCGGCGTGGCCGCCGCGGCGATGTCGCCGAGCAGCGCCTGCGCCCAGGCCTGGTGGCCGCGCTCGCCGCCCGCCGTCGCGAGCGCGAGCGCTTCCTCGGCGGTCGCGCGCGCGCGGGCGTGCTGGCCATCGGCCAGGTAGCCGGCGGCGAGGTTCACGAGCCAGGCGGGCAGGTAGGCGCGGACGCCGAGCTCCCGGCTCAGGCGGGCGGCGTCCTCGAGCAGGTGGAGCCCCTCGGCGATGTGGCCCATGCGGACGAACGCCAGGCCCAGGAGCGACGACGGGATCGGCTGCCACACCGTCAGGTGCTTCCGGATGCACGCCTCCAGGCTCCGCTCGAGCGGGAGCACGGCGCGCGCGAGGTGGCCGCGCCGGAGCGAGACGAGCCCCGCCAGCGTCCACGCGATCGTCTGGCTGTAGGCGTGGTGCGTCACCTCGGCCGCGAGGAGCGCCCGGTCGATCGCGGTGTACGCCGCCTCGAACTCGCCGCGGTCGGCGAGGCTCATGGCGAGCCAGGCGCAGGAGGCGACGAACGAGGTGCCGGCGCGCGACTCGTCGAGCGAGTCGATGTTCTCCCGGAGGATGCGCTCGGCGCGCGGGTAGTCGCCGAGCGCGTGATGGCTCTGGCCCATGTACTGGCGCGCGAGCGCCTCGAGCGCCGCGTCGCCCGTGGCCCGGCCGACGGCGAGGCACCGCTCGCCGTACTCGATGGCCGCGTCGGTGTCGCCCTTCAGGTAGTGGTAGTTGACGAGGTACGTGTACACGCGCGCCAGGCGCTGCTCGTCGCCGAGCTCCCGGGCGATCTTCTCGGCCTCGCGCGAGACGGCGAGCACCTCGTCGAGGCGGCCGAGCTGGAAGAGCGGCGGCCGGAGGTCGAGCCGGAGGTCGATTCCGCGCTCCGCGGTCTCGCGGGTCGGCGGCAGCCGCACCAGGGCGGCCAGCGCCGCCTCGAACGCCCGCACCGCCTCGACGTTCGCCGCCCGCGCCACCGCGCGCGAGCCCACCTGGCGGTTGTAGACGGCCGCCTTCGGCCACACCTCGCCCCGCGTGGCGTGATGGGCGAGCTGGTCGATGTGGGCCGAGAGCTGGTCGCGGTAGAGCGTCTCGATCGCGTCCACGATGCGCGCGTGGAGCGCGCGCCGCTGGTCGCGGAGCAGGCTTGCGTACGCGACGTCGCGCGTGAGCGAGTTCTTGAAGCGGTACGCGAGGTCGGGGAAGAGGCGGGTCTCGTCGAGGAACCCGGCGGCCACGAGGTGGGCGAGGGCGGCGCGGAGCGTGTCGGCGGGCAGCTCGGTGACCGCCTCCAGCAGCGCCTGGGGCACCTCGATCCCGATGACGGCCGCGGACTGGAGCAGGAGCTTGGCGTCGTCGGGGAGCCGGTCGATCCGGGCGGCGAGGACGGCCTGGACCGTCGCCGGCACCTGGAGGGTGCCGAGAGTGCTCGCCAGATGATAGGCGCCGCGCTCGCCGGCGAGCACCCGGGTCTCGGCGAGCGTGCGGACGATCTCCTCGAGGAAGAACGGGTTGCCCTGGCTCCGCTCGATCAGGAGCTGCCGGAGGGGGGCCAGCGCCCGGTCGGGACCCAGGAGCGTCTTGAGCAGCTCGTCGGCGCTCGCCGGCGACAGCGGCGCGATCGGGACCTCGCTGAAGCCGGGCCGGCTCCGCCAGTCGTGCTCGAACTCGGGCCGGTAGTTGACGAGCAGCAGGAGCCGCGCCGTGAGGACCCGCTCGAGGAGGCCGTCGAGGAGGCCCTTCGTCTCGGCGTCGATCCACTGGAGGTTCTCGAAGACCAGCAGGAGCGGCTGGCGGTCGCTCTCCTTCAGGAGGAGGCGGGTCAGCGCGTCGAGCACGCGGCGCCGCCGCTCGCGCGCGTCGAGGGCGCGGAACGGCTCATCCTCCGGCAGCGCGATGAAGAGCGACAGGATCGGCGCGACCGCGTCGTCGAGGTCGGGGTCGAGCGCCCCGATCTTTGCCCTCACCTTTCGGGTGATCTCGTCGGTCCCGTCGCGGTCGTCCAGCTCGAAGTACTCCCGGAGGAGCTCGATGATCGGCAGATAGGAGGAGGCCTTCTCGTAGGAGAGCGGGCTCGATTCGAGCACCCGCCACTCCCGCGTCTCCGGCGACTGGACCAGCTCGTAGAGCAGGCGCGACTTGCCGACCCCGGGCTCGGCCGTGACCGCCGCGACTTGGCCGCGGCCCGCGCCCGCCTCGGCGAGCATCCGGCGCAGCCGGTCCAGCTCCTCCTGCCGGCCGACGAAGCGGCTGAGCTGCCCCGCGGCGCCCTGGCGGAGCATCGAGCGCGCGGGGACGACGCCGACCAGCTCGTAGACCTCGAGCGATGCCTCCAGGCCCTTGACCTGGCGCGGGCCGAGCGGGGTGACGCGGATCGCGCTCTCGGCCAGGCGCAGCGTGCTCGACGTGATGAGGATGGTCCCGGGGGTCGCCATCTGCTCCATCCGCGCCGCTAGGTGCGTGGTCTGGCCGATGGCCGTGTAGTCCATGTGGAGGTCGCTGCCGATCGAGCGGACGACGACCTCGCCGGAGTTGAGCCCGACCCGGATCCGGACGGCGATCCCCTCGGCGCGCTGGACCTCGTTGGCGTAGCGGGTGACGGTGTCCTGCATCCGGAGGGCCGCGTAGCAGGCGCGCACGGCGTGGTCCTCGCGGGCGAGCGGCGCGCCGAAGAGCGCCATGATCCCGTCGCCCATGACCTGGTTCACCGTGCCCTCGTAGCGGTGGACCGCCTCCATCATGCGCTCGAGGACGGCGTCGACGAGTCGCCGGGCCTCCTCGGGGTCGCGGTCGGCGAGGATCTCCATCGAGCCCTTCAGGTCGGCGAAGAGGACCGTCACCTGCTTGCGCTCGCCCTCGAGGGCGGCGCGCGTCGTCAGGATCTTCTCGGCGAGGTGCTGCGGCGTGTACGCCTTGGGCGCGACGGCGGCCGGCGCCGCGTCGAGCCGCGTGCCGCAGGCGTTGCAGAAGCGGGAGCCCAGGGGATTGTCCTGCCCGCAGCGGACGCACGTCATGGCGGGAAGCTTAACCGATTGGAATTGACTTCGCTTCGAACCTGTCGTTAGCATGGGTTTTGATGAGGCACGGTACACGCCCGTCGTGATGCGACGTAGCCCAACGGGCTTCCTCGACTGACGGTGTACTGCGGTCCGCCGGTCTCCACCGACCTCGCGGGCTCTCGCAGCACTCTCCCCGTCGCCGCTCCCGGACTCACCGCCGCCGCCCGACCCATCCCGACCCGATGCCCGAGCGCGAGTGCGCGTTCACACGAGGAGGCGAATGCTCCACTTCACGATTGACGGGTTTCAGGGGTTCCGGTCCCGCTTCGACCACGTCCCGCTGGTGCAGGAGGTGCTCGAGGAAGTCCCGGTGCAGCTCGGCCTCCGGCCGGCGATGCCCGCCTTCGTGCTCCCGTACTACAACGGCGTCGTGGCGGAGGACTGCGGCGTCAGCGCGTTCCTGTTCCTTGCCGGCGGCCACTTCACGCTGCACACCTTCTCGTTCCGCGAGGCGTACTTCGCCGACCTGGTCGCGCCCGACGCCTTCGACGCCGACCGGCTCCGGTCGGTCCTCGAGACGGCCTTCCCCTGCGCCGTCACCAACGTCCAGACCGTGGAGCGGCAGGATCTGAAGGACACCGAGCCCGACGTGGAGTCCGACTTCGGCCCGCACCTCTTCCTGAACATCGACGCCTACCAGGGGCCGCAGAGCATGGACACGCTCTTCGCCCTCTTCGACCGGCTGCCCCGGACGATCGGCATGACGCCGATCATGCGCCCCTACGTCATCCGGGACACGATGCCCGACGGGCGGCGCGTGCTCTCGGCGATGACGATGATCGCGGAGAGCCACCTGAGCCTGCACGTGTTTCCCGACGACGAGCGGGCCTACTTCGACATCTTTTCGTGCCGCTTCTTCGACCGGGACTGCGTGGTCCCGCAGCTCAAGGCGTGCCTCCCCGGCGGCACCGTCCACGAGGCCATGATCGCGCGGGGGAGCCGGTACCGGTTCTTGAGGACCGAGCGGGCGGACGAGCACGCCAAGTCCCGCTCGTGGCTCGCATCGCACCACTGATCAGGAGACCGCCCATGCCCGGCAAGCGCCGATACGACGATCCGAGTCTGGTCCGCGAGCCCATGACGGTGGCCGACGGCGGCCCGTCGGTTCTCGCCATGCTCGGCAAGATGCGCCGGTCCGCCTTCCAGGGGCGGCAGCTCGGCCAGGCCTTCGAGGTCTGGAAGCGGATGATCGAGGGCCCGAGCCTCATCTGCCTCGGGTACGCGGCGTCGCTGTCGAGCGCCGGCATGTGGCCGCTCGTGACGTGGCTGATGGAGCGCGGGTACATCGACGTGCTCGCCTCGACCTCGGCCAACATCACGGAGGACCTCCTCGAGCAGCTCGACGGCACGCGGGTCTACCGCGTGAACGCCGACGACGTGGACGACGCGGACCTCTGGGAGGCCGGCTACTACCGCTTCTACGACCACATCGTGTCGAAGGAGAAGTACGACCAGCTCGAGACGCGTGTGACGAGCGCGTTCATCAACGACCTGGCCGAGCGGTGGCGCAAGCCCACGATCCCGACCGTGCGGTTCCTGCACGAGTTCGGGCTCTGGCTCGAGGGCAAGGGGTTCGCCCGGTCCATCCTCGCGACGGCCGCCCGCTGCCAGGTGCCCGTGTTCTGCTGCGGCCTGCCCGACGGCCCGCTCGGCGAGGGGTACGACAAGGCTGCGAAGGCCGACCAGGCGCCCGTCGTGGACTTCTTCCGCGATTATCGGATCGCCACGGACATCATGGACGGGGCGATGACGTCCGGCCGCGGCACCTCGGTCGTCTTCCTGGGCGGCGGCGTGCCGAAGGACTTCTTACAGATCACGGCGACGAGTGTGTCGTCGCGCCACGGCAACGAGGACCCGAGGCCGCACGTCGCCGCCATCCAGATCACGACCGACAACACGATCTACGGCGGGCTCGGCGGCGCCGCGCTCGCGACCGAGTGCATCTCGTGGGGCAAGGAGGCCAAGGGCGGCGACAACGTCATGTGCTTCGCCGACGTGACGATCGCGCTCCCGCTGATCTGCCAGGGGCTCGCCGAGCATTTCGGCCCCGCGCACCGGCGCCTCCACCCGAAGCCGGTCAATCTCGCCGAGGTCTACTAGCCTTCTCGGCGGCGTCAGAGAACCTTCAGCTCTGGCCAGTCGAGCGCGTACCCGAGCGCCCGCTTCACCTCACGGTGGCGGTCATCCGGGAGCGTCCCCAGGAGATCGCCGATCCGAACCTTGGCGACGACATGGATGTTGTCGACGTTGGCAACCGACGGCCGAGCCAGCCCCTCGCGGCGTCCCAGCGGGACCTCCTGTGGTATCCCTCGAACGGTGGTCGTGACCTCCGCGACGATGACCTTGGCGAGGTAGGCATACGCCGGGGTGCGCGTGAGCAGCAGGACGGGGCGCCGCCCGATCGGGAGCGGAAGGTTCGCCCACCGGATCTCGTACTGCTTCAGCGGCGCCTCCGGCTCCGGGCGCGCCGGTGTCGCGCGACCGCCTCCCACGCGTCGGGATCGACGTACGCGTCCTTCGCCGAGTCGGGCTGATGAAGATAGGCCGCTTCGGTGGCTCGCTCCTCGAGCTCCCACAACGCTCGGCGGATGGCAGCGCGAATGAACTCCGAGCGGCGTCGCGAACGACTCGGCGCGACTTTGTCGAGCCGTGCCGCCGTGTCCGGGTCCAAGTCGATCAGGAGCGCCTTCATATAGAGAAGTATATGGATCCAGGTAGGATCCGTCCACCGCTTCCGCTGGCGCTCAACGTCCTCAACAGCTCCGGAGGCTCCGGCCCCGCTCCCTCCCGCCCGCCGCCGGGAACTTCGGCGCCGTCGCCCGGTCTAACCCGGTAGACGACGCACCCTACCAAGGAGGGCTCGGCGATGACCAAGCGAGAGTTCTGCACGGTGCTCGGTATCGGGGCGGGCGCGGCGCTGGCGCGCCCCATGACGGCGTGGGCGGACCGGCTCCGGATCCTCGGCGGCGGGCCCGAGCCCGCGGGGCCGATCGAGGCCGGCCAGGTGAGCCCGGAGTGGAGGAAGCTCATCGCGGGCGTGAGGGTCGGCGCCAGGCGCAGCCACGGCGCGCTCCACGTCTTCTGGCTCCACGCGGCACCGGCCGCGGCGCCGCTTGCGGTGGCGACGCTCGAGGAAGCGCGGGGGCGTGGCGAGCTGCTGATCGGCGAGCGCGATCGGGCCTCGGTGCCATCGCTCATCGTCGAGAACCGCGGCAAGAGCCATGTCCTGCTCCTCGCGGGAGAGATCCTGCTCGGCGGCAAGCAGAACCGCGTCGTCACGGAGGACATCCTCCTGCCGCCCCTCTCCGGCCCGGTGGACCTCCAGGTGTACTGCGTCGAACAGGGGCGCTGGTCGGTCAGCGGCGCCGGCGGCGGCACGACGAGCTTCGGCGCGCGCGGCACGTTCGCGGCGCCGGCCCTCCGCTCGACGGTGATGGAACGGAAGAGCCAGCGCGACGTGTGGGCGGAGGTGGACCGCTACTCGGCCCGCGCGGCGGCGCCATCGGCCACGGGGAGCTACCAGGCGATCTACGACAAGCCCGAGGTGAAGGCGCACCAGGACAACGTCGAGCAGGCGCTCGACGCGCGAACCATGCCGGGCGCCTCCGGCGCCGCGGTCTTCGTCGGCGGGAGCTTCACGGGCCTCGATCTTTTCCAGGACGCCTCCCTCTTCACGCGCGAGTGGCCGAAGCTCCTCCGCGCCCACGCCGTCGAGGCCTACGGCCGCCCGGTGCCGGAGGTGGACGAGCGCGCGCTCAGGGCGCGGGTGGACGAAGTGCTCAAGCAATCGGCGGTCGCCCAGGGCTCGCTCAGGCGCAACGCCGGCGCAGGGCGGCTCTTCGAGTTCCGCGTGGACCGGGCGCGCGGCGCTGCGCTCGTGGCCGAGGGGCAGGTCGTCCACGCCGCAATCCTCTGACAGCCCCGCGTGGCGTACCCGCGGCCTGCGCGAGA
>Ga0209108_10002277_pt1 | contig 11056 bp, 11 predicted proteins | sample Rifsed10ft1_FD_184003 | JGI IMG/M metagenome (GOLD analysis project Ga0209108, IMG submission 184003) | Soil microbial communities from Rifle, Colorado, USA - sediment 10ft 1 (version 2) | ecosystem: Environmental > Terrestrial > Deep subsurface > Rock core/Sediment | place: Rifle, Colorado...
CCGGCAACATGGCCGAGGCTCGCGGCTATCACACGGCCACGCTGCTGCCCGATGGCGCGGTGCTCGTGGCGGGTGGCTCCAACGGCCAAGCGGTGCCGATCATGCTGGCCACCGCCGAGCGGTACGACCCCAGCAGCGGATCCTGGACCGCCGCCGGGACTATGGTCACTCCCCGCGATCGCCATACGGCCACGATGCTGCGCGATGGCACGGTGCTCATGGCAGGCAGGACCGGCACCTTGGCGGCCTCGGCCGAGCTGTACGACCCGGGCAGCGGGACCTGATCAGCCGCTACCAGCTCGGAACTGACCAACTGGAGCCTTGACGGCAGGGTGCGCGACCGGGCTGCCATCGGTGACGGCGAGGGGGCATCCCGACAGCGGAAAACCCGACGTGTTTCGCTCGGCACGCCACGCTCGAAGCACAGCGCTCGGGGCGATCCGCAACTCCAGGTTGACCGCGCGGATGGCGTGCCGACCCTACGCCCGGCACTACGCCCGATTCATCTGTCGGGCGGCCAGGTAACTGACGACGGTGAGTGCCGCGGGGCCGGCGGTCAGGAGCCAGGTGTTCTGCCCGCAGCCGAAGAAGCAACCGCCCAGGGTCCACAGCGCGAAGAAGGCCGTGACGAGTCCAGCGGCGACGGCGCCGACAATGGCCGCGGCCAGTCCCTTTCGACCACCCATGGCGATCAGAGCTGCCGCCGCAAGGCAGATGGCCGATACCCCCAGGAGACTCAGGTTCGGGAACTCGGCGGACAGGACCGCGCTCAGCTCCCACACGGCCACCGCTGCCCACGCCACTGCCGCGACCCAGCGCATCAATCGCCTCCCTCTTGTTCCGCCGTCCGGCACCGAGGCACGGGCGGAACCGCTTCGCTGGATGCTCGGGAGACAGGCGGGCTCCGACCAGTGCCATTGGTCACGCTGCGGCGCGGCGCCGACCTCGCCGATCGGTAGCGTGCAAGCGACGAAGGTCCGGTGTGCGATCAGTACGCCTCGACCCGGCGAGTCTCTGTTCCTTCGCTTCAGTGGGACGAAGGAGCCAGATTTCTGGCGTCTAATCACCGGCGCGCGATATTCGCCCCGGCCGCGCTGCCGCAGTCTGGCCGTAGTCTGGGAGCGTAACATCGGAACCATGACGAGCCGGTCAGTGCCCGAGCTCCGCGGCATTGCCCGCCGAAGTCCGGGCGCCCTCGTCGCGGCCCTGCTCATTGCCGGCTGTACCGCACCCGTCGCCCGTCAGAGCCAAGCACCGTCCGACACTGAGGCTGCGATGCCATCAACGAGTGCATCGGCCTCGGTCACGTCTTCACCCCGCTGCCCGGACAGCGAACCCGATCTGGCCGCCCTGACCAGCCCGCCGGGGGTGCTTCTGGCCTGTCTTGGTGACCATCCGCTGACTCTCGTCGGGACCTACGGCTGCGGAGGCTGCGGCGGGACGGAGCCCGGAATCTATGAGCCGTTCTGGCTGGCGGCTCCGGTACACGCCGATTTCCTGTGGGTCAAATGGAGGATCGGCATGTCGCTCGCGCTGCACATTGCGCCAGATTCCGGACTCGCGTTCCCGCCAGAGGGATCGATTGTGCGGATGACTGGGCACTTCAACGACCCGGCGGCCAGCACCTGCGTCCTCACAGAAGCAGATGGCAATCGAGAGTCCATTGAGCAGGGTTGCCGCGAAGCGTTCGTGGTGGATGCGTTCGAGATCATCGGCACCGATCCCGATTTCTTGCCCGGCGGGTAGGCGCCCCGCCCCGCCAACGATATGGGCATCGAGAGTGTGGGTGCGGCCCTTCGGGATGTGCGCAGGCTTGACACTGGGCGGCTGCGGGTGGTGGTTAACGTCGCGCCCCAGCAAGCGCCGAATCCAGTCCCCGCCTGACGAGGGTGCGGATCCTGGGATTGGCGATCCGATCCGTCCAGCCTGCCAGTTCGACGTCGGCGAACGCGTCGGTGAGCTCCAGCTCAGGAAGATGGATCTGGCCGCCCTTCGGGGTCAGCACATACACGGTGTCGAACAGAGCCTTTTCTGGCGTCGCCAGGTGCCCGCCCTCGTCGATCTGGCGGTAACCGCCAAACAGTTCGGGGACGAGATGATGAATCGAGAAATCTCCGATGCTCGTCTTGATCTTCCGCGTCCGACCAAGTGAGGCGACGTAGACCAGCCGCGGGATCTGCTCGATCATCCCGTGTCGTGCAAGGGCAGACCAGAACGAGACGTAGGCTGGGAAAGGTGCCGTCAGGTACCGCGACACTGCGAACGGTTCGATCTCTGGGCGGAGCATCCATAGGCCGCGCCGAAGGCGGCGCACAAGACGTGACCGCTCGAGCCTGCGCAGGAGCTGGCTGGTAGCCGGCGTCGACAACGCGAGGCGGACTGCCGCCTCGCGCGTCCCGATCACCGGCCGGTCCATGCGCTGCAGGTTGGCGTAGGCATCGGTCATTCTCATGTGCGCAGCTCCTTCAGCTTGTCGGCGACGAACGTCTGCGTGCGCTCCCAAGCCGCGCGGTCGTGGTACAGCTCGACGATGGCTGCGTCGAGAAAGCGGAGCACCTGATCCTGGAATGCCTGGAACGGCAGCTCGGCGGCTCGCTCTCCAGCGATGTCGAGGAGCTCTGGCGGGATGGTGCCCGCGGTGACGGCGCTCGGGTATCGGCGCAGCAGGAGCTCAAGATCGAACACGTCGCGCGCCTGCGTCTCCGATCGGTGGGCTAGGGCGCCCACCTTTTGCTCGATCGCCGCGTCCGCGGTGTAGTGAAGCATCGTCGGCGGCCGCAGCGCATACGGCGCCACGATGCGCTCAGGTACGGCCTCCAGGATGCGCCGCGGATCGGCCGAGCGATGGCTGAACTCGATCTTGGTGCGAACCGGAGCACGCCGTCCGCTCATCATGAGTAGCGGCTTCCAGCGCTGCGTGGTCGGCGTCTGCTTGGGCTTCGTCACTTCGCGCTGGGTGAGGCCGCCGGCCAAGAGCAGGGCCCGCGTGGCTGGCGAGGCGAGCACCTCGTCGACCTTCTCCTCGAGCTTCCAGGGGTCGATCCCAACCGCGTCAAGATCGATATCCTCGGAGTAGCGCGGGCTCTCGAAGAAATAGCGCAGGTTCCCCCCGCCCTTCACGACGTAACGTGCCTGGTCTACGCGTGTTTGCAGTACGTGGAGGAAGGCGAGGTGGAAAAACTCGATCGCCTGTGCATCGGTAAGTCGATCAATCACGCGCTAACGATACAGGTTATTGACATATAGTGCAACAACTTGCATCGTCAATAGCACAATACATCAGCCCTTGGCCAGGTGCGCCATCGGTCTGCCACGGGCTCCCCGTGGTGGCTTCGCTGTCCCGCTCGTCGCAGGGGTCGCTGTGCCCACGCCGAGCAGTGGACCGACCGCGACGCCATTGGGCAGAATCGATCATGCGACTGGGCCTACCGACGTTGTGCTCCGATTCGACGATGGACCTGACCTGGGAGTGGGCGAGCTGCCTGGCGAAGTCTTCCAGCCGGGTCCCGAATTCACCCTGTATGGCGACGGAACGGTCATCTTCGGCAATGAGCGCGCCCAACCACCACCGGCCGAGGGCCTGATCATCCGCGGCCGACCGTTCACGATCGGGCAGCTGGACGAGGCGCAGGTCCAGTCGCTCCTGCGGTTCGCCCTCGGGGAGGGCGGACTCGGGGACGCCTGCGAGCGGTACGAAACGCAAGCCGTCGACTACTTTGGCTCTTCGATCTTCACCATCCGCGCCGGCGGTCTCGACAAGCGCGTCGAAGTCTTCGGCGGTGAGGCCCCCTTCGCGGCACTCGAGGACGACCTGCGCAACTTCGACCCTGCAAGCAGCATCCCGACGCAGGTGTGGGTGACCGACCGATACCGGGGCAACCTGCTCGAGGCGGGCGCGTATATCGATGTTGGAGTGCTGCCCGACCCATCCGACGCCGGTGTCGCCCCGTGGCCATGGCCGGGCATCAGTCCCGAAGATTTCGTGTGGCCGGTGGATCCGGGGTACCCACAGCGGATCATGTCTGCTTCCGAGGCGTCCGTTCTAGGACTCTCGCGCAACGGTGGAGTTGTCCAGCGGATCTATCTCCTGGGGCCGGACGGCGTGACGCTCTACTCGTTCTCGCTGTGGCCGATGCTCCCTGACGAGACGAGCTGACCAGCACCTGGCGCCGGCGACGCGCTACCAGAGGGGCAGGCCGGTCATCTCGTCGGGAGTGCGCTCGAGCTCCAGGCCGGTCATCTCGCGGATGGTGACCTCGACCGCGAACACCTCACAGCCGGGCAGCAGGTGGCCGCCGACGTTCGACCCATCGACCGCCGAGAAGGTGGCGTGGGCGTGGAGGAACGGGCGCCCATCGGCCATCGAGATGTTCCCGACGAAGCCGTTCAGCATGGTGTGTTGGTCGCTCGTCATCTCCACGTAGCTCTGCGGTCCCTGCTGGTAATACCCGAACGACGCGCGCCGGACGGCACCGATGGCGCTCACCCAGGCGACCCCGATCTCGTACTCCGCGCAGATGCGCTCGACCTCGGCCAACAGGTCATCGCCCTTCTCCAGCAGCAGCACGAGCGCCCGGCCGGCGGATGCCTCCCAGATACGCGCGGGCATGGTTGCTCCCTCCTACTCGAAGTGCTGGATGCTGCGGGTGATCGGCGTGCGGGCCGCGAGGCGGGCCGGATAGAGGCCGGCCAGCGACGCAACCCCGATCCCGATCAGCACCACGCTGCCGAGGAGTGGCCACGGCAGCGCCAGCCCGGCTCCGAAGTCGCGCGGCGTCGATCCGCCGACGATGGTCCACGCAATCAGCAGCCCCGTGGCGACCGCAGCGATCCCGCCGACCGCGCCCATGATCGCGGCCTCCGAGACGACCATCGCCTGCACCTGTCCGATGGTCATGCCGTGAGAGCGCAGGATGGCAATCTCGCGCGCGCGCTCGACGACCCCCACCGCAAGTGTGTTGAGCACGCCCAGCGCGGCGATCATCACCGCCAGCAGAGCCAGCACGTCGAAGAGGCCAATCAGCCGGTCGATCGACCGTCCGAGATCTGAGGCGAGCTCCCGCGCGGTGATCGCCTCGCCCGCGTACGACATCGCCTTGGCGGCGACTGCCGACTGGAAGGCTCCCTCGGTAATCCCCGCCTGCGGGACGAAGGTCCACAGGGAGGAGCGGGTGGCGCCGAAGCGCTCGGCGGCATCGGTAAGCGAGAGCAGGATGGCGCCGTCGGCGGAGCGCGCCGGGAGGGTGTAGGCGATCACGCCGGCGACCATGAATGACTGTTCCGGCTCGCCGGGGAGCGAGAGCCAGACGGTTGAGCCGACCCCCACGTTCTCGCCGGCGGCAGGTTCGGGGAGGAGCACCGCGCCACCGGTGCGCAACGCCCGGAAGGCGGCCGCGCGGTCGCCGTGGACGAAGATGAGCGAACCGGTCGCCTCGAAGACGTTCGGATCGATCCCCGCCAGCGACGCCTCCTGCGCCGGTGCCTCGCCCTGGCGTACGACCGCGGGGAATTCGACGATCGGCGAGGCAGCGGCCGCGCCCGCGGTCGCCTCGAAGTCGGCACGCAGGGCGTCCACCTCCACCGGCAGTCCTAGCCGAATGGCGTAGCCGCCGGGCAGGATCGAGCCGACCCAACGGTCAGCGGTGGCTCTTGCGCTTTCGGTGATGGTGCCGAGCGCGACGACCGATGCCAGGGCCACGATCAGCGCGCCCACGGTCAGGCCGGTGCGTGCTCGGTCGCGGCCAAGGTTCGCGCGCCCCAGCATCCCCTCGGCACCAAAGAACCACTCGAAGGGACGGCCAACCACGCGTGCCAGCGGCTGGAGCAGGAGCGCGGTGGCACCCGTCCCGGCGATCAGGATTGCCAGCGCGCCGACCACCGCAGCCGGTGAGAACTCGCCGCGGTCGAGCGGATAGAGCGCCGCTCCGATGACCAGAACGAGGGCCTCCAGGACCACCATCCAGCGCAACCGCGCCCACAGGCTGCGCCCGGGCTGCCGGCTGGACCGCAGCGCGTCGAGCGGAGAGACACGGCTGGCCGCGATGGCCGGGATGGTCGCGGCGGCGGCGGTCACCGCCACACCCATCAGCAGGGCCAGCCCCAGCGCAAACGGGTTCAGCGGCAGCCCGGTCACCAGCACCGCCCGGGTCGAATGCAGGAACTCGATGGCGAGCGCGGCAAGGCCGATCCCAAGCGCTGTGCCCAGCACGCTTCCGATGAGGCCGATGACGATTCCCTGCCGCAGGAAGAGGCCCCGCACCTGCCCCCGAGTCGCCCCGGCCGCGCGCAGCAGGCCGATCTCGCGGGTGCGCTCCGTCACGGTCATCGCCAGCGTGTTGGCGACCAGGAACGCGCCGACCAGCAGCGCGATCAGGCCGAACACAAACGAGATCCCGGCGAAGCCCGCCTGCGCGCGGCCGAGCTGGCGCGCTGCATCCGCGGCGGTCTCGACGATGAACGGCTCGCCGAGGTCCCGATCCAGCGCGTTCTGCACGTCCTCCACGCGGTCGGGGGCCAGCACCAGGTCCACGTGGGTGACCGGCGCGGGCACCTCGAAGGCAGTGTTCAGGGTCGATCGGTGCATCACCAGCACATTGCCCTGCGAGAGCGCCCCGATCCCGAGGTCACCGAGCAGCCCCACGATGCGCACCGGAGGCACGTCCTCGCGGTGTCCGGTGAGAATCAGCTGGTCGCCAAGCCCGAGGCCGTGCTCTCGCGCCCACGCGGCGCTGACGAGCGCATCGACCGGGCTGTCCGGGCCGAGGAAAGCGCCCTTCTCCAGGTCGTACGTACGAACGCTTGCCTCGTCATCGGCGTCTACGCCAATCACCAAGAGAAGGCTGAAGATCTGCTCATCGTTCGGATCGGGAAGCGTGGATATGGTCAGTCGCCGTTCAGCGACGGCCGCGGCACCCAGGACGCCCGGAATCTGCCGCAGCGTGGTGACCGCCCGCGGGGAAAAGCCGATCGGGTCGAAGGCTCGCACCCGCAGCTCAGCCCTGCCCATCAGCTGTGCGGCGGCGCGCTCGACGGCCTCGGAGGCGGCCTGGTTGGCGAGGAGCGTTCCGGCGACCACTGCCACCCCAAGCGCCACGCCGATGATCGTCAGCCCGGTGCGCAGGCGCCGCGCGACGAGGCCGCGCCAGGCCAGCGCCGCCAGGTGCATCGGTCTAGAGGCCCAGGGCGGCCAGGCGGGCGATGAGCGGACGCGCCTCGTGATCCCGGCGACGGCCGAGAGCAATCTCGTCCCGGATGCTGCCGTCGCGAACGACCAGCACCCGGTCCGCGTAGGCGGCGGCGCGCGCGTCGTGCGTCACCAGCACGATCGTCTGGCCAAGGCGGTCACAGGAGTCCCAGATAAGGTCGAGGATCTCGGTGCCGGTGGTGTAGTCGAGGTTGCCGGTCGGCTCATCGGCGAGCAGGATCGCCGGTTCGGGAGCCAGCGCACGAGCGAGTGCGACACGCTGCTGCTCACCGGCGGAGAGCTGGTCGGGGCGGTGCGCGGCCTTGTCCTCCAGGCCGACCAGGGCGAGCAGCTCCTGCACCCGCTGGCGATGCTGCCCGAGCGACTCGCCGGCGATCAGGAACGGGAGCGCCACGTTCTCCGCGACGTTGAGCAGCGGGATCAGGTTAAAGAACTGGAAGACAAAGCCGGTCTTGGCGCGACGCGTGAGCGTCGCCTGCTCATCGTTGAGCTGGCTGACGTTCACACCGTCGATCACCACCTCGCCACTGGTCGGACGGTCGAGCCCGCCGAGGAGGTGGAGCATTGTTGACTTGCCTGAGCCCGAGCTGCCCATGATGGCCACGAACTCACCCTTTGCCACCGACAGCGAGACGCCTCGCAGCGCCTCCACCGAGCGCCCGCCCAGCGGGTAGCTCTTGACCAGGTCGTGTGCTTCGAGGATCACGGTCATGCGCGCCAGTCTACCCGCGGCTCGGGGACCGATGCGCACGCGGCGGGCGGGCCCGGCCAGGTGCGCGGGAGTTCAACCCAGGAAGAACCCGAGCAGCGAACCCAGCACGGTCTCGAAGATGCCGCGATCCTCTGACGCCGCGGCCTGCACCCGCAGGCTCGGCGTGGTCGCCGCCGGCGAACCGTTGAGCGCGAAATGTCCCGGGTCAACCGGCTCGGCGGCGGCCGATGCCGTCGGGGACGGCGTGGGCTCCAGGGTCGGACTGGCGGTCGGCTCAGCCGTGCGGGTCGGGTCCACGGTGGGCGGCGGGTTGAATGTCGGCGCCACCGTGGGTGCAGGTTTCGGCGTCGGCTTGGGCGTTGCTGCCGGAGGCTTCGGGGTTGCCGGTGGCGGTGGCGGTGGCGCCGGTGGCGGTGTTGCCGGTGGCGGGGTTGCCGGTGGCGGTGTTGCGGCCGCCTGCGCCTGCATGAACAGCTGGGTGTACGCGCGCGGGCTGCGCAGCTTGCCCAGGAAGTTGACGTTGTCCGCGCCATAGGCCCCGACGCCCCCGTGCGTCCAGCTCGGCTCGAGCATGTTCGTTCGATGGCTGTCCGAGGCCATGAAGCCCTCGTGGATCTTGACCGGGCTATCGGCGTCCGAGTAACCGTTGTTCCAGCCGATGTTCTCGCCGGCCCAGACGTACTTCAGGCCGTTGGTGTCGTACCAGTGATAGACCTGGTAACCGGTACCGAGGACGACGTGATCGAAGTAGTCGCGGTCGACCATGTCCTGGCTGCGCCATCGGGCCAGGCTGACCAGCGTCGCGTGCTGGGTAAGGGGATTGCGACCGTTGTTGACGCGCGCCCCGTTCAGCAGCTGCCAGACGGTCGCCTCCGCCGATGACTGGTCCCAGCCCGTGGCGGGCTGCGGCGTCCAGGCGAGCAGCGCCGCAGCGAGCAGGGCCGTGCCCGACAGACCCAGGGCTCGGGCCACCACGCGGCGGGGCTGGCGTCGTTCGGACGCGGCGATCGGCATGCCATGACCCTACGGTCGCACGGGCGCGAAGTCAGTAGCACGGTGGTCCCGGCTGCGGGACAGGACGAATGGCACCGTCCACGTCGGTACGACCGGCGTGGACGTGCGCGAGTATCATGGTCCCGCGATGGCGACCGTCACGTTCGACCACCTGTACAAGCGCTACGGCGCCGATGTCGTCGCGGTCAACGACCTGAGTCTCGCGGTGGGCGACGGCGAGTTCCTGGTCCTGGTGGGACCCTCCGGATGCGGCAAGACGACCGCGCTGCGCTGCGTCGCCGGTCTCGAGGAGATCAGCGAGGGCAACATCCTGATCGGCGACCGCGTGGTGAACGAGGTCGCCCCAAAGGACCGCGACATCGCCATGGTCTTCCAGAGCTACGCCCTCTACCCGCACATGTCGGTCTACGACAACATGGCCTTTGGCCTGAAGCTGCGAAAGACCCCCAAGGCCGATATCGATCGGCGCGTGCGCGCCGCAGGCGACATCCTCGACCTGGCGCCGTACCTGGATCGCAAGCCGAAGGCGCTGTCAGGCGGCCAGCGGCAGCGCGTCGCGCTCGGCCGCGCCATCGTGCGCGAGCCGGCGGTGTTCCTGATGGACGAGCCGCTCTCCAACCTGGATGCCAAGCTCCGCGTCCAGACCCGCGCCGAGATCTCCCGGCTACGCCACCGGCTGGGCACCACCACCGTCTACGTCACCCACGACCAGATCGAAGCGATGACCATGGGCGACCGGATCGCGGTCATGAAGGACGGCCTCCTGCAGCAGGCGGGCACACCCGCGGAGCTGTACGGCAAGCCGATGAATGTCTTTGTAGCCGGCTTTATCGGGTCGCCGTCGATGAATTTCGCGACTGCGAAGGTCGGGGGCGAAACGCTCCGCTTCGGGTCCGCCAGTGCGGCACTCGGCGGGGCTGCCGAGTTCGCCGCTCGTCGCGGCAGCGGGTCGGAGTTGATCGTCGGTTTCCGCCCGGAGCACCTCCAGATCGGCGAGGCGGGTGACGGCGCGCTCCATATCCCGGCATCGGTGGACGTGGTCGAGTACCTCGGCAACGACGAACTGCTGCACGCTCAGGCCGACGGCCGGGAGATCGTTGCGCTGGTTGATGCGGCGAAGCGCGTGCAGGTGGGCGATTCGATCGACTTCACCGTACCGCTCGACAAGGTTCACCTCTTCGACCCGGCCACCGAGCAGCGCCTCACCAACTGACCTCCCGGACCCCGGAGTGCGGTCCGGTGCAGTTGCATCGGTGGTGCATACTCGGCCCATCCTCGTGAACCACGCGCCACTGAACATGGAGGGTCCCCGCGTCATGCTCAAGGCTTCCCCGCGCCGCCTGGCGGTTATCGGTCTGGTCACGGTCATCATCGCCGCGTTCCCCGCGGCCGCCAGCGCCTCCCATTCGTGGGGTAGCTACCACTGGGCACGGACGTCCAATCCGTTCACGCTCAAGGTCGTCGACAGCGCCACCCAAGCATGGGATAGCTATCTGGTTACCAGCATCGGCGACTGGTCGGCATCGTCGGTGCTCAACCTCACAAGGGTGGAGGGCAGCGTCGCCAAGGGCAAGACCTGCAAGACGTTCAGCGGACGGGTCAACGTCTGCAACTCGAAGTACGGCAACAACGGCTGGCTCGGCGTCGCCTCGATCTGGGCGCAGGGCGAGCACATCACCCAGGGCACCGTCAAGCTGAACGACACCTACTTCAACACGCCGAGCTACAATACGCCGGCGTGGCGAAACATGGTGATGTGCCAGGAGATCGGCCACATCTTTGGGCTTGACCACCAGGATGAGAACTTCGGCAACGCCAACCTCGGCACGTGCATGGACTACACGAACAACCCTTCGAGCAACCAGGCCCCGAACGCGCACGATTACGAGCAACTCGAGGCGATCTACTCGCACCTCGATTCGACCACCACGGTCGACCAGTCCGCGGCTGCGGCGTCGACGCCGCCCGGGTGGGGCCGGATGATCCGCGACAACGGACACAGCGCCCTCTTCGCCCATGACCTCGGCAACGGGATGGTGGTGTTCACCTTCGTCATCTGGGCGCGGTAGGCACGCGCCGACCTGCGCCTCGCAGCGCGGGAACCGACCCACGGGAGCCCCGTCGCG
>Ga0209108_10002278_pt1 | contig 11053 bp, 11 predicted proteins | sample Rifsed10ft1_FD_184003 | JGI IMG/M metagenome (GOLD analysis project Ga0209108, IMG submission 184003) | Soil microbial communities from Rifle, Colorado, USA - sediment 10ft 1 (version 2) | ecosystem: Environmental > Terrestrial > Deep subsurface > Rock core/Sediment | place: Rifle, Colorado...
CGCCGTCGACGTCGGCGTCGGCGACGACTGGGCGGAAGCGAAGTCGTAGGGGCGAGGCCTGCCTCGCCCTCGCCCTCGCCCTCGTTCTCAGAGCTCGAGCGTCTCGCCGTCCTCGGGCACGAGGACGCCCAGAACGGCTGCGCGCAGCGTCTCGCGCTTCAGAAAGCAGTGGTTGAGCGCCTCCATGTGCACGGCCACCACCAACGGCACGCGAGCCACCACCTCGCGCACGTCGTCGACGCCCATGACGATGAGGCCGCCTTCCACGAACTCTGCGCCCCCGGCGTTCACGACTGCGACGCGTGGCCCGTGCCGGGCGATGATCTCCTCGACGGCCTCGTACCAGACGGTGTCCGCTGCGAGATACAGGTCGTCGAGAACGAATCCGCTGACCGGCGCGAGGAGCTCGGCGACGCGTCCACTCCCGTGTCGCGCGGGTGTCCGCGTGATCCGCAGCCCGTCCCAGTCGACCACCTCGTCGATCGGGCGCACGTCGAGCCCGAGCTCGCGGAGCGCCCCTTCGTCCTCGGGCTGACAGAACACCGGGACGTCGCGCGGCAGAAGCTCCTCGCCGCGCGTGTCGAGATGGTCGCGATGCCGGTGCGTGACGATCACGGCGTCGAGGCCGCGGACGACCTCCTCTGCGGGAAACGGCAGCGGCACGGTCGGGTTCGCCACCTGGTTGCGGGTCCGCTCGATCGGCGGCCTCGCGCCCACGTCGTCGAGCATGGGATCCACGAGGATGCGCCTCCCGGCGATCTCGACGATCACGGTCGCGCTACGGACGAGAGTGATGCGCACGACAGGGTTCTAGCGGACGAACGAGGGCGTTTCGACCCGACGGACGGTTGACCTGGAATTTCGCTGCATCCGGCTATACTCCGCGATCCGATGGCGAACGACATCGCCGAAAAGCCTGCTGCCGCCGAAGAAGGGGTCTGGATAACAGGCCCCGACGGGGAGCTCGTCCCCGACTACGACGCTGCCTTCCCGGAGATCAACGAGGGCGAGGTCGTGCACGGCACGGTCGTCCGCGTGGACAAGGACGAGGTGCTCGTCGACATCGGCTACAAGTCCGAAGGCGTCATCCCGGTCGCCGAGCTGACCATCCGCCGGTCGGTGAACCCCGCCGACGAGGTCTCGGTGGGCGAGGAGATCGACGCGCTCGTCCTCACGAAGGAGGATGCCGAAGGGCGGCTCATCCTCTCGAAGAAGCGCGCCCGCTTCGAGCTCGCGTGGAAGCGCATCGAAGGCGCGGCGGAGTCGGGCGAGCCGGTGAACGGCAAGGTGATCGAGGTCGTCAAAGGTGGTCTCATCCTCGACCTCGGCGTACGCGGCTTCCTACCTGCGTCGCTCGTCGACATCAGGCGCGTGCAGGACCTCGACGAGTTCCTCGGCAAGGAGCTCCGCTGCAAGGTGATCGAGCTCAACCGCTCGCGCAACAACGTCGTCCTCTCGCGGCGCGCCGTGCTCGAGGACGAGCGCAAGGAGATGCGCCAGGCGATCCTCGACCGCTTGAGCCCCGGCGATGTCATCGAGGGGCAGATCTCGAACATCGTCGACTTCGGCGCCTTCGTCGACCTCGACGGGATGGACGGCCTCATCCACATCTCCGAGCTCTCCTGGAGCCACGTGAACCATCCGTCCGAGGTGCTCGACATCGGCCAGACGGTGCAGGTCAAGGTGCTCGACATCGACCGCGACCGCCAACGGATCTCGCTCGGCCTCAAGCAGACCCAGACGGATCCGTGGCAGCAGGTGCTCGACTCCTATCGCGAGGACGACGTGGTCGAGGGCCGCGTGGCGAAGGTCGTCACGTTCGGCGCCTTCGTCGAGATCCTCCCGGGCGTCGAGGGGCTCGTGCACATCTCCGAGCTCGCGCCGCATCACGTCGAGAACCCGCGCGAGGTCGTCTCGCAGGGCGACGCGGTGAACGTGCGCATCCTCGAGATCGACGGCGAGCGCAGGCGCCTCTCCCTCTCGCTCAAGCGTGTCGAGGAGGGCGACCAGCCGGTGCCTCGCGCGGACGGCGCCGAGTCCGTTCACACGATGCCCGACCTGAAGCTATCCGAGGAGGCGTTCCCGACTTCGTCGGCTGTGGAGCTCGAAACGGGAGCACCCAAGGAGGTCGAGGCCGAGCAGATCGCGGCTGAGGAGATCGAGGCCGAGGAGATCGAGGCCGAGGAGCTCGAGGCTGAGGAGATCGCCGGTGAGATCGAGGCTGAGGAGCTCGAGGCTGAGGCGATCGCCGGTGAGATCGAGGCTGAGGAGCTCGAGGCCGAGGAGATCGCCGAGGAGATCGTTGCTGAGGTCGAGCTCGAGGAAGCCGAAGTCGACGAGACGGAGGCGGAGGCCGAGCCGTCGGACGAGCCTGCGGTCGAAGTCGCTGCCGAGCAGCAGTCCGACTCCGACTAGTCGAAGCGTCTCGTGAGCCGCCCGCTCGCGGTCGCGATCACCGGAGGGATCGGCGCCGGCAAGTCCACCGCGCTCGAGTGCTTCCGTCGCCACGGGGCTGCGACCGTGTCGAGCGACGAGATCGTCCACCACCTGCTCGCGACCGATTCCGAGGTCAGGCGTGCTCTCGTCGAACGTCTCGGCGAGGAGATTCTCGGCGATGACGGCGTGCCCGACCGCGAGCGGATCGCGTTCCGCGTCTTCCGCGACGGCGAGGCGCTGGAGTTTCTCGAGAAGCTCCTCCACCCGCTCGTGTCGCGCGAGTACATGGCGTGGCGGGAGCAGCTCGCCGAGCTCCCCGACGCGCCCCGGGTGTGTGTCACCGAGGTGCCGCTCCTGTACGAGGTCGGTGCGGAGAAGCGGTTCGACAAGGTCGTCGTCGTCACGGCTCCGACGAAGCTGCGCGAGGCTCGCCGCGGGCGGTCGGACGACCGCGAGGCACGGCTGCTCCCCGATCGCGAGAAGGCGAAGCGTGCCGACTTCACCTACGTGAACACCGGAACGCCGGACGAGCTCGATGCGTGGGTTGCCGAGGTGATGGCTACCCTGACCGCAGAAGCCGCGTCCGCGTCGGCCGCGGGATAGCAAGTTACAAGTTGTTACTTGCCTCTCTCGGAGTCTGAGCCAAAGCCAGTCTCGTGCGGTTCCTGACCCTTTTGGCCATCGTCGTTCTGGTCGTGGCCGGCGTAGCCGCGTGGGTCGTCGAGGCCGAGCCCGATTGGTATCTCCGCGCGCGCTACCCCCTCGAATACGACCACGTCGTGCAGGCGTACGCACGTGAGCGCGACCTCGACCCGGCGCTTGTCGCGGCTGTCATCTATGCCGAGAGCCGCTTCGATCCCAACGTCATCTCGTCAGCCGGGGCCGTAGGGCTCATGCAGCTTCTTCCGGAGACCGGTCGGTTCGTCGCGCGGCGGACAGGTGGGGAGGACTTCGTCGTGGCTGACCTGCGCGATCCGGACATCAACGTCCGCTATGGCACGTGGCTACTCGCGTACCTTCGCGACCGGTACGACGGCGATCTCCGAACGGCGCTTGCCGCCTATCACGCAGGCCCTGGCAACGTCGACGAGTGGCGCCTCGACGACCGGGGCATCGCCTTCCCGGAGACGCAGGCCTATCTGGACGAGGTGGAGCGGGTCAGGCGCGTGTACGCGCAGGCGTATCGCGAGGAGCTCGAGGCCCGATAGCGTCGCGAAGGAGGGAAAGCACGAGCTCTGTGCTCGGCAGCTCCTCGCCGGCCGCGCGCAGCAGCGCAAGCCCGTTCAGAACGAGGTTGACGAACATGCCGATCTGCTTCGCCTCGAGGTCGTCACGGAACTCGCCGCTTCGCTGTGCATCTGCGATACGCGCCCGGTTGGCTGGTGCGACGTGCTTCTGCCGCGCCTCGATGCGTGCGCGGAAGTCCGGGTCGTTGCGCACGCGTCGGAAGAGCTCGAGATACACGGAGAGCCAGGCCGGATCCAGTTCGACGACCTCTCTCACAACGGCCTCGAGCTCCTCGTTGACCCAGATCTCCGACATGCGTGCGCTGTCGCGGACGGCGAGCTCGATGAAGAGGTCCTCCTTCGACGCGTAGTAGTTGAAGATCGCGCCGCGGGAGAGGCCGACCTCGCGCTCGAGCCGGACGACGGTCGCGCCTTCGTAGCCGTGCTCCGCGAAGCAGCGACGGGCACCACCGAGGATCTGCTCGCGGCGCTCCGTCCTGCGTTCTTCGGAGATCTTCGGCATCGGGCGAGATCGTACTTTACAAAACCGTACGGCCGTTTTATATTACTGCGCCATGGAGAGCCGAGAGCTGATGCCCGTGAAGCGCAGCGCCGTCAGCGCGCTCGTTCTCGCCGAGACGATCTCCGTGATCGGCACGCGCATGACGTACCTCGCCTTGCCGTGGTTCGTGCTCGTCACGACGGGCTCGCCGAGCAGGATGAGCCTCGTCCTCGCTGCGGAGATCCTGCCGATGGCGATCCTCGGCATCCCCAGCGGCGCCGTCGTGCAGAGGCTCGGCTCGCGGACGACGATGCTGATCGCGGACTTCGCGCGCGCGCCGATCCTCGCGTCGATCCCGCTCCTGTACGCGGCGGGCACCCTTACGTTTGGCTTGCTGCTGGCCATCGTCGCGCTGCTCGGCTGCTTCATGCCGCCGTACTTCGCGTCGCAGCGGACGATCCTGCCGGAGCTCGTCGGCGAGGACGAGACGCGCATGTCGCAGGCCAACAGCTCGATCGAGGGCGGGAACGCGCTGGCGGCCCTCGTCGGCCCGGCGCTCGCAGGTGCGCTCATTCCGTTCATCGGCGCGGCGAACGTGCTGTACATCGACGCCGCGACGTACCTCGTCGCGTTCCTCCTGATCCTCGTCTTCGTTCCTCGGAGGAAGCCTGTGGCGTCGGCTGTCCAGCACGGCGTCCTCGCTGGCCTGCGCTTCGTGACTTCGGACAATCTGCTCGCCCCGCTCGCGGCCACGACCGTCGTGTTCGGCTTCCTCGCTGCCGGCATGTCGGCCGGGCTTCCGGTGTACGCCTACGACGAGTTCGACGGCAGCTCCTGGATCGCCGGCCTCTCCTACGCGGCGCTCGGCGCGGGAGCGGTGGTCGGAAGCGTGCTCGCCGTCCTCGCGGTGAAGAAGATCGCGCCGCTCCGCCTCGCCGCGCTCGGGATCCTCGCCTTCTCGATTCCGCTGTGGGTGCTGCCGTTCCTTCCCCCGTGGCCTATCGTGTTCGTCGCCCTCTTCGCGGCCACGCTGTTCACGCCCCTCGTGAACGGGCCGCTCATCGCAGTACTGACCTCACGCACGCCGGGAGATCTGCGCGCGCTGGTCATGACCGCGGTGATCTCCGCCAATACGCTCGCCGCGCCGCTCGGCTTCCTTGTCGCCGGTCAGGTGCTCGAGCGCTGGGGGGTCGTGCCGCTCTTCACGGCAGTCGTCCTCGGGATCACGTGCATGGCGATCGTCTTCGCCGCAATCACGTGGCGGCACTCGGACGGCGAGGCCGAGCCCACGCCCGAGTTTGCACCCACCTAGTTCGGGAACGACCGCCGGCGCGGGACGAAGCGCGCGCCGGCGGTCGTTTTGCCACCTATCGCAGGCAGGTCGCGTAGAGCGTGATGCTTGCTCCCGCAGACTCGCTCGCGTTCGCGAGGTAGAGACGCCAGGCGGTGTCACTCGCCGGGTAGGAGTCGAAGTTGAACACGGCTCCGTCGGACGTGAAGCCGCCGCCCATGACCTTCTGTCCTGCATCGCAACTCGCCGTGAACTCTCCCTCGCCGTTGGCTGCCAGCGAGGCGGTGCCGGTCTTGATCGTCACGAGACCCGCTGCTGTGCTCGCGGGCCGCGGGCCTGCCGGCGACTCCTTGAGTGCCACCTGTACTGCCGCGGATCCCAGTTGGCCGGCCGTGACGCCGTTCAGCTTCTTCGCGTTGTCGGCGACCAGCGCGCGCTTCGCGAACGGTACGGCCGCCGTGACCACGGCGCCCGCGGTACCGCCCAGGGCGACGAAGAGAGCCACCATCGCCACTACAAGTGCCGGTGTAGGTCGCCGCATCGTCTGTCCTTTCATTGCCGAACCTCCTCTTGGTGCGTCGACCCCTTCCGAGCCGGCGCGTCATTGGTGTTGGACACGAGCGTGCAAGACGACACTCAAGAAGCGCTCAAGGCCGCCGGCCGGAGGGCGAGGCCGGCGGCCTCTGCGCGTCGGAGCTCAGCCCTGCTTTGTCACGCTCCAGTCGACGGGGTTCTGCGTGCACTCGAAGTGATAGCCCGCGTAGTCGAAGGAGAGCGTGCTCACCGCGAGCTGCCCGGATGCCTTCCCGTCAGGGGTGAACGTGCCGCGGACGAAATACCTCGTCTGCATGTTCGTTATCTCGCTGGTGCCCGTGTCGACCGGGCCGTTGTAGTCGAGCGAGAACGAGAGATCGGACTGGATCGGGATGTTCTCGTCCCTGACCCCGATCGTGAACTCGAACCTGAACTGAACCGGCTGGGTGCAGTCGACGAGTGACGACGTCCTCAGCTCGGAGATACCTGTCGCGTCGGCGTTCGTGGTTATGCAGAGAGGCGGGCCCTGCACGGTGTTGCCGCAGTAGATGCCCGGCAGTGCCTTCGGTGCCGGCGGAGGCGGTGGAGGAGCCGGCGGCGCGGGCGGCGGAGGCGGCGCTGGCGCCGGGATCCCCCTGACCACCTCACAGTCCTTTGCAGCCTTGTCCTGCGCGTCGCCGCGAACCGCGTCCCGACCTGCGCCACACGCGTACCGGTCTGCGCCGGGGCCACCCACGAGCAGGTCGTTCCCCGGGCCACCGGTGAGTATGTCGTTGCCGCCGAGGCCGTAGAGCTTGTCGTTGCCTCCCTTGCCGTTCAGCTTGTCGGCCTTAGCGCCGCCCTTCAGCGTGTCGTTGCCCGCGGTGCCCGTGATCGTGGCTGCACCCACGGTCGCAGCGGCGACGAGCAGTGCGCCGCAGACGAGGGAGGCGACGAGCGATGTGCGCCTCTTCGTGTTCATCTCGATCCTCGCTTTCGCTGCGCCGGCCCCGTGGTCGGCGCTTCGTAGTGACAGGAGGAGGGTGCGTCGGCGCCCTCAAGAAATGCTCAAGGCCGTTGCGGGTGGCGACTGTGCATTCCGGAGACATCCCTGACAGATCGTTCCGGACACATGTGAGACACGTTCCGGGGAGGTGTGAGACACCGCAGCACGTGAGCGCAAACCTCCCTCCCGAGCAAAGCGACGCACGGGAGGCAGGCGATGGCTCTGAAGGTGGTGTCGATGCACGAGTTGCGATTGGAGGTCCTGCTCGAGCCCGAACGCACGGGCGAGACGATCGCCGAGGTGTGCCTACGCCGCGGCATCTCGCGGGCGAGCTACTACCGCTACCGACGGCGCTTCGCCGAGGAGGCAGCGCAGGGCCTCGAACCCCGCTCGCACAGGCCCCGGGTCTCGCCGCTGAGGATCGACCCCTTGCTCGAAGCGGAGATCTGCGAGCTGCGCCGCAGTCATCCGCGCTTCGGTGCGCGCAGGATCCGCGCCGAGCTTCGCCGCGCGGCAGCGCTGCACCGGCCATCTCGACCGTGCACCAGCTGCTGCGTCGCAACCACCTCGTCTCCCCCCAGTCGCCTCGCCGGCGCAAGGCTCTCGAGCGCTTCGAGCGCGAGTCGCCCAACGACCTCTGGCAGATCGACGCGACCCAGGTCTCACTCCGGCAGGCGACGAAGCGTGGGTCGTCGAGTGCCTGGATGATCACGCTCGCCTGTGCCTGTGCGCACTCGCCTGCTCCAGCCCGACGGGAGACGTGTCCTGGAGCTGTTTCAGCGCTGCGGCCGGTGCCTATGGGCTGCCGCGCCAGCTGCTTTCCGACAACGGATCGATCTTTACCGGGCGCTTCCTGGGCGTCCAGGTCGCCTTCGAACGCCGCCTCGCCGACGTCGGGGTGGAGTTGATCAACTCTGCTCCCGCCCACCCGCAGACGCTCGGCACGCTCGAGCGCTTCCAGCGCACGCTGAAGGAGTGGCTTGAAGACGAGGGTCCTGCTCGAGATCTCGCCGAGCTGCAGGCGCTCCTCGATCGCTTCCGAGCCCACTACAACGAGGAGCGCCCGCACCAGGGGATCAACGATCAGACGCCGGGCGAGCGCTATGCAGCAGGCTGGGCGGGGAAAGGCGCTCGCGCCGCGGCGGTCGGCGCCGATCAGGCCGAGCCTTCGTACCCGCCGCGCTCGATCGTGCGCACGGTCGCCTCGAACGGCGTCCTCGCCTACAAGACGAGCTCCATCAACATCGCGATGCGCTACGCCGGCGCTCGGGTCGCCATCGTCGAGCACGGCGAGCTCGTGCACGTCTACTACGGCGACGAGCTCATACGCTTACGTGTGCCCGACTCGAGTCGGCGCTCTCAACCGCGCGAGAGGCCGCGCGAAAGGAGGTCCTAACCCAGAGAGATTGAGCGAATGTCACAGAAGTCCCCGCTACGCGGTGTCTCTCATCTCTCCGGTACGAACATTGCGGGTGGCGACGCGACGCCGCCACCCGCTCTTCCCCCGATGCGCCCTACCTGACGACGACCTTCGCGCAGCTGAGCGCGCTCGCGTTGCCTCCCCGGTCGGTTGCGCGGACGCAGTGCTGGTACGAGCCCGTGGCCTTCGCGGGCACTTTCCAGAGGCTCACGACGGTCTTCGAGCCCGCCGCCGAGACGTAGCCGCTGCGCCTGATCGTCGCGACCGTCTTGCGGCCGAGCTTGACGTACTCGACCACGCTCACCTCGCCGGAGTCGTCCGACACGCTCGACAGCAGCTTGAGCATCTTCCCGCGACGTCCGGTGCTGACGAGCGCCTTCGCGGTCGGTGCGACCAGGTCGGGCGGCCGAGGGAGCTGGAGCTCGCCCGCGCCGTAGATGTTGTCGAGCCCGGGAGACCCAAGATCGCGGGCGCTGCGCATGAGCAGGTCCTTGATCTGGTCCGGGCTGAACGTCGGGTACCCCTGCTTCACGAGCGCCGCCGCACCCGCGACCTCCGGGGACGAGGCCGAAGTGCCTGCGAACCCCGACGGGCAGGTGCCGTCGAACGCGCCGTAGGTCGCGCTCGACATGCTGTCGTGGCCGACGATGTCGGGCTTCACGTGCCCGTCGATCGTCGGGCCTTGCGAGCTGTAGACCTCGAGCTGCCGCGACTGCCAGCACAGCGCGCCGACCGCAAACGCGGCGGACGACGTCGCCGGCGCGGCGATGCTGCCCGCGGCCACGCTGTACTCGAGCGGCGGGCTCCAGCTCACGAGGTCGATCCGCGGCGACGAGCGGACGCTGTACCCGCGAATCGCCCAGAAGACCGTCAGATCCTGACCGCTCGCCTGCCCGACGCACACGGACTCGAATGGCGACTCGCCGCCACCCTCGCCCTGCTCATCGTCGGAGCTCACAAGCAGAACGTTTGCGCCCGAGAGGAAGAGCCCGAGGTCGAAGTCCGAAACCCCGGCCGGCCACTCGTCCCACTTCAGGAATCCACAGATCTCCGAGTTGTTCGGCCAGATGAACGTATTCCCGACGTCCCCGTTCGGACCCCACATGTGGAGGCTTCCGCTCGGGTTGTACGTGCCGGTCCAGTGGGTGTCGCCCTCATTCCCGGCCGAGTTGACCCAGAGGATGCCGCTCGCTCTTGCGTCGGCGACGAGCGCGCTGAAGCGGTCGGTGCCGTCGTTGCGGAACGGGCCTTCCCAGCCTGCCGAGTGGTTGATCACGTGGACTCCCTGGCTCTTCGCGTACGCGACCGCGGCCGCGAAGTCGTCGGCCGACTCGATGCAGACGAGGTAGAGCTCTGCGTCGGGCGCCATCTCGTGGACGATCTCGGCGACCCCGGTGCCGTGGTCGTCGGCCGTGGAGAGCTTGCCGCCGCAGTAGTCCTGGGTCACGACGTTCGCCGGCACGTCACCCTCGGCTTGCCGCTCGGCAAGTCCTGCGAACCCGCCGTCGATCACGGCGACTTTCACGCCCTTTCCGGTGAAGCCCTCCGAGTGCCACGCCGCCGCCAGGGTCGCGCCCACCGCCTCACCGCTGACGGCGTGGTCCATCCGGAAGTAGTTTGCGCCTCCGTTCGCCTCGACGATGCGCAGGCTTCGACCGAGAGACGCAGACGCACTCCACTTTCCGCGCGCGAGCGACCGCATCCGATCGACGGCCAGGGGCGGCTGACCGCGGGCGTGGGCTCCGGTCAGGAACGAACGCGCTGCGGAGCCTTGTCCCGACGCCCCGGGAGCGGACGCGACGACCAAGAGCCCGAGTACGGCGACACCGACGAACATGCCGCCCGAGAGAATCCTTCGAAGTCCGAACATCGGTGCCTCCTCCTCTGATTGACACGGGCACCGTGTCCGACCGCTCTCAAGGAAGTCTCAAGGAATTGCCGCGTTTGTGATCGCGTGGGCGAATGAGCGGCGAAGAGCTCACCGCTCGACGAACTGAATCGCCGATCGGCTCGAGAGGATCAGGCGTCCACCGTCGTACCAGCGCCCGCTGAGGTCGTGCCAGCCGGCCGGAAGGCCAGCGGGGAACTCGGCGATATTCGTCTTGCGCATCGGATGGCCCGAGTCCATGTGCACGTCGGTCAGCATCGAGACGGGCTCTCCGTCGACGTCGAGCTCGAACCGCGTGGCATCGTCGAGACCGGTTTCCTCGGCTGAGTCGGCCGAGTCGGCCGCAAATCCGTAACCCACCCAGAACGGCGTGTTCGCCGAGTACATCGTCGGCGTCGCCCCTCCCGGGAAGATCCCTATCCGTCCCTCCTTGTCCGACATCCCGTTGGCGGGCGAGACCGTGACGACGAGGGCAGCCATGAGGACCTCCTTGGTTGGGGCGTTCGCATGGCCGCAGGGTGCGTGCGGCCCCTCAAGAACGGCTCAAGGCGGGATGGAAATCCCCTCTGAGCCGTGCGAGAGTGCGACGGCACACGAGCACCGAGGGGACGACGAATGGATGGAGCGAGCGGGGCAGGCACCCCAGAGCTCGAGGTACGCCTCCTGGGCCCCATCGAGGCGCAGCGCGACGGTGCGGCCGTCAGCCTCGGAGGGCCGAAGCCGCGAGCGCTGCTCGCCGTGCTCGCGCTCGAGCCCCGCCGCGTCGTCTCG
>Ga0209108_10002281_pt1 | contig 11040 bp, 7 predicted proteins | sample Rifsed10ft1_FD_184003 | JGI IMG/M metagenome (GOLD analysis project Ga0209108, IMG submission 184003) | Soil microbial communities from Rifle, Colorado, USA - sediment 10ft 1 (version 2) | ecosystem: Environmental > Terrestrial > Deep subsurface > Rock core/Sediment | place: Rifle, Colorado...
CCTCGAAGGGGTAGCTCGGGCCCGCGTGGTCGACGGTCTGGCCTGCCAGGAGGCGTCGCAGGACAGAGACGGACTCATCGAGCCAGTCGAGACGCTGGCCGAAGCTCGTCCCGAAGTCGAGGCCGTACGCGCGATGCTCGCGCTCGAACCAGGCGCCGCCGATCCCGAGGATGGCCCTCCCCTCGCTGATGTGGTCGAGCGTCGCGGCGAGCTTGGCGACGAGAGCGGGGCTCCGGAACGTGTTGGCGCCGACCATGAGCCCAAGCCGCGTCCGTCGGGTGACCTTGGCCCAGGCGGCGAGCGTCGTCCAGCCCTCGAAGAGCGGTTGAAGCGGATCGCCGAAGATGGCGTACAGGTGATCCCACGTCCAGAGGTGGTCGTAGCCAACCGCGTCGACTCTCCGCGCCGCTCGCTCGAAGGACGGCCAGTCGGTCGACTGGCTCCACAGGTTGACGCCCAAGCGCAGCTCAGTCATCGGCCGCTGAATTCACGCCGCCGCGCCGGATCCACAATCGGGAGCATCGGGTCGACCGTCATCGATAGCAAGGCGACCCCGTTGCGACTCAGCGCAACCGACAGGGCGACGAGGTCCTTGTCCCGCCAGCCCCACATTTCCACGGCGGTGAGACCTGCGGACGCGGCGCGCGTGATCCGATCCGCGAACCGGTGCTCGGGAGGCTCGGCGAATAGAAGCTCGACACATGCGGACAGCTCCTGTGGTGTGACCGCCACGTCAGCCGGGCCCCGTTCCGGTCGGACTCCGATCGGCTCGGAGGGCCGCCTGCAACTCCCGTCGCAGGTAGGGAATCACATCGCCGGCGATAGAGCGTTGGGCGCCGGAGCGCGAGGGATCGGGTCTCGTTGTCGAGAAATCGGTAAAGCCGAGAGCGTGATGACGCCTGACGAAGTCGACGAAGGCGGTCTCCGAGCCGGCGACGCTGGCAGGTGCCCACGTGGATCGGCGCACCGATCTCGGGTCGCGGCCAACCCCGCGACATGCCGCCTCGAACCTTCTCACGCGGGCATCGATGTCCTCGCCGATCCCTTCAGTCGCGGTGCCCGGCATCGTCGGGAAGGTGTCCCACTGATCCGCGCTACGAGCGGCGATGCCGATCATCCGTGGCCGGTGGGCGGCAATGAGGATCGGGATCCGGGGCTGCTGAATCGGCCGTGGCTCGAGTGCTGCATCGTCCAGGCTGTAGTAGCGGCCGTGGAACGTGGCCCGCTTGGAGGTCATCAGGCGGTCGATGAGCTCGACAGCCTCCTCGAGACGGCTCACCCGTTCTGGAGGATCGGGCAAGGGGATCCCGTAGCGGCGATGCTCGTCGGGGTGCCAGCCGCACCCGATGCCCAGTACCAGTCGCCCGTTGCTGATGTGGTCGACGGTGACGGCCTCCTTCAAGAGCAGCGACGGATGCCGGAATGTGTTGCTTGTCACAAGCACACCGAGCCGGATCCGCGTCGTCCTCGCAGCGATCGCGGCAAGCAACGTCCAGGCCTCGTGGCAGGGGTGATCGGGCGGCCCATCCGTGTCGACAAGGTGGTCGACGAGCCAGGCATGATCGTAGCCAAGCTCTTCTGCGTCGAGGAAATCGGCAAGAACGTGCTGCCAGCTCCGGTTCGCCTGGCTGAGGAACAGCCCAAAGCGGACATCCAGGGCAGGCCGGGCCGCCAGGCGTTGGTCGGTCACGAACGCGGCCCGATCGGATGACCCGATCCGGCTAGCCTTTCACGCTGCCGAGGCTGAGGCCGTGCTGCCAGTACCGCTGGAGGACCAGGAAGATAACGATGATCGGCACGACGGCCACGACGGAACCGGTGATGACGATCGCATAGAGGACCTGGGCCTGGCCAGGTTGAGCCGCCAGGGCATTCCAGTTGAAGAGTCCCACGGTGAGCGGATAGACGTCCGTGTCGCGCAGGACGAGCAGCGGCAGGAAGTAGTTGTTCCATGCTCCGACGAAGGCGAAGAGCAGAACGGTCACGAGGCCGGGCGCGAGGAGGCGGAACGCGATCGTCGCGAAGATCCGGAACTCGCCGGCACCGTCGACCCGTGCCGCGTCAAGCAGCTCTTCGGGCACGGCCTGCTCGGCATAGATCCGCACGAGAAAGACGCCGAAGGGGAACACCATCGCAGGCAGGATCACCGCCAGAAGCGAATTCGTCAGACCGGCCTGGCCGAGCATGAAGTAGAGCGGGACGGCCAGTATCGTCGCCGGCACGAAGACCGACGCCAGGATGATCGCGAAGAGCAGGTTCCGTCCCCTGAAGCGATACACCGCGAAGCCGTATCCCGCAAGCGCCGAGATCAGGGTCGAGCCAATCGCCGCCGAGATGGCATAGATCGCCGTGTTTCGCATCCAGCCAACGAAGGCCCCATCGTCACGGGCAAGGAGATCCTGGAGGTTCTGACCCAGGTTGATGTCGCGGTCCAACCAGAACCCGAACGACGAGAACAATCCGGAATTCGACTTGGTGCTGGCGAGAGCGAGCCAGATCAAAGGCACGAGGAAGTACGCCAAGCCGATGATCATGAAGCCGTTACCCAGCAGGGAGTCCGATCGGCCGGTTCTCGATCGCGAGGCGGGCCCGCGACTCGCCTTCATCGAAGCGACTGCCGACGATAGACGACAAACAGGACGAGCGACGACAGGACCGCCGTGACAAGGGCAAGACCGAACGAGACGGCGGCCGCGTAGTCGAACTGTCGGTTCGTGAAGGCAAGGTTGTAGACATAGAGGTTGGGCGTGAAGTTCGGCGGGATGATCGTCGGCGACACGGCGCGCAGAACACTCGGCTCGTTGAACAGCTGGAGGGTGCCGATGACCGAGAAGATGGCCGTCAACACGATCGCCGGGCCGATGAGCGGGATCTTGACTCGTGTTGCGACCTGGATTCCCGAGGCCCCATCGACCCGGGCGGCCTCATAGAGCTCGTGGGGGATGGCCTGCAGGGCGGCGAACATGATCAGCATGTTGTAGCCGGCGAACTGCCAGGTCGAGATGTTGGCGAGGGCGGGGATGATCGTGCCCGAGGTCAGGAACTCAGGTGGGGTGATTCCCACGGCTCTCGAGATCTGGGCGATCGGTCCGAACGCCTGCCCGTACATGTAGCCCCACATGAGCGCGGCCACCACACTTGGAACGGCGAAGGGCAGGAAGAATCCGAGCCGGAAGATCGTCTTGCCGCGGATAACGACACTGTCGAGCAGCAGGGCCGCGATCAGGGCCACGCCGAGCATGATCGGGATCTGGATAAGGCCGAATGTAAGGACGTTCCGAACACCCTCCCAGAAGCTCGAATCGCCGAGGACCTTGGCATAGTTCTCGAGCCCGACGAACGACTTGCCGCCGACGATCTTCGTCCGGTAGAGGCTCAGATCGAATGCATAGATGAGTGGGAAGATCATGAAGACGGCGAAGCCGACGAGGAACGGGGCGAGGAACAGGTAGGGGACGCTCGCTCGACGCGCGCGCTGCCATCGCCTGGAGCCCGACCCGGGGGCGGTTCGTCCGATGGCCTCCGACCTCACGATCGTCACGTCGCCGCTCCCAGGCTCGTCGGCCGCTGTCCTGAGCGCGACCGGGGAGGAGGAGTCCACCCGGCCGCGCTCGCCCGTCCGATCAGGCTATTCCTGGACCGTGAAGCCTTGCTCCTTCGCATAGGCGGTGGACTTTTCCTGCACGTTCTGCATCGCCTGCTCGAAGGTGATGTTGCCGGCTCGCACGTTGGTCAACTCCTCCGCGTATGTCGTGTAGACGAAACCGGTGAATGGGCTCCAGCCGAACGACACATCGACCTGGTTCGCTCCATCGGCCATCACCTTGTGGGTCTCCTGGCCGCCCCAGAATTCGGCCTTGGCGCCGCTCCATTCCGGATTGGACAGCGTGGCCTTCGTGACCGGGAAGAGGTTGGCATTTCCGCCGGTCAGGTCGAGCGTGATCTTCGGATCGGTATTCAGCCAGCGTGCGAAGGTCTCGGCCTCCTTCGGATGGGTGCTCGCCTTGGTGACCGCTATCGTGGAGCCGCCATAGTTCCCGTTGATCGGCTTGCTGGCGTCCCACTGGGGCATCGGGTAGACCTGCCAATTGCCTTTCAGATCGGGTGCAGCGGACTCGATAAGCGAAGGCCCCCAAGCGCCCGCGGTCCAGCAGGCGATCGTCTGATTCGCCAGGGCCGCATTCCAGTCATTCGTGTACGTATCGAGCGGGCTCATGTTGCCTGAGTTCATGAGGTCGCCCCAGAGCTTGGCCACCCGGGTGACCTCCGGTGAGGTGAAGTCGATCTTGATGTTCTGCCCGTCGACCGTGAACGGCCGTGCCCCAGACTGCCACAACAGCCCGAAGAAGTGGCCCTGGTCGGCCGTGAAGTTGGTCAGATAGACGTTCTTGTCGGCTGCATGGAGCGTCGCGGCAGCCTTTGTGAACTCGTCCCAGGTGGTCGGCACAGCGACCCCGTACTTGTCGAGAAGCGTCTTGTTGCACATCATGATCATCGGGCCCGCGTCCTGCGGGTAAGCGTAGATCCCGTCACCCTGTGACGCCTGAGCAACGGTCCACTCGACGAACTGGTCCTTGACGTCGCCAGCCCCGAGTTCGGCGAGGTTGGCGAGATCGCCGCGCGAAATGAATCCGGGTAGGTGCTGGTACTCGATCTGAACGAGATCCGGCACACCAACCCCGGTCTGGAGAGCGGTTCCGAGCGCCGTGTACTCCGCGTTGCCCGCCTGCGCGCTCTCGTGGTTGACCTTGATGTCGGGATGACTGGCGTTGAACTCGGCGACCTGGTCGCCGATGCCCGGCACCCAGGACCAGAAGGTGATCTCGGTGGCGGGTCCGGCGGCGCTGGCCGCCGGGCTTGCACCCGGGGCCGTGCTGGCCGGTGCGCTGGCTGCCGGACTGGGACTGACGGCCTGGCCGCACGCGGAGAGCGACAGACCCAGCAGCGCAAGAGCGGTGAAGGCAGTTCTGGACGTCCGACGTCGCATCACGTTACCCCTCCTCTGAGTGAGCGCGAGATCGGCCTTGGGCCGACTATTCGCGCTGCGACCCGGCGGCTGGAGCGTAACTGCGGGCGCCATTTTCGTGCGCGCAAACACACTCTCGGTCGTCCCGTCCGATCGGCGATCGACTCGTTCGCTCCACACTCCGAGCCCGAGGCTCATTGTGTGACGGGCGAACCTGCCGGTCTTGTCGTCCGGCGGGAATCTCTTGACCGATTCCGGGAGGAAGCGCCCATCATGGCAGGAGCAGCAGCGGGCGCGGCCGCGGCTGCGGAGTGGGGATATCCTTGCCGTCCCGAGGTAGGCACCGAGGTCATCAGGTGATGGTTCTTCCTCGATCGACTTCCCCGACGGTAGGTCTCATCTCGACGTGGCCCTTCTATCAGGGGACCACGATGGATCGCCACGCCCACGCCCTGGTCCAGGGGATCTGCGCGGCTGCGCGGGACCGCAACTGTCGGCTCCTCATCGGCGCCGGCATCAGCGTGATCGCGGGGCGAGACCGGTGGCGGACGGCCTGGCCTGTCCCGACGCCCGCTGCCGACTTCGTTCCGGTCGGTCCGTGGAACACGGACGGCATGATCGTCGTGTCGGACGATCTCTCAGAGGAGCAGGCCGTCTATGCGCGCGACCTCCAGTTCTCCGGATTCCCCGTCGTATTCACCACACCCGAAGGTCCGGGTCCGCGTGTCGTAGTCGACAATCGGGCCGGGATCCGCGCTGCGATCGGCCACCTGCTGGAGCACGGCCACCGGAGCATCGCTTTCATAGCGGGCACCGAGCATCACGGGGGCGACAGCGCCGAGCGATTGCTGACGTACCGCGAGGTCCTGCGCGATGCGGGTATCTCGGTCGACACACGCCTGATCGCGTACGGTGACCACCGATCGAGCGGCGGCCGGGCCGCGATGGAGCGCATCCTGCGCACCGGCGCCCCGTTCTCTGCCGTCATGGCCAGCAACGACCTGTCCTGTCTCGGCGCTCTGGAAGCTCTCCAGCAGGCCGGGCGTCGAGTTCCCGACGATGTAGCGGCCATCGGCTTCGACGACATCCTCGATGCGCGCTCGCACAAGCCGATGCTGACGACAGTCCGCCATCCGACGTTTGCGCTTGGCTATCAGGCCGTCGTCACCCTCGTGGACCGCCTCGAGAACCGGCAGCACGACACGTCCCTCGTGGTGGTTCCGGCACGTCTCATCAAGCGCCAGTCCTGCGGCTGCGGAAGGATCGAGAGCCGGATGCTTCCGCCAGAGCTGTCGGTCGGCGATCGGTCCCTGGGCACGTTGCCACGGGAGATGGCCGAGGCCGCCTTCAGCGAGGCCCGGCACAGCACGATCGTCGAGCTCGAAGATCAGTGCAGCGAGCTCGTCGCGTCCCTCGAGTCGAGCCGGGAGCGTACAGATACAGGCCCCCTCGATCGCGAGATCGCCCGCCTTCTTGCCGAAACCGAAGCGCGAGGCGAGGACGCACATGTCTGGCAGGCCGCGGTATCGACTCTCTATCTGCGTTCCGACGCGTTCATAGGGCAGGGTTCTGTTGATCAGGCGTGGTTCATGGGTCTTCTGGACCGCGCCCGTCTCGAGATCAGCGAGCAGGTCCAGCGACAGACGACGAGGGCATTGCTCGACCACGTCGACATGATGAGCCAGCTCGGTCTCCTGACGGCCCAGCTGATCGCGGCGCAGGACGTGCCGCAGACGGCGGACATCCTGGCCGCCCACCTTCCGCAGCTGGGGATCGAGCACTTCCTGGTGGCGATCTACGACAGGGAAGACGACGACCTCGTGGCCCACAGCGACGTCCTCCTGGCCGGTGGGCCGCCGACCGGCGCTCTTGGGCTCCGGTTCGCGTCTCGTCAGTTCCCACCAGTCGAGGCGTATCCGGCGCCTGGGGCGCTCCAGCTGCTCGTGCTGCCGTTACGGGTGGATGAGGGATCCGCCGGTTTCGTAGCGCTTCCGACGGCGGCGCTTGAACCGGCCGCCGCCATCGTCAGCAACCTCGGCATGGCGATCCGCGCCGCACGGCTCTACCGAGAGGCCGTATCAGGTCGCCTGCTGGCCGAGGATGCCAACCGCGTCAAGAGCCGCTTCCTCTCGACGGTCAGCCACGAGCTTCGAACGCCGCTCAGTATCGTGGTCGGACTGAGTGACATGGTCCTACGCGAATCGCGAGAGTCGGAGCCCCTGTCGTCGACGACCATCCGCGACCTCGAGCGCCTGTCGACGAGCGCCCAGCATCTGGGCCAGCTGATCGGGGATGTGCTCGATCTCGCGAGCAGTGAAGCTGGCCAGCTCCGGCTCGTTCGACAGCCACTCGATCTGTCGGACGTATTGCGAGAGGTGGCCGTCATTGGCGAACAGATGGCCCGCGAGAAGGGGATCGAGTGGCAGGCCACGATCGCGCCGTCGGTGCCCCTGGTGCTCGGCGACAGGACGCGTCTTCGGCAGGTGGCCCTCAACCTCGTGGCGAACGCCGTCAAGTTCACGGACCAAGGCGGCGTTTCTCTTGAGCTGGTGCCCGGCGATGAGGCTGTGACCGTGAGCGTCAGCGACAGCGGTCCAGGGATCAGCCCGGACGAGCAGGCGCGGGTCTTCGATGAGTTCTACCGAGCGGACCGTACAGCGTCCGGCGCCGGCGGCCTCGGTCTCGGCCTCGCGATCGCGAGGCATCTCGTCGAGAGCCACGGCGGAACGATCGGTGTCCGGTCGCCCGTACGGAACGGCACAGGCACCACATTCTTCTTCCGGCTTCCAGCCCTGAGCCTCGTCGGCACAGAGCCTGCCCGTCCGGCGGGCGGCGCCAGCGTCCTTGTCCTGACGGATCGATCCGCCGTCGATCGGTGGCTGGTGGAGCATCTGCAGGAGCGCGGGATAGAAGTGTGGATCCGGCAGGTCGGTCCGAGAGACGATCCTGGTATCCACGTCCTGCAGGCGCGACCGGCGGCAGTCATCCTGGATGGTGATCTGGCATCAACAGGCGGTTGGCAACTCGTAAGGACGCTCAGAGGCCACAGTGGCTTCGAGGGTCTGCCCATCATCGCCCACCGGATGGCCTCAGAGTTGGGGCGCGGTGGCCTGCTCGAGCTCGACTACCTTGTGAAGCCGATCCAGGTCCGCGAGTTGGTCGAGGCGCTTGCCACGCACACGCCCATGGCGGAACCACAGGCGCGTGTGAAGGTTCTCGTCGTCGATGATGATCCCGAGATCCGGGAGCTCCACTCAAGGGTCGTCGAGCAGGCCGGATACATGGCGGTCCAGGCGGCCAGCGGAACGGAGGCCCTCTCCATCATCGATCGGGCGCCACCCGACCTCGTCCTGCTCGATCTGGCCATGCCCGAGATGGACGGGTTCCAGGTCCTCGACGCCTTGCGCTCGAGGTCGGTGACTCGCGACCTCCCGGTGGTGGTCGTGACGGGTCAGAAGCTCACGGATGAGGACGTGGATCGGCTCAATCGCGGCGTCGCCACGATCCTCAACAAGGGAATCTTCACGCGGCTGGAGACGATCGAGCGGATCGAGGCTGCTCTCGCCCGCCGGAGGACGCTGGGTGGCGGTCCGCAGCAACTCGTTCGCCGCGCCACGGCGTTCATCGAGGAGCACTTCGCCGATCCGATCACCCGTGACGACATCGCAAAGCACGTGGCGATGAGCCCGGACTACCTGACGGATTGCTTTCACAGGGAGATGGGCATCACCCCGATCGTCTACCTGAGCCGATGCCGGATACGCGAGGCAAGGGATATGCTCGAGACCACCGATCGATCGGTGACCGAGATCGCGCTGTGCGTCGGCTTCTCGGAGGTGTCGCATTTCACGCGAGTCTTTCACCGCGAGGTCGGGGTGTCGCCCCGTGCCTATCGCCGGGAACGGCAGGGCCGCGGTCAGTCCCCCGCCGACGAGAGCAGGGGGCCCAATCGGCAGGCAGCCCGCTCTCTCGGAATCCGTCAAGAAGATTCCCGTCCGCTGACAAGACTGTCCCCGGCTGGATACACAGAATCAGGCAACGAACCCGCCCGCCACCGAGGTTAGCCGTGTCGTTGTCTGCGACCCCCGTCATACTTGTCATCGGCGAGGACGATGCGCTCGTCTACCTCATCGAGCGCTACGCTGCGCGCGCCGGTTTCGGCCTCCACGTCATCACTGAACCCACGGCGGCGGCAGTCTCCGGGTTCGAGCCCGCGGCCGTGTTGTTCTCATCGCTCGAGTCTCTGGAGGTTGCTCGACCGCGCGACACGGGCCTCGTCGACAACGATGCGCCCCTCGTCGTGTGCACCTCCATGGCAGACGAGAAACGCGCCCGCGATCTCGGAGCCGACTACTGTCTGCTCCATCCGCTGACCTTCCCAGACTTCATGGCGGCGATGGTGGCCCTCGGCGTCTCCGATGGCCGATCATCCCTTGCAGGATGACCCGTATGTCCGTGAGTCTGAGTTCGAGCGCGACCGGCCTCGGAATCGTCGGCCGGATCCCCGGCCTCCTTTACGGCGGTGACTACAGCCCGGAGCAATGGCCCGAGGACGTGTGGGCCGAGGACGCCCGTTTGATGCAAGAGGCGGGTGTCAATCTCGTGTCGCTCGGTATCTTCGCCTGGTCGCGGATTCAGCCGTCGTCCGGGCGCTTTGAGTTTGGGTGGCTCGACAGGGTGATCGACCTGCTCCACGTCCACGGCGTGTCGGTCAACCTGGCGACGCCGACGGCATCGCCACCACCGTGGCTGGTCCATCTCCACCCTGAGATCCTGCCGATCACCGCGGACGGGGTCACCCTCGGACAAGGCTCGCGTCGTCACTACTGTCCCGACAGTACCGCCTATCGAGCCGCGGCGGCCGCTGTGGTGAGCGCTCTCGCCGAGCGATACCGGGGTCATCCTGCCCTGGCGATGTGGCACATCGACAACGAGTACGCCTGCCATGTGACGGAGTGCTTCTGTCCGCGATCCGCGGCGGCGTTCCGTGTCTGGCTTCGGGACCGGTATGCAAGCATCGATGCGCTCAACGCCGAGTGGGGCACGGCGTTCTGGAGCCAGCAATACGGCGACTGGAACGAGATCGAACCTCCCCGCCGCGCTCCGACCTTCATCAACCCCAGCCAGCTGCTGGATTGGCGGCGCTTCTGCTCCGACTCCTGGCTCGGGTGCTTCCGAGACCAGGCGGCCATCCTTCGCGAGGTGACCCCGGGCATCCCGATCACGACGAACTTCATGGGTTTCCACTGGCCGCTGGATTACTGGAGCTGGGCGGCGGAGGAGGACGTCGTCTCCGACGATTCGTACCCGGATCCATCGGATCCGGAAGGAATGATTGGTGCGGCGCTGTCCTACGACCTGATGCGCTCGCTGGGGCGCGGGAAGCCATGGATGCTCATGGAACAGGCGCCGGCGCATGTCAATTGGCGGGAGCGCAACGCGACGAAGCGGCCCGGGATCATGCGGCTGGGCAGCTATCAGGCGATCGCCCGCGGAGCGGATGGCGTGATGTTCTTCCAGTGGCGCGCCTCACGCGCCGGCGCGGAGAAGCACCACAGCGCGATGCTCCCACACGGAGGTACCGACACGCGAAGCTGGCGCGAGGTGAAGGCACTTGGGGCTGAACTCGGTCGCTGTCAGGAGCTTCTCGGGAGCCGGGTGGCGGCTGAGGTCGCGATCCTGTTCGACTGGGAGAATAGGTGGGCGCTCGAATCGGCCGCCCTGCCATCGAACGCGCTCGATCTCCTGGTCCAGGTCCGGGCCATCTATGCGGCACTGTTCGATCGGCACGTCACCGTGGATCTCGCCCGCTCGCAGGACGACCTGTCGAGGTACGGGCTCGTCATCGCTCCCACGCTGTACCTGACGAGCGATCAGGCCGCCGCGAACCTCATCGGCTATGTCCGCGGCGGGGGCACCGTCTTGATGACCTTCTTCAGCGGGATCGTGGACCGAAACGATCACATCCGGCTTGGTGCCGATCATCAGCCGTTCAGCACGATGCTTGGTCTGGCGGTCGAGGAGTTCGCGCCACTGGCCGAGGGCCAGACCACTGACATCGTGACCGCAGACGG
>Ga0209108_10002283_pt1 | contig 11037 bp, 10 predicted proteins | sample Rifsed10ft1_FD_184003 | JGI IMG/M metagenome (GOLD analysis project Ga0209108, IMG submission 184003) | Soil microbial communities from Rifle, Colorado, USA - sediment 10ft 1 (version 2) | ecosystem: Environmental > Terrestrial > Deep subsurface > Rock core/Sediment | place: Rifle, Colorado...
GGAGAAGGAGGCGCTCGCGCTTCAGCTGTTCAGCGGTGTGCCGAAGCTGATGCCGGATGGGCGACGGATCCGGGGAGACCTCCATTTGTTATTAATTGGCGACCCCGGCACGGCAAAGTCCGAACTCCTTTCGTACATGAGTCGCCTGTCCCCACGCGGAATCTACGCCACAGGCAAGGCCGCCACCGCAGCAGGGCTGTGCGTTTCCGGTGAGAGTCTGCTTGCCACCGCCACGGGTCTTCGACCTATCCGAGATGTTGTAGAGGGGCACTTCCGAAGAGCAAAGCGGACGCATGCACTCGAAAGTGCTCCCGCCCGCGGAGAGATCGCCACAATCGACAAGGCCCATCGAGCGCGCAGTCGACCGATGGAGGTAGTCTGGCGCCTTCGATCACCTCCGACCCTGCTCGAAATTGAAACCGCTGCGGGTCGTCGTGTGCGGGTCACCCCCGCAACAAGGCTTCTCGTCGATCATTCGATGAACCAGTCGTGGATTCCTGCGAAGTTCATCCGTAGAGGGATGCGGATCGGGACGGCACATTCCCTCTCGATCCCTGAGCAAGAACCGCCGCTCATATTCGACCTCCTTCAGGGAATTAACTCGCGAATCGTAGTCGATGTGGATCCCACGCTCGTCGATGAAATCATCCAGCGACTGGCGGACCGTTTCGGTTCGGTTCGCGAGGCAGCGGCTCGGCTCCTCATCGATGAGGACGCGCTCTATCACCGATGGCGAGACGGTCGTCATGCGGTTCCCCTCAGCGCACTCACCGCAGTCGCCGACGTCGCCAACGTTCCGAAACCGCAACTCGCTAGCGCGATTCGCCGGTACTCACAGGCCGGCGGCCACTGGATTCGCCTTCCTGAACGGCTAGACCCCGACCTGGCGCATTTCGCGGGTCTGATCGCAGGCGACGGGAGCATTGAACTCGGTGCCCGTGGCGGCTACTCCATACGTTTCAGCAACTCCGAGGAGAGTCTTGTTCGGGAGTATTGCGCCCTCGCAAGTCGCCTGTTTGGTGTGACACCGGAGCTAACACCGCGGAGCCCAGAGCGCGCCGCCTCGTGTCGCTTCCATTCCGCCTTAGTCGCCGCCGCGCTCGGTCACCTGGGAATTCCGCCGTCGCCAAAGTCGGCGTCCATAATCATCCCAGACATTCTCCTCAACGCGCCAGAGACGATCCTCTCGCCTTACCTGAGGGGGCTCTTCGATACGGACGGATCTGTGTCTGTCCGGCAGGTCGGAAGTTCTTGTCTGAGCCTCTCGACGATCAGTCGAAGACTCGCAGAGGGAGTCCAGACGGCTCTCCTACGATTCGGGATTCACGCACGGGTCCGGACGCGCCATGTTGCAGGTCGGCGTTCGATTCGGTTCGACGGACGAGAGATTGTGAGCCGCCACGACCAATATGTCGTCGAAATTCGTGACAGACATTCGATCACGCGGTTCCGAAATTTGATCGGTCTAAGCCATCCAGCGAAAGCCCGGAAGCTTGCCGAGATTCTGGAGGGTCGCGCACACTCGAATGTAGACCTCATAAGTGCAGCGGGCCCCCATCTGAGGGAGGTCCGCGGGGTTTTGGGACTCGGGAACTCACAGGCATACAGGGGCCACCGTGGTATCGGGGCGGCGATTGAGCGGGGGTCCAGGGCCAGCACGCACGCGACACTCGGCGAGCTCATTGATGCGCTTAAGCAAGCCTATCGGTCCGGAGAATGGGAGGGGCACCGACTCGCGTTATCCCGGAAGTTGCGCGACGCTGTGCGGGACGTTCTGCGGTCTCAGGGAATCGGATCGAAGACCCTCGCCGCGAAGCTTGGGATTAGCAGGGACCGGGTGCTGGAATACTTCCTCCGCGCGGAGCGTCGGACGACGCGAGTACCGATTCGAGTGCTGGAAAAGCTGGCGCGGTTGCTGCAGGGAGTAGACGTAGACATTGCAGCACTCATCGAAGCGGAAATTCGACCACTTCAGCGCCGAATCGCATCCATCCCAAGGCGTTTGGAATTTCTGGGGTCGCTCGCGTCGACGGACGTCCGCTGGGACCCCGTGGCCACGGTCCGGCCAGTTCCAGCAGAAGAGGAAGGAACGGTCTACGACCTGACGGTTCGCGATGCGCACGCGTTCTTCGCGAATGGAATCCTTGTCCACAACACGGCTGCAGCGGTGCGCGACGAGTTTGGAGAAGGACGATGGACCCTTGAAGCGGGCGCTCTCGTGCTCGCCGATAAGGGACTCGCGTGCATCGATGAGATCGACAAGATGAACCCGCAGGACCGAGCCGCGATCCACGAGGCCATGGAGCAGCAGCGGATCAGCGTCGCGAAGGCGGGAATCACCGCCGTGCTCCAGGCCCGATGCGCGATCCTCGGCGCGGCGAACCCGAAGTTCGGCCGATTCGACGAGACGAAGTACATCGGGGAGCAGATCGACCTCCCGCCGACGCTCCTCTCCAGGTTCGACGCAATCTTCTCGATCATCGACCGGCCCGAGTCGGAGAGGGATCGCCGTCTCGCGGACCACATCCTTCGCGGCCACCTCGTCGGCGAGTGGCTCCGGCGCCGCGAGGAGGGCCATGAGGTGCCGGAGGCGAGCCTCGAGGTCATCGAGCCGTACGCCCCGCACTTCGACCCCGTGTTCTTCCGGAAGTACGTCGCGTACGCGAAGCGGGTGTCGCCCGTGATGACGCCGGAGGCGATGGACGCAATCCGGACGAAGTACCTCGAGATCCGGAAGACCGGCGAGGGCGCGGGGGCGTCCGTGCCGATCACCCCGCGGCAGCTCGAGGCGATCATCCGGCTTTCCGAGGCGAGCGCGCGGGCCCGCTTGAGCACCGGCGTTGAGACGGAGGATACGGAACGTGCGATCCGGATCACGGAGTACTGGATGCGGCGCGTCGCGGGCGAGGAGGGCCGGTTCGACATCGACATCGTTCAGGTCGGCATCAGCGCGTCGCAGCGGGAGCAGATCATCACGCTCCGGGAGATCATCGCGGAGCTATCCGCGCAGTCCTCTCTCCTCGCGGCGGACTACGAGGACATCGTCCGGATCGCGGGGGAGCGCGGAATCAGCAGTGTGCGGGTCGACCAGTGGCTCAAGCGGTGGGCGGAAGAGGGGGACGTGTACAGTCCCGCGAAGAATAGATATAAGCTCGTCGAGCGGCTTTGATTCCGCACGGACAGGCGCGGCTCGATGCCAATCAAGATGAAGGTGTATCACCGCGGGCGGGAGACCCTCGTCGCCGCGGCCGATGCGGCCCTCCTCGGGAAGACGTTCCGAGAGGCCGGCCTCCGCCTCGAGGTGTCGAGCTTCTACGACGGCGACGTCGTCACGGAGGAGCAGTTCCTCGCCCACCTCGCGCTCGCGACGATGGGGAACTTCGTGGGGGCGGAGACGATCGAGGCCGCGAAGAGGGGCGGATTCGTCGCGGACGAAGGCGTGCTTTGGGTCGACGGCGTCCCGCACGCGCAGTACGTGGTAATGATGTAGCCAGCCGGAGATTAGGACCGGTACGGCCGGCGGGCCCGCCGCCACCGCCGCCACACTCCGCGGACGCGCTTTTTCAGGAGGAGCGCATACTGGCCCATGAGGGTGTGGGCCGCGACCCCGATGAGGACGCCGATTCCCGTGAGAGTCGACGCGAGGCCGAGGAGGTACGGGAACGGCGACCCCTGAGCGAGGGTCCAGTACGCGAGCTTGCTCGCGAGGGTGAGGCCCGTGAAACCGAGCCCGACGCCGAGGAGGAACCGTCCCCGAGGCACGCGCCCCTGGAGGAAATACCACCCGCCGCAGAGGACGAGGACCGCGCCGAACGCGGTCGTGAACGCGAAGATCGCGAGGACCGTGCGGAGGACGAACTCCGTCGGTCGGTCGAGGAACGGGGCGAGGTGGGTCGCGTACACCTCCCCGAAGATCGGGGCCGTGAGCTCACCGGCAAGGAGGAACGCCGCGGACACGGCACAGAGAGCGATCGCATCGCGGTGCTTCACACGGCGGAGCTGCCACCACGCCCGGGTCGACGCCATCGGTTCCCGCGCACGCGGCTCGGGATACTTATGGCCTCGCCTCTCCGTTTCAGTCGCGACACGCGGGAACGCCATGGCTTAAGTATCCTCGACCCTTCGAGACCGTCGGATGTTCTGCGTCGAGTGCGGGCGCGAGGGACCGACGATCGAGGGGCTGTGCGCCTCGTGCACCGCAAAGAAGCGGATCCTGATTCGTCCGCCGAAGGCGATCGACGTCTCCGTGTGCGCGCACTGCGGACGGCTCGACATGGACGGGACCTGGGTCCGGGTCGACCTCGAACAGGCGATTCCGATGCTCCTCCCGATGCGGGTCCCCGTGGACCCGCGCGCCATTCGGCCCGCGTTCACGCACGTCGCGAACCGAGAGGACGGCCGGAACCTCCGGCTCACCGTGAAGTTCACGGCGAGGGTCGGGGACGTCGAAGTCGTCGTGCCGTTCCAGACGCGGCTTCGCGTGAAGCGGGGCGTGTGCCCGACGTGCTCCCGCCAGGCAGGCCAGTACTTCGAGGCCATCGTGCAGGTCCGGGCGACGGGTCGGGACCTCCGGTCTGACGAGATCGACCGGATCACGCGGATCGTGGACGCGCGGTTCTCCGAGGACCGCGGGAGCGAGGAGTTTGTCGGCAAGGTCGAGGAGACGGAGGGCGGCGTGGACGTGTACGTGAGCAGCGGGACGGGAGGCCATGCCGCTGCGAAGACCGTCGCGGAGGCGTTCGGAGGGCAGGTCCGCGCCTCACCGAAGATCCATGGTCGCAAGGATGGGCGGGACCTGTATCGGGTCACGTACCACGTGCGAATCCCGGGATTCCGCCGCGGAGACCTTCTTCGATTCCAGGGACGTCTGTACCGCGTCAAGGAGGGCGTCCGGGAGGGCGACGCGGGCGTCGAGGCGATCGACCTCGAGGACTGGACTTCCACGCGAATCCGCACGCGGGACCTGAAGCGGGCGGCGCCGCTCCCGGGGCGAATCGAACGGTTCCGCGTCCTCGAGGCGACGGGGTCTGAGGTCGTCGTCGAACGCGACGGGGAGCGCATCGTGGTTCCCCGGCCGGCGAGCTGGGTCCCCGCCGCAGAGGTTCCCGGAATCGCGGTCGAGGACGGGATCCGTCTCGTTCCCGAGGTCTGAGCGTCCGCCTCGTCAAAGGGTTCATTAGCCGTGCGGCGGCTCGCCGCGCGATGCGCGCCCCCCTCGGCTGCCGGGCGATCGACGAGCTCCTCGGCGGGGGGTTCGAGGGCGGGTGCATCACTCTCCTGTTCGGCGAGGCAGGAAGCGGGAAGACGAACATCTGCCTCCAGCTCGCGCGAAACGTCGTCCGCGGAGGGAAGAAGGCGATCTACATCGACACGGAGGGTGTGTCGATGGAGCGGCTCGAGCAGATCTGCGGAGACGACTTCGAGGTCACCGCGAAGAACATCCTGTTCTCGGAGCCGTACTCGTTCGAGGAGCAGGAGCGGCTCATCGACAAGGCGATCAAGATCACAGAGAACAGCCCGGAGGTCGGCCTCATCGTGATCGACAGCGTGACGATGCACTACCGCCTCACGCTGCGGGACGAAATCCGGCGGGACGAACGCCACGCGCTCACGCGTCAGATCGCGAAGCTCCTCCGGGTTTCGCGGAAGGTCGGCATTCCTGTGATCGCGACGTCGCAGGTGTACACGGACATCGAGACGGGGAAGTACCTGCCCCTCGGAGGGCACATGCTCACGCACAGCGCGAAGACGATCCTCGAGCTCCTGAAGACGGGGCCGAGTGCGCGGCTCGCGCGGCTCGTGAAGCACCGGGCCGCGGAAGAGGGGAGAAGCGCGAAGTTCCGGATCACGGGGGCCGGGGTCGAGGACTAGGACGCCCGGACGGGCTGGACCCGCGCGAGGAGCGAGAGGAGGTCCCGTGCGGCGGGGTCGCGGAACGGGATCCGGTCGAGCGCGTCGACCGCCGCGGCGATGTTCCGCTCGATCCGTTCGTTCATCGCGTCGAGGACGTACGTCCGCAGGAGTTCACGGACCCGCGTGATATCGCGGGTCGTCGACCGCGGGCCACGGCCATACGACGTCAGGAACGCGGTTCGCTCCTTGGCAGGGAGCCGCTCCATCGCCATCGCATAGAGCCGCGTGCGCTTCCCCTGGGCGATGTCGCCAGAGGAGGAGCCGCCGATTTTCGAGGGGACGACGCCGGTCCCGAGAAGATCGTCGCGGTCTTGGAACGCGGTCGAGAAGTGGATCGCGAACGCCTCGAGGGTCTTCCGGTTCGCGTCGGAGGCGTCGGCGAGGAGGGCGGCGGTTGCTGCCGCGCCGACGTAGAGGCGGCCCGTCTTCCGCACGCTCATCGCCTCGTAATCCGCTTCCCGGACGCGCTTCGCGGTCTCGAAGTCGATATCGAGGCCCTGGCCGTCGCTGAGGACGAGGTCGACCTCCGTGAGCTCCTCAAGGAGCCGTTCGCGCACCGGGGGGTCGAGGCCGGTCGCGCCCTCGATCGCGCGCTCCGCGAGGGAGCGGATCCGAAGGGCGTCGAGGATCGCCTGGGACGCGCCGTACCGGACCCTACGGGACGCGAAGAGGATCGAACGGCGGGCGCCATCGGGACCGCGGTAGAGCGCACTGTTCGCGAACCACGCGGACGGGAGGCGCCGGCGCCGCACGTCTTCGTCCATGATGTCGTCGAGGAACAGAGTGTAAAGGTGGTACCACTCGAGCCATGTCACGGCCCGAAGGACATCGGGATCCGCGGGGTTCCCCGAGAGTCCCTCGAAGCCCGCCACGGCGAGCGCGTACCGATAGCGCTTGCCCGCAAAGAAGACTCGCGCGTTCCGGCGCATCGTCCGCATCGAAGGGGACCGGCCCTCCGGGCGTTCGTGGAGATACGCATCGAAGAGCGCCCGCATCGCCGTGTTCGCTCGCGCGCGATAGGGCGACAAGAGCGTCTCGAGGCGTTCGAGGTCCGCCGCGGTGGCGGTCACCGTCACCACGCGCCTCACTCCCCCGTCTCGATCCAGTCCAGGGTCGGGCGGTTCACGATGCACCGCTGCTGCTGGAGCTCCGCGAGCGTCGAGGAACCCGTGAGGAGCATCGCCGCCTTCAGCTCGGCGATCACGGCCTCGAGCTCCTGGACGACGGCTGCCGCGCTCACCTTCGCGGCCTCGAGCATCGGCTTCGCCATCCCGGCGGCGCTTGCGCCGAGGGCGACCGCCTTAGCGACGTCGAGCCCAGAGCGAACGCCGCCCGTCGCGATGATCGGGAGCCCCACGTTCGCGACGACGACGGATGCGGGTGTCGGGATCCCCCAATTCCAGAACGTCGCACCAAGCCTCTCCTTCAGGGTCTGCGCGTCCTTCTTCGCGCGGTAATGTTCGACCGCGGAGAAGCTTGTGCCGCCGAGGCCGCCGACGTCGATTCCTTGGACGCCCGCTTTCTTGAGCTGTGTCGCGACCTCACGCGAGATCCCGGCGCCCGTCTCTTTCGCAACGACGGGGAGCTTCGAGGCGATCTTCGTGATCGCGGCGAGGACGCCGCGGGCGCGGCGGTCCCCCTCCGGCTGGACAACCTCCTGGAGGAAGTTTAGGTGGACGATGAGCATGTGGGCGTCGACCATCTCCATCGCGCGGCGGGCGTCCTCGATTCCATACGCCCGTTTCCCTTCCTGGCGCACGAGCTGGGGCGCGCCGAGATTCGCGAACCGGAGCGGGATATCGTAATCCTTCACGACCGCGTACGTGTCGACGAGCTCGGGCTTCTCGAGCGCGGCCCTCTGAGAGCCGACGCCCATCGCGACGCCGACGTCCGAGGCGGCCTTCGCGAGGTTCGTGTTGATCTCGCGGGCCATCCCGAACCCACCCGTCATCGAGGAGATAACGAGGGGCGCGGCGAGCTTGTGGCCGAGGAGCGTGCAAGACACGTCGATGTCGTCGAGATCGATCTCCGGGAGGGCCTTGTGGAGGAGGTGGACGTCGCTCCAGAAGTTGTATTCCGCGGAGACATTCTCCTGGAGGATGATGTTCACGTGTTCCGACTTCCGCTGCTCTGTCTTGCTCGGCTCCGCCACGCTACGCCACCACCCGCGTCCCGATCACGTCCTCGCCCTTCACGGCTCCCTCGAGTCGGCCCCTGGCGAGGCCGTTCACGATCCGCACGTCCCTCGCGAACTTCGCGATCTCCCGCATCTTCTCGAGCTTCGCGCGGAGGCCGCCCGTGACGTCCGACCCCGCCGGGTCCGCGAACGCAATCCGGTCGATGGAGCGCGCATCGACGATGTCGAGGCGGGTCGCGTCCTTCGACCGCTTTGGGTCCGCGGTGTACACGCCGTCGACGTCCGCGGCGAAGATCACACGGTCCGGCCGGAACGCCTTCGCGAGCTCGAGGACGATGTCGTCGCCGGAGGCAATCCCGAATCGGCGCTCCGCGTCGAGCACGACGTCGCCGAATGAGACCGGGAGGAATTCGCGGTTCATGTACTCCCGGAACAGGCTGATGTCGAAGCTCTCGAGCGTGCCGTCGTGGAACCGCACCACGGTGCTCGGCGGGATCGCGATCGGCCGCGCGCCCGCCCGGAGGAGAGCGTCGAGGACCTTGAGGTTCAGGGCCTTCACGTCCCGCTGGACCTGCGCGACGGCGCCGAGCTGTGCCTTGTTCTCGAAGCCCATGTGGAGCCGGTGTTTCGCGGCAAGGATGTGGCCGTACGACCCCGCGCCGTGGACGACGACCGTCTCCGGCTCCTTCGCCGCGGTGACCTCGCGGGCGAGGCGGGATAAATCGGGTCCCCGGAGCGACCGGTATTTCCGTTTGTTCGTGATGACGGAGCCGCCGAGCTTCACGATGAGCATGGGAGCTGGGCGGAATTGGAGTGCGGGTTAAAAGCTTGCCACATCTCGCGCGCGGGGCCGCGATGAGGGGACGAACCGTTAAATAGCGGCGGTCGCTTCGAAACGGTCCTCGAACCATGCCGCGAAAGCCGAACTCGATGTACCGCCAGATCAGCGGACAGGCGTACACGCGCAAACAGTACATGGGCGGCGTGCCCCAGATCCGGATCAGCGCGTGGGACGTCGGCGATCTCCGGACGAGGTTCCCCCTGAAGGTCCACCTCATCGCAAAGGAACCGTGCCAGATCCGGCACATCGCGCTCGAGGCCGCGCGGATCAGCGCAAACCGGTACATCGCGAAGCAGGTGGGGAACGCGTACCACCTCAAGCTCCGGCTGTACCCGCACAACGTCCTGCGGGAGAACAAGATCGCGACGGGTGCGGGGGCGGATCGAATCTCCCAGGGGATGCGCGCGGCGTTCGGCCGGCCCGTCGGCACGGCCGCGAGGGTGCAGGCCGGAACGAAGATCATGACGATCGAGACGACGGAAGCGAACCTCGGGCACGCGAAAGTGGCCCTCCGGAAGGCCGGCGTGAAGCTGCCGACGCCGTGGCGCTTTGAGGTCGAGATGACGAAGGTGAAGTAGCCCAGATCGGCCCGGCGCAGTCGATCCTGTACCGTTCTCTACCCAGAGATTCCGATGCGACCCTTCGAAAGGGACGTCTCACACGGGTTGGCTGCAGGACATACAGAATCGGGCCGATTCCGGGTTCAGGCGCCCACAGTTTCGGCAGCGAACCCGCACGTCACCCGCACGCATCTCCTCCCGCTCACGAACCGTGCTCCCGCCTCCCGCTCCCGTCACAGCGCCCACGAGGAGGAAAATCCACCAGAGGCGGACGAGCCAGCCGCCAACTCCCGCGAGGACTCCGCCAATGACGAAGAGCATGATCGCTCCGAAGAACGACTGGAAGAACGTCCCGATCGAGAAGGAATCGCTCACTGCCGCGCCAATGAAGCCAGAGAAGAAGCCGATCATTCCGTAGACAATGATCAGGAGGCCAATGATGAGGAAGGCCGCCCCCACGAGGAGGACCGTCACGGCCCCCCAGCCGAACGGGAAGCTCGGCGGGCTCCGGACGCGGGTCGCGGCATACGTCGAGGGTACAGCCATGGAATCACGATCGGGTCGAGTCTGGAGGGGATGTCCCGCACGTCGAGGTGGTGTGCGGCCGGATAAATCGTTCGATTACGTTCCCGCGCTTGGTATTCACCGCGAATCCCCCGAGCGCCTCCTGGCCGACTCAGGCAGGTGTTCCTGAACGGCGGCGTGATGCTGCGGAGTCTCTGGCGATAAAGATTGAGCGGGAGAAGTCGACGCAGGACGGGGACCCTCGTCCTCGGCAGGTTGAAGGAACACTGGGCCATCCTCGTGTCGAGAGATCTTAGGGTGTGGACCTGGAAAAGTCTCACTGTCGCCGCGGCGGTCCTACTCGTCCTCGGCGGCGCCATCGCATTCCTCTCCGCGGTCCGGTTTGCGCAGGACAGCTACCGGATCTCGGTAAACGCGTCGCAGGACGTGACCTGGAGCCTATCGGTGCCAAAGGCCAACCGGTTCGTGAGCATACGTCTCGATGGGGGCGTCCAATCGATCGGGACGGTCGAGACACCGCATGGCTCGATGTACAATCTCACCGGGATGGGCACCGGCTCCGTTATCGGGGTCGCGACCCGCTTGGTGGCCAGCCTCGATCCGTGGGCGTGGACCCCGGGGGCGGATATCGACCTTTCAGGGCGGCAGAGCGGGGGCGGCTTCTGGGTCTGGCGGTCTTCCAATACACCTTCCGCTAACATTAGCGCGGTTGGGGTGGCGTCCGTCCACATCGATTACCTCGGAGGGCACATCGGTTGCGGTCAAGCGTTCGGCGGAGAGCTGCAGGAGGGATGGACCCTTACACCGCCTCTGATCGGCGACTGCTTCATTGGGATGGACTCCATCCCCTGGCTCTACCTCGTGGCCCCCGCCCTCCTAATACCCGCCCTCGTATTCCTCTGGCGGGGGCTCCGCCGGCGGCGCGACAGCCTGTCCTCGACCGTCCCGGGATAGGTTTTCATCCTGCCACAACCTAGCCGTAACGCCATGGGCGAGACAGACCGCCTGGTCGAGATTGTCCGCGGGCGGAACGCGAAGACCGTCGGTCTCCAGTTCCCCGT
>Ga0209108_10002285_pt1 | contig 11030 bp, 8 predicted proteins | sample Rifsed10ft1_FD_184003 | JGI IMG/M metagenome (GOLD analysis project Ga0209108, IMG submission 184003) | Soil microbial communities from Rifle, Colorado, USA - sediment 10ft 1 (version 2) | ecosystem: Environmental > Terrestrial > Deep subsurface > Rock core/Sediment | place: Rifle, Colorado...
GTACGCGCTGTTAATACAATTCTTACGGCAACCTATTGGGAAATAGGAAGAAGAATTGTCGAGTTTGAACAAAAAGGTGTTGACCGTGCTCAGTATGGGGATAAACTACTTAAAAAACTTTCTAATGACTTAATAAAAAAATTTGGAAGAGGTTTCTCTGAAAGGAATCTCGAATTAATGCGCCTCTTTTATATTTCTCATTCAATTTCGCAGACAGTGTCTGCGAAATCTCCTATTGTTGAAAACATTTCGCAGACACCGTCTGCACAATCTATAGAGTTATCTAATAGCTTTCCATTACCCTGGTCTCATTATGTTCGCTTATTATCCGTTAAAAATAAAGATGCAAGAAAATTTTATGAGTCGGAAGCATTAAGAAACGGTTGGTCTGTTCGTCAGCTTGACAGGCAAATTTCATCACAGTTTTATGAAAGAACACTTCTTTCAAAAAATAAAGCTGCAATGCTAAAGAAAGGAAATAAATCCAGACCAGAAGATATATTAAACGCTGAAGAAGAAATCAAAGACCCGATCATTTTGGAATTCCTTGGACTAAAAGACGAATATTCGGAAAGTGAATTGGAGGAAACATTAATTAAACACCTAGAAAATTTTCTTCTAGAACTTGGCGGCGATTTTGCTTTTATAGGAAGACAGAAAAGATTAAGAATTGGAAGCGAATGGTATCGTATTGATTTGTTATTCTTTCATAGAAAATTAAAATGTCTTGTGGTTATTGATCTTAAGGTAGGAAAGTTCACACATTCAGATGCCGGACAGATGCACCTATATCTTAATTATGCAAAAGAAAATTGGACAAACAAAGATGAAAACCCACCAGTGGGTTTAATACTCTGTGCTGAGAAGGATAGTGCAGTTGCAAAATATGCTCTGGAAGGTCTGCCAAATAAAGTGCTTGCATCAGAATACAAACTAAACCTACCTAAAGAAAAACTATTAGTAAAAGAAATAGTTAAAACAAGAAAAGTTTTAGAAAGCAGAAATATAAATGGAAAAAAATAATTATTATTACGGTTCATAAAATCATTTGGAGATATAATTATGCAATATATTCCTTCAGACTCCCGTTATGATAATATTATTTACAAACGCTGCGGCAGAAGCGGACTAAAGCTTCCCCCGATTTCACTCGGCTTCTGGTACAATTTCGGCGGATACGATATTTTTGAAAACTGCCGTGCAATGGTTCACCGTGCTTTTGATCTTGGTATTACTCATTTTGATCTTGCAAATAACTACGGACCTCCTTACGGTTCAGCAGAAAAAAACTTTGGACAAATCTTCCAAAAAGATTTAAAACCTTACCGTGATGAATTAATTATTTCTTCCAAGGCAGGATGGGATATGTGGCCCGGACCTTACGGCAATTTTGGATCAAGGAAATATTTAATTGCAAGTCTCGATCAAAGCTTAAAGAGAATGGGACTCAATTATGTTGATATCTTTTATCATCACCGTCCCGATCCTGAAACTCCCCTTGAAGAAACAATGGGTGCACTCGATTATATAGTGAGAAGTGGCAAAGCATTGTATGCTGGAATTTCTCAATACAAACCTGAGGGAACAAAACAAGCAGCACAAATTCTTCGTTCATTGGGAACGCCTTTATTAATTCATCAGCCGAATTACAATATGTTTGATAGATGGATCGAGCAAGGTTTGCTTGATGTTCTTAAAGAAGAAGGGGTTGGCAGCATTGTATTTTCTCCTTTAGCGCAGGGACTTCTTACAGATAAATATTTAAAAGATATTCCCTCAGACTCCAGAGCAGGTAAAGAATATATTCGTTTCTTTAATAGTGATAACGTTACGGAAGCCAAGTTAGCTAAGGTTAGAAAACTGAACGATCTTGCAAAAGAAAGAAATCAATCTTTGGCTCAAATGTCATTAGCCTGGGTCTTAAGACAACCTGTGGTTACAACAGCACTTATTGGTGCAAGTAAAGTATCGCAAATTGAAGATGCAATCGGCGCTTTACAAAATTTGAATTTCAGTAATGATGAATTAAAAAGGATTGATGAAATTTTAAAATAAAAAATTTTTACTCTGCCCTCCCCAAAGGGGAGGGCTGCATCAGGAAGCTGTTTTCCGAAGTTAATATGAGAAATATTCTGCTTTTCAACTCAATCTCACCATCTTGCTCTAAGCGTCCAGAATCTTTCAAATACTTGTATAAATTTAGCCGGTTTTTTATTTTTATTCTGACTTTTTTATTTATAAAGGTAAATTTATACTTAAAAAGAATATTGTTTCAATGAAAAAAATCACCTTAATGGTTATTGAAGACAATCGCCTTCTGCGCGAGGGAATCGCGGCTATGATAAAAGAGCAATATGATATGAAAGTAGTAGCTGCACTTGGAACAAGTGAAAACATTCTTCACAAAATAAATACATTAAAGCCTAACGTAGCACTACTTGACCTGGGTTTACGAAATCAGAATAGTTTACAACTTGTTAAAGCTGTTAAGAAAAATTTTTCGGGAACAAAGATAATTGTAATGGACCTTGTCCCTGTACATGAAGAAATCCTTGAATTTGTTCAGGCAGGTGTTTCAGGATTTATACTTAAGGATGCAACGGTCAGTGATTTCCTAAAAACAATCAGGTCTGTAGCCAAGGGGAATAAAATTTTGCCGCCTCACCTTACTGATTCGCTTTTCTCCCAGATTATTGAACATGCAATAAACGGGACAAAGAAATCCAGCCTGATTAAATCGGTACGGATGACAAAACGTGAAAAGCAGGTTATTGAATTAATAGCAGATGGTTTAACAAATAAGGAGATTGCACAAAATCTCCACCTTTCAACTTATACTGTGAAAAGTCATGTTCATAACATTCTTGAGAAACTTGCATTGCATACCCGCGTTCAGATTGCAAAATATGCTCATACTACTGAGGATTTTACGGGCATAGCTGATACCATTTCCCTGATTGACGATTAGTTTTCTCATCTAACAGATGTAGTTCTCTTTTCATCCCTAAGAATGATTGATTTAATTGCTAATAGTTGATAATATACTTAGAGCAAAATCTAAAATTCCCGCAAATACTTATTAGGTTCAGGGAGTAATAAATGAATATACTTTTGGTTTATCCGATGTATCCGGACACGTTCTGGAGTTTTAAACATGCTTTGAAGTTTGTATCAAAGAAAGCAAGTTTTCCCCCGTTAGGACTTTTAACAATTGCCGCAATGTTGCCCGTAAATTGGAATAAAAAACTGATTGACATGAATGTAGATCAATTGATGGACGATGATATTCTTTGGGCGGATTATGTTTTCATCAGTGCGATGTCAATTCAAGGTGAATCTGCAAACCAGGTTATACAAAGATGTAAAAAATTAAACACAAAAATTGTAGCCGGCGGACCCTTATTTACAAGCAGTCCGGAATATTACAAAAACGTTGATCATTTGATTCTCAATGAAGCCGAGATTACACTGCCGCAATTTCTTAATGACCTGAATGATGGGAAACCAAAACAAAAGTACACTTCAGAAAACTGGGCAGACATAGCAACTACACCTTTACCTCTTTGGGAAATTGTACCAACGAAGAATTATACTTCTATGAATCTTCAATATTCAAGGGGATGCCCTTATGATTGTGAGTTCTGTGATATTACAGTTCTTTATGGAAGGAAACCGCGAACAAAAACTAAAGAACAGGTTATTGCAGAATTGGATGAATTATATTTTACAGGATGGAGAGGTCCGGTTTTCTTTGTTGATGATAATTTTATCGGCAATAAAGGAAAACTGAAAAAGGAAATTCTTCCTGCAATAGCCGGATGGATGGAGAGAAGAAAAAATCCTTTTTACCTGAATACGGAAGCATCAATTAATCTTGCAGATGATGATGAATTGATGCAATTGATGGTGAAAGCAGGATTTGAGGCTGTGTTTATTGGAATCGAGTCTCCGAATGAAGAGAGCCTGATTGAGTGTAATAAAACTCAGAACAGGAACCGTGATCTGATCTCAAGTGTAAAGAAAATTCAACGGGCTGGCTTGGAAGTACAGGGAGGATTTATTGTAGGGTTTGATAATGATCCGCCTTCAATTTTTGAAAAGCTTACTAACTTTATACAGGAAAGCGGAATAGTAACTGCAATGGTCGGATTATTAAACGCTCCAAAAGGAACGAAGTTGCAGAAAAGATTAGAAAGCGAAGGAAGAATGCTTAAAGATTTTACAGGGAGTAACACCGATTTTTCAATGAACTTTATTCCGCGGATGGACTCGAAAGCGCTTCTCGATGGATATAAAAAAATCCTGAAAAAAATCTATTCACCTAAGCATTATTATGAACGCGTAACGCATTTCATAAAGGATTTTGAACCGAAGAATAAGAAGGTTTTTCATTTTAATCCTAATTATATACTTGCTTTATTCAGATCAATATTCAGGTTAGGAGTTATCGGTGAAGAAAGAGTGTACTACTGGAAATTATTTTTCTGGTCGCTGTTCTGCAAACCAAAGCTTTTTACTTTAGCAATCTTGTTTACTATTTATGGTTTTCACTTCAGGAAAATATCTAACAGCCCTTTTTGAATTATTAAAACGTCTGAACCTGCAAGGATGTAGTCCACTTTTCATCCTTTCGTAGGATTTATTCCAAGGGTATATCTTTGTACCTTCCTACAGTATCTCTCAAAAATAGAAAAGAATTAATAAAAGCTTTCCTAATCGAAAGGAGAAAAAATCATGAGTAAAGGACAGAACACTAAAAAAAGTTCGAAGAAAGAACCACAGAAAACAATGAAGGAAAAAAAAGCCGCTAAAAGAGAAAAGAAAAACGAAAAGGATCACAAAGGATTACTCGATCAAAAATTCAATTAGCAATAAAGCCGTTACTCTTTAAACTGAAAAAAAATTTGTGATTACTAATTCATTAATTAACAGGATTGCCTTTATAGGTAATTATTTGCCACGTCAGTGTGGTATAGCGACGTTTACTACCGATTTGTGCGAAGCTATTGCAAAAAAGTATACCGATACCACATGTATTGCCCTGCCGGTCAATGATTTGCTAACCGGTTATGCATATCCAAGCCGGGTACGATTTGAAATCACAGAGAATGATATCGATTCTTATCTGAGAGCTTCGGACTTTTTAAATATCAATAATGTCGACCTTGTTAGTCTGCAATTCGAGTATGGAATATTCGGAGGAAAAGCAGGAAGCCACATTCTGGCACTCTTGAAAAGATTGCGTATGCCTATCGTTACAACCTTGCACACAATACTAAAAAACCCTAATCCTGATCAACGGCGCGTATTGGAAGAAGTTGCGGCATTATCTGATCGCTTGGTTGTTATGAGTGAACGTGGTTCTGAATTTCTTGGTGATGTTTATCATGTGTCTTTGGAAAAAGTCGATATCATTCCACATGGGATACCGGATGTTTCATTTGTCGATCCGAGTTTTAATAAAGATTTATTTGGTGTAGAGGGAAAATTCGTTTTGCTAAGTTTTGGATTACTCTCTTCAAATAAAGGAATTGAAACTGTTATATCCGCACTACCCGATATTGTTGCCCGTTATCCCGACACTGTTTATATCATTGTTGGCGCAACACATCCTCATGTAATTCAACATGAAGGGGAAACATACCGATTATCTTTACAATGGCTTGCTCAGCAGAAAGGTGTAGAAAGCAATATTATCTTTTACAACCGTTTTGTTAGTTCCGAAGAACTTATTGAGTTCATAAGCGCTGCAGATATTTATATTACACCGTATCTCAGCGAAGCACAGATAACATCAGGAACTTTGGCTTATACATTAGGAGCGGGTAAAGCTATTATTTCTACACCCTATTGGTATGCGCAAGAGATTCTTTCGGATGGAAGAGGTGTTCTGGTACCATTTCGCAATCCTGCAGCTTTAGCCGAGCAAGTTATCAACTTATTGGACAATGAAGCCGAACGGCATGCAATGCGCAAACGCGCTTATATGTTTGGACGGGCGATGGTTTGGTCCGAGGTAGCACAGCGATATATGGAAAGTTTTAAACGTGCACGGGCAGAGCGCCGCCATTATATCCCACCTGGATTTATAGCTAAAGCACTTGATAAATTTCCGGGTGAACTACCTCCGCTAAAATTGGATCACTTACAAAACATGACAGATGAAACCGGCATGTTTCAACATGCTCTTTTTACTGTGCCTAATTATTCTCATGGCTATACCACAGACGACAATGCCCGGGCTCTTCTAGTTAGTATTCTCTTAGATGAACTGGGTATCATTGAAAGCCTGGGGTTGGCTTCCCGCTATCTTGCTTTTCTTGGATTTGCTTTTAACGAACAAACTAAACGTTTTCGAAATTTTATGGATTATCAGCGTAATTGGTTGGAAAATTCCGGGTCAGACGACAGTCATGGTCGTGCACTTTTGGCGTTAGGAACTGTATTAAGTCATTCCAATACACCGACACTCAACAGTATGGCAGGCTGGCTATTCGAACAAACCTTACCCGCCATTCTCCTAACTACCAGTCCGCGCGCCTGGGCATTTGCTCTCATCGGCATTTATGAATATTCACAAAAATTTGCCGGTGACCGCAGGGCAGGCCAGGTGCGGGATGAATTGGCAGGACGGCTTCTAACATTATATCAAAATAATCGTTCCGAACACTGGCGCTGGTACGAAAAATCGCTTTCATATTGCAACGCTGCCTTGCCCCATGCTTTACTCACGTGCGGCAAATCAATTCCTAACATAGCTATGACTGATGCCGGGTTGGAGTCGTTAATTTGGCTTGCCGATTTGCAGCGTGCAAGTGCAGGGCATTTTGTTCCGATCGGTTCTAACGGTTTTTATCAGCATGGGGGCGAACGTGCCCGTTTCGACCAACAACCGGTTGAAGCTCAAGCCATGGTATCTGCTTGTCTCGAAGCTTTTAGAATTACCGGGGATAAACATTGGAACAAAGAGGCTCATCGCGCATTTGAGTGGTTCCTCGGACGTAACGATTTAAATCTTCCCATCTACGATCCTACAACCGGAGGTTGTAGAGACGGTTTGCATCCCGACCGTGCGAATGAGAATCAGGGAGCGGAATCTACACTATCCTTTCTCCAGTCATTGTTGGAGTTGCGTTTGGCTAAACAGTCACATTTATCTATAGAGGCATTAGTAAAATGAACAATAAGCATCCGGAAATTTTTCATCGTCATAAACTGAATCCGATTCAACCATTGCAAAAGCTTAATGCCGACAAGATTTTAAACCAGCCGTCGTCACAGAAAACCGATTAACAAAAGGAATATTTATGCACATTGCCATGCTCTCGCCCATTGCCTGGCGCACACCGCCGCGACATTATGGCCCGTGGGAAAGCGTAGTATCTCTTTTGACCGAGGGGTTGGTATCGCGAGGTCATCAAGTTACCCTTTTTGCGACCGGTGATTCTGAAACCAGTGGCAAACTGTATTCTGTTTGCGCGCGGGGCTATGAAGAAGATCTCTCCATTATACCAAAAGTTTGGGAGTGCCTGCACATTTCAGAACTCTTTGAACATGCTGAAGAGTTTGACATTATCCATAATAATTTTGACTTTTTACCTTTGACATATACCGGTCTAATCACTACCCCGGTAGTTACCACCATTCACGGATTTTCATCGCCTGGGATTCTGCCGGTTTATAAAAAATACAACGGCAAAGTACTCTATGTTTCCATCAGCGATGCTGATCGATCGCCGGATCTTGACTATATTAAAACCATCCATCACGGCATAGATATAAATCAGTTTGATTTTCAGCCTGAGCCGGATGAATATTTAATCTTTTTCGGACGCATTCACCATGACAAAGGAACCAAAGAGGCTATTGAAATTGCCACGGCTTGTAACAAAAAGCTGATATTAGCGGGAATCATTCAGGATGAAGCATACTATAACAAGTATATTGTACCGTATCTCGACGGCAAAAATGTTGTTTTTGTCGGAAGTGCCGGACCGGTTCAGCGCAATCAACTTCTCGGTAAGGCATCTGCACTTCTACATCCCATAAATTTCAATGAACCATTTGGTCTGACCGTTATAGAATCTATGGCTTGCGGTACTCCGGTGATCGCTTTTAACAGGGGAAGCATGCCCGAACTTATTGAAAACGGCAAGAACGGTTTTCTCGTAAATACGGTAAGTGAAGCAATAGCCGCTGTTGCACGCGTAAAAGATATTAACCGAGCATATTGCCGCCATCGTGTTGAACAATATTTCACAATCAACCGCATGGTTGAAGAATATATTCAGGTCTATGGAATGATTCTTGAAATGAGAAAAGAAATACCGAAAATGAATATGACTAATCAAGATCCCATTATAAAACGTTACGATAAAAATCCTATACTCACAAAAGACGATGTGCCCTATCCGGTAGCCACTGTCCACAATGCTGGGGTGGTTAAGCACAATGGTAATTACATAATGCTTTTTAGATCACATCAATACAACGGACGCTCTATTATAGGTAGAGCCGACAGTGATGATGGTTTTTCCTTTACGGTTCATCCCAAACCTTTTCTTACACCGGCAACCGACAATAAATTTGCAGAATATGAAGAGTTCGGGGTCGAAGACCTCAGAATCTGCCCAGTACAGGATGACTACCTGCTTACATATAGCGCATATTCCCGTCACGGTGTTCGGATTGCCCTTGCACATACCAGTGATTTTGAAAAAGTTGAACGGATTGCTCTTATAACCCAGGCCGACCTTCGCAACGTCGTAATTTTTCCTCAAAAGTTTGGTGGAAAATATGCACGCCTTGACCGTCCGCATTCCGAAATTTCACCCTGGTCTATCTGGATTTCCTATTCCCCAGACCTGATTCACTGGGGGGATTCCCGGGTGATTATGAAGCCGGTTCCATATCATTGGGATGAACTGAAAATCGGGCCCGGTGCACCGCCCTTCAAAACCGACAAGGGCTGGCTGCATATTTACCATGGAGTTTTTAAGACAATGGCTGGGGCAGTATATCGCCTTGGTGTTGCCTTGCACGATCTAAATGATCCAGCGAAAATCATTGGAGTTTCCGATCAATGGATATTGCAGCCAGAAGATACCTGGGAAGTGAGCGGCTATGTACCTAATGTTGTTTTTACCTGTGGGGCTGTTCCTGAAGACGATGGTACGGTAAAGATATATTGGGGCGGTGCTGATACAGTAATGTGCTGTGGTACAGCAGTGATTGACGACTTAGTCCAACTTTGTCTGTCGGATTCAAGGTCGCCATTGTAACCGGACACTAAATATCATAACCGTATTTTTAAATCAAGAATACCCTAATTAAATTTTATGAAATTATATAATCATTTTTTCGAGAATATAGAAGAATTTAAAATCGACACCGAAGAGCAAACTGTTGACATAAGGCCTAAAATATAAACCAATTAAATAAGACTAAGATATGGACGCTAAAAAACATAGCAAACCACAAGTTAGAAGGAAAAAGACTAAAATTAATCGTGACATATCCCGCGTTATAACACGTCTTTATGTTCCTGAAAATTCCCGAACCCCAAAAATCATTAATCGGATACTGAGTCTCAATAAAAACGAAGCGAAGAAATTAATGGAAAGAATTCATTTCGAATTTTTTGATCGTCACAGGGATATCACTCGTGTGTTAAAAAACCACTATGATGCGGTAGCCGAATATATTCCCCGTGGTGAGGAGCTGAACGAAACAAAAAAAATGCTCATTGGTGCCTATTTTACAATGGAATACTCGGTTGAATCTGCGGGGCTTTTCAACCCCTCTATTGTACCGCATCCTGATCAAACTAATGTTCCTGGTGGCAGCCTTCGTTTTATCATGAGCCTTCGCTCTATAGGGGAAGGTCATATTTCATCCATTAGCTTTCGCAGCGGAATTATTGATAACACTAATTCGTTTATTTTTGATCCCGTAAGTGAATTTGTCGAAACTCCTAATATCCAGCTTAACCCTTTTTATGATCGCCATCTTTTCCAGCTCAAGCTGAATGAAATGAACGCGTGTAACGAGACAACAAGCCGGGTTCTCGATCAATTGTCGGATGAGTTTAGTTATAACAATCTCAAAGAAAGAATTACCGAGCTTAAAGCGAATCCGGACTTTCCCACCGACAGTAAAACAATCAGAATCATATACTGGCTGGCTAAATCCAATTATGAAATAAAATTCCACACCGAATACGGAATATCCGAGCGCGTGATATTTCCTACCTCTACAATTGAAAAGAGCGGCATAGAAGACGCGAGGTTTGTCCAATTTTTTGATGATAATGGTGAATCTACATATTATGCAACCTATACAGCTTACAACGGCTTTAGTATTCTACCTCAAATAATAAAAACAAAAGATTTTATAACTTTTAATATTATTACTTTGAACGGCCAAGCGGTTCAGAACAAGGGCATGGCACTTTTTCCGCGTATGATTAATGGCAAGTATGTTATGCTCTCTCGCCAGGACGGCGAGAACAACCGTATAATGTTTTCCGATCATCTACATTTCTGGCAGGAGTCTAAAATCATCCAGAAGCCCATCAAGCCTTGGGAATTCATTCAGATCGGCAACTGCGGTTCACCACTTGAAACCAGCGAAGGCTGGCTGGTACTCACGCATGGTGTCGGCCCTATGCGGCAGTATTGTATCGGTGCAATACTTCTTGATCTTGAGAATCCGGAAAAAATAATTGGACGTCTTAAGGAACCACTAATCACCCCGCGTGAGGGTGAGCGTGAAGGTTATGTACCCAATGTAGTTTACAGTTGCGGTTCGCTTATCCATAATAACACGTTGGTTATTCCCTATGCAATGTCTGATATCATGTCCGGTTTAGCAACCGTTGAAGTAAGTGAATTGATTAGCTGCATGCATCCAATAGCTAACTAATTTTGGTGAATTATACTAATAAGGCTTACGTGATAGTTAATTCGCAGGGATGCTTAACTGGCTTGAACAACATAGTTCATAAAAGTAAAGAATTATATGAAAGCGTT
>Ga0209108_10002287_pt1 | contig 11025 bp, 10 predicted proteins | sample Rifsed10ft1_FD_184003 | JGI IMG/M metagenome (GOLD analysis project Ga0209108, IMG submission 184003) | Soil microbial communities from Rifle, Colorado, USA - sediment 10ft 1 (version 2) | ecosystem: Environmental > Terrestrial > Deep subsurface > Rock core/Sediment | place: Rifle, Colorado...
GTGGGCAAAGGGGCCGGCCCTTCCCATTTGGCGCTGAAGGCCGCAGTCCACTCATTGCCGCCGTCGATGCCCCAGGTCTCGTTGGCCCGCTCGAAGCGGCAATCGCCCAGCCCGCGCAGCATGACGTTTTCACCAAGTCTCAGCACCGCGAGGTCGACTTGATCGTCGCCGTCCACGTCGAGCGGATAGGCCCCTGTGACCGAGGTGAGGTCGGTGATCGGGCTATTCAATCGTTCGAACCGCAGTTCGCCCCCCACAGTGCTGTGGTTGTTGTAGAGGCCCGCCGGGTTGACCCCACCTGCGAAGTAGAGGTCAGGAAGCCCGTCGTCGTTGCAGTCGAAGGCCGCGACTCCGCCCCCGACAAAGAAGGCGAACTCGCCGTCATAGCTGTGGTCGATCCCGGCCGCGGCGGCTTTCTCGACGAACAAGGGCGGCTCCATCGCTTCAGGGGTGCCACCGTCCCCGACGACCACCCTTGCCATGGCGAAGACGCTGACAGCGACCAGAGACCCGGTCAAGATGCCCGCGATCAGCCACACGGTCGATGGGACTCGAGGGCCTGATTCGATCTGGGGTCCGGCCTTCAGATTCGTCATGCTTTTCGCTGAGTGGCTTGGCGCAAGTCTGGCTACAGTACGCGGGTCCCGTCTTGGGACGATATTCATGGAGGAAGGAAACCAATGAAGTTATTGAATCGCCGTTTCTTGGCGCTTCTGGCTGTGCTGGTGATGGTGATCGCCGCTTGTGGCGACGGAGAAACCACTGACACCACGGCCGAAGGAGGAACCGGGACGACAACCTCAGGTGACGACCTGGTTGTTGGCATCTCCTGGAACAACTACGCACAGCCACGGTGGGCCAAAGCCGATGGGCCGGCAATCATCGCAGCCGTCGAGGCCGCTGGTGGAACGGTCCTCGAGAAGGACGCCAACGAGTCTTCCGAGCAGCAGCTTGCAGATGTCGACGCTCTGATCGCTGAGGGGGTCGATGCGCTGATCATCCTGGCCAAGGATGCCGAGGCGATCCTGCCGGCGGTGCAGAGAGCGAAGGATGCCGGGATCCCGGTGATCGGTTACGACCGCCTCATCGCAGACTCCGAAGCCTTCTACATCACCTTCAACAACCAGGGTGTGGGAACGATCATGGCCGAGATCGTCACCGAGGCGGTGCCGGAAGGCAACTACGCCATCGTCAAGGGGCACTCCGCCGATCCCAACGCCGACTTCCTGCGAGAAGGGATGCAGGCCGCACTCGATGCGCACCCGGGAATCACGATCGTCTGTGAGGACTACAACGACAACTGGGACACGCAGAACGCCCGTAACATGATGGATGCCTGTCTGGCTGCCAACGACAACAACCTTCAGGCCGTCATCTCGGAGAATGACAGCATGGCAACCGGGGTGGTGGCTGCGCTTGACGCAGTTGGTCTCGCCGGGACAGTGCCCGTCACCGGACAAGACGGTGACCTGCCTGCCCTGAACCGGGTTGCCCTTGGCACCCAGTTGGTGTCGGTGTGGAAGGACGCCTTCGGGCTCGGGCAGACCGCCGGTGAGGTGGCCGTCCAGCTGGCTCGGGGTGTTGCGCTTGCTGACGTGAAGGCCCCGAGCGATCTCGCCGACCACGTTGCGCCGGAGGCTGGCGTCGATGCCCAGCCCTTCGACGCCGATGGCGTGGAGGTCTGGTCGATCATCCTTACCCCGACCCCGATCACTTTGGAGAACATCAACCTGGTGATCGATCTCGGATGGGAGCCCCAGGCCGACGTTTGCGCCGGTGTTCCCGCTGGCACCGTGGAAGCCTGCGGCTAAACCGCAATAGCGACTGAAACGCCCCGCGTCCGTGGTCACACGTGGCGCGGGGCGTTTCGTTAACCTCCGATTGGAATGATCCGATGACGCGAGTATCCACCGCGCCGCCTGCCCAGGCCGAGGGCGAGGTTCCGCCTCGACGCAGCTTGCTGCGAGCTCTGGAGATAGACCTCCGAGTCTTCGGCATGGTCGTCGCCCTGGTGGTGATCCTGGTCGGTTTCGGGATTCTCACCGATGGAAGATTCCTCCGGCCGGTGAACATGGTCAACCTGGCGGTGCAGTCGGTTTCGGTCGCCATCATCGCCACCGGGATGACGATGGTCATCGTCTCCCGCAACATCGACCTCTCGGTTGGCTCCATCGTGGGAGTGGTGGGGATGACCTATGCCGTGCTCATGGCCAGGATCCTGCCCGACTACCTGGGCTTCGACAGCCCATTCCTTTGGCTCGTTGCCCTCGCCATCGGTATCGCACTGGGTGCTCTCATCGGCGCTGTCCAGGGGTACATCATCGCCTATATCGGTGTCCCCTCGTTCGTGGTCACGCTTGGTGGCCTTCTCATCTTCCGCGGCGCGACCTGGCTCGTCACGCGGGGTGTCACCATTTCGCCGGTCGACCCGACCTTCAGGCTCTTCGGTGGTGGCCCGGAGGGCTCGATCGGGGGGCCCGCCAGCTGGATCGTGGGCGGTGTGGCGTGTGTAGCGATCATCGCGTTGCTGGCTTCCGGCCGGAACCAGCGCCGGAAATTCGGGTTCCCGCTGCGCCCGATGTGGGCGGAGGCCCTGATCGGGACCGTCAGCTGCCTCGCCGTGCTCGGTCTGGTCTGGTTGTTCAACAGCTACAAGTGGCCCGACACGCTGGCCCAAAGGCATGCCGCCGAGACGGGTATCACCATCCCGCCGGGAGGTCTGCCGGCCGGTGTCCCCTGGCCGGTGATCGTTCTCCTCGGCGTCGCCCTGGTCATGAACTTCGTGGCCACCCGGCGTCGCTTCGGCCGATACGTTTTCGCCATCGGCGGCAACCCGGAGGCCTCGGAGCTGGCAGGAATCAACACCCGGCGGACAATCATGAAGACCTTCATCCTCATTGGTGTGCTCTGCGCTATAAGCGGCGCCGTTGCCACGGCCCGTCTCGACGGGGCCACTCTCGACCTCGGCGAGGGCTACGAGTTGTATGTGATCGCAGCAGCTGTCATCGGGGGCACATCGTTTGCCGGCGGAATCGGCACCATCTCGGGGGCCGTACTCGGCGCCCTTGTCATGTCCTCGTTGGCCTACGGGTTGAGCTTCATGGGCTTGTCGTCGCCGATCCAGGACATATTCGCCGGGATCGTGCTCATAGTTGCCGTGGCATTCGACAACATCAACCGCCGGCGCAAGTTGTAGAGCGAGGAGACGGGATGCCCGAAGGTGTGCCCCTGGTCGAGCTGCGGAGAATGAATGTCTCCTTTGGAGGCGTCCATGCCGTCAACAATGTCACTGTCGACCTCTACCCGGGCGAGATTCTCGGCCTGGTCGGTGGCAACGGGGCCGGGAAGTCGACTCTGATCAAGACCCTGTCCGGGGCGCAGAAGCCGGATTCGGGTGAGATATTCATCGATGGTGAGCCCGTCACCATCCACTCGCCAATGGACGCCAAGCACCTCGCCGTCGAGACCATCTATCAGACGCTGGCTCTGGCCGACAACATCGACGCCCCATCCAACGTCTTCCTGGGGCGGGAGATCCTGACCCCGGTGCGGACCCTAGACGACTCGGCGATGGAGGACGCCACCCGCAAGGTCATGAAACGACTCAATCCCAGGTTCGAGAACTTCACGGCTCCGGTGGAGTCCCTCTCCGGTGGCCAGCGTCAGTCGGTGGCGATCGCCAAGGCGGTGCAGTTCAACGCCCGGATCCTGATCATGGATGAGCCGACGGCGGCTTTGGGCCCGGCCGAGACCGAGGTGGTCAGGGGGCTGATGCGCCAGTTGAAGGAGGAAGGGATCGGGATCTTCCTCATCAGCCACGACATCCACGATGTGTTCGACCTTGCTGATCGGATCAGTGTCATGCTGCAGGGAAAGCTGGTGGGGACGGTGAACAAGGCTGACGTCACCATGGACGAAGTCCTTGCCATGATCATCATCGGAAAGCTGCCCGAAGAGATCACCGAAACCGATCTCGAGCAGCTTCACGGCTGAGCACGACCCGTTGGAGGGGATCTGATGAACAATCTCGAAGAAAGAGTTGCGCTGGTCACCGGGGCCAGCCGTGGCATCGGAGCGGCCGTCGCCAAGGCGCTCGCCGCGCAGGGGGCCCGGCTCGTCCTCGCCTCACGCAGCGGGGACGACCTAGGTATAGAGGGGGCAGTCGCTCAACCGTGCGATGTGCGTGACCCGGCTGCGCTGGATTCCTTGGTGTCCGCAGCTGTCGACCGGTTCGGTGGGCTCGACATCCTGGTCGCCAACGCCGGGGTCGGTGCCTACGGGCCCTTTCTCGACCTTCCGCCGGAGCACATGGAGGAGATGATCGACGTCAATGTCAAGGGCACCATGTACGCGGTGCGGGCCGCCCTGCCCCATCTCCTCCGCAGCGATGCGGCAGACATCGTCACCCTTGCCAGCGAGGCGGGACGTCGCGGGCTTCCCTACGAGGCGGTTTATTGCGCCTCCAAATTCGCCCAGGTCGGCTTCACCCGAGCCCTCGACCACGAGCTGCGGGAGCAGGGGGTGCGTTGCACCAATGTCTGCCCGGGCGGGGTTGCCACCGACTTCGCCATGGGGCGAGGCCGGACCCCGGAGATGCCGGAGCTGAAGGGAATGATGACGCCGGAAGACGTCGCCGAGGTAGTCCTTTTCGTGCTCAGCCGTCCCCGCAACCATCGAATCCTCGAGGTGGCGCTGCGGCCGGTGACCGAAACCTCCTGGGGGTAGATCCCGGTGATCAGGGGTTGGGCGTCGCCCAGATCCGCTGATTCACCTGGTTCTCGAGCAACTCCTGGCCCCCTGACTTGGGCTTGGGATCGATCTCCCCGGAAGCGACCTTCCCTTCCAGGGCCTCCAAGGTGAGCTCACCGGAGAGGATCGAGGTTCCGATGCCGTGGGACCATCCCGCGTAACGCTCCTCGCGGGGGCGCTGCAATGTCTTGCTTTCGATCATGTCGGCGGCGACCAGCAAAGCCCGGGCCACGGTGTCGATTCCCCCGATGTGCCCGTGAAACAGATCCGTGCGATCCATGCTCTGTCGACGCAGTTTGGCGTCGAAATTGAACCCGCCCGTCGTGAACCCACCGCTGCTGATGATCTCGTAGAGGGCCAGAGCGAGCTCGTCAACCGAATTGGGGAACTGATCGGTGTCCCAGCCATTCTGGTAGTCGCCGCGGTTGGCATCGATGCTGCCGAAGATCCCGCTGGCGGTGGCGTAGGCGACTTCGTGATGGAAGCTGTGACCGGCCAGGGTGGCGTGATTGGCCTCGATGTTGACCCGATACTCGCCGTCGAGCCCGTGACGGGTGAGGAACCCGTGGACCGTGGCACAGTCGTAGTCGTACTGGTGCTTGGTCGGCTCCTGGGGTTTGGGCTCGATGAGGAGAGTGCCCTTGAACCCGATCCGGTGCTTGTGCTCAGCCACCATCTCGAGAAAGCGGGCGAACTGGTTTTCCTCCCGTGCCAGATCGGTGTTGAGAAGGGTCTCGTAGCCCTCACGGCCACCCCAGAGAACATAGTTCTCACCACCCAGGCGATGGGTAGCCTCCAGCATCAGCTTCACCTGTGCGGCGGCGTAGGCGAACACCTCCGGGTCGGGGTTGGTTGCCGCCCCGGCCGCATATCGAGGGTGGCTGAAGAGATTGGCCGTTCCCCAGAGAAGTTTGAGACCGGTGCGCGCCATGTGCCCTTCGATCTGGTCGATCACCGCCTCGAGGTTCGCCTTCGTCTCTTTGAAGGATTTGCCCTCGGGCGCGACGTCGCGGTCGTGGAAGCAGAAGTAGGGCACCCCGAGCTTGGCCAGGAATTCAAACGCCGCTTCAACCTTGTTGGCGGCGCCCGCCATCGGGTCGACGTCCGGACCGAGCCAGGGCCGGTCGAAAGTCCCCATGCCGAAAACGTCGGAGCCGGGCCAGTTGAACGAGTGCCAGAAGCAGACCGCGATTCGGAGATGGTCTTCTATCCGCTTGCCGAGGACCATTCGGTCTGGCTCGTAGACCTTGAAGGAGAGCGGGTCGGTGGATTCGAGCCCGCCGAACGGGATCGGCCCGGTTATCTCGGTGAAGAAGTCATTGCCCACGCCAAACCTCATGTTCTCGATGGAAGGTGGCCGAGCCTATCACGCAGTCCTTGGGGTCATCCGATGGGGCGGCGGCGCTTGGAGGTGATGACGCCGGTGTCGAAGCCTCCAAGATGGAGGCCGCCGGCGAACCGAGCATGCTCGATCTTCAGACAACGATCCTGGACCACCTTCAGCCCCGCGTCCACCGCCTTGCGGGCCGCCTCCTCGTGACGGAGGCCGAGTTGGAACCAAACGACTTTGGCCCCGACTTCGATTGCCTCGTCGACGACCGCGGGGATCTCGCTGTGCTTGCGGAAGACGTCGACGATGTCTGGGGCCTCGGGAAGGTCGCGCAACGAGGGGTACGACTTGAGGCCAAGCACCTCGTCGTACATCGGGTTCACCGGGTAGGTGACGAAGTCGGTGCGAATCAGATAGCTGGCGACGAAGTTGGACGACTTGATCGGATTAGCTGACACCCCGACCAGGGCCACAGTGCGTGCCCCGAGAATGATGCGGAGTCGGTCTCTGGCTTCGAGATCGGCGACGGTCACGACGCGGCCACCAGTGCTCGATCCAGGTCCCAGAGGATGTCCTCGATGTCTTCGATGCCCACTGAGATTCGGATCATGTCATCGCCCACTCCGGCTCGTTCTCGCTCCGCGACCGGGACCTGTTGATGGGTCGTCGAAGCGGGATGGATCACCAGGGTCTTGGCGTCGCCGACGTTGGCGAGGTGAGAAGCCAGTTCGACGGTTTCTATGAAGCGGACGCCGGCGGCGAGCCCGCCCCGGAGGCCGAAGGTGAAAACGGCTCCCGGTCCTTTCGGGAGGTAACGCTTGGCGAGAGTGGTCCAGGGGTTGTCGTCGAAGATCGGGAAGTTGACCCAGGCCACCTCCTCGCGGCTGCGCAGGAACTCGGCGACGGCGCGAGCGTTGTCGACGTGACGCTGCATGCGGAGGGACAGGGTTTCGACCCCCAGGAGCAGGATGAAGGCATTGAACGGGGAAAGCGAGGCGCCGATGTCACGGAGCAACTCGACACGGGCGCGGGTCAGGTAGGCGTACTCGCGGAAGTTCTCCCAAAAACGCAGATCGTGATAGGCGGGCGACGGTTCCACGAGGATCGGGAACTTGCCGTTGTCGAAGGGAAACCGTCCGCTTTCCACGATCACCCCTGCGATCACGGCGCCGTGACCACCGAGAAACTTGGTGGCGGAATGGACCACGATGTCTGCCCCGTGCTCGATGGGCCGGCACAAGTATGGGGTGGCAAAGGTGTTGTCGACGACGAGAGGTATGTCGTTGTCGTGGGCCAGGTTGGCGAAGGTCTCCATGTCGAGGATGTCCGCTCCGGGATTGCCTACGGTCTCGCCATAGAGCAGCTTGGTCTTCTCGGTGATGGCGCCTTTCACCGCTTCGACGTCGCCGAAGTCGACAAAGGTCACATTGATCCCCATCCGGCGCAGGGTGACGTCGAACTGGGTGTAGGTCCCCCCGTAGAGGGATCGGGAGGAAACAACCTCATCCCCTTGCTGGCACAGGGCGAGGATGGAGATGAGCTGTGCCGCCTGCCCCGAGGCGGTGGCGACCGCACCCAGACCCCCTTCGAGCGAGGCCATGCGCTCCTCGAACGCCGCAGTAGTGGGGTTGCCGATGCGGGTGTAGATGTTCCCGTAGTTCTGGAGGGCGAAGAGGTCGGCGGCGTGTTGCACGTCGTCGAAGACGAACGAGGTCGTCGCGTAGATCGGCATCGCCCGGGCCCCGGTCTCGGGGTCGGGACGCTGACCGGCGTGGACGGCTCTGGTGGTGAAACCGAACTCGTGGTCTTTCATCGGCTTCATGTTGGCAGCCGCGCAGGGGCCTTCAGCCGCCTCGGCTCCCCTCTGGCGCATACTCCTCGTCGGTCACCGCGCGGGACTCCCAGACGGTGGCGCCACCTGTCGTGAGTGAAAGATGACTCATCGGCGAGTCCGGTGCCGCGCCATGCCAATGGAGCTCTCCTGGACCGGCGTAGACCACGTCGCCAGGGGAGATCCGAACGGTCTTTCCACCTTCCGTTCCAGCCCGTCCCGTCCCTGAGGTGACGAAGAGGACCTGTCCTTCCGGGTGAGAGTGCCAGTTGGTTCGTGCCCCGGGTTCGAACAACACCGAGATTGCGTTGAGCGCCCTGTCCTCGGCTCGGGACAGCACTCCCATCCACGCCCTACCGGTGAAGTTCGCCTCCGGTTGAGGGCTCCATTCCATCTTCTCGGCCGGGGTGTGCTCCATCGCCCTCCTGGTTTCGACCGGGCGAGACTATATGGACGGGGGCACCCTGCCGTAATTGGGAGCTACAGGGGTCATATACGGCCCTGTGGCTCCCAATTACGGAAGCGGTCGTGAAGCGCCGGTCGTCTTGGTTCGAACCCGGTACAACGACGTTGACGCAGTGATGAACAGATCGTTGCCTTCGGGCCCACCGAACACGCAGTTGCTGGTCACCTCGGGGAGCGAGATCTTGCCGATGCGACGACCCTCAGGAGTCAGCACATGGATTCCATCTTCGGCGCTGGTGAAAACATGATCGGTCCGATCCACCCGGAACCCGTCGGCCAAACCGGGTGAGACCTCGGCAAAGACCCTGGGATTGGTGAGGCTGCGGCCGCCCTCGACGTCGAAGGCCATGATGTGGTGATTGCCCGCGGGGTCGATCGATCCTGACGTGTCAGATATATAGAGGATCGACTCGTCCACGGAGAACGCCAGACCGTTGGGGTGGACCAGGAGGTCGGTGGCGACGGCGAGCGCTCTGGACTCGGGCTCGAGGCGAAACACGTAACACCCGGGGAGCTCCGACTCGGCTGCATGTCCCTCCCGGTCGGAGAGGATGCCATACGGAGGGTCGGTGAACCAGATGCTCCCGTCGGACTTGACCACCACGTCATTGGGGGAGTTCAACCTCGCCCCCTGATAGTGGGTGGCAAGGGATGTGATCGTGCCGTCAGGCTCCGCTCGCTCGATGCGACGATGGCCGTGGGAGCAAACCACCAGCCGCCCTTCGAGATCCAAGGTCCTTCCGTTGGTGAACTCGACGTCGGTGCGGTCGACCTCGACTCCCCCTTCTTCGGTCCAACGCATGATCCGATTGTTGGGGATGTCGCTCCAGATGACGGCTTGTTGGCTTGGGATCCAGGCCGGGCCCTCCGCCCAGACACAATCCCCACCGAGGCGCTCGATCGCGGCGGTGGGGTGGATCAACTCTTCGAAGAGGGGGTCCTCGATGAGCGGGGTTGGCATTAGAGACTCATCCTGGCATGGGAGCAATCGGGACCTGGATCTCGGTGACGTATTCAGAAGGCTCATCCGTCAGGAAGCTCTCGGGGACGTTCAGCTCGGGCTCGGCAGAGAACTTGATGTAGACCACCCACGCCGGCCCGGTGATGACATGGCCGGTGGCAACGGCCCACTTCCTGGCCCATGATCCGGCTCTCGAAAGACCCGGGTAATCGCCGCGCTCGATTGTCGTCGCCACCAGGGTCGGCGGCGTGGTGATTGATTCGATGTCACCGGTGCGCCGGATCCGTCGGGTGATCGGGATCAGGATCTCGATCGACCTCCCTCCTGTCCGTGCCCTGCCGTGGTCGATGGCGACCGGCGGTCTCGAGGCCCGGACCCCAAGCTCGCGGACCACGGTTTCGACCTCGATGAACAAGGGCCCCAGGTTGTCATCGCGAGCGAGGTCCCTCTTGAGAGAGGCGAATGTCCCTCCAGGCCGCTTTCGAACTACCACATCACGGTCTTCGGACCGCTCGACCCGGATCTCGAGTGCTGCCAGCCGCCGGTCCAACTCGCGCCGCTCGGCGACCAGCTCGGCCCTTCGCTTGGAGAGCTCATTTTGAAGGGAGGCGCCGCCCTGGTTGAGGGTGCCGATGGTCGCCAAGGGGATCCCCAGGTCGCGTAGCGCGACGATCCGCTGCAGTTCGGGGATTTGTGCCGCCAGGTAGTAGCGATAGTGCGAATCGGGGTCGGTCCATGCTGGACGGAAGAGCTCGAGGGCGTCGTAGTGCCGCAGCTTCTTGGCGGACACTCCGGTCAAATCGGCGAAAGAGCCGATGGTGAACATTTGGTGAGTGTACGTTGACCTTCCCATAGTGGGAAGGTCCATAATGAAGTCTCTACTGGAAGGAGCCCTGTGAGGAAGATCCGGATCGCGGCCCAACTACACCCGCAACATGGCGGCTACGACGGGTTGCGTCGGGCGGTCCGATCAACCGAGGAGATGGGGTTCGACCTCGTCTACAACTGGGATCACTTCTACCCGCTCTATGGGCCAAGGGACGGAACCCACTTCGAGTGCTGGACCATGCTCGGCGCCTGGGCCGAACAGACTTCCCGCATCGAGATCGGCGCCCTCGTCACCTGCAACTCCTACCGCAACCCAGATCTGCTGGCAGACATGGCCCGGACCGTAGATCGAATATCAGGGGGCCGGTTGGTGCTCGGGATCGGCGCTGGATGGTTCAGACGCGACTACGACGAGTACGGCTACGAGTTCGGCCGAGCCGGCTCCCGTCTGGACGACCTCGCCATCGCTCTCCCCCGAATCAAGGCCCGCTGGGACAAGCTCAACCCGCTGCCGATACGGAGGCCTCCGATCCTGATCGGAGGGACCGGGGAGCGCAAGACTTTGCGGATGGTGGCCGAGCACGCCGACGGATGGCACGCCGGCTTCCCCGATCATCCATCGGAGTTGGAACCGAAAGTCAAGGCGCTGCTCAATTGGTGTGATCATCTCGGGCGCGATCCGGCGGAGATCGAGTGGGGGATCGGCCTCGAGCCGGAGGACAAGGACCAGGTTCTCGCTGAGCAGGCCGAGACCTACTTGGAGATGGGATTCACCCAGTTCACCCTCGGCTACGACGGGCCAGACTGGAATACTCGGGATGCGGCCGACTGGCTGGCATGGCGGGACGGGAAGAACCAATG